>Ga0210057_1000092_pt1 | contig 174070 bp, 180 predicted proteins | sample CryGeyCG2114_010_2_FD_183968 | JGI IMG/M metagenome (GOLD analysis project Ga0210057, IMG submission 183968) | Groundwater microbial communities from aquifer - Crystal Geyser CG10_big_fil_rev_8/21/14_0.10 (SPAdes) (version 2) | ecosystem: Environmental > Aquatic > Deep subsurface > Groundwater...
TGGTCGCAATTTCCGCACCCAGTAGCAGATCTGAAATCAAGAATGCGATCGGTATGGCGCAAGTTGCGGGTAGTGTTCGGTGATCATAAGTATCACCGTACCGAAACTTCCGGCGGACCGTATCGTAAACTGACGCTACTCGAGGATGTATTACGCCAAGGTTCAAAGTCAGGACCTCAACTGGTCTTGTTCTTGGGACTTTACGCTGGTGTAGCGTCGGCGGCAGTGCTGACCAACGAGCCTGTGCTTCACCCACAAAACATCGAGCCGGTTGCCGTTGTTGAGAACACGACGTCGACTGTCACGATCAGTTGCACGGCGAACATGTCGTGCAACAAGGTGAAGTCTGCGCGACTGGGTACGTCTGACCACGTGTCTGTAACTGCAACATCCAAAGACAAACTGGTGTTGCAGGTGAAAACTGGTCCTCGTTCGCACATTCAGGAGGACCGTATCGTTCTCCACTACGGTGATGGGGTGGAAAGGCGAATCGCCGGATTCTTCACGCTGCCACGTCAGGCAGCTGAGACGATCGAATTCATGATGCGGTTGCATCCTGGTGAGCAGGAGGCTGGAGGTGCACACAGTGCAATCACTGCGGTCCTCCAAGCTGAGATCGACCGGATCGACCAGCACAAAGTTGACCCGCTCCGTGAGGAGGTAGAGAAACTCAAAGCTCGTGTCCAAGAAAACGAGCAACGAGTCAGGACAAATACCGGTCTCATGGCCGAGGTGCGCGACGAAGTCGTTGCTCTTCGTGACAGGGTCGGCGAGACAGAAGAGCGACTCGGCAAGCTCGAGCACACCGAGCGCTCACAGGTACTCTACGCCTGTGCCGGTTTCGGCACACGGCAAGAAAATGGCGCCGCACTTGCTGCGGTTGCCAAACGAGAAGGGAAGACACCGAAGCAAGTCTGCGAAGACATGCAAACGGATCCTTTCTGATCTGATCAGTTTCCAAATCCAGACCGAGTAGTACCACGTTGTACTGCTCGGCCTGTTTTAATTTCGAAAAATGTTTAAAATTAGCCATAAAAATGCTCATGGTATTATTAATAAGGAACACAGCTCTGCAATATATATAGGTATAGGAGGCTCACATGCGGAAAGGGGTAGTACTGGTTATCTTGTTGTCTCTTGTCGCAACCATTGTTTTTGGATGGTTGTGGTGGAAGACGACCAAGGTCACGCAGGAAGTCGACAGAGAGATACGTAGGTTGAGAGAGGATATACAACAATCGGAACAGGAATCACGTATAGAAGCTTTTGTCTCGTCGCAGACACAGGCTTTGACGGAAGCACACACGACCGATATGCGTGGACTGCGACAAGAGTTGGCTCAGAATCGACAAGAACTAGAGCGGATAGTGAAGGAGGTGGAAACTCAGAAGGCACTGATTGCCGAGCGCACTACTCGACAGGAAGTCCAAAAGGAAATAGACGCAAGAGCGAGTATCTTGGCAGATCGTCTCAAGCAGCTCGCTATACGTGTGCTCGATCTCAGTCGTCGTGTGCAAGAAAATCTGCAACTTGCTCTTGAAGCCAAAGGTGCTTTGGCGGAATTGCAAGACCATGTGCGACGTATAAAACAGGTGACCGATGACAACACGCATGAGATACAGGAATTAAATCAAATGCATACATACCGGATTCGGACTGCCTGTGTGCTTGGATACAGCAATGATCCGGATCTTGTGCTGCGTGCGGAGCGTGTTCGCCTGTCACCTGCGGAGTTTTGTGAACAATTTTTGTCGCAATAGCGACTTTCGTCGAGGAGAAGCGCTCCTCGACGAGTTTTTAATGTTTGTCAAAAAAGCAAAAATAAGCATACAATAGGGACTGCTTGTCCGGGTGATGGAATCCCAAGTAGCAAAGCGAAGCTTACTACGGGACGGGTTGGTAACATAGGAAAAATTACTGAGTGTTGTTTAATAATTTGGAATGCCCGGGTGGCGGAACTGGTATACGCGCACGACTTAAAATCGTGTTCCGAAAGGGGTGCGGGTTCGATTCCCGCCCCGGGCACAAGAATAAAAGAACTGGGCACGAATGTGTCTCGTGATTTTTATTCTCGCCTCGGGCGGGAATCGAAAGCCGGAGCGCGCGAAGCCGACCGTAGGTCGTGTGCGAGGCGGGGTCGCGACCTCCGTCGTGAAGATTTACCCAGCACTTATAACATAAGTGCTGGGTTTATCGAAACAGGAGAGTTGTGACCGATTCCCGCCCCGGGCATCATATAAAAAGGAAATGCCCTCGCGGATGCGAGGGGCTTTATGGGGGACTATGCAGCGTTGGCTGTCTCTCGGGCCAAAATAAGTTTTGGCCCGACTGGCTTGAGTTCACCACGTTTACCTATTTCAACATGGGTGAAATTTGCGAGCGTGATTAGGGCTCCTGGATTCATGGCGACCAGGACGTCAATGACATCGTTAACAGGATAGACGCCAGGTTTCATTTATATTGTTACTCCATACGAAAGATCGGGCCGAGAGTATTTTTATCATATCCTCGTATATATGCAACATAACGCATTCATGCATGCTTCATATGTAGACTGGGGGCGTCCTTTTTGTTATATTTCTTTTGTTTTAACCGCCCATAGCTCAGTTGGTAGAGCAGTCGCCTCTTAAGCGAACGGTCGTAGGTTCGAATCCTACTGGGCGGATGTAATTTAACTCTCGTGCTAATGTTTTTTATATTAATATATGGTATACGCTATATGCCTTACAATATTAAATACTACAAAACATATCAGTGGAGTAAAAAGTTGGCATATATAATTGGACTTATTGCAACAGATGGAAGTCTGTCTGTTGACGAGCGTCATATTGATTTTACATCTAAAGATTTAGAGCTTATCAAAATTTTTAAAGATTGTCTGAAACTTTCAAATAAAATAGGTATTAAGAAGAGCGGCACAAACAGAGTTTGTTTTTGTATACAATTTGGTAACAAGAATTTTTACAACTTTCTAAATTCTATAGGGATTTATAAGGCTAAATCCAAAACTATAAAAAGGATTGATATACCTAATAAATATTTTCCACATTTTTTACGTGGCTGTTTGGATGGCGATGGTAATATTGATTTATACAAACATGCACAAAGTCAATATATGCAAATTAGATTTAGATTTGCATCTGCGAGTAAACCATTTCTAGAATGGATATTACAGGTATTAAAAATAAAATATAGTATTGAAGGAGGTTGGATTTATAGTCAAAAAAATAAATCAACCCATGTTTTAGTCTTTGGTAAGACAGACACTTTGAAAATTGGAAAAATCATGTATCATGACCATGCGAACTTATGCTTACAAAGGAAGTTTGCAAAATATAAACAATGGGCAAGTGGCGGAATTGGTATACGCGCTAGTCTTAGGAACTAGTGCCGCAAGGCTTGGGAGTTCGAGTCTCCCCTTGCCCACAGTGAGTTTTCGAACGAGGACAAGGACTAGCTTGTGATAACAAGCGTTAGTCTGACTCGAAGCCTGTTTGAGATATTTTGTGAGCTGGCGAAACAAAATATCCAAACACGGGTACTGAACCTGTAAGGTTCGAGTCTCCCCTTGCCCACAGAAATATTAATTGGAGGCGTAGAGGGGAATCGAACCCCTGCATAACGGTTTTGCAGACCGTCGTGTTACCACTTCACCACTACGCCATTGTATCTGTATCGGACTCCAGATTATCATGTTCTTTAGAAAGAAGCATGTCGATACGCTGTCTATTTTTCTCTCCTTGATCGATATGAAAATCAATAGAAGGGAGTCTCGCAACTTTATATTTTGATTTGAGAAATGTGACAAAATCTCTCCTGTTTCTATTCGCAAATAATGAGGCTTGCTCTTCGTATGATTCAGGAAAGACGGTAAACATGACAGAAGCCTTTTTCTTATCGCTTGATAAGAGTACGCGCGTCACGGTAATGAGAGATTTACGATTTGATTCTTGTTCAAAGAAAAGGGCTGCACTTTTTCTAATTGCTTCAGTCAGCTGTTCATCCTTTTTTGCTTTTTGTTCAGGTGTGAGCATTACTTTATTTCAATGGTAAACCCTTCGAGCGTGTCACCTGTTGCAACTTCAACACGAGATTCGAGCATGAGGCCGCATTCGTCTCCAGTCTCTGCCTTGCTTGCTTTTTGCTTGGCCTTTTGAAGTTCTTTGATGACTCCTGTGCCTAGTTTATTATCTCTTCGGTAGATGTTTACTCTTCCTCCCAATAGAATCTCGCCTTCTTCTACACGACCGCCAATCACCTGCTTTTCTTTAGTTTTGCTAAACAGTTTGAGAATTTTGAGTTTGCCAGAAGCGACCTCAGTTTCGCTACGAGGAATACGCTTGTTCAGTATTTCATCGAGGCGTTCTGCGAGTTTGTATATGATATCAAAGCTTTCAGTTATGATACCGTATTGTTCCGCAGTTCTTTTGGCTGCCTGATCAATTGCTACATTAAAGCCAATGACGATACCAGGAACTTTGCCAGTTACGAGACGTATGTCATTTTCAGTGATTGTGCCGATACCTGTGTGAACTATTTTTGGGAACAGACGTTCTTCATCCCATTTTGAAATTTCAAACATCACTGCATCGATACTGCCCGCAGTGTCTGCTTTGATGGCAATCGGAACTTGCAATGCATCTGCCATTTTTTCGGTTGATTCCGAACGTATATCATGTGGTTTGGCTTTGTGTGACTCTGCTGCGACAAGGGCTTCTTTTTTAGAATCAAACGTTGTAAATGTGCTTCCAACCTGTGGTAATTCAGACCAGCCAACAATACGGACAGGACTCGAGAATGTCGCTTCATCAATTGTTTTGCCTAAAAAGTTTTCAATACGCCGAACGGGCACAAAGCTGTTGCCAGACTGAATCGCCTGACCTGTTTTGAGGGTGCCGTTTTTAATGATGAGTGTTGCACTGATGCCCTTTTTGGGATCAAGGTTGGTTTCGATTATGGCACCTGTTGCTGGTATAGATGTATCACCGGACAAATCTTCCATCTCTGCAGTGAGGAGCACTAGATCTAAGAGATCCGAAATACCTTCTCCTGTTTTAGCAGATATCGCTGCATAAGAAATATTTCCACCGTAGCCCTCGACGTAGACGTTATGTTCAGCGAGTGACTGCTTTGTGTTATCTATGTTTGCGCCCGGTTTATCAATTTTGTTGATTGCAACAATAAAGGTCAGTCCTGCTTCTTGTATACAATTGAGTGCGTCCAATGTCTGACGTTTTACACCGTCGTCAGCTGCGACAACAAGAATGGCAATATCGGCAGCCTTGGCTCCACGTGTGCGGACAGAAGAAAATGCTTCGTGACCTGGTGTATCTAAAAAGGTGATTCGCTCGGTCTTCCCGTGCTGATCCGTGTGTTCGACTTCGTAGCTTGAAATATGTTGTGTGATACCACCTGCTTCGGTTTCAGTGATATTGGTTTTGCGGATATGGTCAAGAAGCGTCGACTTGCCATGGTCGATGTGTCCAAAAATGCCAACTACAGGCGGTCGTTTTGATTTGTGTGCGGGTTCTGTTGTCATAAAAGATCAATTCGGAGGTTACCATAAAACAGCAGCTAATGCCACGTAATATATATGTTTTATGTTTGATTTATGAGAGTTTTGCGCGGGCTTCTTTGATTGCCTGCTTCTCTTCATTGGTGAGTTCAAACGTCGAAGAAAACTTTGAAAGTGGTTTGCCAAAGAGACTGACTCGTTCTCTAGAATAGAGGCTAGAAACAACAACGCCAGTACCTTCTTCGTCTACGAAGGCTGCAGCAAAACTCTGGTTGCCACCGGACCCTGTTCCTTTAAATGGATTGAAGCGGACAAGGGAGGTGCCACGCATACTACCTTTCATGCGCGCATCTAAGTTGTTAAACATGTCAGTTGCTGAATCGCGCCAGTCATCTAGTTCGTTTACGGCTTCACAGAGATCGACAATTGTTTTTTCAAGAGATACTGCACCTTTGCCTCGAACAAGGCGCGAAACACGACGAGATAGATATATTACAAATCCGATGAGAATGATATTTATAATAATCAAAAGCGTCACCGCTAGTGTTAGGGGATTGTTTAGAATCTCAGATCCATAGAATGTTGCTGTGTCAGTAAATGAGTTCATCGTGAAGATTATGGCAAATCCCTTGACCTTTTACAAATGTGGTGTGGAGAAAAATATCGTGTATACTCCTTACGTATGAAATTCCCGTTTTTTCGTGGAGATAAAAAAAGGGTATATCTCGATTATGCATCGAGCACACCAATCGACCCTTCTGTGACTCGCATACTCACAGAGTCGTTTGCAGTGTTTTATAATCCCTCATCAATTCATAAAGAAGGTGTTCTCGCTCGAAACAAAATTGAGTTAGCACGAAGTGAGGCTGTCCGTTTTATCGACGCACAGCCGGATGAAATTATTTTTACTGGAAGCGGAACTGAATCGTGCGTACTTGCAATTCGAGGTGTGGTAGAGCAGGCGCGTTCTGTTGTGGGGAAGCCACATGTCATTACATCAATGATAGAACATGCATCAGTGCTCGAAACGATTAAAGATCTTGAAAGACGAGCTGTTATTCGCGCTACATATCTGCAACCAGATCATGAAGGAAGAATATCGGTAGATGACATAAAAGAGTCTATACAGGAAGACACTGTACTCATTTCTGTGATGATGGTAAATAATGAAGTGGGTACAATCGAGCCTATAAAGGATATTGGATTGCTTGTGAGAAAGCATAAAAATGAAAAAGGATATCCGTTGTTCCATACGGACGCGTCTCAGGCGGTACTCTATAACGAAATATCAGTATTGAAACTCCATACAGACCTGTTGACTCTCGATGGTATAAAGTGTCGCGGACCACGCGGTATAGGTTTGTTGTATGTTAAGCGCGGCATTCGACTCGCACCCGTGTTAACGGGAGGGGGACAAGAAAAAGGATTACGTTCAGGTACAGAAAATATTTCTGCAATATGTGGATTTGCGCATGCACTCACACAAGCAAAGCAAGAGAGAGAAGTGGAGACAAATCGTGTCGAGGAGGTGCGTGCATACGCAAAAATAAAGATAAAAAACGTGATTCCAAACGTTGTGTTTAATGAAAGCAAAACACACCATAGTCCTCATATCTTGAGTGTTTGTTTTCCTGCATGCGATGCTGAGTTCGTTGTTATTTCACTAGACGCTCTTGGTATTGCAGCTGCGTGGGGAAGTGCATGTAAAAGTATTCACGGAGACACGTCGTCATACGTTCTTGCCGCTATGGGCAAAGATGATTGTATGCAGTCATCAGTCCGCTTTTCCTTTGGAAAAGAAACGACAAAGAAAGATATTGATGCACTTTGTGATGCACTTGTAGAACTTGTCCACCGAAAAGTTATTACAACAACATAATATTGTTATAATACATACACATGGAAGAACTTAATCAACACCAACTTATTTTACTTGTACTCTTAGTGAGTTTTGTCACCTCTATAGGTACAGGAATCATTACGGTCTCTCTGCTCCAAGAAGCACCTCCGGTTGTGACATCTACCGTTAATCGCGTGGTTGAAAAAACAATTGAGACAGTCGTACAAGGTCCGTCAGAAAATAATGGAAATAATAATACTGAAACGGTACGAGAGGTTACGGTAGTGGTAAACCAAGAAGATCTGGTAACTGAGTCAATTGCACAAAATTCTAAAAGTTTGGTACGCATTTATGAGACACGACCACTTGGGAGCGAGCGTTTTTATGGTGTAGGAATTATGGTTCCGGGCGGAGTTATTTCCGGCATATCTTCACCGTATGATGGGTCAGCAAATTATAGAATCGAATATCCAGATGGTACCGAAACGCTTGTTACAAGGGTGCAAAATACAGCAGAAGAACAATTGGCTGCTTTTAAAATAACTGATGATACGACTCATGCACCAGTGACGTTTGGTAATTCAGCTGCACTTAAACTCGGACAGACACTTATAACGATTGGTGGAGAATCGCAAAACGTGATATCTATTGGCACGCTTTCGTCTCTCGTCACAGATGCAAGTGGTGTGCCAACAAGACTCGATCTTTCTATTGATGAAAAAGACTCTATAGCGGGTGCTCCTGTTATTACATTACAGGGTAATATTGTAGGTATTCGTACACGCGAAACTCTCGCAGATGGAACGGTACGCGTGCGCTATATTCCTGCTCACGTTATTCAAAGTACGATAGCTAAAATATCCAGTTAGAAGGTTAGAATCCTATTGCATTTTATCAATTTTTGAAGTATAATTTGCCCATCAGTTGGTGCACATTGACTGTTTTTCATCATTTCTACACGGGACAACTGGATAATTTAAAACGTATACATATATGCCACCATTTGGAAATTTCACAACTAAAGCAAAAGAAGCAATTAAACGAGCTCATGAGCTTGCTATTGAACGTGGACAAAACCACGTAAACCAGCTTCATCTCCTAGCCTCATTATTGCTCCAGGATGAAAGCATGGTTATTTCTGTTCTTGATCGATTAGAAATAGACACGGTACTACTCTCTGATGTAACGGTAGAAAGTATTGAGACACCAGATGCGGGTGGAACGCTGTCTCCTTCATACCAGATTTATCTCACGCCAGAACTGGCACACACGATCGAACATTCAGCAAAGGTGGCGCGCGAGATGGGAGATGAGTTTGTCTCAACCGAGCACTTGTTCCTCGCTATCCTTGATGTGAAAGGTCCTGCTACAGAAGTTCTTGCAAAGTTTAAGATCGAACGATCTGATGTACTTCGTCTCATCAATGAGATCAAGCATAGTCGCGAAGCAGAGGTTCCTCAGCAAAAGAAATTTAAATTTCTTGCAAAATTCACACGAAATCTTACGAAGCTTGCATTGCAAAACAAACTTGATCCGGTCATTGGTCGCGATGAAGAAATTTCTCGTATCATTCAGATTCTTTCTCGTCGTACCAAAAACAATCCTATTTTAATTGGTGAAGCTGGTGTTGGAAAAACAGCAATTGTTGAAGGGCTCGCTATTCGCATGGCGACAGGCGACGTGCCAGAGTCACTCAAAAATAAAGAACTCGTTTCTCTCGATCTCGGACTTTTGATTGCTGGAACAAAATATCGTGGAGAATTTGAAGAGCGACTCAAAAATATCTTGAAAGAAATCGAACGCGCTGACGGCAACATCATCATATTTATCGATGAGATTCATACGATTGTTGGTGCAGGATCTGCAGAAGGGTCAATCGATGCTTCAAATATGCTCAAACCGCCACTGGCTCGTGGAGAACTCCGAGCTATTGGTGCAACAACTATAAAAGAATATCAGCAACACATCGAAAAGGATCCGGCGCTCACGCGTCGTTTTCAGCCCGTGTTTGTCGAGGAACCTTCTCTTGATGACGCAGTGACAATCATGCGTGGTCTCAAAGAACGATACGAGCTCTATCATGGTGTACGTATTACAGATGATGCAATTGTCGCTTCCGTACATCTTTCCAGTCGTTACATCGCAGACCGATTCTTGCCTGATAAAGCAGTTGATCTTATTGATGAAGCAGCATCTCACCTCAAGATCTCTCTTGAGAGTATGCCCGCTGAACTTGAAGAAACGCACTCAAAGATTGTGAAGCTTGAAATAGAAAGAGAAGCTTTGAATCAGGAAGTGAGTGCATCTACGCGTAACGCAAAAGCAAAAAAACGCATTAAAGAAATCGAACAAGAAATCGCTGATCTCCGAGAAACGACGAGTGAGCTTGAGATGCGTTGGAAAACAGAAAAAGAAATCGTAACTGATATTAAGTCTGTAAAAAAACAACTTGATGAACTTCGCATTGAAGCTGAGGGGGCAGAAGCGCAGGCTGATCTTTCACGCGCCGCAGAGATTCGTTATGGAAAAATTCCAACCCTCGAGAAAGAACTTGATCAAAATACCAAACGTCTTAAAACACTTCAGAAATCACGTCGCATTTTGAAAGAAGAAATTACGGAACAAGATATTGCGGACATTGTCTCACGATGGACCGGGATTCCTGTTTCTCGCATGCTCGAAGAAGAAGCTGAGCGACTTCAAAAAATGGAAGACGAACTCAAGAAGCGCGTTGTAGGACAAGGTGAGGCCGTGTCGCGAATCGCGGATACTATCCGACGTTCACGTGTGGGAATTTCTGATCCAAATAGACCAATCGGCTCATTCATCTTCCTGGGACCAACTGGTGTTGGTAAAACAGAACTCACGAAAGCACTTGCCGAGTTTATGTTTGACGACGAAAAAGCACTTGTCCGCGTAGACATGTCTGAGTTTATGGAGAAGCATTCGGTTTCTAAACTGATTGGTTCACCTCCTGGATATGTGGGACATGACGAAGGAAGTGCGTTTGCAGAGAAGATTCGCCATCGACCATATTCTGTCGTTCTCTTTGATGAGATCGAAAAAGCTCATCCTGAAGTATTCAATGTATTGCTTCAAGTTCTTGATGACGGTCGTCTTACCGATGGAAAGGGACGTGTGATTAACTTCAAAAACGCTATCATCATTATGACCTCAAATATTGGTGCACAGTATATTGATAAAATGGAAAAGATTGGGTTCCATGGTGGCAGTGAAGCTGAAAAATATGCAGACATGAAGGAGAAGGTGCTTGAAGCGCTCAAAGACCATTTCCGTCCAGAATTCATTAACCGTCTCGATGAAGTCATTGTCTTTGATGTCCTCGCACCAGAGGTGATTAGCGATATCGTACATATTCAGATTGATGAAGTGAAGAAGCGATTGCTCGAAAAAGAAATTACATTGAAGCTTACTGATGAAGCACTCAAGGAACTCGGTAAGCAAGGATACAACCCAGAGTTCGGTGCACGTCCCTTGAAACGATTGATTCAGACAAAGATTCTCAATCATGCTGCGTCACTTATTATTTCAAAAGGAATTCAGCGCGGTGGTGAGATTATGGTTGATTGGAAAAATAATGAGTTTGTCTTTGAAGTGAAGAAGGGGAGGAAGGGGAGTATCTTGAAGAAGGCATTGGTGGAGACGGTGTAAAATTCATACGAAGTAACGAATAAATACACAAATTGCTACGAAAAAACAAAAACCGCCTGAGGCGGTTTTTGTTTTGGTGCGCCGGGAAGGACTGCGAACACCTTGGAAACCCACAAACCGGGAAGGATTCGCCCCACATTTTATTTATAGAAACAAAACTGTTAACATTAATACTCAACAGGTCAATTGTGAAATATAAGAATGGCTAGACGCTGGACAAAAGAAGAAGAGAAGTATTATCGAGATGAATTAGTAAATTTATATTACTCCAAAAACTTGAGCATGCATGAGGTAGCAAAGGTTTTGAATATAAAATCAGCTACGGTTTTTGATAGATTGCGCCGGTTACGTATTAACACGGTGCCTCATCTTAAGAAGGGTTATCGAAACGTTCGCAAAGATATTCGTATCCCAGATTGTCATGATGCAAATTTGGCAGAATTTTTTGGCATCATGTTGGGCGACGGCCACCTTTCTCATTTTCAAGTAACCGTAACATTGGGAACAAAAGAATATGTGTATGTGCAATATGTAAAAAAGTTAATGGAAAAAATTTTTAAAGTGCCAGTTAAAATCTCAGAAAGGAAGTTTAAGCGAACGGATAATAAGCATTATACTGTTTATTTTGGTTCAACCGTAACGAGTCAGTGGTTAAAAACTGAGGGTTTAGTAGAAAATAAAGTGAAAAATCAAGTCGATGTTCCAAAGTGGATATTTGAAAATAATATATTCATGGAAAGATTTTTAAGAGGGTTTTTTGATACTGATGGATCGGTTTATAAATTGAGGCACGGCATACAAATTGGACTAACAAACCGTTCACTACCGATGCTGAAATCTTTACAATTGATGCTAAAAACACTAGAATACAGGACGTCTGAAATCAGTGGTTTTCGCTTGTATATAACAAAGAAGCAGGATCTAAAAAGGTTTTTTAAAGAGATTAAACCGAAAAATCCAAAACATACTGCCAGATTTCAGGAATATCTCAATGCGTCAGTCGCATAGTGGCAATTGCACGAGACTGTAAATCTCGCGGCCTTTTGGCCTACGGGGGTTCGAGTCCCTCCTGGCGCACAATAAAGTAAAACAGCTCGCAAGGAGCTGTTTTACTTTGTATTGCTCTGTTTGGTATATTTAATCCTATGTCAGAATCATACTGTTTTCTAAACGGAAAGATTATCCCTGAAAAGGATGCATCACTACCTCTTTCAGACATCGGAATTTTGCGGGCATTTTCTGTCTATGACGGCATTGCGTCATTTGAGGGTAAACCATTTCTTTTTCAAAATCATTACGAAAGGTTTGTGCGATCGGCTACTGCGCTCGGTATAGCTATTCCATACAGTAATGAAGAACTCTATGAGGCACTCTGCGAAATGCTACAAAAGTCTCACCTAACTGAGCGTGCAAATATTCGCGCGGTTGCAACTGGAGGTACGACTATCGCGGGTATTGAATTTAAACCAGAAAACAGCACTATATTTTTTACAGCAGTAAATTTTGTACCATTGCCGAAAGAATTTTACGAGACGGGTGCAAAACTTATCACCCATGAGTACAAACGAGAATTTCCAGAATATAAAACAGTAAACTATATCACTGGTGTACTTCTACAAAAACGAAGAAAGGAAGCGGGAGCAGTGGAAATACTTTATGTGAAAGACGGACACGTATACGAATGTGCAACCAGCAATATTTTTATTGTGAAGAATGGCGAACTCGTTACTCCGCACAAAGACGTGCTTCCGGGGATTACAAAGAAACTTGTCTGTGTATTAGCGATGAAAGAAGGGATTGTTTGTAGAGAAGGAGACGTATCGGTCGATGATCTATTTGCTGCTGAAGAGGTATTTATTACCTCCAGTTTCAAAGATATTGTGCCTATTGTGGAGATAGATGGAAAGATGATTAAAGACGGAAAAAAAGGTTTAAAAACGAGGCAGATTATGAGTTTGGTTCAGAATTATCTTGATTCGCGACAGGGACTTGATCTCCAAACCAGAGTGTAGTAAAGTATGCGAGAACTTTTTTCGAAAATAATAGGCTAAGCAAGTCTGAAAATTTTGAGAAAAAAATAGAGGATGAGGAGGGAGTTCTAGCACCGCTAAAACAACTGACGAAACACGATTTTTTGCCAAAATTTTCAGGTTTGATTGTCTAAGATTTATTTGGTTATTTTCGAGAGAAGTTCTAAACACAAAATTATGTCACAGGATAGACTCATAAAACTTGTTACGAAAGGCGACGAAAAAGGCGTGGGCAAAGGTCACACGTACTATACCTTTAAGAATAAGAAAAAAGTTGAACGCAAAATCGAGCTCAAAAAATATAACCCAATCGCTCGAAAGCACACCGTTTACAAGGAAGCAAAGAAATAAACAAAACCCCAGACATGGGGTTTTGTTTATACTAGCGGGTCCACGAGGACTCGAACCTCGAACTTCGGTTTTGGAGACCGACGTTTTACCATTGAAACTATAGACCCTGACGGCCCGAGTATATCACAAACGGATTAGATTGAGGATCTTGGCGATTTCATTTTTTTCAATCCATTTAATCTCCTTATTCCTCTTAAACCACGTCATTTGGCGCTTGGCATAATCGACAATAGCTTTTTCAAGCTGAACAATCATTTTTTCTTTTGATATTTTGTTTTGAAGATAATCGGCGAGGTACCTGTATTCAAGCCCGAGTTCACGCATGCGTTTGTATGACAATCTATTCTCATGAAGTCGTTGTGCTTCAGTAACCATACCCTTTTTCATACGAGAAATGAGGCGATCGTGGATGCGTTTTTTGAGTTCTTCTGGTTCCGACTTAATACCAATCCATGTGACATCATAAGGAACGTTATTTTTTTGCTTGGGAACTTTACCAAGAGATTTTACTATCTCAATAGCACGTATGAGGCGTACTTTATTATGGTGGTCTATTGTTTGTGCGCGCTCCGGATCAAGTTTTTTGAGTGTTTCAAAAAGTTTTTCAGTACTTTGTTTTTGTAGTTCGTTGCGCAGTTTTTTGTTCGGCAAGACTTCGGGGAATGTTTGACCTAAAAGGAGTGCATCAATATAAAAACCAGTGCCTCCGCACACAATTGGTGCCTTACTACGATCAAGAATATTCGTAATGGTTTTGTTTGCATCACGCGTAAACTGTGCAACGGTGTATGTTTTTTTGGGATCTGTCACATCAAGTAGGTGGTGTGGAACGCCTCGCATTTCGCGTTTTGTTATTTTTCCAGTGCCAATATCAAGTCCTTTGTATACTTGGCGAGAGTCTGCAGAAATTACCTCACCTCCAATTTTTTGAGCAAGCAAAACCGCGAGATCACTCTTGCCGGATGCAGTCGGTCCGACAATCGCAATTACTCGCGGTCTTGTTTTTTTCTTGAGAGCCATTTAGGAATTAATTATATGTGGGTGCAGGCGCGTATGTGGGAGCAGATGTATAAGCTGGTGCATCTCCGTAACTTGGTGCGGACGTATATGCAGGAGCGCTACCGTACGCTGGTGCTGACTGATAGTCCGGAGTAGATCCATATGTAGGTGCGCCACTGTATGTTGGGGCATTATCGGACGTTCGCGCATTGCTGTATGCTGGCGCATCTCCATATGTTGGCGCGGTGCCATAGTTGGGAGCATCATCGTATGTAGAAGCATTTCCGTAGGTTGGAGCAGTATTGTATGTTGGACCGTCTGAATAAGATGGTGCTTCGCCGTATGCTGGAGCACTACCATAACGAGGAGTATTGCCGTAACTCGGTGCTGATTGGTAGGATGGAGCGTTGCCATAAGAAGGCGCATTTCTATAGTCTGGTGCGTTATCATATGATGGTGCACGACGGTACGATCCGCTATTTCGATACGATGATGTACGTGAATATTGCACATTCTTGTATCGAGGCGCTGACTCATAAGCCGGAGCGTCTTCATACGCAATTGATTCGTACGAGTCTACTTTTTCGTATGTTTGTGTTCGTGTTTCATTTCCTTCACGATTTGTTGCTTCATCGAATGCAGCAACTGCTTCTTCTCTGAAATAGCCGTCTGCTATAAAACGAGGATCAAGAGATTGTTTCGCCCAAAATTCTGGACAGTCTGGGTCGTCCATATCAATAAGGCCGTCGCCGTCGTTGTCTGATGCATCGGCGCATTTTGGACAGTCGATATCTTCAAGGTCGGCATATCCATCGCCGTCGTTGTCTATACCATCAAAACACATAGCATAAAGTGGGGCAGGATAGGGCAGTGTGTCGTTTGGAATTTCGGCAATAACTAAAGACGGCACTATGACAGAAAGTGCTAAAAATGAGCTAAAAACCTTATTCTTTAGGCTTAATTTCATATTAGTATATTATAACACTTAATATTATGAAAATCAAGTGAATCAGGATTTGTATTGTATGTGCCACGCGAGGGAATTGAACCCTCATGGATCACTCCACACGATCTGCTTCAGGCTTTGAAAACACGGTGCTGGGAGGGAGAATCGAACTCCCATGGATTGCTCCACACGATTTTGAGTCGTGCGCGTCTACCAATTCCGCCACCCCAGCATGCGCGTTTAGTCTAGCGCAGAAGGATATTCTTCTCAACATTTTTGAGTCTAGAGATCTTTCCCGTATAATGACAGAGTAACTTAAAACAGGCATGTCACATTTCTTTCAAGATTCAGTATTTTGGGTTGAGCTCGATAAGATAAAACCCAATCCATATCAGCCGCGTCGTGAATTTGATGAAGCGGAACTCAAGAGTCTCGCAGACTCTATTCGTCAGTACGGTCTTTTGCAAGCGCTTGTGGTAACGCGTACAGAGGTTCCGCGTGAAGATGGTGGACTTGCAGTTGAATACGAACTTATTGCTGGCGAGCGACGACTCCGGGCTTCTAAAATTGCAGGACTTTCTCAGGTTCCGGTTCTTATTAAATCTGGTGAAGAGAGCGGACTCATGAAGCTTGAGCTTGCCATTATTGAAAACGTACAACGAGAAGATCTGAATGCAGTTGATCGAGCACGCGCTTTTGATCGGTTGGCTTCAGAATTTGGACTAAAACATGTCGATATTGCAAAAAAGATTGGTAAAAGTCGAGAATATGTATCAAACACGATGCGCATCTTGGCTCTTCCAGATGACATGCTCTCAGCACTTGCAGAAGGACAGATTGCAGAAGGTCACACGCGGCCACTCTTGATGCTCATTGAGCGTCCTGATGAACAAAGAACATTGTTTAAAGAAATTATTCACAAAAAAATGCCGGTGCGTGAAGCGGAACTTATAGCGCGCGGTATTGCGTTTGAACGTGCACGAAAAAGAGAGTCTCTTAATGACCCGGAGATTGCAACGCTGGAACATCAGCTCTCAGAGTCACTCGGGACACGTGTTAAAATTGAAGCAAAAGAGAAAGGGGGCAAGATTCATATCGACTATTTTTCACCAGATGATCTGCGATTTATTCTTGAGGCACTTAAAAATCGAGAAAAAAGAGGAGAACACGGCATGCTCAACGACCATATTGCAAAAGTTGGAGATCAGGAATCACAAAGTGACGGCGAGCATCCACGGAATGTTTCTTTTGAACCTGAAGAGAAAAAAGAACAGGATTTTGACACCGATGATATGTATTCAATCTCGAATTTTTCTGTATAATATATGAGGATCAACAGATTCGCGCTTCCTTCATGGGTGGTGGCAAGTTGTCGGGGGACGCTTGCCACCTATTTTTAATGAGTGATATGATAAATCAGTCGGTGCAATGCCGACCATTAGGTCCGGGTCCCGCGCTACGCTCCACACACCCCCGGACCTATTTTTTATAGTGATTATTATTTTCTTGAATTGCTGATCGTATTTTTCTTCGGGCACTTGCAGTTTTTGCGTATTCGAGCCACTTAGAAGACGGTTTTGCATTTTTTTTAGTAACAATTTCTACGATATCTCCATTGTGCAATGTGGTGCCAAGGGAAATCATTTTTCCATTTATGCGAGCACCAGAAATATGACCACCAATTTCAGAATGAATTGCATATGCAAAATCAATTGGGGTAGAATCGATCGGCAGATCGATTACATCACCTTCCGGAGTAAAGACAAAAATGCGATGACTGAAAAAATCAGATTTGATTTGGTCTCCCCATTCGTCTTCTCCGTCGGATTCATGTTTTTGATAGTCGACTAAATCTCTTATCCAATTCGGCACATCTTCGACGCCATCTTCTTTGGTGGCACCATGTTGTATTGGTTGTGGAGTAATTAGTCGTTTGATCCAGTCGAGTCCTGGAAGTGGTAACGTGCGGCCGGCTATTTTGGCTTTGTATCGGAGGTGGGACGCAATACCGTACTCTGATTCGCGATGCATTTCTTCTGTTTTTATTTGAATTTCTACGATATTTCGATCTCCTGTAAACACAGTGGTGTGAATCGCTCGGTAGCCATTTGGTTTTGGAAAAGCGATAAAGTCTTTGATACGACCTGGGAGCGGTCTCCACGTCGAGTGGATTGCTCCAAGTGCACGGTAACAATCGCCAACAGTTGGGACAACAACGCGGAGTGCTAAAATATCGTAAATATTCTCGATCTCTTTTTTACGTCGTAACTTTCGATATAACGAGAATAGACCTTTGATGCGATAATCAGTTTTTATTTGTGTAATACCGGATGTCCCTAAAGTTTTTTTCAAATTTCTTAAAAATTTCTCGAGACTTTCTTCCATTTCTTTACGCTTTCGCTTGAGTAGACTTTCTGTTTCTCTGTGAGCTTCTGGGTCAATAAAAGGAAAGCAGAGGTCTTCCAGTTCACGATGCAGTTTCCTAATACCAAGTCTATAAGCAATCGGTACGTATACTTCCATAGTTTCGCGCGCGATGCGTTCCTGTTTTTCTTTTGGAACATACGAGAGTGTGCGCATGTTATGGAGTCGGTCGGCGAGCTTTACGATAAGTACTCGAATGTCTTTTGACATTGCAACAAAAAGTTTACGCAGACTTTCGTTGTGTCTGTCTGATCCACGATATCGTACGTGACCCAGTTTAGTAACACCATCGACAATGAACAAAATGTCTTTGCCGAATTCTTTTTCGATGGTTTCTGGTGTGACTCCTGCGTCTTCGATAGAATCGTGAAGTAGTCCTGCGGCAACTGTGGTGGCACTCATGCCAAGTTCAGCAAGTGTTTTGGCAGTTTCGTAGAGATGTACAAAATATGGTTCACCGGAGTTTCTTTTATGCTCTTTGTGAGCGCCTTCTGCGAAATAGTATGCTTTTTCAACAAGTGCAACGTCTTGAGGTGTGGCGTTTAAAAGTTTGTCTGTAATATCTTTTGGCAACATATCCTCATTGTACTCGGCTTTATATTTTTAACAAAGACTGTCGTTAGCGACAGTCTTTGTTGCGGTTATTTTTTCTTGGTACGTCCTCGTCTTGTTTTCTTTGGTTCCTTTAATATTTCAAGGGCACGAGGAAGTTCTATCTTATAGACGTCATCTTCCTTAAGAGATCGGAAGTCGCCGTCATGGACAATATATGGTCCAAAGCGTCCGTTGTTCGCAACAATTTCCTTTCCCGTATCTGGATGATTGCCAAGTATACGAGGGAGGGAGAGGTAGGTGAGCGCATCGTCGAGAGTGACTTCGTCCATTTTTTTATCTTTGGGAAGGCTGGCGCGTTTTGGTTTTGTTTTCTTTCCTTTTTCAAGTTCACCCAGTTGCACATATGGTCCAAACCGTCCATCAAGTACAAAGACAGGGAGCTCTGATTCTGGATCAGTGCCAAGCGGTTCTGCATCCTTAATCTCTTCTCCGGTAATGGTCCGTGCACCTTCACAATCTGGGAAACGTTCACAGCTCATAAATTTACCACCACGGCCGAGCTTAATAATCATAGGACTACTACATTTTGGACATTTCCATTTACTGTCTGCTTTACCAAGGTCAGTAATCTTTGGACTATTTTCTTTAGCTTCTACATCTTTGGTGAATGGTTTGTAAAAGTCGGTAAGTGTTTTGGTGTAATCTCTTTTACCTTCGGCAATTTCGTCCAATTCATTTTCCATTTCAGCCGTAAAAGAGTCGCTGATATATTTCATAAAATTGTTTTCGAGGAAGGTAGATACCACATCTCCTGTATCTGTTGGAATAAGTGTTCGTCCGTTTTTTTCTACATATCCTCGATCGACAATAGTTTTAATGATTGATGCATATGTTGAAGGGCGACCGATATCTCTTTTTTCAAGTTCTTTCACGAGACCTGCTTCGGTATACCGATGAGGTGGCTCTGTTTGTTTTTCTTCGGAATCAAGAGAAAGTAGGGCGAGTGGTTCGCCAGAGGTTACCTTAGGAAGTTCAACATCTTCACCACGTGCTTGTGGGTCGGCGAGCAGCCAACCAGGAGAAATGACACGAGATCCGGTAATGGCAAAATGAGGAATAGAAGTATCTGTGATGTTTGCTTCTATGCGAGTGCGCATGATCTTTGCGTCCTGCATCTGTGAAGAAACCGTGCGTTGCCAAATAAGTCTGTAAAGACGCTTTTGTTCGTCAGTGTTACCGGCACCCGTCTTGAGACAATTTGTCGGCCGAATTGCTTCGTGGGCTTCTTGAGCATTCTTACTTTTAGTTTTATATGCACGGTTTTGATAGAGTTCGCTTCCAAATTCTTCCTCAACGTATTTTTTTATTTGACTATACGCAAGACCAGACAGGTTTGTGCTGTCTGTACGCATATAGGTGATATGACCTGCTTCGTAGAGTTTTTGTGCAATACCCATGGTACGAGATGGAGAAAAGCCGAGGCGAGAACTCGCTGCTTGCTGGAGCGTTGATGTGGTAAACGGTGGACGAGGACTACGTTTCGCTTCGGTTTCTTTTACGTCTGTGATTGACCAATCATGCGTCTTACCTTTCTCTAGGATCTCCTCTGCTTGTTTTTTGTCTCTAGGCTCTTCAGAACAGGTGAGCTTTATGTCATCTCCTGATTTAGTTTTAAATAACCCCTCGATAACATAAAACGTTTCTGGAATGAATGCGCGGATTTCTCGTTCGCGCTCCATCAAAATACGAAGTGCAGGAGATTGCACACGTCCTGCTGAAAGTCCGTAGCGAACTTTCTTCCAGATAAGACCAGAAAGGTCGTAGCCGACGAGTCGGTCGAGAACGCGGCGTGCTTCTTGGGCACGGCGGAGATTTTCATCTATATCACGTGGATGTTTGATAGCTTCTGCTACCGCGTCTTTGGTGATTTCGTGAAAAACTACGCGCTTTGGATGCGAGAGTTTTGCCGCCTCTGCAATATGCCAAGCGATCGCTTCGCCTTCTCGGTCGGGGTCGGTTGCGAGGTAGACTTCGCTTGCATTTTTTGCGAGTGCTTTGATATCAGAAACTACCTTCTCTTTGCCTTTAGAAATTTCGTAGTGGGGGAGAAATCCTTTTTCAATATCAACTGCTTTTTTGTTGCTTTTAGGAAGATCACGAATGTGGCCGACAGACGCGGTTACAAGAAAATCTCCACCGAGATATTTACCGATTGTTTTTGCTTTAGCAGGGGACTCAACTATTAAAAGTTTCTTGCCCGTTGCGTTTTTTGTAGAAGTCATTGGACTACATTAATACTCTAAATGAAAATGAATTGCAATTCACAAGTGAAATTTAGAAAAAAGAAAACGCCCCGGCACGGTCGCGAATGGAACACATTCGCGACCGTGCGCCGGTGCGGGCAACTCAACTCCATTTTCTGTTGGTGAGCCAGCGTCCCGTAGGGACGGCGACAAGCACCAGCAGACAAAAAAAGCCGATGCAGTATAGCAATGGCGGCATCTCTCCTCCAAAAGGTCCATGGATGGTACCTGATTAAAATAATAATATATTTATATAAAAAAGTCAAGTATCAAAATTTGAGGGAAATTTCACTAGATATTTCTTTGATGAATCCTTTTATTTCTAGACTCATAAGGGCGATTTGTGCTCGGGATATTTCGAGACCTGAATTTTGAATGAGTAAATCTTTTTCAAGCGATCTTTGTCCTAATGTTTTTACGATTTTTTGCTCGTCTTCGCTTAAGGCACTCATATCAATTTCTTTTTGTGATTGTGCTTCTGCTTCAATGCTAAGTGCTTCTAATATGTCTTCTGGTTTTGTCACTGGCGTTGCACCAAGACGGATAAGCATATGTGGTCCGGCACTTTGTGATGAGAAAATTGATCCAGGCACGGTGAGTACTTCGCGATTGTATTCCGTGGCGAGACGTGAGGTTATAAGTGTTCCTGATTTTTCTTCTGCTTCTACTACAAGCACAGCGTGGCTCATTCCTGCCATAATTCTGTTTCTTTGTGGAAATGACCATTTGGTTGCATCAAAGTCTGGTTCAAATTCAGATAATAATCCACCACCACTTTCGGTAATTTCTTCTGCGAGGTGTACGTGTGATTTCGGGTAGAGTACCTTTGGTGATAAACCAGAACCGGGAACTGCGATAGTTTGTAAACCATGTTTAAGTGCAGATTTGTGTGCAATAGAATCAATGCCGAGTGCGAGGCCGGAGACAATAGTAATGGGGTATCCTTTAAGGCCTTCCAGTAAAGATTCACAGACTTCTTTTCCATACGGACTATACTTTCGTGAGCCGACAACGGTGAGAATTTTATTGTTTTTATGAGGAAGAGATCCAGCTAGAAAAAGCTTCTTGGGTTTGTCTGGTATCTCATGAAGAAGTTCTGGCCAGTCTGTTTGTGGTAGTTCTCTGATCTCGTATGCCATACATATATTGTATCAATAACAGTTTACACATATAATGGCTTTACATAACGCAGAAATATGCTCGATATAAAATTCATTAGAGAGAATAAGGACATTATTAAAGAAGCGGCTCGCAAGAAGCATGTGAAGTTTGAAGTGGACGAGCTGTTGAAGGTGGACGAGGAACGCCGAGAGGTGTTGCAGGTAGTTGAAGAGCTTCGTTTTAAGCAAAACGATGTGTCTCGCAGAATCAATAATGTGTCTGAACCAGAGCGTCCTTTTGTTATCAAAGAGATGCAAGGTGTAAAGGAAGAACTTAAGGAAAAAGAAGAAAAACTAAAGGGAATCATGAAAGACTGGCAGACACTCATGCTTCAGGTGCCGAATATTCCGGATATGTCTGTGCCCGAAGGAAAAACTGATGAAGAAAATAAAGAAGTGAAAGACTGGGGGGAGAAAAAAGAATTTTCATTCAAACCAAAAAACCATATCGAACTCTGTGAACTGCATGACTTGGCAGATTTCGAGCGTGGCACTAAGATCGCAGGATTTCGTGGATATGTTTTAAAAAATGAAGGTGCAGCGTTGTCGTTTGCACTGTGGCAACTGGCATTTAAACACTTTACCCAAAAAGGATTTGAACCAATGGTTGTACCGTCTCTTGTACGTAAAGAGCTTCTGTATGGAAGTGGATATTTGCCACAAGGCGAAGACGATCTCTATAAAACGCAGGACGAAGATTACTTGGCTGGAACCGGTGAAGTTTCTACGATGGGTTACTACATGAATGAGGTGCTACCAAAAGACATGTTGTCAAAAAAAATGTTGGCATTTTCACCGTGTTTTAGGCGTGAAGCTGGAAGCCATAGTAAAGACACAAAAGGATTGATGCGTGTGCATGAATTTTTCAAACTAGAACAAGTAGTGCTTTGTGAAGCGAGTCATGAAGTGTCGGTTAAACTGCATGAAGAAATCAATCGAAACACTGAAGAGCTTATTGAAATACTCGGTATTCCGTATCGTACGGTTGTAAATTGTGGCGGTGACCTAGGGCTTGGTCAGGTTAAAAAATACGACATCGAGTTATGGGTACCTTCGCAGGATACCTATAGGGAAATTAGTTCAGCATCATACTTTCATGATTTTCAGACACGGAGACTTAATATCAAATATAAAGATGATGATGGCACTATGCGATTTGCGCACTCTCTTAACTGCACAGGATTACCTAGTCCGCGTATACTGATTGCGCTTTTAGAAAACAATCAAAACGAAGATGGTTCGATTACTATTCCAGAAGTACTGCGTCCATATCTTGGTGGTCAAGAGATCATAAATAAAAAACAATAAGTATATGATGTTGGGAAGAGACGCCCTGCACTCTCGCTCTTATGCGAGAAAATATAAAAAAAGGTCAAAGATTTTTCTGTGGCTTGCCGGTATCCTATTTCTGCTCGGTATTCTTTTTTCATGGTGGGTCACCGATAAGTCACCACTGGTTATAAAACATGTAGAAGTTGTTGGTGCTCGCGCACTGTCGGTTAGCAGTATACAAGATGTGGCTCAAAACGAATTACAACATAGGTATCTCATGTGGCACGTTGGAAATGCAATCTTGGCGCCGAGAAAACGTATTGAAGAGCAGCTCAAAGAGAAATTCTCACTTATTAAAACAGTCGATGTGGAAGTGAAAGGTATTTCGAATTTAGAAATATCTATTGAAGAATACGAGTCTACATATCTCATATGCTCTCAAACAGACCCTTCTCGATGTTATTTGGCTGATGGAACAGGATATGTGTTTGCGCCAGCTATTCTTTCGGAGGAAACGCGTGCGTATATACGATTTAATGTAACATTTGGTGATGAGGTGGTAGGTAGTCGTGTTATCTCTCGAAATAATTTTGAAAAAATAATTTTGTTTAAAGAAGCGCTTGCTGACAGTGGATTGTCTGTACAAGAGATTACGGTCGTTAGTGATCAAGAAGTAAAACTTCGAATCATAGAAGGAGCCAATATTGTGATAGATATGCAAAGTAATATAGATGAAATGCTCGGAAACTTCCTATTATTGCTTGCAGAAGAAACGGAAAAAAATTCGAGTCGGGAGGTGTTTTTAGAGAATACAGAGTACATTGATGTACGTCATGGAAATAAAGTTTTCTACAAGGCACGTGGAGAGAATGCTTTATAATATACATCATGACACAGGCGCTGCTTTTAGCAGATTACATGAGGTGGCACTATACGCGCGCATTCTCTTCAATGTGGCGTGTCACCAATAATTTTGTTTATTTTTTTTATAATCTTTTTTCAATTTCATTATTGCTCCATACGTTTTTTGCGCCATGGAAAATGATGACAGAACAAAAAACAAAAGGATTTACATCACTGAGTTCATTATTTGAAAGAATTTTTGGAAATTTTTTGGTGCGTGTGATAGGTGCGATCATTCGCTTTGTGACGATAACTATCGGTCTTATCTTTTGTGTGGGTACGTTTTTATGTGGGTTGGTATTTACGATCTTTTGGGTTGTCGCACCATTAGTGATGGTCTTTTCTCTAATTGTTGGTATTCGTTTGATTATATAAATATGACGTGGAACGACTTAGCACAAAAAGTACATAAATGGCGAGGAGTTTTGTGGCTTAATCACATATTTCCTCATGCCATACGAAAAATCCTATTTTTTATAAGTGCAGTGGCATTGCTCATTTCCGTAACACTCTCATTGCCGGTAGTGAATATGGGAAATGAATTTATTTACGGTGTGTTTTTTGTAGGTGCGAGTATCTGGCTTTTCGTGTTTATGCTCGAGGCCTATTATAAATCATATTATTTTGCTGGAATTATTGATCGAAAAGGTAAGGCGGATCTTTATACTTATGAAATTGCAGACATTCTCATGGTGGGGGCAGGTACGGATGTTGCGCGCGGTATATTCTTTTCTGAACTTGGAAAAGAAAGAATAATTCGACTCGGAATCAAGACGCAAGATGTAGACATGTTTTTCAAAAGTCGCCATCGACCGATTGGTTCGCATATTCTTGAATATACAGGAGACAATGTAACAGCGAGAGAGCTCGCAAAAGCTGTTATTGAATATGATGCTGAACTCAAGGAATTTCTTGCGGGATATGGTATTACACCGCAAACATTTGTCGGTGCAGTAGATTGGGTTTCAAAAACTCATATGATCACCTTGCAAGAAGAAGCATGGTGGACGAGACAAAAGCTCTCGAGAATACCAGGTATTGGCAAGAGTTGGTCCCTTGGATATGTATCTGAACTTTCTCGTTTAGGCAATCCACTTTCAGAGAGTCCAGAATATAAAGTAGTAACGATAACATCGACTTCAGAAAAGACAGTTGATGAAATTGAGTCAATTCTCTCGAGAACAAACAACGCAAACGTACTCGTGGTAGGAGAGAATCAACACAACATGATGGGTCTGGTAGCGTCTCTCGGTAGGCGTATCGAACAAGGTAGCGCATATCCGGAGATTGAACACAAACGCATGTATGTGCTGTATCATGATCGTATTTTTGCAGAAGCAAAAGATACACAAACTCTTGAATCGTTGCTTCATAAAATGTTTAAAGAAGCTGTCAGATCAGAAGAAGTGATAATCGTGATTCGGGATCTCAATGGATTTATAGAAACTGCTCGAAGCTATTCAGTCGATCTTATTGAGTTTATGAGACCGTATATTTCTTCACCCTTGGTGCAGATTATTGGTTTGGTTGAGAAGTCTGTGTTCGAGTCATCTATGAGAACGAATCACAATATACTTGGTCTATTTGATCATGTCTCGTATGACGAAAAAGAAACAAACGATTCGTTACTCCAGATAGTTGAGCAGGAGGTACTCACGATAGAACATGACGTTGATGTTCGTTTTACCTATGCTGCAGTACATGTGGCATCGGAACAAATCGGCAGATTGTTTGCAACAGGCGAGCAATTGACACGTGTTCATACGATTCTATCTGAATTAGCACTCAAGGCGAAAAATGAAAAACACGGTTTTGTTACAAAGAATGATGTTGAGGATTTGCTTCACGTAAAAACTGGAGTACCAGGTAGTCATGTCTCAAAAGAAGAAAAGGCGATACTATTGGAACTTGAATCGTTACTCCATAATCGTGTCGTGGGACAAGATGATGCGATTCGTGCGATTGGTGATGCTCTGCGGAAAAAACGATCTGGTATTGGGAACCCTAACAAACCAATCGGTTCATTCCTGTTTTTGGGCTCAACGGGTGTGGGAAAGACGGAAACAGCGCGGACACTTGCAGATGTATTTTTTGGTAGTGAAAGCGATATGGTTCGGTTTGACATGACTGAATTCAGTGGTGCAGACGCACTCGTACGGTTGTTGGGTGATTTTAAAACTGGTAAGCCAGGATTACTTGTGTCAAAACTTCGTGAAAAACCATACAGCATTATTTTGTTAGACGAGTTTGAAAAAGCACATAAAGATGTGCACGATTTGTTTCTTCAGATCCTTGATGAGGGAGTATTTTCAGATATGAAAGGGGAACAGGTGAATGCGCGCAACACGATCATTGTTGCCACATCAAATGCAGGAAGCGATCTTATTTGGAATTTGATGGCGAAACAGACACCGCCCGCACATATGCGTGAGACAGTGATAGATCATATTATTGATGAGGCAATATTTCGCCCAGAATTACTCAATCGATTTGACGGGGTCATTGTCTTTCACCCTCTTGAGAAATCTCATTTGAGCCAAGTTGCAGAGAGAATGCTTGCAAAACTTTCAGAACGTTTGCGAGATCAAGGGTATCATTTTTCATACAGCAAGGACCTCGTAGATCGATTGGTGCAAATAGGTAGTGATCCAAAATTTGGTGCACGCCCTATTGCACGTGCTATATCTGAACGGGTAGAAGGTGCTATTGCACGACATATTCTCCAAGGGAAAATAAAGACGGGGGACACCATACATATTTCTGCTAAGGATCTTTTGTAGGCTTTGCTAAATTTAAGTTTTAGTTTACCTTGTTATCCATGTCTTACTATATGGGATTTTGGGAAAAACTGAAAAAACCGATTTATGCATTGGCGCCGATGGCGGATGTTACTGATGCAGCTTTCAGGCAACTCATCGCACGAAAAAGTAAATTTGATAAAAAAGGCGGTAATACAGGTGCGGAGTATGTCTCATGGACAGAATTTGTTTCAGCAGACGGTCTTGCACTTGCTCCCGAAGAAGGGAGACAGAAACTGATGAAAGCGTTACTGTATTCCGAGATTGAACGGCCCATTGTCGCACAATTTTTTGGAAGCAATCCGGATCATATGGAAGCAGCGGCACGCCTTGCGTTAGAGCTCGGTTTTGATGGAGTAGATATCAATATGGGTTGCCCAGATCGCTCTATTGAGAAACAAGGTGCAGGTGCTGCGATGATAAAAACTCCTGAGGTGGCACGTGAGATTATTCGTGCTGTAAAACGAGGTGCCCGCCTGCCATCGTCTACGACTTCAGTCAATGGCGGGCAGGCTACACAGGGAGACAAACAAATCCCTGTTTCTGTAAAAACGCGTCTTGGGTACAACAAAGATGAACTCGATACATGGCTTCTTGTACTTCTGGAAGAAAAGCCGGCAGCTGTAACAATTCATGCGAGAACAAGAAAGGAGATGTCTAAAGTTCCTGCACACTGGAACAGGATTAAAGATGCGGTAGATATCAGAAACGAGATGGGAAGTAAAACTTTGATTATTGGTAATGGAGATTTGGGGACACTTAGTGATGGGGATCAGAAAATACAAGAGACTGGTGCAGATGGGGTCATGTTTGGTCGTGGAGTTTTTGGTAATCCATGGTTTTTTAATAAAGAATTAGTTTCAGATGATGAAGTTGCTTTACCAGTTCGTGGTCAGACAGAAGGAGATAAGGTGCGATACAGTAATACTAAAATTTCCCAGGAAGACAGATTGAAAACTTTGTTAGAACATGCAGAATTGTTTGATGAATTTTTGGGAGACACTAAAAGTTTTGCTGTCATGAAAAAACATGTGAAGGCATATATCTCCGGTTTCCTCGGCGCAAAGGAAATCCGTGATCAACTTATGCAGACAAAAGATCTTCAAGAATTTCGCAACTCTCTTAAAATTTATAAACTTGCTACCGACTGATATTGCTAATAAATTTAGTATTGGCTATGATAAGGAGAGTATCAAACTGTTTGCGAGAATTGTCTCGCAACACTCTGCTCTTTACTCTACCTTGTAGAGTGTACCCTCGATATCAACCCCACGCCGTCCATCCTCAGGTGGACGGCGTAACCCTTTTTTGCGAAAATAGACAGACATGCAGGAAACAGATGGTTCTAAAAAATTTTCTACCATATTGCTCGCCCTTATCCTTATGGTTGGATCCTACTCAGTGGGATATTCTCGTGGACACACGAGTGGCGAAATAGAAGGTTCTACGCAACATATTTTAAACAGAGACCCAGAGGCTCTTTCCGTTGACTTTGCGCCATTTTGGAAGGCGTGGGGGATTCTTGAAGAGAAATATGTATCGACCTCAACCACTACTACTGAGGTGACGGATCAGCAAAAAATCTGGGGTTCTATTGCAGGCCTTGCATCATCGCTCGGAGATCCATATACCGTCTTCTTCCCACCTCAAGAAGCAAAGACATTTGCAGAAGATATTAGCGGCAATTTTCAGGGTGTAGGCATGGAAATGACCGTGCGCGACGGTGTGTTGACTGTCATTGCGCCCCTCAAGGGTATGCCTGCTGATAGGGCTGGAATCATGGCGGGTGATAAAGTGATCGGTATTGATGGAGAATCAACTGGCAATATGACAATCGATGAGGCGGTCTCAAAAATACGCGGTGAAGGCGGAACAAGTGTATCGTTTACGATAGTTCGCGAAGGTGAAGACGCGCCACTTGAGATACGGGTCACGAGAGCCTCTATTGATATTCCAACAATTGATACGAAAATTGTAGGGCCAAACAATGATGTATTTGTGATTGAGCTTTATAATTTCTCTGCTGTTTCGGCAAATTTGTTCAGGAGTGCACTTCGCGAGTTTTTAATTTCCGGTAGAGACAATCTCGTGATTGATCTGCGAGGCAATCCGGGTGGATACCTTGAGGCTGCGGTTGACATAGCGAGTTGGTTCTTGCCACAAGGAACCACGATTGTAGTGGAAGATGCTGGAGGTAAAGGAGAGAATAAAACCTATCGCTCACGAGGTTACAATATCTTTGGTGATCAGTATGATATCGCAATATTGATTGATGGAGGATCAGCATCAGCATCTGAAATTTTAGCCGGTGCGCTGCGTGACCATGATAGAGCAGTGCTTGTGGGAAGTCAGACGTTTGGCAAAGGATCGGTGCAAGAATTGGTACCGGTTACTGTTGATACATCACTCAAGGTCACGGTTGCGCGTTGGTTTACACCAGGTGGTGTGTCGATTTCTCTTGACGGACTCATGCCCGATTATCCGGTTGAGATGACTCAGGAGGATTTCGAAGCAGGTAGAGATTTACAGCTAGATAAAGCAATTGAAGTACTGATTGCTTCATAAAAATTTGCGAGACTCTCGTAAGTATGATAAAAATCTTACGACTTACTATTTTTACAAAAACAACATGAAGGTTATTTTACTCAAAGATGTACAGAAGGTTGGGCGGGCATATGATGTGAAGGAAGTGGCTCCAGGATTTGCAATGAACCAACTGATTCCACAGAAGCTTGCAGAGCGCGCCACGCCTGCTGCTCTGAAGGCACTCGAAGCCAAGAAATCAGAAATTGAAGCAAAACGAGCGGCTCACACTGAAGCATTGCTGGCACAGATCGATAAGATTGAAGGAGTTCGTGCAACTATCGAAGCAAAAGCAAACGACAAAGGCCATTTGTTTGCAGGAGTTGATGCAGGAGCAGTTGCAAAAGCAATAAGTGAAGCGACAGGTATGGAGATAAGCGAGCGACTGATTAGTCTCAAGGAACCGATAAAAGAAATTGGTGATCACAATATTACAGTTTCTCTTGGAGAGAAAGAGGCGAAGGCTGTGCTTGAAATAAAGGCAAAATAAATAAAGATAAAACAAAACCACCCGCAGATGCGGGTGGTTTTGTTATTACACGAGGTGAACAATCTTTTTCTTTGTCGTTGTGTTGTTGAAACGAGCGTGTCGTTTCTCACCAATATGTACGATACCTTCTGTAAGTGCAAAGAGTGTATGGTCTTTACCGATACCGATATTTCGGCCTGGCAAAAACTTGGTTCCGCGCTGACGCACAATAATAGCGCCCGGCTTAACCTGTTCTCCGTGGTTTATTTTGATACCGAGGTATTTTGGATTCGAATCTCGGCCGTTTTTTGTCGATCCGGCCGCCTTTTTATGTGCCATAGTCTTCTATTTGATACAATTAAAGCGATGAGTAGTATAAAAGAAAAGCTCAGAGAAATCAAGGATACAGAGCCGAAACGTCTGGAGACTGCTCTAACTGCTCTTATAATTGTGTTGACTGGTACGCTTGGCTTTGGAATTGGAAAGATGTCTCAGATGGATGCTGAGAATTCATCAATACGTATAGAGCAAGTGCCAATGTTCCAAAATACAAATACGGCGAGTGTTGCTGCTGTTTCTCAATCAGTCGAAACTGTACCGCAGCAAGGTGCACTGGTAGGTTCGAAGAATTCTGATAAATACCATTATCCGTGGTGTTCGGGTGCGAAACGTATCAGTGATGCTAATAAAATATTTTTTAATTCAGTGGAAGAAGCGCGCTCTGCAGGCTACAGTCCTGCAGGTAATTGTCCAGGACTGGAATGATACAGTAAATAGTACTTAGTATTTAGACGGAGACACTATTACGCATGTTATGATTTTCTAGTTACTAATTACTATATACTAAGTACTAACACGTATGATTGTTATAGATGTCGAAACCACAGGAACTGAAGAAGATAAGCACTCACTTGTTTCAATTGGTGCAGTTGATTTTCTTGATCCAAAAAGAAGGTATTATCGCGAATGTAAGATATTTCCCGGTGCCCATATCATGGAAGAGGCACTTGATGTAAATGGATATACAAAGGAAGAGATTACTGATCCGTCAAAAATGACTGACAAAGAAATGGTAGAAGAGTTTATTGTGTGGGCGCAAGAAGGGAAAAGTATTATGCTTGCAGGACATAATTTGATGCCAATTGATTTTGATTTTATTGAAGCCACATGCAGACGCAATCATATAAACTTTCCGTTTCCGAAACGTACTATTGATCTTCATACTGTTTGTTTTACACACATGATGCTCCAAGGGCTTGAGCCTCCGATGGAAGATGGGAAGTCTGAACTTAATTCGGATAGAGTTATGAAATATTGCGGGTTACCTGCTGAACCAAAACCACATATTGCGATAAATGGCGCACTGTATGAAGCAGAAGCATTTTCGCGCCTCCTCCGTAACCAAAAACTCCTCCCAGAATTCCAAGAGTACGAAATCCCGTGGGTATAGCACAGTTTTTAGCTGTTCGCTTTAAGCTTCTAGCTTTGATACATGAATAAAAAACAAATCACAATAGATACATACAATAGAAGTGCGCGAGCACTAGCTCAAAAATTTAATCATATTGGACCACGCGTTGAAGATGTAAAAAGGGCTTTTTCTTTTTTCACAAAAAAGAATCCTAAGGTTGTTGAACTTGGTTGTGGTAATGGTAGAGATGCAAAGGAAATTATTGCGTATACGAATGACTATATCGGTATTGATGCATCAGAAGGAATGATTAGCTTAGCAAAAGAATACGTGCCCGAAACAAATTTCCAAGTTTCTACCATTGAGTCTTTTGTATTTCCAGAGAATACGGATATTATTTTTGCTTTTGCTTCTCTGCTCCATTTAAGTAAAGAAGAGATTATGCATGTATTGAAAAATACATATCAAAAATTAAGTCTTGGAGGCATTTTCTATATTTCTGTGAAAATGGATACGTATCATGAGCGAATAAAAACAGATGATTTTGGCGAACGCGTTTTTTATTTTTACGACAAAGAAGACTGGCGCTCGTTAGCCGGAGAAACTGGGTACAAAATTATGTACGAGGATACGCAAAATTTGCTTGGTGTAGAATGGTTAACCGTTGTATTGCAAAAATAGTTTCAATTGCTTTTTATAATGGTATAAAAATAAGCAGTCCAATCACCATTTTGTTCACTTTTCAAGTCTTTAATTTTAAAACTATTATTTTTAATTAGTTGTTCAAGAAGTTGTATATCACTCATGTCTGAAAAACCTAATAAGATTTCTCCATGTGGTTTTAAAAATTGACTTACAGTTCCGAAAAAACGTTTTAAGGTGTTGTAACCATTGTCCGATGTTCCTTTCTCTAAAATATCCATTGGTTTATTGCCGTGAAAAGGAGCATTGAAGAATATTGTGTCAAATGTTCCACGAATGTTTTGAAAAAGATCAGATTTTATTACTGTTGCATTCCTAATGTTATGCAGCTCAAAATTTTCTTTTGTGTTTTGAGTGGCGTATTCATTAATATCTGTTGCAACTATATGGCGAGCTCCAGTCAGTGCGGCGAATACTGACACGATTCCGCAGCCCGATCCGATTTCCAAAAAATCTTTTCCTTTCTGATTAGGCATCATGGATATAAATATTCTCGATGATCGATCATATTTAGGTGACATAACATACGGGTACACAATAATGTCTTTACCAAGTACGTTTGTGGTGTACGGTTCTGTATGCAGTCTAACTTTATATAAGTAATGGTCAATTGTGGGATGCCTCTTGTAGATCATAAGTGTTTCTGTATCAATTCTGTAATAACAAGTAATTCGGATTGCGGTGATTGTTCGCGACTACCTGGTCTATACAGAAATTTTCTCGGTTTGTATTCTGTGATACCTGTATCCCCTGATTTTCGTGGCAACATGTGTAGGTGAAAATGCGGAACAGATTGTCCAGCAAGCCTACCTTCATTCCATGCATAATTGAAACCTTCTGCACCAAAGCAATTTATTAAAGCTATTTTTAATTTACTTCTGAGATCAAAGATTGCCTCGAGTTCCTTCGAGGTCAGTTCTTCAAATATCGCAACACAGCGAATTGGGGTAATGAGTACGTGGCCCGGCACAATAGGAATGTTTGTTGGGAATGCCTGTGCAAGCTCATTACTAACTACTATTCTTTCTTTGATTGTTGGTTCGGAACAGTATGGGCAATCAGCCATAATCTTCAATCTTAAATTTCTTTCGGTTTGTAATCCTCTGGGGCTTTAGCCAGGTATTCTTCAAGTTTCTCGCGGGAAAGAAGGCCTTTTTGTGCACCCATGTATTGCACCACGGACATAGAGTTTATTGGTCCCCAGGAAAGTGCCTCAGGAATACTCATACCGAGAGCAAGAGCGCAGGTAAAGGTGCTTGAGAATGAGTCTCCAGCACCAGTGCGATCAACAGGAGGGGCGATGTCGGGATACATCGGCATGTGCCACACGGTAGCACCATCAGATGCGTACGCTCCTTCTGGTCCATCTGTAATCACGACGATCCTCGGTCCCTTTTTATGCATATCGGCAATAAGTGTTTTGATATCATCGGAACTTTCAGGACTCTTGTGTAAGATGCGCTTCGCTTCTTCTTTATTGCAGAAAGAAATTTCTGCGATTTCGTAAAGCTCAGAAAGTTCATCAGACATTTTGATTTGGAATGTTCCCGGTTGGAAGGCGAGTTTTATATCAGGATTTGCTTTGATCCAAGAAGCAATTTCTTTTTGATATGAAAGAGAATTTTCTCCGAGAGAGGACAGATATACCCATCGGGGATTTTCAGAAAAGTTCGGCAGCTTGTATGCAAACTCAGTGTGTTTGATTAGAATTGTTCGCTCGGCTTCATATGAAAGTACATAATGATAGTTTGTTTTTTCACCTGTGTGCACATTTACATAATCTGTCCCAACTCCTTCTTTTTTGAGGGCTTCGAGACATTCATCTCCTGTTCTGTCGTCACCTATTTCGGTGAGAATAGCTGAATTGAGACCTAGACGATGCGCGCTCACTGCTGCATTCGGGCTGTTTCCAACTGCAGGTACGACTGTTACGTCTTTGTATGGAATTTTGTCGCCAAATCTCATACAAATCTGGCAGTTTTCCTTGCTAATATCACAGTTTACGGTCGCGTCTTGTAATTCAATAAAGGCATCGGTCACGATATCCCCAATGCCTAGAAAGTCTATGTGTGCCATATGACGGCATTATATCACGGTATAAGAGTCTACTCTTATGCTAAAATATTGGAACATGTCCTGTAGTAAAAATGGCATGACAGAATTCAGGATATTTGATTTTAATATGTACTCGGTCGAATTTATAAAAGTTAAATTGGAAAGTGTCATGCTCGTTTAGAGCCGTGCCATTTTTTACTCACAGGATGTCACATACACGTACGCTTGATGAGTGTATTAAGGAGGCTGAAGAAAAAAAAATAGCCCTCGGCCATTTTAATGTTTCGAATCTTGAGATGATGTGGGCGATTGGACGAGTTGCAAAAGAGCTCGGTGTCCCTGTTGTTATCGGAGTCTCTGAAGGGGAGCGAAACTTTGTTGGTACTAAACAGACACGCGCAATGGTAGATAGTATCAAGGAAGAACTTGATCATCCTATTTTTTTAAATGCAGATCATACCTATACTGTTGAAGGTGTGAAAGAGGCAATTGATGCCGGATATGATTCTGTCATTTTTGATGGTACAAAACTTTCAACAGAAGAAAATCTAAAAAAGACCCGTGAGGTAGTCATGTATGTAAGAAGCCGCTCCGCACACACGCTTGTTGAAGCCGAGCTTGGCAATATCGGACATGGATCAGTGGTGCGCGATTCGATTCCGGAAGAAGCGGCACATAATGAGTCAATGTATACGAAACCTGATTTCGCAAAGATGTTTGTTGATGAAACCGGTGTTGATCTCGTTGCTCCGGCAGTTGGCAATATTCATGGCATGGTGAAATCGGGTAATCCACATATCAAAACAGATCTTATTGAGCAGATTCGTGAGTTTGCCGGTGTACCTTTGGTTCTTCATGGTGGATCGGGAATAACGGACGAAGATTTTATAAAAGGGATCGAGGCGGGAATTTCTACTATTCATATCAATACAGAGCTACGACTCGCTTGGCGACAAGGTCTTGTGCAAGGCTTATCACAAAACCCTGATGAGATTGCGCCTTATAAATATGTAACTGATGCTATTGAGGCGTTTAGTGATTTAATTGAAAGAAGAATTAAATTGTTTGCCCGTATATAACATGAGAATAAAGCAAGAGACGATTGATGCAGTGCAAAAGGAAACCGGGTGTGAAGTTCTTTCTGACAAAGAGACGCTTGATACATTCAGTAAAGATACCTCGCTCTTTAAAGTAGAGCCGAGTGCTGTATGTTTTCCAAAAAATGTAGAAGAGATCAAAAAGATTGTTCGCTCTGTTGTGGCGCATAAGGCACAAGAACCACACCTCTCTATTACAGGACGTTCTGGTGGGAGCGATATGACCGGTGGACCTCTTACAACGGGGCTCGTGCTTTCAATGACGGAGCATTTGAATCATTTCTCCATTGATAAAAACAAAAAAGAGGCAATAGTAGAACCAGGAGTTTTTTATAGAGATTTTGAAAAAGAAACAGAACCACTAGGGCTTGTATATCCAGCGTTCCCCGCGTCGCGAGGGCTCTGTGCGTGGGGTGGTATGGTAATGAATAATGCTGCTGGTGAGAAAACACTGCGTTATGGGCAGACGCGAGAACATGTTCGAAGTGTTTCTATGGTGCTTGCAGACGGCAATGAATACAATTTTGGACCACTGGATGAAGAAGCGATGAAGCAGAAGATGAGGGAACAGACATTTGAAGGAGATATCTATCGACGAATGCATGAACTCGTTACAACGAACTATGATGCAATTGAGGCTGCAACACCACGCGTAACAAAAAACTCATCAGGATATGCACTCGCTCGTGTCTGGGACAAAAAGAAAAAAATATTTGATCTGTCACAGTTGTTTGTAGGGAGTCAGGGAACTCTCGGCATTATGACCAAAGCGAAAGTTGGTTTAGTGGAGGAAGCGCCACATAAGACTCTTATCGCACTGTTTCTGCCCAATTGGAATAAGTTGCCAGATTTGGTAAACAAGTTGCTTCCGTTTGAGCCAGAGAGCCTAGAGACGTTTGATGATGCGACTATGAAACTCGGTATTCGTTTTATGCCCGAAATTGCACGAAAGGTGGGTGTCAATTTCTTTTCATTTGCATTGAAGTTCTTACCAGAGGCACTTATTAGTATTCGCATGTTTGGTATTCCAAAGCTCGTTATGTTGGTTGAGCTTGCTGAAAAAGAAAAAGATGAACTTATTGCAAAACAGGAAAAAATTGAACACATGCTTCGAGAGAGTCGAGTAAATTTCCGTACACTTACAGCAGAGACTGAACAGGATAAATACTGGGTTATGAGGCGTGAGAGTTTCAACCTGCTCCGTCAAAAGGTGAAAGGGAAGCGAACCGCTCCGTTTGTTGAAGATTTTTGTGTAGCTCCGCGACATATTCCAGAATTCCTTCCTGAACTTTTGGCAATTTTGAAAGGCGCAGGTATTAAAGCAAATATTGCAGGACATGCAGGGAATGGAAATTTTCATATTATTCCACTCATGGATTTAACCGATCCTCATGAACGTGCAAAGATTGTACCGGTTGCAGATAGGGTGTATGACTTGGTGATTGCCTATGAAGGGTCTATTACGGCCGAGCACAATGATGGCATTATCCGTACACCATATGTGAAAAAACAATATGGCGAACGTGTCTACAAACTGTTTGAAGAGACAAAGAACATTTTTGATCCGCAAAATATATTTAATCCAGGAAAAAAAGTTGGTGGCACAAAGGAGGATATTGAGAAGTATCTGGCATAGGTCGTAGGTGGTAGCGAGTAGGTTGTAGATAATTCAAAACGAAAAATAACCCCTCAAAGCTTTAATTAAGGATGGCTTCAGACTAATTGTTATTCCTGGAATGTATCAAGTCAGTTGTACTGAAGCTGTACCGATTCTGACGATTGTGGGTACGCCTGAGCAAATCTTGGAATTAATTCGAGCCTCGTGCCTCTTTCTTCGCTTTAGAGTATCTCGGACTTAGCAGCCAAGCATACTGGGTTCGGTTGCTTTTTGTATCAAACTTACTCACCAACTCCTACTACCTACAACCTATAATTTTATTTGCATTTAAATAAAATTACGGTATACTACACTCCCTATGACACTTACGTTAGAAGCACAGGTTCGTACAGATAAACCAGAGGTAATCCGTAGCAACGGCTTTGTTCCTGCTGTTATGTATGGTCCAAAAACTGAACCACAACACATTGCTATTGCACAGGTCCCTTTTACTAAAGCTTTTCGTGAGGCTGGAGAATCAACAGTGGTGACACTCGATGTTGCTGGTACAAAGACCGATACACTTATCCATGATGTACAGTTCAATCCAGTGACTGGTGAACCTACACACGTAGATTTCTATATTTTCGATAAAAATGTAAAGCAAGAAGTTGAAGTACCTCTTGAATTCGTTGGTGAAGCTCCGGCTATTAAGACACTTGGCGGTATTTTGGTGAAGGTACTCCATGAAATAACTGTCGAAGCGCTTCCAAAAGATCTTCCGCACGAAATTGTAGTAGATATCTCATCTCTCGTTGATTTTGAAAGTCAGATTAAAGTTTCAGATCTTAAATTGCCAACCGGCGTAACTCTCATTACAGAGCCGGAGGAAGTGGTTGCCATGGCTGAGGAACCACGCGAAGAAATTGAAGAAGAAGTTGCTCCAGCTGACCTATCTTCTATTGAAATTGAAAAGAAAGGTAAGAAAGAAGAAGTTGCTCCAGCTGACCTATCTTCTATTGAAATTGAAAAGAAAGGTAAGAAAGAAGAAGAGGGTGCTGAGTCTACTGAGTAATCCTAGAAATTTCATGAAAAAGTGCCCCATACATGGAGCCCATGTGTGGGGCACTTTTTGTATTTTTGATATAATGGAAGACATGAAAAAAGTGTTCAGTCATTTTTTTGCTTTGGCAATGATTCTGTCGTTTTTTGTGTCGTTTATACCTGTGCAGGTATTTGCAGAAACCGTTGAAGAACGAGAGGCACGACTCAAGGCAGAACTTGCCCAGGTTGAAAAGGAAATTGCCCAACAACAGGCCATTCTGCAGAATAAGCAAAGAGAGACCGCTTCAATTGAGCGTGATGTTGCTATTCTAAACGCACGTATAAAAGAGCAGCAACTCAAAATTCAGGCGCGCAATATTGAAATTCAGCGACTTGGTAAAGACATTACTCGCAAAAACGAAACTATTGGAGAACTCAATGCAAAAATTGATCGATCAAAGGAGTCTCTCGCTCAGCTTATTCGAAAGACTAACGAAATAGACGACTTCTCACTTGTTGAAGTCGTGCTCTCAAATGAAAACGTTTCAGATTTCTTTACCGACCTTGATTCGTTTGAGTCTATCAAACTTGCGATGCAATCTTCGTTTGAGGAGATTAGGGATACAAAAAATCAGGCAGAAGTAGAAAAGGAATTGTTGTCTCAAAAACAAAACGAAGAGACTGATGCTAAAAAAGCTATAGAGGTTGAAAAGCAAAAAGTCGAAGCAAACGAAAATGAAAAAAAGAAATTGCTTTCTATAAATAAAGAACAAGAAAGGGCATATGAGTCAGTTTTAGCAGAACGACAAAGAAAGGCGGCAGAAATACGTGCGGCACTCTTTGCGCTCCGAGATACTTCCTCTATTCAGTTCGGGCAAGCGCTTGAGTATGCAAATGAAGCCTTTCAGATCACCGGTGTGCGCCCAGCATTCTTACTTGGTATATTGAAACAGGAAAGCAACATTGGTCAGAATGTTGGTTCGTGTGTGATCACTGATCTTGAGTCAGGCACAACACAGAGCGTAAATTCGGGTAATTCATTTGCTAATGGTATACATCCGACACGAGATCTTCCGCTACTTCAAACTATTGTGACAACACTCGGAAGAGATCCGGCTTCTACAAAAGTTTCCTGTCCACTTTCTGTTGGTTACGGAGGTGCTATGGGTCCAGCACAGTTTATTCCATCAACATGGAATGCCTATATTCCACGACTACAACAAACATTTGGTGTTTATCCTGACCCATGGAACCCGCGTCATGCCTTTATTGCATCGGCAACATTTCTTGCAGATCTCGGTGCTGCGCGCGGTGGATATAGTGCTGAGCACGAAGCTGCAGCTAGATATTATGCCGGTGGTAACTGGGCAAGTTTGGGTCAAGGTTATGCAAATAGTGTGCTTAATCATGCACAAACTATTCAAACAACCATGATCGATCCGCTTCAGGGTCTCTAGACAGAAATTTATAATCGTGCTATATATTAGTTTCGGCAGCAGTCCTCCGGTGACTTCGGGGTCGATCGCGCCCGGGGCCCGTCTCGATAGCACCTCCCGCTCGAGACCGGCCCCATTTTATATTTATTGCCATTTTTTGACTTATTTGATAGAGTAGTGTGCGTTATGAAAAAGGGAATTCACCCAGAAAACTACAGAAAAGTTATATTTGAAGACGTATCAAACGGGACACGGTTTCTTGTTGGTTCAACCGCTACTTCAGAAGAGATGGCAAAGTGGGAAGATGGTAAAGAATACCCGCTTTGCAAAGTTGAAATTTCAAGCGCCTCTCATCCTTTCTATACAGGAACAAAACGCGTAATTGACAGTGCTGGTCGCGTTGAGAAATTCAAGGCTCGTCAGGCTCGTGCAGATAAAAAATAGAACCAGTCTAGAATCTAGTGCCTTGATAAAATTTCCAAATTTCGAGCGAAAACTACGAAGCGCGACGAAACGTATCGAGATACGTTAAGGAGTGATGAGAAATTTGTAGCCGAAATTTGAAAATTTTGGCAGGCAAACTCTCTGCATACGTAACGGTTTTCTAGCTAGATTCTAGACCGGTTCTCGGGTATTATAAAGCAAGCTCGCGGTTTCGCGGGCTTGCTTTTCGCATATGAAAGAAGAACTACAAAAATTTAGAGATAATCCGAAAACGGCATATCTCGTACAAAGCTATGAGGCATTAGAGCAGGAAGCGGAAAAGACAACCGCTCTCTTGAGCGATGAACAAATGAAAGAATTAGTTGAGGATGATTTACGAAATATTCGTGATCAACAAAAGGCGCTTCTTTCGCAAATGGAGGATATTGTAAAACAAGAAGAGAAAGAAGAAGAGTTTCCTAATGAATTGATTCTAGAAATTCGCGCCGGCGCTGGTGGTGAAGAAGCTGCCCTTTTTGCTGAGGAATTGTCGCTCATGTATATGCGATATGGAGAAGAACGAGGGTGGAGTTTTACAAAGATCCATGAATCAAAAAGTGAACTGGGTGGATATAAAGAAGTTGTGTTTGAAGTGCGGGGACAACGTTGTTATGAATTGCTTCGATATGAAATGGGTGTCCACCGTGTGCAAAGAATCCCAGCGACTGAAAAACAAGGTCGTATCCATACGTCAACTGTGTCTGTGGCGATATTACCTGTTCGTAAGAAAAGTAAAATTGAAATCAATCCTGCTGATATTGAAATTGAATTTTCACGTTCTGGAGGTGCTGGAGGCCAAAACGTAAACAAGGTGGAAACTGCGGTTCGTCTGATTCATAAACCAACGGGTATAGATGTGAGATCTACATCGGAGCGAAGTCAGCTCAAAAACCGAGAAAAGGCTATGAGTATTTTGACTGCAAAACTTGAGCGACTTAAAGAAGAAGAGGAGGCGAAGAAATTTTCAGATACTCGAGCATCACAGATAGGGACAGGAGACAGATCGGAAAAGATTAGAACATATAATTTTCCTCAAGATCGGGTTACTGATCACCGGCTTAAGAAATCGTGGCGAAACCTTGAGACTATAATGCTGGGAGGAATTGAAGACATTTTAGACACTCTGCAACATCCGGACGATGTTCAGGGAGAAGATGAGGAAAGTGACTAATGAGCCATATTTTTAGACTTATTTTACGTATGTAGGAGGTATTGCACATCTTATTATTATCTGCTACAATTCGCCCTCGTATGGAAGCAAAAGTAGAAACCAAAAACCCACGCGTAGCCGAAATGTTTGAAATCGGTGCTCATTTTGGTTTTACAAAAGCTCGTAGACACCCATCTGCTAAACCGTTTATTTTTGGTGCTAAAAACCGCATTGAGATATTTGATCTCGAAAAAACTAGTCAAGAATTTGAGAACGTACTTGAATTTGTGAAGAAAATAGGTCAAGAAGGGAAAACGATTCTTTTTGTTGGTGGTAAGAATGAGGCTAAAGATGCTGTAGTACTTGCAGGGGACAAGACAGACATGCCATATGTTGCAGGGCGCTGGATTGGTGGAACGCTTACTAACTTTTCTGAAATCAGAAAGAGAATTGATCGCATGCTTCGACTTAAGTCAGAGCGTGAAAAGGGTGAGCTAGCAAAATATACTAAGAAGGAACGACTTTTGATTGATAGAGAAATTGATAAGCTTGAAGAACGATTTGGTGGTCTTGTAAACCTTACACAGAAACCTGGAGCAATGGTGGTCATTGATACAAACCGAGAAGATATTGCAGTTGCAGAAGCTCATAAGATGGGCGTAAAAGTTGTTGCATTGTGTGGTACAGATTGCAACCTCTCTCATGCAGATGTTGCCTTTCCAGGTAATGATGCATCTAAAAAGACAATTTCATATTTTTTGACTCATGTTGCAGATGCGTATACAGAGGGTAAAAAGAGTGTACCTGAAAAGACTGCTTCAGAAAAATCAGAAAAGACTAAGACCGAATAATTTTATTAATTTCAGGAACCATTCCGGTTCCTTAATTCTTTAAACGTTCTATGGCAATTACTACAGAAGACGTTAAAAAACTCCGTGACGAAACAGGTATCTCTATTATGCAGTGCAAAAAAGCACTTGAAGAGGCAGGAGGTGATTTAGAAAAAGCACGTGTGATTTTAGAAAAGCAAAGCAAGGCGGTTGCTTCAAAAAAGGCGGATCGTGAACTGGGAGCAGGGGCTGTGGCTTCGTACGTTCATAATACGGGTACAGTTGGGGCTATGGTGCTTCTCTTATGCGAAACAGACTTTGTGGCACGTAATGAAGAGTTTAAGGCTCTTGCCTACGATATTGCGATGCAGGTTGCGGCTACAGCACCTGAATTTAAATCACTCGATGAGATCCCTGAAGACGCTAAAGAAAAGGCAAAGGAGGTGTTTACAGAGGAGGTGAAAGATAAGCCTGTGGATATGCAAGAAAAGATTTTGGCAGGCAAATTGGACAGCTATTTTAAGGAAAAAGCACTTCTAAACCAGGCCTTTATTAAGGATCCGGCAGTAACAATTAGCGAGATGCTTGAGCGCGGAACACAGAAATTTGGAGAGAAAATTGATATTGGTTCTTTCTCACGTGTCGCGGTATAATCAATAGATACATTATGGCCATTATATGGACATTTGGGGTTGCACTTTGTGGGATTATATTAATCTTTGCAAACAAGCTCTACGAGCTTAAGCACAGAAAAGAGACGTTTATCACACGTTTCTTTTCTCGTTACGATAAAACACTTGAGCGTATGATGCTCCGGCTTTACTTTGTGTTTAGACGCATTGAAGATTGGGTAAAAATGCACACGCATAAAACGTTTCCAAGTAAAGTGCGTGCGACTGAAAGGATTGTGATTGAGGCCGTAAGTGATTTTACAGATAGGTTTGTCCATTTCTGGAGAGGTAAGAAAGAATTGTTGCCACGGGCTAAGGTTTCAAAATTTATTGCATCTATTCTTGAATACAGGTATCATAGCGAGCGCGAACGCAAGAAGCTTGTCGGGAACGGACGAATGGATTTGGAGAGAGCGTTCGGATCACTGAAAGACTAGGTTTGAAAAAATATATAAGCCGCCCCCGCCTGCCAGCGCCTGAAGTCGCAGACAATGGCGGGCAGGTTAGCTCAAATAAAATGGGGTATGTACTACACATACGTTCTAAAAAGTCAGAAAGATTATAACTTATATGTTGGCTGGACTGATGATTTGAAAGCGCGTATACTTGCTCATAATTCTGGTAAAGTAATTGCAACGAAACCCAGAACTCCTTTGAGTCTTGTTTATTACGAAGCATGCTTATCAAAGGAAAAAGCAATTGCACGAGAAAAATATTTAAAGTCAGGATTTGGGCGTAAGTTTTTGAAAAGCAGAATATAAGCCGCCTTAGCTCAGTTGGTAGAGCAACGCTTTTGTAAAGCGAAGGTCCCCAGTTCGAGTCTGGGAGGCGGCTCTGAGTAAAACGAAGAGGTGCCTCCCAGACGGGGAAAGGGTCGGAAAATGGGAGTTTTCCGTGAAGCCTGTCCGCCATTACCTGTGCGGCTTCAGGCGTTGGCAGGCAGGGAAGGATTGGGGAAACCGTGGGTGAGATATGGGACGGGACCCATATTGCAAGACCTTTTGAGACGGTACTCCGTCCAAAAGGTGTACAGAATCTGTAAGATTTCCAATTTGTCTGCGGTGGCGGCGGTTTCTATAGACTTTTATTTTATTGCGAGAAAAACTAAAAACTAGTTCTCCTCCGTACTTGTCGCACTCTCTAGTTTTGCCGCTCCCGCTTCGACTTCGTCTTGGCGAGGCGAGTCTTCACGGGCTTTTTTGAGCTCCTCTAGCTCTGGTATAAGCTCTTCCAAATCGGTGAGTGTCTTGAGACCATAATAATTCTGATTTTTGATTTTAAGTGCTGGAAATTCAGGGTCCACATTATGTACAGAAACAAGTGCTTCAACGGCAGGAGTATCAAGATAGTAATCAAACGGATATACACGGACTTCAGGGTAGAGTTCTTGTAGGCGTGTCAGCACCGCTCCTTGTTTGCCGCAGTCTTCACAGTCTTCTTCTTTGTTTGAATAGAAGTAGAGTATTGTAATTGTGTCGGTATTACATTTTTCTGCAACTTGTTTTGTGAGTAATTGATCTTTTATAAGGAGGAGAGAGTAATATTTTTTAAGATTCAAAAATTCAGGATCATTAGGATCACGTTCGCGTTCCATGAATTGAAGCTGTGACCCGATTGAGGCGAGCTCCTTAGAGAGGAATGTTGATCCTATGTCACTACATGAGAGATCTTCAAGAAGAGAGAACTGTGTTTCAATAGAGAGGATGTCTACAGCGATCTTGCTTTCGATACTGCGGATCTCCTCGAGCCTTTTTTGGTTTAGTGTATTACTCAAACCAAACGCAAGCGCAAAAATTGTGCTCGTAATAACAAAAGCTATGATATATGTGCGCCAGGCAATTCTTTTCATAAGTTGGCAATACCTTACCTCCAAGCAGGTTTTTTGGCAAGAAGTGCTTTAATTGAGGCGGAAAGCAGCCAGTATGTAGCTATAAAGCCATAAACGAAAGTATAAAAGAGTAGTCCGCGAGATATTCTAAATTTCTCTTTTGCTATGGTGAGGCCGGCCAGAAGCATGCAAAATACGAGTGCAATCATAGCGAAACCGATAATGACAGGCGTGCTTGTGTTTATGTAGAACCAATTGAAGTCAAACGATGGTATATTGAAATAAAAACCGGTTGCTACATATTCACCAACACGAGTCCAGACTTTGATTGCAGTATTGATGACGAGAGAAATACCAAAGTAGATCGCTGAATAAATTGATATGGTAGAAATCGGAAGAATGAAAAATCCAAGGTTACCGTGCTGACTTCGAAAAAAGAAAGAACGATAATAGTCTTTCATGTTTCTGAGAAAGCCATAGATCCAGCGTACGCGTTGTTTGTACAGTGTTTTAAGGGTGCGAGGCGATATGGTGTATACGACAGCATCATGAGCGTTTACAATTTTCAGGTGCTTTTCTTGCATACGGAGGCAGATTTCCAGATCTTCTGTATTGTGCGCATGTCTATAAGGCCCAACGAGTTCATAAACTTCTTTTCTAAAGAATGAAAAAGGACCTGGGGTGACAAATACAGATCCAAGCCATGAAAAGACTTTTCTGATAAAGATGCTCAGTGTGTATTCGACGGCTTGGGTATGTTGCAGTATTGTTTCGGCATTTCCTATTTTAATAGCAGGAATAACCGCCATAGTTTCTTTGTCTTCAAATCCCGCTGCAATATGTAGCAATGCATCTTGCTCAACATATGAGTCAGCATCAAGACAACCAATTATGTCACCTTTTGCATATTGGAGACCATAGTTTAGTGCGGTAAATTTACCTCCATTTTTCTTTGAGAGCAGGCGAATTTGTGGATGGTTCTTGTACTGCGCAAGTACTCTTTGTGTATTGTCAGTACTACCGTCGTCAATTACAAGAATTTCAAGTTTATCTTTTGGATAGGCAAGATTCAAAAGCGAACTAATCGTCTTAACAACAGTTTTTTCCTCGTTGAATACGGGGATCATTACCGTTGCAAATGGAAGCTGATTTTTAGGTAGAGCAACCTTCTTTTTTGTAAGAGAAATTTCATGGCGACGCTCTAAAAACACCAATAAAACAAACACCTCAAAAAAGAGGGACAAATATAAAAGCGCGTATACCACCATTTCGCTCATGTGGCCAATAATACTTGTTTTTAGCCAAATTTACAATATACTTGGGTTTATATGGTTCACGAAAAATTCACCGGCCATTTACACCCTGTGACGCATATATCGAGACGCATTGTTGGTATTTTGATGGATCTTGGCTTTGAGGTGGCATTAGGACCGGAACTTGAAGAAGATCACTACAATTTTAAGGCACTTAATTTCCCTGATGATCATCCAGCAAGAGACATGCAGGACACATTTTGGCTTAAAGATTTTCCGGGGCGCCTGTTGCGAACACAGACGTCAAACGTACAGGTGAGGTATATGGAGGGTCACGAGCCGCCACTTAAAATAGTTGTTCCAGGTAAGGTCTTTCGTAATGAAGCAACAGATGCAACACATGAGATGCAGTTTCATCAGATAGAAGGGTTGGTTGTAGGGAAAGATATTTCACTAGCAAATTTAAAATTTACCCTCGACGCATTCATTAAAAAAATGTTTGGCGAAGATGTGGAAACTCGTTTTCGTCCCGGTTACTTTCCGTTTGTGGAGCCTGGTATCGAAGTCGACATGAAGCGACCAGAGAAAGGTAACTCAAAAAAAAGTAATGAATGGATTGAAATACTCGGGGCAGGCATGGTGCATCCAAATGTTTTGGAAAACGCTGGGGTTGATCCAAAGATATGGCAAGGATTTGCCTTTGGTGTTGGAGTAGATCGAATAGCTATGATGAAATTTGGTCTCTCAGATGTGAGAGATTTGTATAGTGGTGATCTGCGTGTTGTTAATCAATTTCCGGGAATATGAAAGTAAGTTACAAATGGCTCCAATCTTATTTTAAAGAATCCCTACCAAGTCCTCATGAGTTGGCAGATATACTTAATACACGCGCATTTGAAATCGAGAGCGTTGATGAAATTCCCGGAGGGGATGCGGTTATAGATGTTGATATTTTGCCAAATAGATCACACGATTGTTTAGCTCACCGAGGAATTGCACGCGAAATTGGTGTGCTCTTATCTCGTACCACAGAGGAACCTGTTTTTGATTTGACACAAAGTGTAGACGCTCTCGGGTTTACCGTTGATGTAGAGGATCCAATTTTTTGTACGCGTTTTGTGGGTGTGAGAATGCACAGCGTGTCCGTGACCGATTCTCCGAAGTGGATTGAAGAAAGACTGGCGACCATTGGGCAGAGATCAATCAATAATATTGTCGACATTACAAATTTTGTGATGTTTGATCTTGGTAAACCGATGCATGCATTTGATGCAGATAAAGTTGTCGGCAATTTGGTGGTGCGTATAGCAAAAGAAGGGGAAAATATTACGACTCTCGACGGCAAAGACGTTGCTCTAAATGCTTCTATGCATGTTATTGCAGACGATATAAGCCCTCTCGCTATAGCCGGCGTAAAAGGTGGTATTCGTGCTGAAGTTACAAAAGAGACTAAAAACATTTTAATTGAATCTGCAGTTTTTGATGGTAGTACAATTCGTAAAACAAGTAGGACTGTTGGTATTAAAACAGATTCATCTCGTCGTTTTGAAAATGGTATTGCCAACCAATTAGCCATGGATGGTTTCATGGAGACAGTCGCTCTTATTGCCGAGCATGCGAGAGGGGATGGATTTACCATCGGAGCAACAGTTGATGTGTATCCAAAGCCTGATGAGGAACATGTGGTTAATATGCGTGTTTCAAAACTACAGAGTCTGCTTGGTGTGGATCTTACTCAAAAGGAGATTGAATCTATTTTTGACCGCTTTGGATTTGTATACGAGAAGAAGGATGGCTCATACGACGTGACTATTCCCGAACTTCGGCTCGATCTTCGGATTGAAGAGGATGTGATTGAAGAGATTGGTCGTGTGTATGGGTATGAACACATACAAGCGCAACCTATTGCGGATATGGATTTTAAACCTCAGAGTACGAAGGAGTATAAAGTTATAGAAAACATAAAAAATATTCTAGCCCAGGCAGGGTTTTCAGAAGTACAGACGTATATGTTTGGTGATAAAGGAGAAGTAGAAGTCTTATATCCTGCGGCGAGTGATAAAACAAAGGTGCGAGCAGACCTCAAGACTCGTTTTGAAGAAACCTTGCAATCCAATGCACGCTACGCTGATCTTCTTGGTATTTCGGACGTGAGAGTGTTTGAGATTGGTAAAGTGGTCAAAAAAGACGGGGAACACTCACTCCTTGCTCTTGGAGTGCAAAATGTAAAAAAAGATAAAAAGAAAGAGAGTGAAAAAATTACTGAGGTATTGCAAATGCTTTCGGAAAAATTAGGTTATACGCTCGACACAGAGGTTGCTCATCATATTGTCGAAATAGATTTGCAGGAAGTCATTGAGAAATCAGCTGACATATCTGAGCGTGAGCTACGAGACATTATTTCGCACGCAGATGACACAGTGGAAACAAAGCCAGTATCTTCATACCCGTTTGTTCTCAGAGACATTGCGGTATGGACTCCAGATGGAACACAGGAATCGGATGTGTACGACATTATAAAAGAACAGGGAGGAGAGCTGTTGGTACGTATTGCATTGTTTGATGAATTTAAAAAGGACGGAAAAACATCGTATGCTTTCAATCTTGTTTTTCAGTCTCATGAGAGAACGCTAACTGATGAGGAAATAAATCAGATTATGGAAAAAATTTCTACCGTGTTTATTAAACAAGGATGGACAGTAAGGTAGCTTACAGGCTTTTACCCCATTCTTCCCAGATGGGATATATAACTGCTGCAATTAAAAAAGCGGGAAATACAATGATGCCAACAAGTAGCCATGCGAATCGTTGAAGTACTTTTCCTACATCCATACAAGCAGATAAGGTAACACACTTCATTTTCTTAACAAAATAAAACTTGTGGAATATGAAAAAACGCACGTCCCCAGAGGGAGCGCGCGATAGGTGGTGATCGCCCAAGTGGTAAGCTACCCAGGTGTCTGAGCGGTCTAGCCGCCGCATCAGTGACTCGGGTAAGAGCAATGGAATGTGGGCGACCACCGCGTACAATAATAGCATATTATCTATATTTGTAAACACACTTATTCAGTGTTTTGAACAGTAAAAATAGGTAGATTTTTAGCTGTAAATTTGCTATAATACTTCGGTAAAAAATACAAAAAATATGGCTAAAACGGAGGCTAAAAGTGAGAAAAAAGCAGGCAGCTATGGTGCTGCCGATATTACTGTCCTTGAAGGTCTCGAGCCGGTACGTAAACGTCCGGGTATGTACATTGGTACAACGGGTCCTGACGGTCTTCACCACCTGATTTGGGAAATTTTTGATAATGCACGAGATGAAGCAATGGCGGGGCACGCCAACGATGTCGAGGTTGCTCTACTTCCCGATAACTATATCCGTGTAGTGGATAACGGTCGCGGTATTCCGGTTGATACACACAAGCAGACAAAAGTGTCTGCACTTGAAACTATCATGACGACACTGCATGCCGGCGGCAAGTTTGGTGGCGAAGGGTATAAAGTGTCTGGAGGTCTTCATGGTGTAGGTGCATCTGTAGTGAATGCGCTTTCTACTCATATGAAAGTGTTGGTGCACAAAAGCAATGGGGATGTCAAAAGCGGTGTGTACATGCAGGAGTATGAAATCGGCAAAGCAAAAGCGAAGGTCAAAGTGGTGGGAGACACAAAACACAATGGTACCGTTGTGCTGTTTCAAGCCGACGAGACAATTTTCAAAGAAATAAAATTTGATTTTAAGCGAGTGGTAAATCATCTGCGTCAACAGGCGTATTTGGTTAAAGGTCTTCGCATTACCGTGATAGATGCCCGTAACGCCGATTCAAAACTCAACACGGACAAAGAGTTTTATCTTCGTGAGCTTGGACTTGATATGCCAAGCATGAGTTTCTATTTTGAAGGAGGACTCAAATCACTCATTACATTTTACAACCACACGCAAAAGCCGATTCATAAGAATATTTTTTATGTTGAGAAAGAAACGGCAGAATACGAAACCGTTGAAGTTGCTCTCCAGTATGTAGATGATATTTCCGCACGTATTCTACCTTTTGCGAATAATATTTATAACCTCGAAGGCGGTACACATATCACCGGTTTCAAAACAGCATTGACTCGTACACTCAACTCATACGCCAAGAAGAATAAACTTGTTAAAGATGGTGAAGACGCCTTTACGGGAGATGATGTGCTCGAAGGTTTGACAGCGGTCGTGTCTGTTAAGCTCCGTGAAATTCAATTTGAAGGACAAACGAAGGGGAAGCTTGGCTCTACAGAAGCACGCGGTATGGTTGAGAGCGTTTTTGCAGACAGTTTTTCTATGTGGCTTGAAGAACACCCTGATGATGCTAAGGCAATTATCCAAAAGGTTACACTTGCACTCAAGGCACGCAAAGCGGCTAAGGCCGCAAAAGATTCTGTGCTCAGGAAGGGTGCGCTTGAAGGCATGACACTTCCGGGTAAATTGGCTGATTGTCAGACAAAATCAGCAGAAGAATCAGAACTCTTTATTGTGGAGGGAGATTCTGCTGGTGGTACTGCAAAGACGGGGCGAGATCGTCGTACACAGGCAATTCTGCCACTGCGAGGAAAGATTTTGAACATTGAGCGTGCACGACTCGATAGGGCACTTGCATCAGAGCAGATTAAGAACTTGGTGGTGGCGCTTGGTACTGCGATTGGAGACACATTTGATATTGCGAACCTTAGGTACCACAAAGTTATTATCGCGACAGATGCCGATGTTGACGGAGCGCACATTCGCACATTGCTTTTGACGTTATTCTACAGATATTTCAGACCGCTGATTGACGGAGGATTTATCTATATTGCGCAACCACCTCTTTATAAAATAAAGATGGGTAAGGAAATTCATTATGCATATACTGATGCAGACAAAGCAAAGATTGTTGGTGATGATGTAGACATTGAAGAGGTAGAAAATATGTCGGAAGGTGAGGAGGTAGAAGAAACATCCGAAGAAGAAGTTGAAGAGACAAAAGGCAAGAGAGTTAGCAAACCGTCTATCCAACGATACAAAGGTCTTGGAGAAATGAATGCAGAGGAACTCTGGGAAACCACTATGGATCCAGCGCGACGCGTGCTTAAACAGGTAACAATTCACGACGCACAAGGCGCCGATAAGATATTTGATATCTTGATGGGTACCGACGTGCCATCACGCAAAAGCTTTATTCAAAGCAACGCCAAGATGGCGAATCTGGATCTCTAAAACAATAAGCCCCGCAATGCGGGGCTTATTGTTATTTCTTCTTCTTTGAAGAAGCTTTCTTTTTTGCTGCAGGCTTTTTAGTTGCCTTTTTTGCTGCAGGCTTTTTAGTTGCCTTTTTTGCTGCTTTTTTCTTTGCTGGCATGATGTGATATTTACTCAAAAGAGTTAATGGTTCGACCACGTGTGTAGCCGTCTGGAGTTGGTATGAAAGTCGTGAGACTCTCAGACACTTTCACTACACTTTGATTATATGCTGTGTATAGAAACTGAAAAGATGGGGACAACGATGGCGGGTGTCAGGTACTAGTTATTAGGTTTTAGTAAAAATACTTTATAGATAAAAAAGAATGTCCCTCGACAACGGTTCCTCCTGGCGCCGTTCTGTCGAGGGAGCTTTCTTGTGGAAGGCGAGGAGAGCAAATCACCTGGCATCCACTTATCTTTTTGAACCAGATGGAGGAACCATCTTCCCACTGATTAGAATAATAAGGTTTTATTTTTTATTTGCAACTATTTCTTTTAGATATGAAATTGTGTCTGAGATAGATTTGGCACCAATTTTTTCTTCGCGCCCTTCAATAGTAAGTGTTTTTTCCTCAACTTCTTTGTCTCCAATGACGAGTAAATAAGGAGTTCGTTCTTCTTTTGCTGCTCTGATCTTCTTTCCAAGACTTTCTTTTCTGTCATCAAGTTCTACGCGTAGTCCCGCTTCTTTCATCTCCTTCAAGACTTCTTCTGCGTATGGGAGATGAGTGTCGCTAATAGGGAGAATCATGGCTTGTACAGGGGCGAGCCAGAGCGGAAAGTGTCCGCCAAAGTGTTCGATCATGACACCCATGAATCGTTCAAGTGAACCAGAGATGGCGCGGTGAATCACGACAGGACGTTCTTTCTCACCTTTTTCATTTGTAAACGATAGTTCGAATCTCTCTGGAAGATTGAAATCGCATTGAATGGTTGCGAGTTGCCATTCACGCCCGATCGCATCTTTGAACATGAAATCGAGTTTTGGTCCGTAAAAGGCTGCTTCGTCTCGTCCAACGACATAGTTGAGGTCATTTGCTTTTGCTGCAGATTCAAGCGCCGCTTCTGCTTTTTCCCATACATCGTCTCCGCCCAGATATTTACTAGTGTCATCTCCGCGAACAGAAAGGCGCACCCAGTAACCATCGAACATATTCATGGTGGTATAGAATTCTCGGATGATAGAGACGATAGTACTTACTTCTTGCTCTATTTGATCAACACGACAAAATAGATGTCCGTCGTCTTGTGTTATTGAGCGAACACGTGTCAGTCCTGCAAGTTGCCCAGCCTTTTCATAGCGGTACACCGTACCTGGTTCAAAATATCTCACCGGCATGTCTCGATATGAAAATGTGTTGTCTGCAAAGATTTGCATGTGGTGTGGGCAGTTCATCGGCTTCATAAAAAATTCCTCATCCCCACCTTTGACGCGGAAAAGTTCATCACCAAATTTGCTTGCATGTCCAGATGTCTCATATAAATCTTGTTTTGCGAGATGGGGTGTCCACACTCTCTGATAACCTTTGCTCTGGTGAAGATCCCATAGGTAATTCTCAATTTCTTGTCGAATAGTCATTCCTCGTGGTTGCATCAAGGGAAGTCCTGGGCCGACGAGGTCAGAGATTGTAAAGAGCTTCATTTCTTTTCCAATTTTTCGGTGATCTCTTTTTTTGGCTTCTTCCATCATCCACTCATACTTTTCAAGCGCCTCTTTATTCTCAAATGCGAGTCCATAAATACGAGTAAGCATTTTATTTTTTTCATCTCCTCGCCAGTATGCTCCTGCAATACGATCCAGTTTGAATGCGTCAGGAGAAATTTCTTTACTGAGATTCTCGCTGTGTCCACCGCGACAGAGGTCGGTGAATTCACCTGATGTATAAAAAGTTATTTTTTCTCCTTTTTCTTCGAGTTCTTTGATGAGCTCTAGTTTGTACGAGTTGTTTTTAAAGTGTTCTTTGGCTTCAGAGGCTGTCACTTCACGACCCTCAAAAGACGTCCATGAAGGCAAAATCTCTTTCATTTTCTTCTCTATTTTTGCAAGATCTTTTTCTGAAATAGGAGTAGAGAATTCAAAATCATAATAAAACCCGTTTTCGACAGCAGGACCAATTGTTGGTTTTGCATCCGGGTAAAGTTCCTTAACCGCAGCCGCAAGCAGGTGGGCTAAACTGTGTCTCATGGGTTCAAGATTCATATATGGCTATAGTATCAGGTTTTATGTTTATGGGGAATAAATTTTTTACAGTAGATAAATTACAAGGGGCACCCTTGTAATTTTTTGTTTTTTTACAACTTCTTTACTTTATCAATCTTCAGTGTTTTTTCATCGTTTCGGATTGAAACATGTCCCTTGAAAGCAACGACTGATTCGGGTACCAGAACGGTTTTGTATTCTTCAAGTGTTTTTGGGAAGGCCACGCATTCTATAGTGTCGGTGAGGTCACGAAGTTTGATAAACGCCATCTTATCTCCTTTCTTTGTGTAAATTTCTCGCATGTCTTCGATGATACCGCCGACAACAACTTCTTGTTCTTCTTCACCTTCTTTTTTCAGATCGGCGAGTTGTACTTTTCCATTCTCGAGCTTATCCTTGATGCGATCGAGTGGATGACCGGAAATGTAGAGACCCAAGAGTTCTTTTTCCCAGGAGAGTTTATCTTCCATACTTGCTTGCTCACTCGGTTTTAGATTGAGTGTATTGCCACCTGGCAGAGATCCAAAAAGAGAGTCTTGTCCGGCATTCTTTTGCATCTCTTTGTTATGAGCGAGGAGTAGGTCAAGGTTCTCGAGCATTTCACCACGTTCACCGAACTCATCCATGGCTCCTGATTTGATAAGGGACTCGAGTGATTTTTTATTGAGGTTCCGGTCTTGCACACGCTCGAGAAAGTCGGTAAGTGAAGCAAACTTTCCGCCGCGTTTACGTTCAGCAATAATGGCTTCAGAAATTCCCTCACCAAAGTTTTTTATGGTTGTGAGTCCAAAGCGGATATGATCTTCTCCTTTTTCATCTTTTACTACGGTAAAGTCACTAAAACTTTCATTAATAGCTGGTGGCATGACGTCGATTCCCATACGCTTACATTCAGCAACCATTTCTGCGACGCGCTCTGTATCTCCTGATTCTGCAGTGAGTACGGCAGTCATATAGAGAACGGGATAGTTTGCCTTGAGATAGGACGTGAGATACGCAATACGGCCATAACTCGCGGCGTGAGCTTTGTTAAAGCCGTACGCGGCGAATGTCTCGATAGAGTCCCACAGTTCTTGTGTTTGTTTTTCTGTGAGGCCGCCAACTTCTTGACATCCTTTAGAAAATTTTTCTTTCTGCGCCATCATCACTTCGGGAATTTTCTTACCCATAGCTTTACGGAATTTATCGGCATCTCCCCATGAGTATCCAGCAAAATGCACGGCGATAAGCATGATGTCGTCTTGATAAATGAGGATCCCAAATGTTTGTTCTAGGATGTCTTTAAAACGATTGTCTATATAGCGAACGCGTTCGGGATTGTGTTTACGTTCAATATAGTCTGGGATAAAGGCCATCGGACCCGGACGATAGAGAGCCACCATGGCATTGATATCAAATATGTTTGTCGGCTTTAGTTCTTTGAGAAAACGAGTCATACCATCTCCGTTTAGCTGGAATGTTGCAGCAGTTTCTCCACGTGCGAGCATGTCGTATGTTTTTGTATCATCGAGCGGAATAGTATCGATGTCGAGCTCAACTCCCTTGAGTTTATGAATGAGCTCGAGTGTGTTACCCATGATGGTCAAGTTCTTAAGACCGAGGAAGTCAAATTTCAAAAGACCGACTCCGTCTTCACCGACAGAATGCATGTCAAACTGCGTGATGAGTTTACCTTCGCCTTTTGGATCCCACTGGATGGCTGCATCTTCTGTTAGTGGGCGCGGTGAGATCACCACGCCGGCAGCGTGAACACCAATATGTCTTGCACAGCCTTCAATTTTCTTTGCCATGTCGAGAATGTCATGTACGTCACGTTCTTTTTTATAGATTTCTTTGAGTTCAGGTACTTCGTCCATTGCACGGTCGATAGTCATCGGAAAACCTTGTGCACCCATAGGGATCAGTTTGGCGATACGGTCTCCGGTGCTATATGGGAACCCAAGGGCTCTTGCTACGTCACGCACTGCGCCACGAGCCGCCATGGTACCGAAGGTACCGATCTGTGCTACGTTATCTTTTCCGTATTTCTCGCGTACATAGGTGATAAGTTCATCGCGTCGTGCATCGGCAAAGTCCATGTCGATATCAGGAGCAGATGGACGACCAGGGTTTAGAAAACGTTCAAAGGGAAGCCCGAGCTCTATTGGGTCAACAAGAGTAATACCGACAAGGTATGAGACGAGAGAGCCAGCAGCGGAACCTCGGGTATTGCTCAATATTTTTGTTTTCTTTGCGTGTGCCAATATGTCCGCCACCACCAGAAAATATTTTGAGTATCCTTTTGTTTTGATAACCTCGAGCTCATAGTCGATACGTTTCTTAAGATCTTCTGTTAGTTCCATTCCGCGCCACGAAACACCTGCGTATGCTTTGTCACGGAGTTCGTCGTCAGGAGATTTGCCACTTTCAGTTTTGAGATCGGGAAATTTCCACGCTTCTTGTCCGAGTACGATTTCCAGATTGCATGAGTCGGCTATTTTTACAGTATTTTCAAGTGTCTCTGGATTTTTTTTGAAAAGTTTTACTGCTTGTTTTTGGGTAATGAAAGAGAAATCTTCCTCACTTTCATCAAAACCGCCGAGACTTGTTTTTCCTCCGCCGATTGAGACAAGAGTTTCTCGTGCAGAACGATCCGTAGGTTTTAAATAGTAGACATCGTGTGCAGCAACGATAGGGACGCTCGTTTCTTGGGCAAAAGACATGATGTGTTCCATATGCTCCTCATGCATGTCGATTTCTGGATGATGGGTGATTTCGAAATATAGGTTTTCTCCATACGTTTTTTTATAAAATTCAAGAGTTTCTTTTGCACGAACAGTGTCATTGGTTTTTAGTATTTGCACAATTTCACCGGAGAACGACGGGATGATAGCAATCAACCCTTCGCTGTAGGCTGCAAGAAGTTCTTTGTCGACTCGTGGTTTGTAGTAGAATCCCTCGAGGTACGAGAGACTCGAAAGTTTTAACAAGTTTTTCCAACCCTTTTCGTTTTGTGCCAACAAAACAAGACGTGTACTCCCTCGGTCGATTTTGCCATCTTTGTCGTGGCGGGTGCGCGGTGCAACATAGACATCGAGCCCGAGGATCGGTTTAATCTCTTGTTTTTTACATTCCTGATAAAACTCTATTGCCCCGTAAAGACCTCCATTGTCTGTGAGTGCGAGTGCAGTTTGTCCATCATCTTTTGCCGCTTTTACCAAGTCCGGGATCTTTGGTAGGGCATTTAAAAGACTGTAGTGGCTATGTGTATGGAGATGTACGAATTGAGACATAAGGCGTGTAACAGAAGTATTATACTAGAGAAGATGGCGAAGCCGAAAAAAACATATTTTTCATATATTGTCGGGATTGATGAAGCGGGCCGTGGCCCACTTGCGGGTCCCGTGGCGGTTGGACTTGTGTGCATTCCGGTAAATTTTAATAAAAAGCTTTTTGGAAAAGCGAAAGATTCAAAACAGCTTTCCGAAAAAATACGGGAAGAAATATTTCTTGAGACAAAGAAGCTGCATAGAGATGGCGTGCTTACGTACGCAGTATCGATGGTGCATGCAGATGTGATTGATACAAAAGGTATTACATACGCCATAAAACTATGTATCAAAAGGTGTCTTAAAAAATGTGGCGTAAGCCCAGAAGAAACAATGGTGTTGCTCGATGGGTCATTAAAAGCGCCAAGGGTATATGTACACCAAAAAACAATCATAAGAGGGGATCAGAAAGAAAAAGTGATTTCGCTTGCTTCAATTATGGCGAAAGTGACAAGAGACAGATGGATGAAGAAAGTTGCTCTCAAATATCCGGAATACGGGTTTGAAATCCATAAAGGATACGGGACCAAAATACACAGAGAGAGTATTAAAAAGAATGGTTTATCCTCTGTGCATAGAAAGAGCTTCTTGACCCGTATCGAGATAGGCCCGTGATACTTGATTAATTTCGGAGACCTGTTAGAATAGCGCCTATGGTTATTCGAATGAGACATACCAAATCCCATACAAAAAATCGTCGATCGCATCATGCGATTAGCCGAGGTGGTGTTTCTGTGTGCCCAGAATGTGGAGCATCGAAAATGGCACACCGTGCATGTATGGCTTGTGGCTCATATCGTGGCCGTAAGGTTGTAGGTAAAAAGGAGGTTGTAAAGACAGAACCTGCAGCCAAAACAGAACCTCAAAACAAAAAAACAAAAACAGAAGCAAAAAAGAGCAAATAATATCCCCATTTGTTCTTTTTTGTTAATTGCCTAAAGGAGGTATACTGTTTTTGAAGACCTCTAGTTATGGCAAACAGGCACCTTGGAAGATCGATAGCACTACAAACTCTTTTTGAGTGGGATTTCCGTAATCTCTCAAAATCAGATCTGGACTCAGTTATCAAACGAAACATTGAAGAATTTGCCCCTGGGGCAAGCGACGCTTCGTTTGTTGAGAATCTGGTCAATAGTGTTGTTGAAAAACAAATTGATCTGGATGCTATTGTGACTAAGGCTGCTCCTGAGTGGCCAATTGATAAGATTTCAAATATCGATCGCAACGTCTTGCGCATCGGTCTTTACGAACTTCTCTTTGCCCCACATGACGAGGTGCCTCCTAAGGTTGCTATCAATGAAGCTATCGAGATCGCTAAATCATTTGGAGGCGAAACCTCAAGCCGTTTTGTAAACGGTGTACTCGGTGCGGTATATAAGGAGATGGGGGAGCCAGGCAAAGATGATGGTCCCAAGGAAAAGAGGGCGCCTATCAAAGAAGATCTTGTGGGCGCAGTGGTGTACGCCAAAGACAAGGGGGAAATAAAAATTGCTCTCGTACATGATATTTTTGGCCACTGGACACTGACGAAAGGTCATTTGCCAGAAGGTGTAACCGATCTTAAAAAAGGACTTGTGCAAGCGGTACAAGATGAGCTCGGCATTGATGTTTCTGTAAAGCAGGAAATAGGGGAAAACGAGTATGGTACGTATGATCCAGACAAGGGGAAACTAAAAAAACACGTGACCTATTTCTTGGCCGAGACTACATTTAAAAAATTGTCTCTTAAGGAAAGTGGCGGACTAGACAACGCAAAATGGTTTCCGCTTGAAGGTATTGCAGAGCTCAATTTTTACGATGACATGATGCCGATTGTTACAAAAGCAATCGAGGAACTTGCAAAAGAAGATTAATCACTAAAAGAAAGATATGTTTGATACTAATGCATGTGAAGAAAGAATAGGGGTGACATTCAAAGACAAGAGTATTTTAGAGCAAGCATTTACACACCGTTCATATTTGAATGAAAACAAAGATACGGGGCGCGAACACAACGAACGTCTCGAGTTTTTAGGGGACGCGGTTTTAGAGCTTGTTATCACTCATTTTCTGTATGAGAAATATCCAGATAAAAATGAGGGTGAGCTTACTGCATATCGTAGTGCACTCGTAAAAACAGAAACACTTTCGAGCGTTTCTGAGAGTCTTGGGTTTAATGACTTCCTCTTACTCTCTCGTGGTGAAGCAAAGGATACGGGGCGAGCGCGACAATATATTTTGGCGAATACGTTTGAGTCGGTTGTCGGGGCTATATATCTCGATCAAGGATATGATACGGCAAAGCAGTTTATTTATGACCACATTACCAACTTGATCGATGCGATTTTGAAGGAGGGAACGTGGATTGATGCCAAGAGTCGTTTTCAAGAGAAGTCACAAGAAGTTGTGGGAACGACACCTTCATACAGAACGGTAAAAGAGGAAGGGCCAGATCATGACAAGCATTTCACCGTAGGTGTATTTCTAGGAAAAGAAAAAGTTGCCGAGGGTTCTGGTAAATCAAAACAAGATGCGGAACAGGCTGCCGCTAAAGCTGCGATGGATGCGAAGGGATGGGAATATGATAGGTTGTAGGTAGTGGGGAAATACAAAAAGAAATTGCGGCGCCTCCTTTCGGGGGGCGCCGCTACTGACTCTGGTAAAATCTGTCATTCCGTCGTTCGTTCGAACACGAAACGGATTGTCGCAGGTCGTTCCCAGCCTACGACATAGCAGTTTTCTTTCAGCATTCCTTGGCAGGAGACTGTCAAGGTTTGAGTTTCGGCTTGCAGGTGGCTGGATTTGAGATTGCTCGACGACGGACCCTCGGTCAATGAGTAGGTCACTGTCTTCGCGACACTTTCTCCTGGACCTGTTGGACCTCCTGTGACCGGTTCGAGCCTCGCAGGAAATTTGAACACGATAGTCCCGCCTGGTTTGCGAACCCCGTCGACTTGAGTGTCGTCAATACGGACAGTTCGCTCGGCTGACTCTGGCCACGAAGTTACCAAACTGGCGACAAAGACGCCGAATCCTAAGCATAGGAGAATTATGACGGCACGCAATATCTTCTTACTTGTCATACGACACCTCAAGCTCAATGGGCGATTGCCCGGCGAGCTTTCTCTAAAGAGAACTTTACATATTTTTTATCAATTGTCAATAAACAAAAACCACCCAGCTGGGTGGTTTTTGTTTAGTTAGTTGCGAGTGCCTCTGTTTGTTCTTCTAGTTTTGGAATGATGAGTTCAGTATCGTGTGAGATAAGTGCCTGTTCACCATTTGGTAAGAATGAGATCTTGTCTGTGTTCTTGTCTCGAATAAAGATCCACTTTGAACCCTCGTTGTAATACGTAGTTGCCAAGTACCAAAGCGTTTCCCCATAAACAACACGATGAACCGCGAGAATGTCATCGTTGAAGGCGATAAATTTGTAATTATCTGAAGATAGTTCCTGATTAGCGCTTCGGTATGTTGTTGTACTTGTGTTTCTCAAGATATCAATCTGGCTATCCGTGTTAGAACTAATACTATATAGACTCCCCGCTATTGTGCTAATAATTATTAGAACTAATATCGGTATTGTGTATGAGCTTTTAATTTTAATTGGGTTTAAAGTAGTAACTCGCTTCAGTGCCCTTTCTCTAACATTTAGTCCGTGCCAGCTATTGATAACTGTCTGCGAGAACCCATAGATGAGAATGATAGACCATGCCCAAAGTAATATATTGGTTGTAACTTGGTCAGGCGTTAATCTTAATATACTTCCAATAATACTTAGAGATAACATAAGTATAATTATCTTTTGGACGAGAGTTTCTTTCCAATACCACGCATGTTGATGGAACTTTCTCGTCACTTTATATGCCGGTTTTCTATTAGGACCATTGAACAGTGCCTGAAAAAAGGCGGCAACAAAGACGGGAGATAGGCCTAACCAGGTTTGTCGTGCGAGTAGTTGTTCCTTGTAAGAGATTCCCCATATTTCTGCTAAATAATAAAGTTCCATAGCAACTGTAAGAAATGCTAATGAAATAAGGAATGAGAGGGAAGTGCTATCTACTGGAGAAACTCCAAGTCCTAATGTTGTCGCTAAACTAATAGCGAAGATTAAAAATGAGAAGCTTTGTACATATGCGAATTGCAACTCAAAGAACTGCAGCTTTTGTCTCAAAGAGAACCCCTTAACAAATAATGGATTTTTGAAGAAAAATAGACGTAGGGTATCTATTGCCCATGTACCACGTTGTTTAAAGTGGTTTGGAATATCTTCTGGTGAGATTTGGGCAACAGTACCTACAGTATAGAGGTACTCACCCTTACCGCCTTTTCGGAGTATTTCATATCCAGATTGGAGATCTTCCACAAGGTTCCATGCAGGAAATCCACCAATTTTTTCAAGTTCTGATTTTCTCCACACAAGTCCAGTACCACAAGGGAAAGCAGCGTTTGCTGCTAATCTTGATGGCATAATACGTCGGTAAAAAACGGTTGCCATGTTGTGGAACGGGTCACCTTTAGTTGTTTGTGTTTCTTTAATTGTTTGTACGAAAGAAAGTTCTCTATCATCTGTAAGTGATCGTAGACAATACGAAAGAAAGTTCTTTGTACCAACAAGGTCGTCAGCATCTCGAGTTTCAATAAATTCTATCTTTGGATAATTCTGATTTATGAAATCAAAAGCGTAGTTTAAGTTACCTGCCTTGCTCTCTCCTTTTCGTTGCGGGTGGTCTTTTGCATGTGGCAGAACATAGTGGATATCTGCACCAGTTGTTTTTCTTAGTTTGAGAATTGCTTTTTCAAGTTCCGGATTTCTTGCGTCATCACTAACTACTATAACCATTTTTTCTTTTGGCCAGTCTTGTTCGATTACTGACTTCGCGGTGTTTATAACCATGTCTACAGGCTCTTCATATGTTGGGATAAGAGTAGCAACCAGTGGCTTCTCTTTGTCTTCAAGGAATTTAAGAGGTCTCTTAAACTTAAAATTCCAACGATTAATGACCATGACTAGACCACCAATAGTGATCAGGGTTATTGCAAACACGAATATATATCCGTAAATAGTAGTAAAGAAAGAAGAGTGATTTATGTTTGAGATTGCCCAATTAAGGTTCCAGATAAGTGATACGGCAAAAAGAATACCTGTAAGACGTACTGCATTAACCCAAAGGGTCTCTTTGTGGGTGTTTTTCTGTATTTTAGCGTTGTTTTTCTTCATGAACGTTTATTTTATTGCCTCAATCTCAAATTAATAAATTTTAGAAGCAAGGCATAATTTTACATATATTTGTATAAAAGTCAACTATATGTCATAATAATATATAAAAGTGCTTTTGTAGAGCCGTATTTTTGTCACATAAAGATCAAAAAAGTCTTCTGATATAATGATTCCCATGGCGTATATCGCACTCTATCGAAAATACAGACCACAGAAGTTTTCTGATGTTATTGGACAGGATGTAGTGGTCTCACAGCTCTCTGAGCAAATCAAAAATAAAACGATCGCTCATGCGCATCTCTTTTCAGGTGGACGTGGAACAGGTAAAACATCGGTGGCACGCATTTTTGCCAGAGAAATAGGATGTAGCGATGAGGATATTTACGAAATTGACGCCGCGTCAAACAGAAGTATTGATGATGTGCGTGCCATTCGTGATGTCGTGCATATCTCTCCATTTTCTTCTCCATACAAAATTTACATAGTGGACGAGGCGCACATGCTCACCAAAGAGGCATGGAATGCGCTTCTCAAAACTCTGGAGGAACCGCCGGCACATGTCATTTTTATCTTAGCAACGACGGAAAAACACAAAGTGCCAGATACGATTATTTCCCGCTGTCAGGTATTTGATTTTCGAAAGCCGTCTCGTGCCGAGCTCGTACAAACGATAGAAAAAGTTGCTAAAGCCGAAAAATATTCATTACCCAAGGCAGGTGCTGAACATATTGCACTCCTCGGTGATGGGTCGTACCGCGATACGTACGGAATTTTGGAAAAAGTGATTCAATCGTCAAAAGATACAAAGATAACGCTTGATGAAATTTTAGAAGTTACTGGTGCGCCACAGAGTGACTTGGTACTGAATGTCATCAAGTATGTTGGGGAGAAAAAAGCGGATGATGCAATTGGTGAAATACAAAAGGCGAGCGTTAAGGGTGTAGATATGAAAGTGTTTATGGAACTACTGCTCTTGAGACTTCGTCTCGTACTCTTGATCCGCTATGCTCCAAAGACGGGGAATATATTAAAAGAATCAGTTCCAGAAGAAGAACAAAAGACACTCGAAGAAATGGCAAAGGATAAAGATCTAAAATTTACAGGAGAGACTCTCCTCGCATTTCTCGATGCTTCTAAAATGCTTTCATTTGCAACGGTGCCTGAACTCCCTATAGAACTCGCTATTATAAAATTGTGTGAAAAGTAGAATCGGTGCCACAATGTGGTTTGCTTTCTTTTGGTTGGCTAATTCAAATCGATTTTTTGTTAATTAGAGAGTGCCCGAGACCACGTGTGGTCCCGGGCATTGCGCTTAGCCGTTGTTCATCGTCAGCAGCAGTAAGACGAGTCCGAGGAAGGCAAGGAAGTTTTTGAGGATGCGTTTAGTACGGCCGATTACTGGCGGGTAGTAACGTTCGTTGACGGACATGGCGGAACTCCTACTAATAGATTGAGGTTCTTCATGTATGTTGTCAAACAAAACTGTTGATATAGAAAAAAGCGTTGATTTTTGCTACACTTGCCTCGTATCTGTATTGCTCCGAGATCGCTCGCCTCGCGTCGAGGAGCTTGCGAGTCGAGGCGGGTCTAATGCTCCCATTTTGTTCAAGAGCTAAGCGATTGAATACAAAACGCAGTGCGCCGAAGCTTTAGCGGAGGCGTAGTAGGACACAGTGAAATTTTGCGGGATCGTCTAATGGTAGGACACCAGGTTTTGGTCCTGGGTATCTAGGTTCGAGTCCTAGTCCCGCAGCCTAAAACAAAAGATTGGGATATGACATATCCCAAGAGTATTGTTTTACTGTAGAGACAGGACTCGAACGGCGGAGCGCACAAAGTCCGAGCATAGCAATGCGAGGGCGCGAGCCGGTGCCCAGACCTTGTATGAGTGACGACGAGTACAAGAGTCGAGGGAGAGAAGCGAAGCGGTCCTAGTCCCGCAGCAATGAACAGAAGCAAGAAATAAGTCTAATGGCCAGTCTCGCCAAAGCGTGAGCCTAGGCGGATAGGACGCTTGGTTTTGGTCCTGGGTATCTAGGTTCGAGTCCTAGTCCCGCAGCCTAAAACAAAAGATTGGAATAAGTGGTATTTGATATAATAGTCATATGAAAGTACGGCACATTTTACGAGTAACACTCATTACAGGACTCATATTGCTTGTGCCTTTAGTATTGCAACTGACTATCGGTAGTGGTATAGATGGTCAAGGTTTCAACTGGAAACTGAATGACTTTGTGTTTATGGGAGGTTTGATATTTATAGCTGGGCTTTTGATTGATGTGGCGAGAAGAAAAATGGGCAAGAATCGATTGATTGCGATTGGTGTGATTGTCGTACTGTTCCTCTGGCTCTGGGCAGAGCTTGCGGTTGGTGTGTTTACAAATTGGGGGAGTTAATTTTTTAATATATATGGCTACATACGTAGATGGGTTTGTATTTTCAGTACCGAAAGATAAGCGAAACCAGTATAAGAAAATTGCGCGTGAAGCGAAAGATGTGTGGAAAAAATTTGGCGCACTCGACTATAAAGAATGCCGTGCTGACGATGTAACACCACCGTTGGTCACGTTTACATTTCCTAAAATGGCAAAGACTAAAGAAGATGAAGAGGTCTGGTTCTCTTTTATTGTTTTTAAGTCAAAAAAAGAACGTAACGAAATAAACAAAAAAGTTATGGCATACTTTGATGAAAAATATAAAGGTAAAAATATGCCGATGCCGTTTGATATGAAGCGCTTTGCGTACGGTGGCTTTACAACAGAGGTTGAAATGTAGAGTCTGGTAGACAAAAAATAGACCTTACATACAATGGATATGTGCGTAATTTGTTAAATGTATGAAAAAGATACTTATAATTATTGTACTTATATTGGTTGTGGGCGGGTTGTGGTATGTCATGGGTAGAGGTGATAGCGCGACACCAGAAAACGCGACTGAAAATGGATCTGTAGTGAGTGGTGTAGTGATCGGAGTTGATATGGAAGGTGTGGCAGTAGATGGTCCTGCGCTTGTTATGATTGAGACGGAGGAAGGCGACGTGAAGACGATCGCGATTCCATCTATGGGAATTTTGCTCTGTGAAGCATCTCGTATTGATGATGTGTTTGCAGTAAAAGCAGGAGATCGTGTGAGAGTTCAGGGAGACATAACACCGGACGGATACATTTTACCGTGTGAAGAGGAGGAGCATTATTTTGAAGTGAGTGCAATATAAAAATATGTAAAGCACGAAAAAACCTCCTAAAATAGGAGGTTTTTTCGTGCTTTATGGCTTTCCGAATATCTTTTTCGTATAGTGAACATATGGAAAAAGTGGCTAAACTAGGCATAAAGTGCGTACTCCATGGAAGTTTCAGAAAGCATTTTGATCTCATTCAACAAACGCGCCAGGTTTTTACGGATGCAGGCATAGAGGTTATCGCACCCAAACTGTCTGATATAGCAGGAGAAAAGGATGGTTTTGCATATCTTGAAGGAGAAGAAAACGCTGACCCAAGACTGATTGAACTTCTGTATCTCCACAATCTAAAAGATCTCGGACAAAATGGATTTAGTTATTTTGTAAATCCGGAAGGGTATATTGGAAAAAGTGTGTCGTACGAACTGGGTATTGCACAGCTCTCAAACATACGATGTTTTTTTATGGAAAACCCGAATGATCATCCGGCTTATGTACATAAAAATTCTGTGTGGAAGCCTGAAAAACTTGCCGAATATATATTGGATAAAGGTGTACCACCCGACCCTCTCATCAAAAGAAATGAAAAAGCACTTCATAAACTATGGGAAGATTTGATGGTGCCAGGTTCTATTGTGGCAGCAGGCGCGATGATTCAATATGAACCGAGGAAGACGACAGATAAAAAGGAAATTCTCTTGGTAAAAACACACAAATGGGGAGACAGATATTCTATGGTGGGTGGAAAGGTGCGTCGAAATGAATTGTTTAAAGATGCTTTGTTGCGCGAAGTGAAAGAAGAAACTGGTCTTTCTGGGAAAGTTGATAGACATGTTTGTACCTTTGATCAAATAAAAAACTCCGGCTATTACAGATCAGGCATTCAGCATATTTTTATTGATAACGTAGTAAAAGTGGACAGCAGACGAGTGACACTTAATGAAGAGGCGCAAGACTATATATGGATTACGGCAGAAGAAGCACTGGCGTCTCTTCATATTGAACCAAATGCGCGACATACCATAGAGTTATATATAAATTTAATGCCACAACGATGAAAAATATTCTTCATAAGATTTTAATCTGAAAATTTTATAATGGGTATGACACCAACGGATCAATAATATACATATATAAAAAGCGTTGTGTGTCTCATAAAGGGCAAACCGTTCTCGGTTTGCCCTTTATGATAGTTTTGGAAATTCCGTTAAAATATCCTGCGCAAGCCGGACCCTGTTTTGATATAATAAAGCTGTGCGTATCATCAAAACATATCTCGAATACGTAAAAGATAACCCGGAAGGGTATTGGTTTAAGAGAAAGCTTTTTGGCTGGGGTTGGACGCCTGTTACATGGCAAGGCTGGTTGATTATACTTGTATATATAGGACTAGTGCTTGCATTTGCGTTTACCATTGATGAATCCTCATCAGATTCGGAGGTAGTATTTACTTTCATTTTGCCTGTTGTGCTACTCACCATTACACTCATTCGTATTGGATATAAAAAAGGTGAAAAACCAAAGTGGCAATGGGGATTGCCCAAGTAAGGGCAAGACTGAAGTGGTAAAAAATGGATGTATTGTAAGAATTGGAAACATCAGCGTCTTATAATGTACATATGAAAAATATAAATTATATATTGGGAATTGGGGCGATAATTATTCTTACATTGATTGGATTCTTTGTGTTTTCAAATGGTTCGGCGAAGTATATATCAGAAGTAGATAGTGCTCTTGAGGATCTTGGAGAGCAATTGGCAGATGCGCAGGAAGAAATCAGTACAGGCACACTGACGACTGATAAGGCGACAGCAATTAAAGAGAAGATTTCAGGTAGACTGACAATAATCAATAATTCAATTGCCGGCGCATCACGTAATACACAATTGAATACCGAACAAAGACTGCAGATTGCAGCATCTCTTACAAAAATGAAAAACATGCTCGAACAGTATATTGAGACACTGTCGGTGATTGACCAGAGTGCGGGACGTAGTGATGAACGATTGACACAGTCGTTTAATGAAGTAGTACAGACGTTTGAAGAGCATGTAGAAGAGATTGAGCGTGAAGCGGAGGCGGAAGCGATTGAGGGTGATGGTGGTGAAGAAGAAAATAACGAGGAAGATCTTGGACAGATAGTACCAGAAGAAGGTTTTGAGGGTGAGGCCGATCCGTCGGTGATGACTCTGGGAATGACTACGTGGAATTGGATTCAAACTACATACAACAATGGTGATGTTGTAGAGCCGGACACGGCAGGAGAATTTACCCTTATTTTTAATGATGATGGCACATTTTCTGCGACGACGGATTGTAACGGAGTTGGCGGGAATTATACAACTGGAGATGGGCAACAACTGACATTTGGTGAGATGGTTTCAACACTAATGTTCTGTGAAGGATCGCAAGAAACGGAGTTTAGAGAAATGCTTGAAAATACATCTTCGTATTCGTTCACGTCTCGTGGCGAATTGGTCCTCGATCTCAAGTTTGATAGCGGATCAGTGATTTTCCGATAATACGCGTATTACATCGTTAAAGAATTCGGTATCCTTTGCAGGATGTCGAATTCTTTGTATCCTAAATACATGAAAAAGAATTATCTCATCACAGTCCTTGTGCTGTTTATTGTGGTATTAGCATTTAATAAATTTACAGAGCCACAAGAAGAAGTTCCTAGTGCCGATCTTATGAGAAACGGAACGTATACTATTAATGACGAGATGCGTCGCCGAGTCACTTTAGATGATTTCGGGGGAATACAGTATGAATTTCGAACAGAACCAAATGGTTACATACTTGTAGAGCAAGGACTCGTAGAAGGTGATGATGCGGACCTTCAAAAAATATATGTTCTCATGTTAGAAAAAGACTACGCGGAATTTACCGACAGTACAGAACCACGCGAAGGACCGCCGGCAATCACTATGTATATTTTTGAAAATTCGCAAATCATGTTTCCGTTACAATGGGCACAAAATCATGCAATCTATTCAAACATAAATACTGCAGCACTTGATGTAGCAGAGGTGACGGTGGGAGGAGCAAATACGATTCGGTATACTGCAGATGGATTGTATATGACGGACAATGTAGTGGTTGCACATGGAGGGTATGTATATGTGATATCTGGCGCACATCTTGCAAATAATGATGTGTATCAGCAAGGATTTGAAAATTTGGTAAAGAGTATAAAGTTTGTCGCAACACCTTAACAGTTGGAAGGCACTGTAAACTAGTATGGTCCCGTTAGAGATCACGGACGCTTGAAGGTAAAATATTGGATATGTATGATTACAAAAAGTTTGTTATTAATTAACTTTAGGTCGAGGACAATACGGTCCGCGTCCTATCTCTAACGGGATGACAAAAAATAAAAATATAATTGTAAGCCTTGGTAAAAATGTTTCTATTGTCGCAGGAATTGTACTTATCTGGAGAGGTATTTGGTATACGCTTGATAAAATAGATCTGGCCTTGTTTGGAGGTAGTCATGCATGGACAGCTATTGGTGGCATTATACTAGGGCTCATCATTCTTTATATCCCTGATGGCGATTGGCACGAAATTGAGAAACTTTAGTATGAGCAATATGAACTAAGCCACAAAAAGAGCCTGACGAAGCCGTTTTTGTGGCTTATTGGATACTGATCGCTCTAGTTTGGTACAATATAATATATGAAAAACGCAATTATTACATTGGTAGTCATTATTCTTATTGGCTTGGGGGTCTATATGTTTACTAGAGATAATGGAGAAGTGGTCGTACCGGAGGGCAATGAAATTACAACTGAAAATGGTACACAATCAGAACAGGTACAAGATGAGACACGAACTGTTATCGGTCAGTCTGTAGAGGGTCGTGACATTGTTGCATATCACTATACGTCGGATGCAACGACAACACCTGATACGAATGTATTGTTTGTCGGAGGTATTCACGGTGGATACGAATGGAATACAGCACTCGTTGCATTTGAGGCGATGGACTACTTTGAAAATAATCCAAATAATATTCCAGACAATGTTCGCGTGACAGTTATCCCTGTATTGAACCCAGATGGTCTTAACAAAATCGTAGGGACCAGCAGTCAATTCACAAAGGCGTATGTACGAAGTGGCGTAGATACAGTACCCGGCAGATTTAATGCAAACAATGTAGATCTCAACCGTAACTTTGATTGTGATTGGCAGGCGAAAGGTACGTGGCAGGACAAAACGGTGGATGCGGGAGACAGTGTGTTTTCTGAACCAGAAAGCCGCGCTATTCGTGATTATGTAAATGCAAATAACCCGGATGCAGTAATTGTCTGGTACAGCGCAGCGGGTGGGGTGTTTGCATCAAGTTGTCACAACGGCGTTCTTCCTGAGACACTCGCACTTACCAATGCCTTTGCAAAAGCTTCTGGTTACAGAGCATACGAAGAATTCAACTTCTACGAAATTACCGGAGATATGGTGAACTGGCTTGCAAAAGAAAATGTACCTGCAATCAGTGTCCTTCTTACCACACATACAGATACAGAATGGAGTAAAAACCAAAAAGGTATTGATGCAATCTTAGAATATTACGCAGAATAGATGAATCTTACTTCTAAAACAAAATTTGGTGTAGTCGCAATCCTGCTAATAATAATTGGCGGGATTGTGTGGTTTGTAAATACACGCCCGGAGCCGATTGTGGTGCCGGAAGTCGTGGAAGAGCCGACATATTCAGAACAGGTAATTGGCACATCGGTTGAAGGGCGCGAGATCGAAGCTATTTCATTTGGAAATGGCGAGAGGAAGCTACTTTTTGTGGGAGGTATTCATGGCGGATACGAGTGGAATAGTGTGTATTTGGCATATCGTGCCATTGATTATCTCAAGGAAAATCCAATGATAGTACCAGCGGATGTGCAAGTTACTATTATTCCGAATCTCAACCCTGACGGACTATATATAGGTATTGGTGCTGAAGGGCGCTTTGATCCAAACACAACGCCTTCTATAGAAGAAACTGTTTCGGGCAGGTTCAATGCAAATGACGTTGATCTCAATCGCAATTTTGATTGCAAATGGCAGCCATCTGCAACATGGCGAAGTGCAACTATCAGCGCTGGTGATGCGCCATTTTCAGAACCGGAAGCGAGAATATTGCGAGACTATATTTTAGAGACAAATCCAGACCTCGTAACATTTTGGCACAGTCAAGGGGGAGCGGTGTATGGGGCGGAGTGTGAAGAAGAAATTTTGCCGGCAACCAAACAAGCTGTGGATCTGTACGCAACAGCATCAGGATACAGTGGGCACGATGTTTTCGACGCCTATCCGGTAACGGGCGATGCCGAAGCGTGGCTTGCATCAATCGGTATCCCGGCGATTACGGTAGAGCTCGAAACTCATGAGACTATTGAATGGAATCAAAATTTAGCGGGAATCAAAGCGTTGTTGCAATATTACGGAAAATAGAATTGTATGCAACTCCTTTTCGCTGAGGTTAAAAAATATAAGAAGACGCTTGCGGGCGCGCTTGTGCTTGCGACTGTCAACCAGGTTTTTTCTTTGCTTGATCCGCAGATTTTCCGAATTATTATTGATAACTATGCGACAAGAGTTACAGAGCTTACGAGGCAAGAATTTCTAACTGGAGTACTCCTTATGCTCCTCGCCTACATGGGTGTTGCATTTATTTCTCGGACTGCAAAAGCGTTTCAAGACTACTATACGAATGTCATGACCCAGCGAGTTGGGACCAACCTCTACGCGCAAAGTGTTGCGCATGCATTTTCACTTCCGTTTTCCGTTTTTGAAGACGAGAGGAGTGGAGAGCTTCTCAATAAATTGCAGAAGGCGCGTACCGATACTCAGACACTCATTCAAAATTTGGTGAATATTTTGTTTCTCTCAGTTATTGGTATTGTTTTTGTGCTTATTTACGCGGCGACTATACATTGGCTCATTGGACTTGTATTTTTCTTGATGATTCCAACACTCGGATTCATTATTTTTTTCTTGAGCAAGAAGATAAAGGAAGCGCAGGCAATGATCGTGAAAGAAACTGCTGCACTTTCAGGGTCTACGACGGAGACACTTCGTAATGTAGAGCTGGTAAAGAGTTTAGGGCTTGAGGGGCAAGAAATCGGACGACTAAACTCTGTAAACGAAAAAATTCTTGACCTTGAGCTCAAGAAAGTGCAAATGGTGAGAAAGCTCGATTATATCCAGGGCACACTCATCAATGCGCTCCGGAGCCTTGTATTGTTTGTCATCCTCTGGCTTGTCTTTACACAGGTGGTCTCAATCGGTGAGTTTTTGACACTGTGGATCTATACATTTTTCGTCTTCGGGCCGCTCTCTATGATAGGCCAGGTGACCGCTTCATATCAGGAGGCCAAGGCGAGTTTGGAACAGCTTGAAGCAGTATTTAAGATAAAGCCCGAACCAGTGCCGGCTGATGCGGTGCGTATCGAACACGTGGAGTCTGTGGCTTACGAACAGGTATCACTCTCCTATGAAGAGAAAGGCAAAGCGGCACTAGATGGTATTAGTCTCAACATCAAAGCGGGAGAGACGGTGGCGTTTGTTGGCCCATCTGGATCCGGAAAAAGTACCATGGTGAAATTACTTGCAGGATTGTATACACCTACGGAAGGTACGATACGTATCAATGATACTGACATGCGCAAGCTTGATATCACCAGTCTCCGCCATAAAGTGGGACTTGTGGTGCAAGAAACGCAGTTGTTTGCCGGAACACTTCGAGAAAATTTGTTGTTTGTAAAACCAGACGCAACAGATGAGCGGTGTTTGGAAGTTTTGAAAGCGGCACAAGCGCAGAGCATTCTAGACCGCGGAGAAGGACTCGATACGGTTATTGGTGAAGGAGGTATCAAACTTTCTGGTGGAGAAAAGCAGCGTCTTGCTATTGCGCGAGCACTTTTGCGTGATCCTGATTTGATCGTCTTTGATGAAGCAACATCGAGCCTTGATTCAATCACAGAAAAATCTATCACCGATACCATTAAAAAAATTGAAGAGACGCATCCGAATATGATCAAGGTGCTTGTGGCACACAGACTTTCAACGATTATGCATGCCGATCGGATTTACGTATTTGAAAAAGGGAAAATTGTAGAGATGGGCCGACATGATGAACTTGTTCAACGCGGCGGCCTTTACAACGCCCTCTGGCGCGAACAGATAGCAGCAAACTCATAGACAATAATGAATATGAAAACGATCATTGTCATGATCACCGAATTTATTTTGTGGAGAAATCTGTAAAAAGAGCACAATAATTAGGTTACGATACGACAAGTATTATGATCTGATTTCTGATATTATCAATATAGTATGAAAACATTTTATATTATTTTAGGTATATTACTCGTAGTATTAGGTGGTTTTTGGCTATTGGGTAGTAGGGAGGCTGGGGACGATACTCAGAACATAACGACAGAATTAACAGAATATTTTGCAGAGAGAATGACAACCCTTGGCGTACGTGGAGGCATGATGCCGATTGAAGGATTTGATGCAGGGCTACTTATAGGAGCATTTCCAGGATTGATAAAAGCTGACTTTCAGGACGTGGAGACATTTGAAGGCCACTATGAGATTCAGGCGGGAGAATTGGTATTTGTTCGAGATCAAGAACAGCCAATTTCTTCAGCTGAACGAACAGTCTCTAATGAAGGATATGGTACATTACTGCAAAACCTGTCTACACGTCTTGATATGACTGTAAACTCTGAGAGTGATATTGATGCAATTATTGATACTATTAATATCAGTGAGATAATTGAAACAAAGATTGATCAAGGTGCATCCGCCTACAGCATCACAATAGTTCCTCAGGAAGTACTAGAGGACAGCAGGTGTCCAATAGATGTTGAATGTATTCAAGCAGGAACAGTGAGGGTAAAAGCGGTGGTAGAGAGTGATACAGGATCTGCAGAATATATATTTGAACCATTTAGTACGCTTACAATTGATGCGATAGATGTAACTCTTGTGCAGGTTGCACCCATGCCGGAAAGTGGAGTGACGATTGATCAAGATACATACGCATTTGTCTTTGAAGTTGTTGATAGAACGTAGAACCATACACCGCGCACGCGGTGTATAGTCCTAACTTCTTCATGAAAAATTCATATGAATAGCATTAATATAAAGGTATGCGCATAGCACTTGTTGAAGATGAGGAAAAATTGGCAGACGTATTAAGTAATGGACTGGAACAAAAAGGGTATGCAGTAGATGTGTTTCATCACGGAGATAAAGCACTTAAGCATATGTCTGTTAACCATGCAGATTATGATGTAATGCTCCTGGATTTAATGTTGCCTGGTGCAGATGGCTTAACGATATGTAAGTCTCTTCGTGATGTGGGATCCACGATACCAATTTTGATTCTCACTGCGCGTGACGAGATTGACACCAAGGTTGATCTGTTGATGACAGGTGCAGACGATTATATTGTTAAACCTTTTTCATTCAATGAGCTTGTGGCTCGTATCGCGGCAATTTCACGTAGACCTACGCATATGTCTCCTACAAAGCTTGTGGTAGGAGGTATTGTATTAGATCCCAAGACACGTACCGTCAAAAAGGATGGTAAAGAAGTGCCACTTACACTAAAAGAGTTTGTGATGCTCGAATATTTTATGAAAAGACCAAATGAAGTCGTAAACAGAGAAGATCTATTGACTCATTTATGGGATTTTAATTTTTCATCATTTAGCAATGTAGTCGATGTCCATGTTAAAAACCTTAGGAAAAAGCTTGGTGATGATAACCAAGACATATTGGAGACAATTCGCGGGGTGGGTTATCGCCTTAAAGCATAAATACGGCACCGATCCATTTTTCAAGACTGAATTTAATGTTGTCAGTTTACAAATATTATTTGCGACATGTTTAATCATCATTGTTGCAATTTATTTCAATAGTCTCTTTCAAGATACTACGGAGTCATTATTGGAAAATATTATTTCTGTTGTAGAAGGGAGACAAAATGTTGATTCTGCGAGCATCATCGAATTATCGCGGCAAGAAATGAAAAAAAGTCTCTTTTCTTTTTTTGGTGTTGCTATAGCACTGACAGTTGTATTTAGTTATGTGATCGGACGTATTACGCTCAAGCCAGCTCGAACTGCTCTCAAAACGCAAAAACGGTTTATTAGTGATATTGCACACGAACTCAGGACACCAATTTCTGTGATTAAGACGAATATTGAAGTAACGCTCATTGATCAAAACATTGACCCGCGTATTAAAGCAATGCTTGAAAGTAATATTGAAGAACTTGACCGGACATCAGAAATTATCAATAACCTTCTCAGTTTTAACCAATTAATTCGTCCAGGTAAGATGCGGTTTGCAGAGGTGCATGTGGGACACGTAATCGATAAAAGTGTGGCACACCTTAAGCAGTTGGCAGCGAAGAAGCATATTGAAATCACTGTACATAAAGTTGAATCGTGCGTTGTTTTTGGTAATGCTACGGCAATTGAGCAAATAGTGACTAATTTGGTAAAAAATGCGATTACGTATACTTCTGATGGTGGTTTTATAAAAATAGTGGTGGAACCGTATTATGGAGAAAACGTACTTATTTCGGTGGAGGATACTGGGGTAGGTATATCACAAGATGATTTGGCGCATATATTTGAACCATTTTATCGTGCGGAGCGATCACGAAACAAAAATATAGGTTCTGGCGGCAGTGGTCTTGGTCTCACAATCGTGAGTGAGCTTGTAAAGTTACATTCAGGTAGAATTTCAATTCGTAGTTATCCTAATAAAGGTACAACTGTTAACGTGCTGTTGCCTATTAATAATGCTACGCATCTACGCATTAAGGAAAAAGTTAACCAGAAAAATGAAGTTACGGTTGATTTTTATAATACACACAATACGTAACTTTGTTTCATATTTTCTTCACGCACTATCTTTATAATAAGAAACAGAACAGATGGTGCACTCTGTAAGTTCCTATCTATTACTTGACTAATAAATTACCAAATTACTTATTGGTTTTATAATATTCTTTATATAATATGAAATACGTAAACACTATGGTGTGTGCGTGTGGTGTTTTAGAAGGTGGTGTGCATATATACACAATTAGCAATTTGTAGGGGAGGTCACGCGTTGTTCGCCACGCGTGACCTCCCCGCTTTTATATACTCCTTCCTAAAATTGCATAAATATGCTTTAATTCACCTCTTTGTGCAAAAGCACTAAGGGGTGAATTACATTATGGAAATCAGAAACATAGCCATTATTGCTCACGTTGACCACGGTAAGACTACGCTTACTGATGCTTTAATGCGTGAGACCGGAATGGTTGAAGAAGGAGTGAGTATGGACTCAAATACGCTTGAAAAGGAGCGCGGTATTACGATTTACTCAAAAAATACCTCAATCAACTACAAAGGGACGAAGATAAATATTGTTGATACACCAGGACACGCCGACTTTAGTTCAGAGGTTGAGCGTGTACTCCGGTCTATCGATTCTGTCGTGTTGCTTGTTGACGCACAGGAAGGTCCTATGCCACAGACTCGGTTTGTGCTCAAAAAATCTCTTGAACTCGGCCATAAGCCTATTGTCGTACTTAACAAAATAGACAAACCGGCCGCAGACCCAAAACGAGTGCATGACGAAATCCTAGAGCTCTTTTTTGATCTGGGAGCAAGTGAGAACCAGGTAGAATTTACTACGGTCTATGCTATTGGCCGCGATGGTGTAGCGATGAAAAACATCGACGATGAACGAAAGAATCTCGAACCATTACTCGATGTGATTCTTGAAGAAGTTCCTGCGGCTTCAGGTAAGAATGATGCGCCTCTCCGTGCCCAACCATTTAACCTCGGATACGATAACTTCCTTGGACGTCTCGCTATTGCACGTGTCTATGAAGGAACACTCTCCGTCGGAGATCAGGTATTTAGGCACAAAGTTTCTGGAGGTGTTGAGAAAGGAAAAATCACGAAATTATTTACCTTTGAAGGGCTTACTCGAAGAGAAGTTAATACTGTCGAATCGGGTGATATTGTAATGATCGCTGGTATACCAGAGGTTTATATTGGAGATACTATTTCAAAAGACGAGAACACAGAACCGCTACCAGCTATTTCGGTTGATGAACCAACCATTGCGCTGACATTTTTAGTAAACGATTCTCCATTTGCAGGACGAGAAGGCAAATTTGTCACTGGTCGACAGATTCGTGAACGACTGGAAAAAGAACTTGAAGTAAATGTCGGACTCAAAGTATTTTTCATAGATGATGGGATTAAGGTGTTGGGTCGTGGTGAACTTCATATTGCAATTTTACTTGAAAACATGAGCCGTGAAGGGTATGAGGTACAAGTCTCACAACCACAAGTTATTATTAAAAACATTCTCGGTGTACGAAAAGAGCCGTTTGAAGAAGTGACTATTGATGTACCAGCGGGTGTCGAAGGATCTATCATTGAAAAGCTTTCAAAGCGAGGATCTATCATGACCAATATGAAGCAGGATGGAAACGTCGTGCGCCTGACCTTTGAAGGACCAACACGAGGACTTCTCGGATATCGTGGTCAGTTTATTGTTGATACAAAAGGTGAAGGTATTTTTGCGTCTCGTGTGATTGGCTTTAAACCATACGCAGGTGTTATCGAGAAACGACAAGTTGGCTCTATGATATCTATGGAAAATGGTAAGGCGCTTGCTTTTGCACTCGACAACCTTCAGACACGCGGAACACTTTATATCGAACCGGGAACAGAAGTATACGAAGGTATGGTTGTAGGTAACACCGTCAAAGGAGAAGAAATGACAGTGAATCCAACGAAAGGAAAACAGCTCACTAACATGCGTGCATCTGGGTCTGACGGCTCTGTTTATCTCAATCCTGCACTTAAAATAACTATTGAACGAGGACTTGAGATCATGTCTGATGACGAATATCTCGAAGTGACTCCTAAAAACGTCCGCCTCCGTAAAAAATATCTCACCGAAACAGAGCGTAAGAAGCATGAGAGGAAGAGTGAAGTATAGACACATCCTGATAATCAAATGTAAATAGGAGAAAATAAAACGTAATTATGGATCCTAATATAAAGTTAAATAGGGCACGAAAACGCCTTGATGAGCTTCAAATCTGGATCGATAAGTATTTTTCTGTGACTCCATATAAAGTGTCAGTGCGTACCAACTCAGAAAATAGATCAGAATATTACCTGTGTGACGTAGTACCTGTTCCGGTCGATATTACATTACTGGCTTGTGAAGTCATACAAAACTTAAGAAGTTCACTAGATCATCTTGTGTATAAAGCTTTTAAAACTGATCCTGCAAATAATAAAAAGGATGGGTCACGTATTTGTTTTCCCATAAATGATAGTAAAGAAGGATATGATCTTGAAAAGAATAAAAAAATTGTAGGTGTGCCACAAGCAATTAGAGACAAAATTGACGTGTATAAACCGTATAAAGAAGGAAATATTATACTTTGGCAGCTACATAAGCTAAATAATATTGATAAACACCGCTTACCTGTGACGGTTGGTTCAAGAAATGGTGGGGTTGATATAATGCCTAGTATTTTGCAGACAATGGGCGCAATAACAAATCTAAAAAAATTTGATGAACTTCAAAAAAATACGGGACCACTTTATCTTGTTCCCTCTGACAATTCTCCAGTAAAGAAGGGAGATATACTCTTCGTTGATTTACCGGGTAAATCTCCGATACAAATGGATTTCCAATTTTTCATAACTTTTTATGAGCCTGGAATAATAATGGGAAGTGAAATTAAAATAACTCTAGAAAGTATGTATTCGGAAGTATCAAAAATCGTGCGTGAAGTTAATGAATTGTTTGTTGTTTAGCGTTGATTATACACACAAGAATTCTAGTATTGAATTAGACAAATATTGACTTTTATCTAAATACTTGCTATTGTGGCTTGCGTAAGGAATCTCCCCACATGCTTAGGGCATTTTAGAAAGAGAAGCCCTACAGCAGATAATCGAAGCTTTATATCTATTACTGCTTTATTTAACCAGAACTTTGTTTAAAATTCTGGACTACTACGAATTCGTATAACGGGCTGCAAACCAGCGCTTCGAAAACCTCAACGTAACGCTGTTATGTTTCGCTTTTCTCAGCGAGTTTTCGCCTCGTTCTACATCTTCTCGTTACGTCAATAATTTTAAACAAAGTTCTTATCCCTAAGGGTGCTTATTTATGTATAAAACAAAAAACAATTTTAAAAGTGGCAAGCGGTCATTTGGTGGTCGCGGCTCATTTCAGAAACGACGTGGCAGCCAGAATCATGGTTCTCGCGGTCGTGGTCCGAAACCTTCGTATATCGATGAATCGAAGCTTATTAATCGTGCAGAAGTAGAAACTGTTACTGAAGCGTATGTACCGACACATACGTTTAATGACTTTGCGGTTGATGAACGGATTAAACAAAACTTGTCACGAAGCGGTTTTGTAACGCCAACACCTATTCAGGATCAGACAATTCCACATGCGCTCAAAGGAAGAGATGTCGTAGGTATTGCAAACACCGGAACAGGAAAAACGCTCGCGTTTATCTTGCCGCTTTTGGATAAGGCACTCAAAAACCCACGTGAGAAAATGCTCATCGTAGCGCCGACTCGTGAGCTTGCACAACAGATCGAAGCAGAGCTATTTAAGTTTACAAAAGGACTTAATATCTTTTCTGTTGTGGGTGTAGGTGGTCTGCCTATTTACAAGCAAATATCGTTCTTGAAGCGCGGGTATACATTTGTGATCGGTACACCAGGGCGCCTCATGGACTTGCGAGACCGCAAAGCACTTGATTTTTCAAAGTTCAATACAGTTGTACTCGACGAAGCAGACCGCATGTTAGACATGGGATTTATTAAAGACATTGAATCGATGCTTAAAGAAATGCCGGCGAATCGTCAGACACTCTTTTTCTCAGCGACTATGTCACGAGAAATCGAAGCACTTATCGGACGATTTTTGAAAGACCATGTGACCGTATCTGTAAAGACACGCGAGACATCAAAGACTATTGATCAGGACGTGGTGCGTATTAACGGAGGTGCATCAAAACTTGAAACTTTGGCAGAAATGCTCATTAAAGAAGAATTTGAAAAAGTACTTATCTTCGGAAAAACAAAACGAGGTGTAGAAGATCTGTCACGATCACTCGTAGCGAAAGGTTTTAAATCCGAATCTGTTCATGGTGATAAGGCACAGTCACAAAGACAGCGATCCCTCCTTGCCTTTAAACGAAACAATGTGCAAATCCTTGTTGCAACGGATGTGGCCGCACGTGGTCTTGATATCCCAAATGTGAGTCATGTGATCAACTTTGATATGCCAGCAACATATGAAGACTATGTGCACCGTATCGGACGAACTGGTCGTGGTGGTAAAACAGGAAAGGCACTTACGTTTGTTGAAGAACGTGCACCTAGACATTCACAAGGAGACAGACCAAAAAGGCAGTTTACACCACAAAGACACGCAGCAAACCGCTATAGTCGGTAAACAAAATTGAGTGTTTGTGGTAGGTTGGGTATACTATTGGTATATGTCAGCAGAAAGTGAACTAAAAATGGTAGAGAGTCGTATTGAGCGTTTAGTCCAAGAAATTGAGAAGCTTCAATTTAATTTGGAGGCTGAAGAAAATAAACAGAAACAGGTGCAACAACAAATCGATAAACAAACTCAAGAACTTGATAAGCACAACAAAGAAGTCAGCAGGATCAAACAATTAATTTTAAAAATGGATAAAGATCGTATCCAAGAAGAAAATCGTAAAAATAAGCTTGCTACAGAAGTTGCAAACGAGGAAAGAAAAAAACAGGAAGAAGACATGGCAAAACGTAATAAAGCAGCATAAAACAAATAACCCCTCACATGGGTCCCATGTGAGGGGTTATTTTGTGTACACGGAGTTGAGTTAATTAGTCATCATCTTCCTCATCGCCGTCATTATCATCATTGAGCTTCTTAATCTTTTTGATGAAATCGAAAGCGTCATCTAATCGGTCAAACCTGTTAGCATTATATCGTGCGTAGTATGAGGTTTTGCCAGATGCTACATAACTTACACACTGACCTTGGTTCTTGAATCCTAGATCTGGGTAGTTTTGCCACCCGCCTTTCTTACAATCATCCTTGTCCTCTGGCTCATCACCGTGGTCGTCATTGTCGTCATCATCGTCATCTCCGTTTTCATCATCTTCTACTGTAGTGGTATGAGAATCACTGTTGTTTGAGAGATTCGTATCAGTGTCGTCATCACTACTATCTGCTGTTGCAGTGTTTATGATAGTACCAGTTGCGTTTGCTAGTACACGTATATGAAGTGTTGCAGATTCATCATCGGCAAGTGTGCCAACTATCCACTTGCTCGTAGATGCCGTGTATGTACCTTTCGTAGATGAAGCACTCTTGAATTCAAGACCACTAGGTAATACATCTGTCACTACAACGTCTGTCGCTTCTTCAGGACCATTATTTGTAACGATAATGGTGTATGTGAATTTGTGATCAATTTCTACTGTATTTGTTGCTGTCTTTGAGATAGCAAGGTCAATGTTGTTATCTTCCTCTACAACTGTTTCGTCGATGTTGAATTCACGAGTGAGGCGAAGATCTGGCTGACCCGCATCATCTGTTGGATTAAAGATGAAACAATATGTACCAGGAGTGGTGGTGCTAGTATCAATCGTTGCACTGAATGATGCTCCGTTCCATGAGAATACATCACTTTTACCATCTACGTTTCCAAAGACTGTCGTCGTTGCTGCTACACAAGTTCCTGCGCGTACGGCCCACTGCACTGCGTCGTCGTTTATATCATCCCCATCATCATATGTTGCGGACAATGTTGTTGTGCCAGTAACATGTTGATTTTCGGTGGGAGCAGTAATAGCGCCAACTGGTTCAATCATCGTTTCACTTGGCTCAAAGTCAAAGATATTGGTATGCTCGTCAATTTCAATGATGAAATTGTCTACATTACCTTCAAATCCTCCTGCCCAGGGTCCGCCTGCTTTGAATTGAATAGCGCCTGTTGTTGTGCCTGCATTTCGTACGCCTGCATTAGGGAATGCCGTGAGTACCTCAGTCCATGTACATGGATTGCTTTGAGGACATGTTGCGTCACCTGGGGCGCCTGAAAACCACCAGTTTCCGTCAGGTGCATTGTCGAGCGTGTTCCATGTCTGCCATTCTCCTGTGTTAACGGTATTCGTAAAGTATGGTTCGTACACGAGACGACCTTGCCATGTGGTTGTTGCGTCTGTGGTGTCCGTGTCAATATCTAACTGGAGTGATGGAGCTAGTGCGGCTGTACCTGTTGCGCGGTAGCTGTTGTACGCAAGTGTTTCAATAGTATCAAGTCGTATTCCTTGGAATGAAAATGTACCAAGAAGGAGACGGCCTGTATCGTCAACACTCATATGAGCGCTACCTTCGCCTGCAGGCGCTGTCAAAGGTCCGAGCTCAAATGAGCCGTTACCTTCTGCTATTTCCTCATAAAACCACCAGTCATTCATGTTGTCCGGAGAAACTACTGTGGTGGTGCTATGATCGGCGAGCACAAACAGTGGACCCGCGATCAGTGCAGTAGCAGCTCCTATTGATATAAGAATTTTTTTATATGTCATATAAGATTTTAAATAATAAAATAATAATGAGAGGGATACACACCCTTCAAAGTAAAGACGTATGAGAAATATAAATATTACCTCTCAAGTAAATTAGACAACCAAATACGTAAATGTCTATCCTTGTAAAATTCCGAGGGCAGTGAGGAAACGAGAAAGTTCATCACCCTCAAGGTATCGGTATTCACCAGGTTTTAGATTGCCCAGCTTGATGTTCATAATACGAATGCGACAGAGCTCTCTGACTTCATTAAACAAAGCAACGACCATGCGTCGTATTTGGTGGCGCTTGCCTTCGGTTAGTATAATTTTGAATTTATTTTCACCGAGTATATCTACACGGGTTGGTTTTGTAGTATATCCTTCGATTTTTACGCCGCCTTCCATCTTCTCTTTAAAGCTTGAGCGAAGTTTATCTTTGGTTGTGACGAGATATTCTTTTTCGTGTCCTGATTCTGGGTTGAGTAATTTGTCAGTAAGACGCCCGTCATTGGTGAGGATAATGAGTCCGTGAGAATTTTTATCGAGTCTGCCAACTGGAAATACTCCTTTGATATCAAGTATGTCTTTTATTTCTTGCTCAGATCCTTGCGGAGAGTGAGTTACGATTCCTACCGGTTTGTTAAAGGCTAGGTATACGTATTTATTCTTTTGCTTCCTTCGTACTTCGACTTTGTCAGTTTTTGAGATTGTTTGACCCAAGACAGCTTTTTTCCCATTCACAAATACAAATCCTTTTTCAATAAGATTATCGGCCTCTCGTCTAGTCGCGATACCTGTATGGGCTAGGTATTTATTTATGCGCATGGGATATTTCTCCGGTTCCATAAGAGGCGAGTATAACACTATTTATCTAAAATTTGAATTATTTTTTAAATATGGTAAAAATATGTTGGGTTTGATCTAGGAGGAAGCTTGAAAATCGATACGTATGAAATTGCGGGAGAGCTAGGAGGATTCGTGATTCTCTTCGTTTGGCCACCTTACTGGCTCAGCGGGTTGAAAACTGAATCTGGCGCCGCAAAGAAGGCACTGCTCTCAGGTGTGCTCGTCGCAAACAGTGCGATTATCGGAGCAGGCTTGATGGCGCTCTCTTTGTTTTGGTAGCTCTCACAGACGGCCGGCCGCAACCTACGGGTTGCGGCCGTACCTATTTTATTTGTTACAATAAAGTAACTGGTATGACTCATGCGACACGAAAAATTTTTCTGCAAATTATTGCAGTCGCGCTCATTTTAATATTTGCGCTCTACATAGCGTATCTAGCACAAGGGAGTGATACGATCCAACAAATCGTTCTTGATTATGGATACGTCGGTATTTTTCTACTTGCCTTTGCTACCGGTTTTAATCTGGTGGTACCTATTCCGGCTATCGCTTTTATGCCACTCTTTTTGGAATCTGGACTCGATTTTTGGGTCACGATTATGCTCATTACTGTTGGTATTACAGCAGCTGATTCATTTGCGTATCTAATCGGCGGCATAGGTCATGACATGCTTATGAAAAATGAAAAATACAGAAGGGAACGATCGATATTTCAGAAACTTCTTATATTAAAGAAAAAGCATGTATATGCACCACTCATTTTTCTTTTTTTCTACTCAATTATAGCCCCGCTTCCAAACGAACTCATGGTTATTCCGCTCGCGCTTTTGGGTTATAGGTATCTACAAATTTTCCCCATAGTCCTTGTGGGCAATTTCATCTTTAATATTATTTATGCACAGGGAGTTGAGGGTTTATTTGAACTTTTTATGTAAGTTGTTCTCAATATAGATTGAGGTAGCTTTTGAATCTTAGATAGATTATAATATAAAGTTGTTTAGTATTTAAAATACTGTTTTTTATGTATATCGGCACTACCAGAGAAAAAATGCTTTTGATCATATCTAGTATACTGTTCGTTGGTGGTTTATTTTTTTATTTTACAATATTTCGTATTGCGCATGCGGCGGCGATAACATCTGCACAAACTGGAAACTGGTCTGATACGTCGACGTGGACCGGTGGTGTGGTGCCAGGTGATGGAGATACAGTCACTATTTCAAATGGACATACAGTGACGGTGAATACTGATACTATCGTAGGGGCGAGTGGAGCGGCACTTAGAGGTTCGCTCACTACAGTGGGTCAGCAGGATTCTGGTTCGGGCTATACGGGGGCATCGTCTTGCTCTGCTGCATTTAGTGGAGGATCTGGTTCAGGTGCTACGGCATCATGTGCTATCAATGGCGATGGTGTAACGGTGACTCTAACATCTGGTGGCACATGGTATTCTTCTGATCCTACAATCACTATTAGTTGTACGGGTTGTGGTGGCACGCCCACACAACCGACTTTTGATCCATCCGGTAATTATGGTGGAACAGCTGCTATCACTTTGTCAGGTACAGGGAGGATTAATGTTGCGGAAGATGTAAGTTTAACAGTTAAGGGTGATATTGCCTACACAACCGGCAGTGTGCAAAATACATATTTTTATATGAATCCGGGTAGCAGTTTAATTTTTGATGCAAGTGACTCTGCGGACCCAACAAATTATAGGTATGTTATCGGACAGCACAATACTGGATTTGGGTATAGAGAATTTTTTGCTGATTGTACGAGCGCTAAACGATGTACAGTCACATCAGATGCGGGGGGAGCAAATGCTATGTTTGGTATGAGAGGAAATGCCTATGGGGGCACAGTCATTGCTCATTATACTGATTTTTCTCGGTTGGGTACTGCGACCGTAAACGCGTTTGAAGCATGGAGTTTTGCCAGTGCAGTCGGTAAGCCTAATTGGAATGTTACAAACTCCACATTTGATTCAATAGGTGGCATTTATCTCATAGCAATGCCGCAGGCAGATGAAGACATGATACACAATTATAATGTACATACGAATAGTCTTGTTGACAACAGTCTTTATTTTGGGGCTAGTGCAACCGTAACAACGGGTACTCGAGAATTGATAGGCAATGTTTTTGATAAGATAGTAGGAAAAAGTATAAACAATGCAACATCTCTTTGGACTGGTTTTACGGTTACAGATAATTATTTTGCGTTTGCGCCTAGTATATCTGTTACCGGGGATACTATTAGATGGACAGAATTTACAAGAAACCTCATTCGTTCTCTTGGTGGTATAACTGCTGGCGGAAATATTAGTTGGACCTATATGATCAATGACCATGATAATGGGGATCCACATTATTTTGCTACGCCAGCTACGTATACGTCTGGTGTGACACATACGTACAATATTTTTGAATTATCTGGGGAAGAAGCAATTAGTGGTGGCGATGGTTGTCTTGACCCTTCCTCAAATCCATCAAGCTTGGTGACTATGGAATGTTCGTATACACTGTCTTTGCCGAGTTCTGAAACAACATCAGGAGTACAAGGTTCTACTGCAAACATTATTACTATGTATGGTGGTAAGACTAATAACAGAGTTATTGGAAACCACAATACTGCAATGAATAACAACATTCTCTTTCTTGCGACCGCAGGCGGAAATAACCCTTCTGGGAGTATAACGTCTTTGAGAAGTAATATGATCTATAGCTTTGCGTCGACTACTGCAAAGATTTTTGATAACAATGTAGGTGGAACACCTAGTACTGATCTTTGTGAAAGCGAAGGTGTTTGTGATTATAACTTTGGATATAATTTTAAAGAAACAACGGGTTCAGTTAATTATACCAATGAAGAAAATGGGTATCTCGCTGCGTGGAGTGCTCTTGATATGGGGCCACCCTCCGGTGTAGGTGCTAACGATGTTACAGCTGACCCAGAATTTCTTGATCCAACAAGAAGTTTTGTAAACTTTGACACTGGATATCTAAGTAAGGCAACAGGTACACCGTGGTCTTCGGGCACTTCATATAGTGTAGGCGATATTGTGTCGCATTCAGACTCAACCGTTTATTCAGGAAGGACTATTAATTTTCGTGCCACATCAACACATATTGCTTCTACTGATAATGAACCAGGTGTAGGTGCCAATTGGCGTGGTTATTGGGAGTGGTCAGCACTGTACTGGGTAAGACAAGGTGTTGCCAATCAAGATACATATACTGATACAACGATTGGGGCTACAGACGACGGTATTATTGAAACGCTCATGAAGTGGGTACGATATGGTTATTCACCAACCAACGCAGCGTATCGCAACGCAGGACATGACGGTGTTACTGTAGGTGCTGTTGAATTTGTTGATACGACTGCCCCAACTGTTTCTATATCTGCTCCAACAAATGCCGCATCTGTGAGTGGAACAGTTACACTCACTGCGTCTGCAACTGATGATGTGTCCGTTTCTTTGGTTCAGTTTAAACTGGATGGTTCAAACATTGCTTCGAGTTTATCTTCAAGCCCGTATACAACTACGTGGGATAGCACAACTGTTTCTGATGGTACATATACACTGATAGCAGTAGCGTCCGATGGTACAAATACTGCTACATCTACATCAATTTCAATCACTGTTTCAAATACAAGTTCTGACATAGTCGAAAGTGGTCGAGGTGCTGGCGCACTGTACACGGCAGAAGAAGAGAAAGAACGGACACTATTGCGAGAAATGGAAAGGCAGGTCCGTGATCTCCAAGAAAAGTTGAAAGCTCTTCTATCTGGTAGCAATTTATCAGATACAATTAATAATTCATCTACGTGTCTGTTTGAGAAAGACTTATATGTAGGATCTCAAGGGGAGGATGTTCGTTGTTTACAACAATATTTAAATAATAATGGGTATGTACTTGCAGAATCAGGGATTGGTTCGCCAGGCAATGAGAGTACGTTTTTTGGGTTGTTAACAAAAAATACACTCAAGACATTCCAAGAATTTTATGGAGATGTTATTCTTAAACCACTCGGGTTAACCTCTGGCACTGGCTATTTTGGTGAGTCTACACGTACATTTATAAATAAAACTATAACCAATGAAAATTAAAAGAGCATTTCTCGCTAGTATGTATATATACCTCGCTTCACTTGCGGTAGCTATTATTGGTGCATTTATTTTTAATGCAGGAACGGCAGATCCAAACGAGATTCATCCGGTATTGTGGATTGTTGGCGTGCTTGGTCCGATTGTTTTCGCATGGATTTTTTCTACGTGGTATTTTCGAGGATCACATGTGGCCCAAGGTCGCGGACAAGGTTTGTTGCTCGGAATCCTGATGATTATTACTGGATTTGTACTCGATGTTATAACAGTTTTACCTACGGCAGGAGGGTTTGATAACGCGATTACATTGCTCGTCTCATATTACACACAGTGGGCATTTTGGGTTACTGCTGTACTCGTCATTTTTATGTGTGTTCTTGTTGGTGGCAATGTCCGCCAAGCAGCAAGCTCTAGTTCATCATAATTAATATGTGGATTGTCTATGCGTTACTTGCAGCCTTGTTTGCTGCACTTGTCGCACTATTTGGAAAGGTGGGACTTAAAAATGTAGACTCAACACTTGCTACCGCAGTACGTAGTATTGTTATGGCCGGTTTTTTGGTTGTTACCGCAGTTAGTCTAGGCAAGATAAAACTTCTTGGCACGATTGATTCTAAAGCACTCACCTTTATTATTCTCTCTGGTATTGCAGGAGCTTTATCATGGCTCTGCTATTTTTTGGCACTTAAAATCGGCCCAACTTCTGGAGTAGCAGCACTCGATAGGCTAAGTGTTGTCTTCGTCGTGATTCTTGCCGCTTTATTTCTCGCAGAATCCATTACATGGAAAACTGGTCTTGGTGCTAGTTTAATCACAATTGGCGCTTTATTATTTGTACTATAGATATATGGCAGTTATCACAATCATCGGTAGTGGACGCATAGGTGATGCGCTCTATAAAACACTCACGGTGCGTGAGGATCATGATGTTCGCATGTGGGATGTTGATCCTACAAAACTAGAAATACCAATGACTCTTGAAGAATCTTTGCGAGACTCCGCGTATGTTCTGATGTGTGTATCATCCTGGGCTCTAAAGGCGGCATGTGACGAAATTGCATCATATATAGATGATGACACCAAGGTCATCGCACTCACTAAAGGAATCGAGCCAACAACTCATTTATTTGTTAATGAGTATTTAGAAACTAGATTTCCAGGAAGATACGCATTGCTTATTGGTCCCATGATCGCAGAGGAGATGGATGGTGAAAAACCTTCGGTTGCACTCTGTGCTACGGAGCATGTGTGGGATGAAAATATTTTTGAGGGCACAGCATTGACGGCACTTTTTACAACAGATATTACAGGGACCGCTCTTTCTGGTATTTTAAAAAATGTATATGCTCTGGGTCTCGGTATTACCGACGCATTGAATCTCGGACAAAATTTTAAAGCAAGTTTTGCTGTGAGGGCGATTCACGAAATGGAACAGATTATTGTAAGTCTCGGCGGCAAAAAAGAAACAGTCTACTCGTTCGCCGGTCTTGGAGATTTGATCGTCACCGGATGGAGTCCTACATCCCGCAATAGAACACTTGGTGAAAAAATCGCCAAAGAAGGAGTCGAGGTTTTGAAAGGTGGGGAAGGAAGCGAGGGTATGCAGTCCATTGTTCATTTGGCACGGAGAATAAAAGGTGGTATTCCGCCGCTCTACAGCGTAGTACTCGACATTATCGAAGGGCAAGAGAAACAGCCGCGTGAACGTTTTATGAAAGTTGTGCAGGAGGGATAGTCGGAGGTTGTTTTGTGTGGTATGATATCGCCATGGTTACTATACAAGGTAAAAAACTTTATCGGTCACAGACAGACAAAGTCTTCACAGGGCTTCTTGGGGGTATTGGTGAATTTTTTGATCTTGACCCTGTACTGTTGCGACTCGGTTTTGTGGTGTTGGTGTTACTCAGCGGCTTTTGGCCAGGGGTAGTCGTGTATATTATCGGTGCACTTATTGTACCGGTGGCGCCAGGAGGTGCTCGGGTGCACGAGCAGGAAAAAGAAGAGAAATCAGAAAAAGAGGGCGAAAAAACAGAGTAATACACAGTACTCTGTTTTTTTATTTGACATCTAACAGTAATAGCGGTACGGTATTAAGCGGTACCTGCCAGGAGTCACCTTGGTAGGAAGCAATGGAGGTACGAAAGTTGTATTCACATGTAGGTCGTGTGCCACAGAGCGACGGCAAGGTCGTTCGTCTTAATCCTTCGCAAGGAAGAAGGATGAACAGGCCTGTTCCCCCTCCGGTGTTTCGGCAGGAAGTCGGCGACATTGGAGATCTCATCGCGCTGCTTCAACACATTCGGTCGCGTCATGGAAGGAAGGTGAGAGCATGGCTCGATCCTAAGATCTGTGGCGTACTGTGTGTACTCACTGGATTCGAAGTCCAAGGGGCGAAAGATGCAGTGTGTGCGCCTGATCAGCCACCTCTGTTGTTACTCGATGATGCAAAGGGAAGTCTTTGCGCACCGAGCAGCTTCAGAGATGCGAAGGCGGATGACCCGAAGCTCCAAGAGTGGGTTCTCAGCGCCATCGTGGGACGAGCGTTTAAGCTGCGGCACTAACGAAGCCCGGTGGTCGCCTAGCCGCGACCACCGGCACCAGAAGCTTTCCGTTCGAAAGAAAAAAGTCCAGCATGTGCTGGGCGCTTTTTTTATTCTAATTTTTTACCTGAAAAGATATCCGTTTCTATTGCATCAATTTTGGCTGCCATAATAAAGTCGTTTTCGGTGAGGCCTTTTACCGCATGAGTAGAGAGTGTTACGTCTACACGATTCCAATCATGCACTGAAAAATCCGGATGATGTCCTTCTTCATCTGCGATATCTGCCATGTTTTCGACAAAATCCATTGCTTCTTCAAAGTTTTTAAATACAAAGTATTTATGAAGTCTCTTATTCTCGATCAAATCCCAGCCAGAAATATTGTCCATGTAGTCTTCGCATGCTTCTCGAGTGAGAGGTTCACCACCTGATTCGCACGGTACACAATGTTGTTTTTCAAGATCAAATGGATGGCTGGCACTAGCACTATCGCGTTCGAGTTCACCGTGTCTACCGTGTCTGAGACCGTTTCTTACCGGAGTTTTACCAATGAGCTCAACAATTTCATCTTCATCATCCAAGACTGTAAACAAATCGAGGTCTTCTTTAGAAATATTGTGCTCATTTTCATAAAGAGTGTCTTTAATATAGGAGACGAGAGGATCCCAAAATTCACTTCCGACAAGCACGACTGGTACATGAGGTATTTTACCCGTCTGAACAAGTGTCAGGATCTCAAATAATTCATCAAGCGTACCGAATCCACCTGGAAAATATACATATGCTTCAGCTGCAAATGACAGCATTACTTTTCTACTAAAGAAATAGTGGAACATGATTTCGTCAGTGACAAATTTGTTTGTTGCCTGTTCTTTAGGTAAGCGAATCGTAAAACCAACTGCATGTCCGTCTGCTTCTTTAGCCCCTTTGTGTGCTGCCTCCATGATGCCTGGTCCACCGCCAGTGATAACAGAGAACCCTTGTTCTTTTGCAAGTCTATAACCAAGACGTTCTGCCTTCTTGTAATACATATTGTCTTCTGGTGTTCGAGCGCTGCCAAAAAACGTAACCGATTTAGGGTGTTTTACCAAAAAATCAAAACCCATTTTAAACTCTTTGGTAATAAGAGAGACTCGCTTGCGTGTTGCATCATGGATTTCGGCAACAGTTAGAGGTTTGTATTTTGGGTCGAGTGGAGTGTTAATATCTTCCATAAAAACGTTAAAAATTGTCTATTTATTGTACCGATAAGTGCTCATGTAAGCAAAACAGTTATGCACGGTTTTGTGATACAATAGCTCTCGTATGAGTCCCGTTAGAGATAGCGGACGCTCAAGGATAAAGACAGTGAATATATTAAAAGTACATTATCAACTTAATTAAGATAGGATTAAGGACACTGTGTCCGCGTCCTATCTCTAACGGGATGAGAAAATTACATACGCATGAATGGATTGGCGTTATTATCGCCATCACGGTGGTTGCTTTTTTAGTAATAGAAGGGGTGTTTGGTGATCTATTCAAAATTGAAGACGATCATTCGCTTGTTAATTTAGAAAATCAAGGGGAACTTATGGATAATGAAAATACTCAGTCGCTCGGAGGACTCACTATAGAAACAATTGCAGAGGGTACTGGTGCTGAAGTGCGTGCGTTTGATGAGCTTACGGTACATTACACAGGGACACTCACAAATGGAACCGTGTTTGATAGTTCAGTTACGCGAGGTACGCCATTTACATTTGTAATTGGTCAAGGCAGTGTTATTGCTGGTTGGGAAGAAGGTTTACTTGGTATGAAAGTTGGTGAAAAGCGACGACTTACTATTGCGCCTGAGAAAGCGTATGGCAGAGCGCAGGGACACGAATTGCAGAACGAGACGCTTGTATTTGAAGTCGAATTGCTAGACATTCAGTAATCGTCTAGTATGGAGCTCTTATGAGCCAACCTATCTCGTTTACAAAAACAAAGGATATACCCGATGCGTTAGGACGCGCGGGTATTATTCATACTCAACATGGTGATATCGAGACACCGGCATTTGTAACTGTGGGGACAAAAGCAACGGTAAAGTCTCTTACGCCAGAACAGGTTAAAGACCTCGGGGCGCAGGTGGTGCTTGCAAACACGTATCATTTATATCTAGAACCTGGCGATGAGATAGTAAAAGAAGCAGGAGGACTCCATGCGTTTATGAATTGGAAAGGACCAACGATTACTGATTCCGGAGGGTTCCAAGTTTTTTCACTCGGTGAGGCGCTCGGCAAAGGTGTCTCAAAAGTAGCGACTGGTGAAGCAGTAACGGACGCGGGTGATGTGGCTCGGACGGATGAGTTTACAAACAAGAGGGCGAAAATAGATGAAGAGGGGGTTACGTTTGTATCACATAAAGATGGCAAAAAACATCGTATGACCCCTGAAGACTCCATGCGTATTCAACACAATATTGGAGCAGATATTATGTTTGCATTTGATGAGTGTACTTCTCCGCATGCAAAGAAGGAGTACCAAAAAGAAGCAATGGAACGGACGCACAGATGGGCAGAAAGATGTATTGCGTATCACAAAGAAAGCGGTCAAGACAAAACACAAGGTCTTTTTGCTGTGGTACAAGGTGGAAGATTTGAAGAACTGCGTAAAGAGAGTGCAAAAGTATTGAGTGAAATGGATTTTGCCGGATTTGGTGTCGGCGGATCGTTTGTTAAAGAGGATATGGATACTGCGGTTGGGTGGGTAAATGAAATCTTGCCCGCAGATAAACCGCGGCATTTGCTCGGCATTGGTGAGCCACTCGATATTTTGAAAGGAGTAGAACAAGGGTGTGACACATTTGATTGTGTAGCAGCAACACGCATGGCGCGTAATGGTGGAGTATATATTGACGGAGGAAAAATAAATCTGCTGAATGCACAGTTTAAAAAAGATTTTACTCCCATAATGGATACTTGTGATTGTTATACGTGTGCGCACTATACGCGTGCGTATATAGCCCATCTCTTTCGAGCAAAAGAAATGTTAGCGGCCACACTCGCGTCTATTCACAATTTACGATTCATAATCAGATTTACTGATGAAATAAGAGAATCTATAAAAGAAGGAACATTTACAGAACATAAAAAGGAGATATTGCAAAAATACGGCTTATTGTAGGCGTATCCACAGTTGTATTTACAAAATTTAAAAAATATGGTAAAAACACTATATGAGTAAACTAGGTGTCTGGGTAAAATCAATTTGGTATATAACCAAAGCGCTTTTGCAGGGCAATGATCCTCTGAAAGATATTGCTCGTCTCAACACTGATCCTTTAACAGGCTTGGACAATAGACGTGGTGCACTTACGATATTAAGTATTGAGTTAGCACAAGCGGCAGATGCGAAAGGCTCTATCACGATTGCATTTATTGATCTTGATGGACTCAAAAAAATAAATGATACAGAAGGCCATGCTGCAGGAGATGAACACATTAAGAGTTTTGCTGACGTATTTCCTCACTATTTTAGACGATATGGTGAGATTGCAACCTTTGCTCGCTTAGGGGGAGATGAGTTTTTGGCTGTTACCACAATGAATCCTAAATCGTTTGAAAATCGTGTGGCATGGATTCAAGAAAATAGTGGCACATCATTTAGTTTTGGAGTACATACACGACAATTTAGAGAACAAAAACGCCTATCACGTGATGAGGCCTATACTATGGCAGAACATATGATCTCTCATGCAGATAAAAAAATGTATGCTGACAAAACGGCACGCAAGGCAGGAAGAGATTTTGAAAAATAAAAATGAGCGAGCGCGCGTCCAGGGACGCGCGCTTTGCTTATCTCATCCATTTGAACCAGGTGTACGGCCAGAACAGCGCCTGAAAAAGTGGATGTTTTTCTCCAGAAAGAACTGAAGTAAGAAATGTGAGTGCAACCATAACGAGGTATAGGCACCCCATTTGCATGTAGGTTATGTCCATATAGGCACCTCTTCTTCAATTAACTTAACACACTGAAGAATTTATTTCCCGAGCATCTTTTTGATAGTAAACATCATGTCGTCTACCATAGGATCGATGCCGTCTGATTCTTTTTGATTCCAAAGCCACTCGAGATATCCTGCATCTCTTGTCGCAATATTCTCAATACTTTCTCCTTTGTATTTTCCAAAGGTAAATTTTTTAAGGAGTGATGGTTCCATGGAAACACGAAGCATTTCTGCTACCGCAGAATCTTCATCACCTGTTTCTGCTTGCATCTTTGTAAAAAGTCTTTCAAAAAGTGCACGGAGTACCTTGACGTCTCCTGTGGCGTCATGGGCGATAGCATCTTTCACGTCTAGATCTAGATAGTACCGGAGGAATTGTAAATTATATTCAGGAATAATTGCATCTTTATCTAAATATCTCGCAACACGCATGGTACAAATGAATTGTGGAACCTCTAATCCCTCCGCTTCTATAATTGCTTTATCAAAGAGTGCATTATGTGCAACAAAAATATGATCTTTGAGGAGTTCTTCTAACTGCTTGTATAAATCACTTCCTTGAAATGGGGACTCGTTTTCAACCATCTTGTTGGTAATGTGAGTAATACTCATTGATTTAACCGAGATAGGGAGCGGTGGTTTGAACATGCCACTGTACATCGTGTCTTCAACCTCAAAAGAAACTTGCGCAAGGCGATCTTTTTCTGGTTCGTTGCCTGTTGTTTCCGTATCTAAAAAAATGAATTTGTGTGCCATACGAGCATTGTACCACGGCACCATTCGGGATATAGTCCGCGCACTTAAGGAACTATATTAATGATCTATATCCACGTGTTCTTAAGTGCGGGATTCCGTGTTTTATATAAGCAATTTTAAATATGTTTTGTGATAGAGTGTAACTGTGCTTATATAAAACACTTCATACTTCCATGTCTGTTTGTAATATCAAAAGTGAATTTGCGCCTGCAGGTGACCCAAGCACTATCGGAAAAGTGCTGGGCGCGACGTGGTAATGTAGATATCTATGGCAGACTCGAACATTTTCAATTTGGTCTCTGAATTTAAGCCTTCTGGAGATCAGCCGCAGGCTATAAAGGCTCTGACAGAAGGTGTTAAATCTGGTCTCAAACACCAGACGCTGTTGGGTGTGACCGGGTCGGGTAAAACATTTACGGCGGCAAACGTGATTCAAAATATTGGCAAACCGACTCTTGTTATTGCACATAATAAAACACTCGCCGCGCAGCTCGCTCAAGAATACAAAGAATTTTTCCCTGAAAACGCAGTGCATTATTTTGTCTCTTATTATGACTATTATCAGCCGGAGGCCTATATGCCGGTTACTGATACATATATCGAAAAAGAAGCGATGATCAATGAGGAGATTGAGCGCCTTCGTCATGCGACAACGCAAGCACTCCTTACAAGACAAGACTGTATTATTGTCGCGTCTGTTTCGTGTATCTATGGTTTGGGTTCTCCTATTGAATACGAAAAAGTAAATATGCGGATTGAGGTCGGACAAGCAATTTCTCGTAATGACTTTGCACGAAAGCTCATTGATATTTTTTATAAACGAACGAATGCCGACCTCACACCAGGAGAATTTCGCGCGCTTGGAAATACGGTTGAGATTATGCCGGTATCAGAGAAAATCGTGTATCGCATAGAATTTGCCGGAAATAATATAGAACATATTACAATAATCGATGCGATTACAAGAAGTGTGTACGAAGATAATGTGCCATCCTTCTTCCTTTTTCCTGCAAAGCACTTTGTGACGCCGGAAAACGAAATAAAGCGTGCAATAAAAAGTATTAAAGAAGAACTTGCTGATAGGCTTGCGGTTTTAGAAAAAGAAGGAAAGATCTTGGAGGCTGAACGACTCAAACGTCGGACAAACTATGATCTCGCCATGATCAAAGAAGTTGGATATACAAATGGTATTGAAAATTATTCTCGCCATTTTGATAACAGAGCTCCTGGTGAACCACCTTATACACTCCTTTCATATTTTCCACATAAATCGGATGGGAGTCCGGATTTCCTCACCATCATTGATGAATCGCACGTCACTATTCCGCAACTCGGTGGCATGTATGCGGGGGATCAGTCTCGTAAACAAAATTTGGTAGATCACGGATTCCGTCTGCCGAGTGCCCGAGATAACAGACCTCTTAACTTTGAAGAAGTTGAAGAGAGGCTAGGACAGCGGATTTATACGAGTGCTACACCTGGAGAATATGAGAAAGAACATTCAAAGGATCCGGCAGGGCAAGCCCGCCTGTCAGCGCCTGAAGGCTTAGTCGATGGCGGACAGGTCGTGGAACAAGTTATTCGTCCGACAGGACTGATTGATCCGCCTATTTTTGTGCGCGGTGTTGTAGAGAGTGGTCCGTATAAAGGTCAGATTCAAGATTTCATAAAAGAGACAGTTGAGGTAGTAAAAGGGGATGGACGAGTAATCGCAACGACGCTCACCAAGAAAATGGCAGAAGATCTCTCTGAATATTTGAAAGAGAAAAAAATAAAAGCAGAGTATCTACACAGCGACATTAAAACCATTGAGCGTATTGAGATTTTGACCGATTTTCGCCGTGGAAAGTTTGATTGTTTGGTTGGCGTGAATCTCCTTCGAGAAGGCCTCGATCTTCCCGAGGTTGAATTTATTGGCATTCTGGATGCAGACAAAGAAGGATTTTTGAGGAGTGAGACGTCACTTATTCAAATCATTGGTCGAGCGGCGCGAAATATAAAGGGGCGCGTAGTTCTCTATGCCGACAACATAACCGGTTCAATGGAGAGGGCAATTGGCGAGACGAATCGTCGCAGAGATATTCAGATTGCGTATAACAAAAAACATAATATTACGCCGAAGACAATTATCAAGAAAATTGCCGATATCACCGAGCACATGAAAAGTGATCATGATAAGGCGGTCGCGGCAGATCTCAAGCGTGATGAAAAAATCTATAAGAAAAATCCAGAAAAACTGATTCGCATCAAAGAGAAACAAATGAATGCGTCAGTGAAAATCTTGGACTTCGAAACGGCAGCGCTCTTGCGTGATGAAATTACAGTGATAATGCAAAAACTAAAACAAGAGGAAAAAGAAAGTAATAAAGTGATAAAACAGGAGAAGGAAAGGAGTCAAAAAAGGAATACTCTGTAAAGAGACAAGTGAAACGAAGTCCCGCACATGTCCGCTTGTGCGGGATGATGAAAAAAGAAGAGAAAGAAGTTGGTAAGGTTATTAAAGCAGAGGGGGAACGAGATAAAAAACGAAATAAACTGTAATTATGGTATAGTATTTCTACCCTAATAACCCCTATACGTCAGAGACGGGGAGTTTTTGCCTTATGACACCTAATAAAAAGAAAGAAGAAAACGAGGATAAAATTATCGTAAAAGGTGCTCGCACACACAATCTAAAAGACATTACGGTAGAAATGCCTCGAAATAAAATGGTGGTGTTTACCGGACTTTCCGGAAGTGGAAAGTCGTCTTTGGCATTTGACACTATTTTTGCCGAAGGGCAACGGCGCTATGTTGAGTCACTTTCTTCTTATGCTCGTCAGTTTTTGCGACAAATGCAAAAACCAGATGTAGATGAAATCGTGGGACTTTCTCCTGCTATTTCTATTGATCAAAAATCTCGATCAAACAACCCTCGATCTACAGTGGCAACCATCACTGAAATTCATGATTATCTTCGTGTGCTCTATGCGCGTATAGGGAAGCCTCATTGTTTAGTGTGTGGACGTGAAATAGAGCGACTTTCAACAGATGAAATCAGAAAGTTTATTGTAGAGCGGATTGAAAAAGTTTCTAAGGACGTGGCGGCTAAAAAAACTCTTCTCCCTACATACATTGAACTATGGGCACCTGTCGTACGTGGACGCAAAGGTGAATATTATCAATTACTCTATGACCTTTTGGGTTCTGGATATACAGAAGTGATGGTGGACGGGGTGCGCAAAAAACTGCGTGAGCAAATCACGCTTTCAAAAACTAAACGACATGATATTGATGTGCTTATCGATGCGATCAGTATTGAGGAATGGCAAGAAGACAAAAAAAGTGCCGGAGAGCGTCTTGTTGAATCACTTGAAAAATCAATGGAAGAATCAGAAGGGCTCGTACGGATTGTCATAAACGAAATGACTCGCCAGAAGGAAAAAGAGTATGTGCCAGAGAGTTTTGTCATGTCGTCAAAATTCTCTTGTCCGCATGATGGCTTTTCTTTCCCTGAAATAGAGCCTCGCCTCTTCTCATTCAACTCTCCATATGGCGCATGTCCAGAATGTAATGGGCTTGGTACGAAGTATTTCTTTGGTGATGAAAAATGTCCTGTGTGTGATGGTGCGCGACTTCGTCCTGAGGCGCTCAAGGTACTTATTGGCGGGAAAAATATAGTGGAGTTTGCATCTCTTTCCATTAAGGATGCATATGACTTTTTCGTAGAACTCGACCTTTCAAAAAGAGATCAGGAAATTTCAAAGGTTGTTGTGAAAGAAATCACATCACGACTGGAGTTTATGTTGAACGTCGGTATTGAGTATCTTTCGCTCGACAGGCGCGCCCATACACTTTCAGGTGGTGAGGCTCAGCGTATCAGGCTTGCCAGTCAGCTTGGCTCAGGGCTCGTAGGAGCGCTCTACGTGCTCGATGAACCAACGATTGGTCTTCACTCTCGTGATAACGATAGACTTATTGAAACGCTGCTACATCTGCGTGACTTAGGAAATACGATTATTGTGGTTGAGCACGATGAAGATACTATTTATGCATCAGACTATATTGTCGATATTGGACCTGGTGCAGGTGTACACGGAGGAGAAGTTGTAGTTTCTGGGTGGCTTGATGAACTGCTTTCAAAAAAGAAATTAGAGAAAGGTGAAGAATCACTTACTCTTGAATACCTCCGTAAAGAAAAAGAAGTTCCTATCCCAGACGAACGAAGAATGCAAGATAAAGGATCACTCAAAATAAAAGGGGGTAAGGTGTTTAATATTCAAAATATGAACATAGACGTACCGCTCAGCCGTTTTGTTTCTGTGACGGGTGTGTCGGGATCCGGTAAGTCTTCGTTTGTGTACGAGATTCTCTACAAAAACTTACAGGCACGATTTGAGAAAAAATATCGTTCAAATGATGTGTACAATTGTTCAAGTTTTACCGGGACTGAATATATCAGTCGTTCTATCTTGATCGATCAGTCGCCGATCGGGAGAACGCCACGCAGTAACCCGGCGACATACACGGGTTCGTGGACCTATATCAGGCAACTGTTTGCAGAGACTAGTGAAGCGCGTGTGCGTGGTTGGGGACCTGGAAGATTCTCATTTAATACCAAAGGCGGTCGTTGTGAGACGTGTCAGGGCAATGGAGAGATTGCCGTTGAAATGCATTTTTTGCCAACGGTGTATGTGCCGTGTGATGTATGTAACGGAAAACGATTTACCAAAGATACACTTGAGGTTAAATATAAAAAGAAAAATATCTTTGAAGTTTTGAAGATGACTGTCGAAGAAGCCGTTACATTCTTCGAAGACATTCCTGCTATTTATGACAGACTCAAAACACTTGAGGAAGTGGGTCTCGGCTATCTAGAGCTCGGTCAATCAGCAACCACACTCTCTGGTGGTGAGGCACAACGTGTGAAGATCTCTTCAGAGCTCTATAGACCACACATGCAAAAGACTTTGTATATTCTCGATGAACCGTCTATCGGTCTTCATTATGAAGACGTACGGAAATTGATTGAGATTCTTGATCGTCTCGTACAAAAAGGCAACTCGGTCATCGTGATCGAGCACAATATGGATATTATAAAAAGTTCGGACTATGTGATCGACATTGGACCAGAAGGTGGTGAAGGTGGTGGAAAAATTGTAGCAAAGGGTACTCCAGAAGAAGTAGCTAACAATAAAAATTCTTATACAGGGCAGTATTTAAAGAAAATTTTATAAACGAGAAACAGCCAACTCATTTTCACAAGTTGGCCGTTGTGTAGATTTTCACTATCCGTAGAGGTGATTCACAGGGAAGGGGGAAGTGCTTGACTTGTTCCCCGACAAACTCTTCGATTCGTATGAGAGCTTTCTCCTCCATGAGATTGCTGAGTATCCGATCGAACGATCTTTTGTCGGCTTCCTCAAATAAATCATAGGGACGATTTGTCCAGGTCAGCCGTGCACCCAATCTGCCCGCCCTGTGTACTGCCGTCACCACGGTGTTTTCACCGAGATACACGAGAAAGTAAAGATTGACCTTCTTGCGCATCACTAAGTACCACAACCGTAGATCTTGAAGTTTGCGTAGTATAAGAGATAGCATACCTCTCTTTCTCCTTTGTACAGACTGTTCCACATTGTAACAAAAAACAAGCCGGCGCGGAGTTTCGGGCAACTCCGGCCGGTTAGGAGCAAACTTACTCTCCAGATGTGTTAGTTTGGTCCTTATCTTTTGGGGGTGCTGGGTGAGAAGGCACCACCTGTATTTCCCTTTGAACAGTAATTGGTCGTGGCCGACTGGATCGCGCGACCAGATCAGGATCTGTGTCAGAGGGGGGTTGTGGTACGCCAGCTGTTCCGATGAAGTACATTTTCTATCCTCCCGAAGTGTCAGGGGTCCAAGGAAAGATGATAACATATTTTTTAAATGAATGGATGCCGGATCGTCCGAGCTGGCACCCACCTTTGTGCCTCCTTGGGCGCTTTAGCACCCAGCCATTCCGCGCTGAATCGTGCGCAAGAATGAGTCTTCTTGTTTTGATGTTTCGGGCATATGTCACCTACCTGTATTGATTTATATCATTTTTTGTTTTATTGTCAATATGTGCACACTGCTCAATTTAAAAAAATAACAGCAAATTTACCAGATACTCCTGGTGTTTATTTTTTCATTGGCTCGCCGAAACAACGTGAAGGCGGCTCGGGGAAAAACTTGTCTACAGAGTCATCTAAAATCCTCTATATCGGCAAAGCAACGTCTCTCAAGAGTCGTGTTAAAAGTTATTTTGCTTCTGATCTATTTGAGCGTCGCGGGCCAAAGATAGTCAAAATGATTGAAGAGGCACATGATGTTACGTTTGAAAAAACAGAGTCTGCACTTGAGGCGATGATTTTAGAAGCGGTTCTTATCAAAAAACACAAGCCGCTCTATAACACGCTTGGCATTGATGACAAGAGCTACCAGTATGTGGTGATAACTGATGAAGAGTTTCCGCGTGTTGTGCTCGTGCGTGCAAATGATCTCATGCAGGCTGAAATGGGTGCCTATGAATTGCCGTACAAAATTAAAAAGAAATTTGGACCGTATCCTTACGGATCTTCGCTTAAAGAGGCACTTCGTATTATTCGGAAAATTTTTCCATTTCGTGATGAAAAAGCAGTAATCGCACACAATGAACGTTTTTATCGAACACTAGGGTTGTCTCCAAACATTGATGGTGCGGAAGCAAAAAAAACATATGCAAGAACTATTCGTCACATCATCTTGTTTTTTGAAGGTAAAAAGAAAACGTTGATAAAAGAGCTTGAGCGAGAGATGAAAAGTTTGGCGCGTGAGCAAAAATTTGAAGAAGCAGAGAGAGCAAAACATACCATGTTTGCTCTTACACATATTCGTGATATTTCACTCATAAAACGAGATTTTTATGCAGACGAGACACGCACACAAACTGGTTTCAGGATCGAGGCATACGACATTGCGCATACTGCAGGTAAAGACGTTGTCGGGGTCATGACCGTGCTTGTTGACGGTGAGCCGGACAAAGGTCAATACAGAAAATTTAATATAAAGGGTGGTACGGGAAATAACGACGTGGCGGCGCTTAAAGAAATTTTAAACAGGCGCCTGGAACGAACTGAGTGGCCAATGCCAAAACTTATTGTGGTAGATGGTGGAAAACCGCAGATGAATGCGGCAGAAGATGTACTAGAAAAAGCGGGTGTGCAGATACCAGTTGTATGTGTGACAAAGGATGAATTTCATCGACCGAGAACTATTGGCGGTTCAAAAGAAGTGATAAAAAATCAAGAAGACGATATTATTTTTGCAAACGCAGAAGCGCACCGATTCGCACTCGCATTTCATAAAAATAAAAGAGGAAAAATAAAATAAAACATAAGGCGCCGCACGACTAACTTCACGGGGAGGTGTGAAATACTAATCGTGCGGCGCTGCCTCTCGGTCTCCGACACGCGCCGGGCGCGAGAGCGAAGGAGGAGGAACCAAGAGGCGAACTAAAATCTGCTAACATAGATGATATATACATGTACCACAGATTTCAATTGATTTTTTTACTATTTTATTTTATAAAAGATAATCTTCCACATCACGAAAATTGTTCAAGTGATATATAATAAAGCATATGTCAAAACTTACCGTCGGTGTTTTACGTGGTGGACCATCGCATGAATACGAAGTCTCTCTCAATACTGGTAGAACAGTTCTTCAGCATATGCCCGATACATATAGACCAGTAGACATTTTTATCTCCAAAGATGGCGAGTGGCATATTGATGGCATTGTGAGAAAACCAATGGATGCACTTCGTGGTGTAGATGTTGCTTTTAATGCGCTCCATGGTGAATATGGGGAAGATGGTCAGGTACAACGACTGCTTGAAGATATCGGCATTCCGTTTACTGGCTCTGATGCTATAGGAGCAGCGCTTTCTATGCACAAGGCACAGGCAAAAGAAATGTTTAAAAAAGCAGGTATTAAGGTTCCATCACATAGAATTGTGCAAAGAGAAGAACCTCGCAATAATCTTGTTAGAGAAGTCTTTGAAACAATGTTTTTACCTCTTATGATCAAGCCGGTAGCCGCAGGTTCGTCTGTCGGCATGACTATTTTATTTAATTATCACGATATTCCAAAAGCACTTGATGATGCATTTGAATTTAGTGATAGTGTATTAATTGAACATTTTATTAGAGGACGTGAAGCAACATGTAGTATCGTTGAGGACTTTAGAAACAGTCGTCATTACGCACTTTTACCAATCGAGATCGTGTGTCATCCGCATAAGAAGTTTTTAGATTACGAAGCAAAATACGATACGGGTGCTGATTCATTTTGTCCGGGTAATTTTTCATACGAAGAAAAACAGAGAATTGAACAAGCCGCAATCTTGGCGCATGATGTGCTTGGACTTCGACATTATTCTCGATCCGATTTTATACTGACCCCTAAGGGAGAAGTTTATATTTTAGAAACAAATTCACTTCCTGGACTAACTGACCATTCATTTTTACCAAAATCACTCACCGCTGTTGGGTCCAACATGCCCGAGTTTCTAGATCATGTAATACATTTAGCAGTGAGATAGGGTTCTCACCTAATATTGAGTACATTTTGGTCAGTAATGGCTTGATCAAGTGATTGACTCCATGAATTATCAGTAAAGGTCAACTCCTGTAGTTCCTGACTACTTGTGTACACTATAAATGAATTCTTATTTCGAACATCAGTTTTGTATGTAAACGTGTTGTTGCGTATAACAACGTCATTAGAAAGTTCAAACCATAAAAGGGTAGTACGTGGCGCATCCGTTTCAGGAGTACTCATGTGGCGAACCGTATTTTCAGTTATAAAAACATTGTCTGTATTTGTTAGTAATATTTCAAGAGCATTATTTTCAAGAATGTTATTCTCAATATATATATATCTTTTATACGTTCATGTGCATTATAAGCGTGTATACCGGCACCCGCATGTTCACGTATTATATTTCCCTTAATTACAATATCGGACATACTTTTTTGTAATAATCGGACAGATAAATTCCGTGAACATGCCATGGACTGTAATTGGTTAAACCGTTTTGTTCAATACGATTATTTTCAATAAGGATGTCGTGTGCAGATACAACGAGAATGCCTTGTCCGCAAAATTCTTTTACTACGCATGAGTCTCCATTATTATGAATATAGTTGTTTCTTACGATATTATGTGAACCGTTTACAACGATTCCATCCCATCCGTTTCGAATTTCAAATCCGTCAATTATTTGCCACTCTCCATTTAGAGCAACAAAATCTTTGTATGTCGTTCCACGAGGTTCGATTATCGGATTTTCATCTGTAAAATTCTTTAATGTAATAGGTGCATTTTTGGTTCCACTAGTGTTCCATTCAATTTTTTCATTATAAACTCCTTCTCGAACTAAGATCGTATCACCTGGCTTGGCATTATCGAGGGCTTCTTGAATAGTTGAAAATTGTGCGTTTGGTATTTTGGCTACGATCAAAGGGTCATCTGACTCGGCCTGTACAGTAGCTGTTTCGTTTGTATGTTGCAGTGTTACCTCCGAATCAGTTTGTTTTGACGTACTGCTACGTACAATGATTACGAGTAAAACACACACGAGAATCAACAAAATCCCTTTTTTAATCATGCTCATATTGTATATCAGATCTAGGAATAATCCTTTGGAGAGCAGTTTAGTGTACTTGCTTACCTAGTTTTGCTCTTTTAGTATTACATTTGTAGCACTTCGTATGAAGCGGATCAAAACAAACAATCAGAAAAAAGTTGCCATATTTGATATAGACGGAACAATTTTCCGGTCTAGTTTATTGATCGAAGTAGTAGAGGCACTTATTGATAAGGGTATTTTTCCTGATACTGCCAGAAAAACATATATTCGTGCACAAAAGGCGTGGCATGATCGTACCGGTAGTTATGAAGATTATATTGATAAAGTAGTTGCAAGTTTTTTAAAACATATAAAAGGTGTGTACTATAAAGATTTTATTAATACTGCTGAAGAAGTTGTAGAACGAGAAAAATTTACCGTATATCGATACACTAGAGATCTTATTGCTGAGTTAAAAAAGAAAAAGTATTTTCTTTTGGCAATATCGCAGTCTCCGAAAGGAATACTTGATAAATTTTGCAAACATTTAGGATTCGATAAAGTGTATGGCAGATTTTATGAAACTGGACCCATGGATGCATTTACGGGGCGTGTTGTTGATGAACATTTGATAGGGAATAAAGCCAATATAGTTTGGCGGGCAGTTGAGAAAGAGAACCTTACTTTAAAAGATTCTATTGGCGTAGGAGATACTGAGGGTGACATTCCGGTCTTGGAGCTTGTCGATAGGCCAATCTGTTTTAATCCAAATGCACTCCTCTATAAATGGGCCAAGAAATCAGGTGCCGAAGTGATAGTTGAGCGCAAGGATGTTGTATACAAAATACAATAAATTCAAACACAACGGTGACATTATTTTAAGCTAGTTTGGTAGAGACACGATGTCTTCGCCAGGGAACAGTTTATCTTCAGTGTTACCAGTCTTGAAGTAGATACCCACCTTTGGAAATGTGGGAGCTATGTATTGTGGTAGCCAGCCATTATCACAATTGTTTTGGTTTACAACTGCACTTGTATGATCCCATGTTGGAATTTCACCAGCGGCTCTATTTTCATTAGGAACCTTTTTCACACAGTACCATGCGCCGATCGGCACAGACAGCTCGTTCCGTGCAGTGGGATTTTCAGGACCGTAGTGACTCACTTCTAATCGCCGTTTAAGACCAAAGGCACCAGTTTTGTTCCATGTGTCCTTATTCATAATATCCCCCTTGTGTTCATCTGGAATAAAGAATGTGGATGCTTCACAAATAGTTAAACCAAAATCCCATGAAAGAAAACTGTTTGCCGTTCCATACCATTGTTCACATCTCTTATAATCATTCCAGTCTTCTTGGTCGGGTGATGCAATAATAAATTGGTCACGGCCAGGCCATGTGATGCCATACGTGTCGTCGTATCCACCAAATTCTCCTGCGCGCGTCATTCGTTGATTGCGCATTTCTGGATATCCAAAAAACATCCATCCTTGCCAGAAGGAAACTCCTCCAGACTGATCCTTTGCGTACACCTCATATGAGTGAAGCGGACCACTTCTTCCGTGTGGATTACTTTGTGCGTGGAAACGGATATAGAGCTCAACACCGCTGGCTGTCATTGAGTAACCCTTGTATGCCTGGTGTTTCATCTCGTTTTCTTTTGGAGTTGATTCATCTCCGCCCCAAATGACGGGGTGGCCAAATTTTTCTATACTCCATTCGTTTGCCCATGCCGGCGGTTCATCTCCGTGTTCGTGTGGATTGAGTCCATCGTGTGCGCCTGGTGCATGCCAGCGTGTCATTGACAATGCTTCTGTGTTGTATGAAATGGGAGCATGAGTAACTTGATTTTTAGATGTTGTTTCTAGGTTATCTTTTATTTTTTCTGTGTGAGTAGTCGTTTCTAGAACAGCATCATGTTCATATACTTTTGTATTAGTTACAAGGTTGTTATCCTGTTTTTCTTGTATCCGTTCTGTTTTTTCAGATGCTTCAATTGGTTTGTTATTTTTAGAAACTATATGTGCCCCTAAACCTATAAGTAACAAGATAACTACGGCGACAATCAATTGTATTTTTGAAAATATCATAGAACCAGATTATCTCATTAATTAAGTCTTGCAAAGAATATGGATTGTTGTGTATTTATATAATAAAAATGATGCCGAGTTAAAAATCAGGAATTCATCTTTTCTTAATGATTATCTTCATATACTTAAAAGGAGTTAGTATTATTAGTCTCGCTAATGTTTCTTTTAAACAAAATATGAATTATCAAAAAGGAAATGGTCTCGTGTGGACGACGCTTGTTATTGCAATTATTGCTCTCATCCTCGCCTGGGTTGCATACAATAGAACTGGTGTAAATATTGAGGAGCAGGTGCAGGCAGAAATAAATGAGGCGTTTGCAGAGCTTAATATTGAGCTCGATACACTCGAGAGGCAAATACGCGAAGGGACAGCGGATACTCTGCAGGATGGCGCAGATGAAGTTCGGACAGATGAATAGATAAAAAATTCAAAAAGGGGCATAACCCCTTTTTGAATTCATGGCTTCTTCATGATGTTTAGTGTATTGTTGTAATTACGACTAACAAAAAAATAAAAAAAGGGGATACCCCTGATCCTTTAAATGATCCAGAATACGGCCATATTCTGACGCGCGCAATAATTGACACTATCCACGAACCACTTATTGTTCTCGATGGCGATCTGCGTGTTGTTGCGACGAGTCGTTCTTTTTGTGATGCGTTCGGTCTTGATCATGATAGTACCTATGATCGTTTGTTTTATGAACTGGGTAATCAAGAATGGAATATCCCTTCTTTACGAATTTTACTTGAAGAAGTTATTCCAAAACATACGGTTTCACGGATATGAAGTAACTGCTGATTTTACGTTACTCGGCAAACGTACTATGAGTATAAATGCACAAGAAGTGATCTATAAAAACGGCAGAAGAAAAATGCTTCTCTCTATTTTTGACATAACTAATCAACGAGACTTAGAATCTGAAAAAGAAAACCTCGTACAGCAAAAAGACTTACTATTAAAGGAAATGCGTCATCGAATCGCAAATAGTTTGCAGTTGATTGCAAGCATTCTATTGATTAAGGCTGATATTGTTAAATCCAAAGAAACAAAAGCTCATCTCGAAGATGTTCACGAGAGGATTATGTCAGTTGCAACAGTGCAGAGACAGCTTAATGCTGGCGGGTTGGGTGAACAAGTATTGATCGGTCCCTATTTAAGAAGTTTATGTAAAAGCCTTGCACGATCTATGATTGGGAATCGTAAACCTATCACCCTTTCAGTCAAAGCAAAGAAAGCAATTGTGTCGCCCGAAGCCGCCATTAGTCTCGGTCTCATTACTGCAGAACTTGTCATCAATTCTATTAAACATGCATTTCCTGCCAATAAGACAGGTAAGGTGCTCGTTACCTATGAAGTTACAAATTCAGGATGGGTATTGTGTGTCACGGACAATGGTGTCGGACGTAAACAATATTCAGAACAAGAGCGTAGTGGATTGGGTACCAGTATTGTAAAAGCTTTGGCGAATCAATTAAGTGCGTATATCAAAACAGAAAGTAGTTCAAGGGGCACCTCAGTATCATTTATACACGCAGAGAATGGGTAGGTTTCACGATACCCTTATTTTTATACGTAAATATGCTATGTAACCTTCAGAAAAAAGAGGTATAAAAGTGAAAGCGCCGGGGTTCATCCGGCGCTTCGGAAAAAGGTCCGCTTGCGCTATTGACCTTGGAGCCATTTGGGTGCAAGGTCGAAGACGTTTTGCTGTCTCGTAGTCCTCGCCGTCACTCGTAAAATTTCACGACAGAGGAGATTCGCCCGCGACTCAAGATTTTTTCGTCAAAAAATTTTGGTCTGGGCACCGGCTCACTCCTGAATTGTGCTCAATTCAGCCTTTGGTCGTTCCGCCGTTCGAATCTCCTAGTGCCCTACAAAAATATAATTGCTCCACGTATTCGCATGGAGCTCATTATTTTTGTGGACCCTAGGAGATTCGAACTCCTGACCTCCTCATTGCAAATGAGGCGCTCTACCAACTAAGCTAAGGGCCCGTTAGAAACTGGCACATAGTATACATATATTGTCTATTTCTGACAATAAACAATTCTGTATATTATCACCACCAAACATTCCATAAAAAATTCATGCGTCTGTAGTATCATAAAGATATGAAATTGCCTTTCTCTCCAGGTATCTTTTACATTAGTCTGGTTGCGGTCATTGCTGCATTCGGCATGGTGATTGTGAAGTATGAATCAGATAAACAAGAGATTGTCTCTATCATTCAAGACCTGGTTGTGGCTCAACAAGAAAATCTTGCATCTACACAGCAGGAACTCGAAGATTTGCGTGCAGAAAGTACAGAGCTGGCACTCCTCAAGGAAACAGAGATTCAAGAACAAAATGAACGTCTACAAGACCTTTCAAGTCGTTTAGCAACACTGCAAACAACACCTAAGACAAATAGCACGACGGATATTGTAAATTCTTGGAATAGTGCAGTGTATAGAGTGGTATGTCGTTACACAACCTCACGAGGCACTGCATTTACGCAAACAGGATCTGGACTCGGGTTTAATTTGAGCGACAGCGCTATTTTTATGACAAACAAGCATGTGCTTACCCCTGAAGATCCGGGAATTTTGGACAAATGTACCGTGAGTCAAAACGGAGTAGACCTTTTTGCACTTGATCTGCAAAAAACACGTGTAGATGTGTCTCTTGATTTTGCGTATAACACATTTTCTGGACCACAAAATGTATTTAAAAAGAAACTCGTAAACGAACATATTTGTCGAAGCTCGTCGGTGTCGCAAGGAGAGTCTATTGTCATCCTTGGATATCCGATCACGGGTGTCAAAAATAGCGCCACTGTAACAGAGGGAATTATTGCCGGCTTTGAGGATGATTACTATGTGACATCTGCCAAAATCGAGCAAGGTAATTCTGGTGGTGCAGCAGTACTCACGTCCCAATCGTGTCTCTTGGGGCTCCCAACGTTTGCACAGGTGGGAAAGGTGGAATCTCTTGCGCGTATTTTGAAGCTTGAAAAGTTGATTGACTTATAAAGAGATTCTTGTAAGAACCGCTGCTCTCCAATAGTCGTCCTAGTCTGACCGAGGCGACTTTTTTATCCACTTTGACTCTATATATGAAGCGCGATATGATACCCATCTTTGTGTATGGAAATGAACACTGAAAAAACACCTGATATACAACCTTTGATTAAGAAGCGTGACGCGCTCCGTCACCGCATGTTTCTCCTAATACTTGAAATCGCTCTGTGGTTTGGTATCCCAGCCTTTGGTGCATTTTTCTTGGGAAATTACATAGATGACATATATGGCACAGGGCACAGATACCTGCTCATCTTTTTGATAATTGCATTTGTACTCTCGTGGGTTGCTATTATCTGGCGGACAAAAACTTTGTCTAAAAAGCTCGCGGAAGCAGAGAAAGAAGTGAGAGAGTTTAAAGAAAGCCAAAAATAATATGGGATTTTTACAAATAGGAGGAGACATACCAAAAGTTGAGCCAGACATCATATTTACTGTCTTTAGCTTTCCTATATCAAATACATTTCTAGGGATTACACTAGTTTTGCTTATGGTACTCAGTTTTTCTTATTTTGTGGTACGTAAGTTTTCTATTACACCGAGAAATCATACTCAAACGGTTGTGGAGATGGTGTATGTTGGTATGGAAGATTTACTCGAACAGGTGGCAGGGAGACGCGACGTAGCAGTATTTCTCGCTCCTGTAATTCTTGGTATGTTTGTTTTTATAGGTGTTGCTAACCTGCTCTCTCTGATTCCAATTTTCAATACAGTCACCTATGACGGTGTCGCAATATTTCGAACGCCGACGGCAGACTTCAATACTACATTTGCCATGGCGCTTGTGATGATTCTCTTTATTCAGATGCAATCTATCGTTAAGGGTGGTTTCTTCCAGTACCTCGGTAAGTTCTTTCAATTCCATGAAGTTTACAAAGGATTTAAAAAAAGTATGGGAGATGGGTTTATGGCGATCATCAACTTTCTCATTGGTCTTTTGGATATTATTTCAGAAGGTGCACGAGTAGTATCGCTTTCTTTGCGTCTCTTTGGTAACATATATGCCGGCGAAGTTTTGGTGGTTATTCTCCTTGGCGCTTTCGCCTACGCACTCCCATCTGTCTGGATATCTCTTTCAATCCTCTTTGGAGTGGTGCAAGCAGTAGTGTTCGGTGCATTGTCAGCGGCATACTATTCTATCTCTATGCCACCCCCCGATGGGGAAGCAGCGAGTTAGTTTTATTATTGATTATTAATTTAAGTTATTTATATGGAAGGTGAAATCATGAATAATGTAGAGGCAGCACGACTCATTGCAAAGGGTCTCACGTCTCTTTCTATGTTCGGTTCAGGTATTGGTGAAGGTTATTTGATCGGTAAGGCGCTCGAAGCTATTGGACGCAATCCAGATCAGACCGGCTCAATCTTCTCAAAGATGATTATTGGTGTGGCTATGGCGGAATCGACAGCCATCTACGCTTTGGTCATGTTCTTCATTATCTAGGACGAGAAAATATTCTGTTTGCGGCGTTGCCGATTCCGCCTGCTTCTGCAATGTAGAAAGGACTACATTTTAGTCGCAGTGCTCATCGGCGCCTTGCATCCAAAGCATTTTCTCGCCCTAGACTAGAGTTGTTTAATTTTAGGTAACACAATATGCAAATTTTAGAAATTCTTGGAAAAATTGGTTTCGATTGGAAACTCGCGCTTGCGAACCTCATCAACATTGGGATTATTTTCCTCGTGCTCTATAAATTTGCATTTAAACCAATTAAGCAAAAAATAGTGGAGCGAGAAGCTGCCATTAAAAAAGGTTTGAATGAAGCACATAAGGCAGAGATTGCACGTCAAGAAGCAGAAGATGAAAAGGATGAAGTGCTTGCGCAGGCAAAGCGAGACGCAGTGCTTATGCTCGAAGAGGCAGAGAAGCAGAGAAAGAACATTTTAAAAGATGCAGAAACAAAGGCTCTCAAAGAACGAGAGAATATCCTTCATAAGGCACAACTGGAAATTGAAGGAAAACAAGCAGAAATGGAGCGTGTTCTTAGTGAAAAGTCTGCAGAACTTATTTCACGTGGCGTGAGCGCTATGCTCCAAGAGGAAATGACACCAGAGATAAACGACCGCATCATTAAAAAAATGACGAGCCATGGCAAATAGTCTAAAGGCAAAAGATCTAGCACGTCTCGTGCTACACAAAGTGCAGAGTGGTGAAGATCCAAAAGAAGTACTTGTACACATGGAATCTTATCTGGAGAAAGTGAATCGATCTGATCTGTATCTGCTCGTGCTCAGATACACAAAAATACTCTATGAGCAGAATGTGTCACGACATTCTGCAGAAATAACATCATCACACGATATAAAATCCGGTACGGTAAATGAAATTGTAGAAAAACTTACGGATGAAAAAGTTGTTCACAGAGAAACGGTAGATAAGGAAATGATTGGGGGATTCGAAGCTATATATAAAGACAGAAAAATCGGTATTAATCTCGCAAAAAATATAGAAGCGTTTAAAAAGCATTTAACAAAATAATTTATAAGGTATGTCCTCAAAGCAATTCATAGAACAACTCGAAAAGAAAATAGATTCATTCTCTCGTAAAGAAACTGATGCAGAAATCGGACGCGTGGTTGATGCGGGAGATGGTATTGCACATGTCTCTGGTCTTTCGGGAGTCGAAAGTATGGAAATGCTTGAGTTTTCTGGAGGTGTATCTGGAATTGCGTTTAACCTAGAGGCAGACTCAGTTGGTGCGGTTATTTTAGGAGAATTTGCACATATTACAGAAGGAACAACGGTTACTCGAACCAAAAAGATTCTTTCAGTACCAGTGGGTAAAGCGCTTGTGGGACGTATTGTAAATCCACTCTGTGAACCGATAGACGGTAAAGGATTAATCGATACAGCAGAACACGGACGTATTGAAAAGAAAGCACCAGGCGTGATGAGTCGTGAACCGGTTAATCAGCCGCTCCAAACTGGTATTAAGGCAATTGACGTGCTTGTGCCGGTGGGACGAGGACAGCGAGAACTTATTATCGGGGACAGACAAACCGGAAAAACCACAGTAGCGATTGACACAATTTTGAATCAAAAGGGGCGAGGAGTTAAATGTATCTATGTAGCAATTGGTCAGAAAAAATCAAACGTAGCTCGTATTGCGAAGCGCCTCGAAGATGCGGGAGCTATGGAATACACCACCATTGTGGCATCGGGAGCGTCTGAGAGTGCGGCGCTTACATACCTTGCGCCATATACAGGGGCAACTATTGCTGAATATTTTATGGACAAGGGCGAAGACACGCTCGTAGTCTATGATGATCTTTCAAAACATGCAGTTGCATATCGAGAAATTTCTTTGCTTCTTCGCAGACCTCCAGGACGTGAAGCATATCCAGGAGATGTGTTTTATATTCATTCACGCCTGTTGGAGCGTGCATGTCGCCGCAATGTTGAGCACGGAGGAGGTTCTATGACAGCACTGCCTATCATTGAAACGCAGGCAGGAGATGTCTCTGCGTATATTCCAACAAACGTCATTTCTATTACAGACGGACAGATTTTCTTGGAATCGAACCTTTTCTTTAAAGGCATTCGTCCAGCTATCAACGTGGGACTCTCTGTATCTCGTGTGGGAGGCTCAGCACAGCTCAAGAGTATGAAAAAAGCAGCAGGACGGGTGAAGCTTGACCTTGCGCAGTTCCGAGAACTTGAGTCATTCTCACAGTTTGCGGGAGACTTGGACAAAGAGACCAAAGCACGCCTTGATCGCGGAGCACGACTCGTAGAAGCGTTGAAGCAGGGACAAAACGCACCGATCGATACGCCACTCCAGATTATCTGGATGTATGCAGTGTCAAATGGATTGTTTGATGATGCGGATATTGTCGACATGACAGCTATAGAGAAAAGCTTGTACACGTATCTCGAATCAAATCAAAAAGAATTGCTAAAGGAACTTTTGAACACATGGAGCGAAGAGGTGGAAGGAAAAATAAAAGAAGCAGTGGCTAAATTTAAGATACAAATGTAAATATACTAATATACGAATAATACAAATCTACAAATGACTACAAATAATTCCACTGTATTTCTGATTCGTAGCCATTCGTTATCATTCGTACCATTTGTAGATTAGTATAATGAAATTATGTCGAGTTCTAAAGTTATCAAGGGAAAAATAAAAACAGTCGGAAGCATTAAGAAAATGACGCGTGCCATGGAAATGATCGCGCGTACCAAGATGAAGAAAAACATTGATAATGCGCTCTCTGCCAGGCCTTATGCTGTGTATGCACGTGAACTCTTGGTAAATTTGACTCGTAAAGAAAGAATCTCTCACGAACTTTTGAATATGGGCAAAGGAGAAAAAAACCTCGTGGTGCTCGTCGCATCAGACCGCGGACTTTGTGGTGGGTACAATACAAATATACTTCGTAAGTATCATTCAGTATTGAACGAAGGAAATCATACAGATTTGATTGTTATCGGTCGTCGTGCGGAAAATATGGCTCGAAAAACAGGAAAAAAAGTTTTGTATGCCGTGACACCACTCGGAGACAGTATTACGACAGATATTGCAGATCAAATTAGCACAAAAGTTACCGAGGCTTTTTTGTCGGGAGAATATAAAAAAGTAGTTGCTATCTATACGAACTTTATTTCATCACTCAAACAGGTGACAACAGTAAAAACTATTTTACCTATTAGTGCTGAAACTTTGGAGGAAACTATCGTGCGGGCGGGAGACGAAGATGGTGGAATCAATATAGCTGAGACTACAAGAAACCTCTCACTCTATACGCTCGAGCCAAATGCAGAAGAAGTCTTAGGAGCATTTGTGCCACATTTAGTCACGACAGAGATTCTCCAAGTGCTTTTAGAAGCAAAAGCGAGTGAGGAAAGTATGCGTATGTTTGCCATGAAGAATGCAACTGATTCGGCAGGGAAGTTACAAGATAAACTGACGATATCTTTTAACAAGGCGCGTCAGGCAGGTATTACGAGAGAAATTGCAGAGATTTCGTCGGGAGCGGACGCGCTGCAAATGTAAAGTGTAAAAATCAAAATGCAAAATGACAAATTGAAATTTAAAGATATAATGCATCGGCATCAATTTTGATTTTTGATATTTACATTTTGAATTATAATAAGCAACTTAGTTAAAATTTATGAATAACACTGCAGAAAAGAAAAACACCGGTACCATCACTCAGATCATGGGCCCAGTCGTAGATGTAAGTTTTGAAAATAAACTTCCACAAATCTATGAAGCACTCCACATAGAAAAAGCAGACGGCTCCATACTCGTACTCGAAGTAGAAAAGCATATCGGACTTTCAGAAGTGCGCACGGTTGCCATGGATTCAACTGACGGACTTAAACGTGGCGACGAGGCAAAAGCAACTGGTGCACCTATTTCTGTTCCAGTAGGAGCACCAGTTCTCGGGCGCATGTTTGATGTGGTAGGAAATCCAATCGACGAAAAGCCTGCTCCGGTGACAGAGAAAAAATATCCGATCCACAGAAGTGCGCCACTTTTGGAAAACCAAGGTTCTGGAACTGATACGTTTGAAACGGGTATCAAGGTGATTGACCTCATGTGCCCATTTTTGAAGGGAGGGAAAGTCGGTCTCTTTGGAGGTGCTGGCGTGGGTAAGACGGTTATCATTCAGGAACTCATTCACAATATTGCGAGTGAGCATGGCGGATATTCTATGTTTGCTGGAGTGGGAGAACGAACTCGTGAAGGAAATGACCTCTACAAAGAAATGGAAGAGTCGGGTGTGCTTGATAAAACAGCGCTTGTCTTCGGACAAATGAATGAACCGCCGGGAGCACGTGCGCGTGTTGCGCTTACGGCGCTCGCCATGGCGGAATATTTCCGTGATGAAGAAAACAGAGACATGTTGCTCTTTATCGACAACATTTTCCGATTTACTCAGGCAGGTTCAGAACTCTCTGCTCTTCTCGGACGAATGCCAAGTGCTGTGGGTTACCAGCCAACACTCGCTACCGAAATGGGTATGCTCCAAGAGCGTATTACTTCAACAAAAAACGGATCTATTACATCAGTGCAGGCGGTGTATGTTCCGGCTGACGACCTTACAGACCCAGCTCCCGCAACAACATTTGCCCACCTTGATTCTACCGTAGTGCTTTCGCGCGCTCTTTCGGAGCTCGGTATTTATCCGGCAGTTGATCCGCTCGACTCAAGTTCAACAGTGCTTGATCCACAAATTGTCGGACAGGAACACTATGATGTGGCGCTCGGTGTACAGCGTGTGCTCCAGCGGTACAAGGACTTGCAAGATATCATTGCTATTCTTGGTATGGACGAACTTTCAGATGATGATAAGAAAACGGTGGAACGTGCTCGAAAGATCCAACGCTTCCTCTCTCAGCCTTTCTTTGTGGCAGAGCAGTTTACTGGTGTTGCCGGAACATATGTACCCGTATCAGAAACCGTACGTGGCTTTAAGGAAATTTTGGAAGGAAAGCATGATGATAAACCGGAGAGCGCTTTCTATATGAAGGGGGGAATTGAGGAAGTTAAGTAAATTGAAAGAGTAAAATAGCGAAAGGGCAGCCGAAGCTGCTGCCATTCGAAACAAACTCGTTACCCAATGAGGTAAATCATACCCCCAGCTAGAACCACTGCACCTCCGCAAATGAGCAATTCTCTCTTTTTTGGGTTGGTTGCAAATAGTATTCCGATCAGCATCAGTCCCACGCCTAGCATGACTGCTATACCTGCACAGATCACTTTGATCGTCATTGTGGCCTCCAAGTTAATAAAATTATAAATAATTTTATATGTCAAATAATCAAAACATAAACACAAAAATCATAACTCCTACAGGTGTGGTATTTAGTGGTGATACAGAAAGTATTAATATTATGACAAGTGCCGGAGAAATTACTATCCTTCCAAACCATGCGCCTCTGATTTCAAAAATAGATGGTGGTCATGCAAAACTTCGTACTGAAGATGGTGAGCAGATCTACGCTATAGGTGAAGGCGTCTTAGAAATCCGCCAAAATAGTGAAGTGATCATTCTTGTATCAAATGCAGAAACCGCTACGAGTGCTTAATCGTAGCGGTGGCACATACCACAAATTTATTGCGGTGTCGTATATGCAAGGATCACAAGCAGGGCTGCGATAATAGCCAACCCTGTTTGCATCTGACGTATGTCTCGAGCAAACATGAGCCACCCGCATATTACTGCGAGTATATACAAAAAAATTTGCATGAGCCTCCTTGTACGGTGACTGAGTATAATATAAATTTTATATTTGTCAATTCTGACACACAAACATTCTCACATTCTTGAGAATGTCAGCATGTTCCATGGGTTTGGTATACTAGAGCTTCTCATGAAAAACGATAAGAAGAACATTTTTATTCTATTTGGTGCGACAGGGGATTTGGCGAGAGAAAAGATTCTGCCTGCCCTATTTTCTATATGCACAAAAAAAATCATTGAGAACCTAACCATTATTGCTGTCTCACGGAGAAATTGGACCAGTAGCGACTATCGTGATTTTGTTCTCAAAGAAGCGAAGCTTCCAATTTTACAGAGGGCACAACGTACCGTAAAAGATCAAAAAAATCTTGATGATTTTCTATCATCAATAATGTATGTTGCCGGAGATATTCAACAGGGTGTGTATGTATATCAAACAATTAAAGATTATATAAACACTCAGAAGACAAAAAGGGTTGTTGCATATTTCTCCGTTGCACCACATTTTTTTCAAGCTATGGTGACCGATGGAGCCAAAGCGGGACTTTGGGGAGAACATCAGAAGGTCAGAGTTCTCCTCGAAAAACCTTATGCAGACAACGAACGATCGTTTAGTGCACTTATAAAAACAATCAACGATACGATCGGGAAACATGCACTTCTTGTAGACCATTATCTTGGTAAAGACGTAATGCAAGCAATACAGAAAATTCGCGTACCCAATAAAGCACTAGAGACAAAAATTAAAAGTAAACTTAAGCATATAGTCATTCGACTCTTTGAAAATAATGTTGCTGATCGTCGTGGAGAGTTTTATGACAAACTCGGAGCGTTTATAGATGTCGGTGCAAACCACGAGTTGCAGATGCTTGCATCTCTCGTTGCGCCTCTTAGAGGACCAAAAATTCAAAGCGAAAAATTGTTTGCATCATTGTCTGTTAATAAACAGCATGTTGTCCCCATGCAATACCAGGGGTACCAGAAAACAGATCAAGTTCATAAAGATTCAAAAACTGAAACTGCATTTGAGATCACGCTCTCATCCACGTTGTCTTATTTGAAAGACGTGCCAATTATTCTTGCGGGCGGAAAGGGCTTCAGTTCGTATCAGAGTGATATGGTCGCTGTCTTTGAAGATGGTTCCCATATCACTGTTACATTAAAACCACGAGAAGGTATACATGCAACGTACCCAAAAATAATTGAAAACTACCCAAAGCCACAGGAGGCATATGAAACTATCGTCGAGCAGGCATTTCAAGAAAAAACATCTATATTTGTCACACCAGAAGAGGCCAAACATGAGTGGCGCATTATTACAGATGTTAAGAAAGCGTTTGCTCAAAAAAATATTGAAACATATAACAAAGGCGCGCAAGTACCCGAATATGATACAACAAACCCTATATGGGATATGTTGTAATGCAAAGCGAACATCCGCTCGAAACGGCCGGCAGATCTCTGATGAACCTGTTATATAAGGCGCACAATAGAGATGTTTTATTGTTATTTTCAGGTGGTTCTGCAGCAAATGTACTCAATCATATTGATATTCCGAACCCACAACAAACCACTATATCGCTTGTCGATGAAAGGTTTACGATTGATCCTAAGCACCAAAATATTACGTTAATTGAAGAGCATGATTCAATCCGGAGTGTGCTTGATCAAGGATTAAAATTTCAGCCTGTTTTACATAACAACTTGTCATTCGAAGAGACTGTTCTCTATCAGGAATCTTTCTTGAGAAATTGGAGAAGAAAAAATCCGTATGGCGCAATTTTTGCTGTACTTGGCGTGGGGGCTGACGCGCATACTGCCGGCATGTTCCCATATCCGGAAAACGAGCCTGAATTCCATGCGCTTTTTGAAAATGGGGCATGGGTACGTGGGTATGACGTAGGAAACAAAAGTGAAAACCCTTTGCGAATTACCGTTACAAAAACTTTTCTCCAGGAACAAGTTGATGTAGCTGTTGTATATATAACTGGTGAAGAAAAAAGAGATGCACTCATGCATCTCCTATTACCATTTGGATATACCCACAAAACACCGATACGATTATTTCGTAACATGAAGAGAATATTTTTATACACTGATATAAAACTGTAATTGACAACTTTGACCAAATATATATCCTGATCAATAGGAGAAAACGATGAGTTCTAAAAAGAAGCAACGCAGAAGAGAGGTGCATGAAGAGAAAAGACGAGCAGAAAAAGAAGCAGAGCTTTATGCTCAAGAACAACGAGAAGCGCGAAAGTCTGTGCCAACAAAACCTTATGCGCAACCTCCACAAGGGGCGCGAGTGAGTGGTGCACGCGCTAGTTCATTGTCTTCTGTAGCACCGTCAGCCCCACAATTTAAACCATCTGAGGACCAACGGCCTAGTCGCAAATCATAAATGATTGTATGCGACTAGGCTTATAATTTTATAGTTTGCTATAGTGAATATGCTTGCGTGGTAAGAAAAAGAAACTCCCCTCGTCTATGTATATGGATCAATACAAGCAGTATAAACACGATTTTTTAAGTGCATACGATGAATATGCTGACCCCATATTTCGCTTTTGTTATTATCGTGTTTCAGACCGTGACGTAGCTCATGATCTTGTGCAAGAAGTGTTTATGCGCACGTGGAAATATGGAATACAGGGAAATGAAATAAAAGATATTCGTGCATTTTTATACCAAACTGCTCGCAATCTAATCATTGATTATTACCGCAAAGCGAAAGTAGATTCTTTGGATCAACTTTCTGATGACGGTATGCAATTTGATGATTCTGCTTTTATTGATCCGCAAGATATTGTAATAGACGCGACGTATACCCTCGAAAAGGTCAAACGTGTCATCATGGATCTTAAGGATATTCATAAAGAAGTTATTATTTTGAGATACATTGAAGGGTATGGTCCAAAAGATATTGCACACATGCTTAATCAAACTGAAAATGTTATCTCGGTGAGACTACATAGAGGAATGCAGGAATTGAAAGAGAAGTTAGACCACATACAAAACCATGACAAATAACGCAAAACATACATTGCATATGTTACAGGATGAAGCACTTTCCGCTGACAAAAAAGCAGCTATCAGAGCCTCTCTTGAACGTGTGTCCTCTCAGTATCCCCTTGTTGCATCAAAGCAGGGATTACTTTCTAATTTTTCAGTAATTGTATTCATGAGAAAACATACTACTCCAATGATTGCAGGTCTGTTAATAATAGCTTTTGGTGCAACAACTACAGCTGCAGAAGGAGCGTTGCCAGGAGACTTTTTATATCCAATAAAAGTAAACGTGAATGAAAGTATTGGCGATGCCCTAGCGGTGACAAGCAGGTCGCAGGCTGAGTGGGATGTTCGTGTAGCAGAACGTCGCATAGAAGAAGCGGTTACACTAGCTGCACAAGGTGCATTGACGTTAGAGATTCAAGAGGAAATCAAAGAACAGTTTGAAAAGCATGTTAAGAAAGCCGACGCACTCTTCATTCGAATAGCTGATGATGGTGATGTCGATGATGTGATTCGAGGTCGCACAGACGTTGAAGCAAAGTTGAAAGCGCATTCAGAGTTACTCATTGAAGCATCGCAAATTGTTGATAAAACTGATAGTGATATTTCAGAGATACTTAATTCTGTGGGGTCTCAGGTAACCACGGCAATAGAAGCTCGAGAAAAAGCAGAGTCAAAAATATTAACACAGAAAAAAGATGTCATAAAGGAATCGGTCGAAGAAAAAATGAGACTTGCTGAGAAAAAAATAAAATCAGCCCAAAAGATAATTGATAAAAAAATAGATGGTGACAATGGTGACGATTATGTAAAAGTGTCTGAAAAATTTCAATCTGCTCAAAATTATTTTGAGTTAGGCAAGGAAGCATTTGATAATGAGGATTATGATGTGGCATTTTCTGAGTTACAGAAAGCAATCAGTACAGCCCAGGAAGCAGAAACGTATACAAGTGGTCTTGAGGTTATCAATTTGAATAAAAAATTACCGAGAAATAAAGCCGAATATGATGAGCGACAAGATCAAACTAAAACTGATAAAAAAGATACTTCTCAAAATGAAGTGCATGAAGATGAAAAGTCAGATTCTGCATCAACAACCATACCTCTTATAGATAGTGATTCAGCGATTGATGATGAGCATGAAGAAGATAATCGGGAGAATTCACAGAGTGACGAATAATATTCTTTATTAACAGGCGCCGAAGGCGAGTCTGTTTATAATGTATGAATGAAAAACTACATTGAGGAATCGCCTGTTTCCAAATTTTTATTTGCCAATACAAAAATGGCAGTCGTGTGGCTCATTATTCGCGTATATGTTGGGTGGGCATGGTTTCAAGCCGGACTCCATAAAGTAGGAACACCGGCTTGGACCGGGGAAGATGCGGGCACCGCTCTTACTGGATTTGTAAATGGCGCATTGGCTAAAACCGCAGGTGACCATCCAGATGTAACAGGCTGGTATGCATGGTTTTTAGAAAATTGCGTACTACCATATGCAGATACGTGGGCGCATGTAATTGCGTGGGGTGAGGTTTTAGTCGGTATAGCACTTATTGTAGGTCTCTTTACGGGTATCGCAGCGTTTTTTGGAACTTTTATGAACATGAGCTTTATGCTTGCCGGCACAATATCGATCAATCCGATACTCTTTGCACTTGGCACAGGATTAGTGCTTGCGTGGCGAGTAGCTGGATATGTAGGATTAGATCGTGTGGTGTTACCACATTTAGGCACTCCATGGAGTCCTGGCAATTTGTTTAAGAAATAGTTGTCGTGTTACAATCCTTGCATTAATGCAATAAAAGCGGTTATTGGTCGGCAGTGTATTTTCTACAACCTACCACCTAAAACCTAACTAAACATGGGAATTAAAGATTTTTTTGTGCGCAAAATGATGGAGCGAAAGCTCAAGGATGTACCGAAAGAACAGCAGGAGCAGATCATGAGTATTATTGACAAGAATCCTGATTTATTTAAAAAAATTGGAGAAGAGATTGAGGCCAAGATAAAAGCTGGCAAACCAGAACTCTACGCCACGATGGATGTCATGAAAAAATATCAGTCTGAACTACAAAAACTCTCACAACATTAGAGTATGTTTTTTACACCAAAAAAGAAAAAAATTTTTGTGTTACTTGCTCATCCTGATAAAGACAGTTTCAACTGCACATTGGCAGATGAATATGGACGAGGGGCGGAAGAAGCAGGGCATGATGTTCGTCGTATGAATTTGGGTGACATGAAATTTGATCCTATTCTGCACAAAGGATATCGGGAAATTCAAGAACTCGAGCCTGATCTGGTTACATTCCAAGAGAATGTAAAATGGTGTGAACATTTTGTTATATTTTATCCTTCATGGTGGTCGACTATGCCGGCTCTACTTAAAGGACTTATTGATCGAAGCTGGTTGCCAGGCTTTGCATACCAATTTACTCATGGAGGCAATATGTGGAAAAAGTTGCTTAAGGGTAGAAGCGCTACGATGTTTGTTACCTCCGATACGATGCCTCTAATTCAAAGAATTATTTTTGGTGATACCACTAATGAGTTGAAACGTGGCATTTTATGGTTTGCAGGATTTTCTCCTGTGCATGTTCGTAAAATTGGGTATTTAAAGCATTTTGGTTCTACCGGCAGACGTGAACGCATCAAGCGAAGCGTGTATTCGTACGGAAAAAAAGCAAAGTAACTTTGAAGGGGACGCAACGTAGGGCATTTGCAGTCCGGCTTTTTTGTTGATAATATATATTGGTTGAGTGACTCGGCCCACTCACACGGGGTGGTCTCGGTAGACTACTGCAAGTGTCGCGCGGAGCTACTCGTGACCACCCCGATCGCCCATTTCACATGTTGGAATGGGTTTCTTTTATTCTTTTAGTTTTCGTGTAGTATTCATTCATTATGAATCTAAAAATTGGTATCGTCGGACTTCCAAACGTCGGCCCAAAGCACTAAAGGATATAAGTGCTGGGCGAGTAGCGGTTATATAACGGTATGGTATTATCGCATGTACTATGAACTTGAAAATTGGTATCGTGGGTCTACCGAACGTCGGTAAATCAACACTTTTTAATGCGCTGACAAAGAAAGCTGTTCCAGCCGAAAACTATCCTTTTTGTACGATTGATCCGTCTGTTGGCATTGTGCCCGTACCAGATGAACGCCTTGATAAGCTTTCGATATTTAGTCAATCAGTAAAGAAAATACCTGCAGTCGTAGAGTTTGTTGATATTGCGGGGCTTGTAAAGGGCGCAGCCGAAGGAGAAGGCTTAGGGAACAAATTTCTTTCACACATTCGTGAAGTTGATGCGATAGCGCAAGTCGTACGTATTTTTGAAGACGACAAAATCATTCATGTGCACGGTGCTATTGATCCACTCTCTGATATTGAAACAATCAATGCAGAATTGATTCTTGCTGATTTAGAAACCGTAACAAAACGCCTCGGAAACTTGGTACGCGATGTCAAAAAGGGAGACAAAGAAGCGATGAAGGAGCATGAACTACTGGAACGGGTTAAAAGTGTGCTCGAATCGGGAGAATTGGCTCTGGTGACCACGATGTCAGAAGACGAAAGTTTGTTGCTCAAATCTATTCACTTACTCACACACAAACCCATGATGTTTGTGTTTAATAAGAAAGGCGGAGGTAAAAATTTAGACGAATTGAGAGATAAACGTTGGGAAGATCTAAACAATTACGTAAAAGAACGTACAGCTGTTTCGGTTGTGGTAGATGCCGGGATTGAGCATGAGTTGAAAGATTTTGAGGGGGAGGAAAAAGAAACATTCCGTAAAGAACTTGGTGGGGAACATGATGGAGTGAATGATTTGATTAAGGCCGGGTATGAACTTTTGGGTCTTGAGACTTATTTCACGACAGGAGAAGACGAAACGCGAGCATGGACAATTGCCAAGGGTTCAACGGCGCCAGAGGCAGGAACAGCAATCCATACGGATTTCAAAGACAAATTTATCCGTGCCGAAATAATCAAAAGTAATGATCTGCTTGAGGTCGGAAGTTACGCCAAGGCGCGCGAAAAAGGATTGCTCCGCACAGAAGGAAAAGAATACATTGTGCAGGATGGGGATGTCATAGAATTCAAAATATAATAACTTTTATATTTTGAATTCTATGACTACTTAGATCCTACTTGGAAACCGGGTCTCCAAGTAAGGAATATATCTTGAATTTAAAATTCAGTAAATAAAATAGGCCGCGACGGTACATACAGTCACCCGTCCGGCCCCGGAGGTTCAGAAGATCCGTTCCAGCGCTGGTTTGAGGGGATAGAACCTCCTACCCCTACTCATTGTTGGATCTTATATATTATACCATTTATACAATAAGTAAGCTATAATACAAACAACAACTTTATTATCTAATCAATAGTTTATGTCTAACGATCATTCAGGAGCAAAAGACTTCTTTCTTCATTTAGGGCTCATAGTTTCTCTTTATACGAGTGTAATTGCGCTCGTAAATCTCTTATTCCGTATTATTAACATTAAATTTCCTCAGCTCGATTATTCGTATTATTACAGCGTAGGTTCACCGGTGAGTATGCCTGTCGCAACTCTTATTGTGTTTTTCCCTCTCTTTCTCTATTTTTCACATTTGGTGTACAGAAGTTATGAACAGAGTGCGGAAAAAAAAGAACTCAAGGTGCGTAAATGGCTTCTCTACATCACACTCTTTATCGCAGGGGTCGTATTTGCGGGCGACTTGGTAACAGTGATCTACTATTTCCTCGATGGACGTGAACTTGCGCTGGGATTTTTACTTAAAGCACTTACCATCTTTTTGGTAGCAGGACTTGTGTTTTTCTACTATTTAAAAGATATGAAAGATACACTCTGTGATAAGGCAAGGAGGAATTGGGCGATCACAGCAACAATAATGGTGCTAGTTGCAATCGTGCTTGGGTTTATCGCACTTGGTTCACCACGTACACAGCGAATGATCCGAGAAGATGGTCAAACAGTACAGACTCTGCAGTCTATTGATTCAGATATTCGTTACTATGTACAAAATACAGGCATGCTACCCGCTGGTCTAGATGATCTGTATCAATCTGTATATACATATGGCAATCCAAACACATATACAAATGAAGGACTTTCATATCGCGTAGTCGATGCTGACTCATTTGAACTCTGTGCAACATTCAACCTGCCTTCACAAGGGATTTCATCATCTACCTATGAAGATCCGTGGTTCCACAGCGAAGGTACTTCATGTTTTACGCGCAATGTTACAGATACGCCGCTTAAACCTCGTGCGGTTGTTGAGCCGACATCTTTCTAGTAAAGTAGCTTTGTATGGAAGGCTACAATCATAAAGAAATTGAAAAGAAATGGCAGGAAAAGTGGGAAGCTGATAATCTCTATAAAACAGAAGATCAGGCTAAAACCGCAGACGGTTCTCCTAAGGAAAATTTCTACACACTTGTAGAATTCCCATATCCATCAGGAAATCTCCATGTTGGTCACTGGTATGCATTTGCGGTACCAGATATATTTGCTCGATTCAGGCGAATGCGAGGTTATAACGTGCTCTATCCGATCGGCTTTGACTCATTTGGGCTACCTGCTGAAAATGCGGCGATAAAACGTGGGCTTGATCCAAAAGAATGGACGTATAGCAATATTGACTATATGTCAGGACAACTGAAGAGCATGGGTAACATGTTCGACTGGTCACGCAAAGTTGTGACGAGTGACCCAGAATATTACAAATGGACCCAGTGGCTCTTTATAGAGCTTTTCAAGAAAGGTCTCGTCTATAAAAAGAAAGGTTTGGTCAATTGGTGTCCTTCTTGTCAGACAGTTCTTGCTAATGAACAAGTGTTGACCCATTCGACGGACTCAGAGCAAGTGGCAACATGTGAACGATGTGGCACAGAAGTCACCAAAAAAGATCTTGAACAATGGTATTTCAAAATAACAGATTATGCAGAAAGACTATTGAAAGATCTCGATGGTCTCGATTGGCCAGAACCTATTAAGGAAAGTCAACGAAATTGGATAGGGAAAAGTGAAGGAGCTGAATTTAGCTTTCAGCTGTCAGGTGTCAGCTTTCAGGAAAATCAATCATCGGCCCTGAGCTATGTAATGGGAGTAGATGATATAACTTCCGATTTAAAAAAAATTGGGGTAGAGATTTTTGAAAAAACTCCAAGCGGGGATTATAAAGTTACAGTTCCTAAAAATAAGCTTAGGGATTTTGAAGGGCTGATTTCTGAAAAATTAAAACCTGGTTTTTGGAATGAATATATTGCCGATGAGACAGTTTTTATTTTCAAAGATCAAACAGGGGAAATAAAACGCTTTATATGGGACGAGGCTAACGAAGCGGAATTACTACAGCTTTGCAATGAGTATGCAAAAGCAAATTTCTCAAGTATTAGAGGCATGCTTGAGGGAAATGAATGGTATCGTGAAAAGCTGGAAGCTCACAGCCGACAGCTAGAAGCTGTGCGAGTCTTTACTACGCGTGCGGACACATTGTTTGGTGTGACATATATTGTATTAGCTCCTGAACATGAATTGGTACAGTCATTAGTCAATAGTCAAAAGCCAATAGTAGAGAATGCGGAAGAAGTTAAAAAATACGTTGAAGAGGCAAAGAAAAAAACTGAGATTGAGCGAACTGATGCTAAGAAAGAAAAAACTGGGGTTGAACTACAAGGCATTAAAGCAATACATCCTGCAACAGGTGAGGAAGTACCTGTGTGGGTTGCAGATTATGTACTCGCGCAATATGGTACGGGCGCAGTTATGGCAGTTCCCGCGCATGATGAAAGAGATTTTCAGTTTGCCAAAACATATAATTTAGCGATTACAGATGTAATTGCAGATCGTGAAGAAGGGCGCGCTTTAACAGAATATGGCACAGTGATTAATTCACATGAATTTGATGGTCTAACATCTGAAGAAGCAAAGGAAAAAATTACAGAAAAATACGGAACTAAAAAGATAACCTACAAACTCCGAGATTGGCTTCTTTCGCGACAACGCTACTGGGGCTGTCCGATTCCAATTGTCTATGATCCAGAGGGTAAACCACATCCAGTTCCGGAAGAGCATTTACCATGGGTATTACCAACAGACAATATTGACTATACCCCCAAAGGCACTTCGCCTCTTGGTTCATCAAAGGAGCTTGTTGAACGAACGGAAAAAATTTTTGGTAAAGGTTGGCGTCCCGAAATCGACACAATGGATACCTTTGTAGATTCCTCATGGTATTTCTTGAGATATACAGATCCTCATAATGATCAATCTTTTGCAGATAAAAATATGCAGAAGAGTTGGATGCCTGTTAAACGATATTCTGGTGGTGCAGAACACACGACGATGCATCTTCTCTATTCACGTTTTTTCCATAAAGCACTCTACGATCTAGGTTTGGTGAATGAAAGTGAGCCATTCAAGAATCGTATGAACCGTGGGCTTATCTTGGGACCAGATGGTCAAAAAATGAGCAAGTCAAAAGGCAATGTTGTTGATCCTGGTCCGCATGTCGAGCGTGTTGGTGCGGATACGGTTAAAACATACTTGGCCTTTATAGGACCTTACAATGAAGTAGGGCAGTACCCATGGGATCTTGGTGGTATTGCAGGTGTACGCAGGTTTTTGGAGAGGGTATGGAAGTTGCAAGAAATAGTTACAACTGATGAGGATTCAAAAGAGATACACATTTTGCTAAACCAGACAATCAAAAAAGTTACTGAAGATATCGAAAGCTACAAATTTAACACGGGTATTAGTCAGATGATGATTCTGGTAAATGAAGTAGAGAAAGTAAAAAAAATATCCAAACATACATATAAAACATTGTTACAGCTCCTTGCACCTTTTGCTCCACATCTGACTGAAGAGCTCTGGGAGAAGATGGGACACAAGAACTCTATTCATATTGAATCATGGCCTCAATATGATTCCTCTAAACTTATTGGAGATGAAGTCACATATGCGATACAAATCAACGGCAAGCTTCGTGGTGAACTACGAGTGGCGCGTGACACAGAAGAGTCAGACGTGGTTACGATGGCACAGGATATCCAGGGTATAAAGGAAAGAATAAGAGACAAACAGGTGCTGAAAACGGTCTTCGTAAAAGGGCGATTAGTAAACTTTGTTATCGAAATATAACAATTTTGACAAAAATAACAAATGTATGGTATTGTATTTTCTGTCAAGAATTAATGTGTTATAAAAAATCATGCCTAAGAAAAAGACAATCATCACATTTAAACCGAAACAAGTTGTAAAACGACTCTTTGCCGCGTTGCCTGACCGTGCTCGGGACGTTGTTACCGGTAGATTTGGTCTAGGAACAACTACTACAAGAATGACTCTTGAAAAGATTGGTGAAAAGTACGGAATTACCCGTGAACGTGTTAGACAGATTGAAAACTACTCAATTACCAATATTCGTAAGTCAGATGCATATAAGAAGGAGGCTACTGTTTTTGAAGAAATGGCGAAAATCATTGAAGATTTGGGCACAATGATTACTGAGGACGAGCTCTTGAAACACATGTCTGATGATAAATCTATTCAAAATCATATTCACTTTCTCCTTGTGGTAGGGGACGCATTTACAAAAGAAAAAGAAAACGAACAGTTTCATCATCGATGGTATGTTGATAAAAAACTTGCCAAATCTATTGAAGATGCACTGAAAAAAGTATACGAAACAATACCCGATGATGCGCTTATTCCTGAATCAGAGATGATCGAATCTTTCTTGCAGCATATTGAAAATATTTCTGATACATATCGCAATGAAGAAATTTTGAAACGATGGCTCACCGTTTCAAAGCGTATTGGTAAAAACCCATTGGGTGAGTGGGGCAAAAGTGATTCATCAAACATCAAAGTAAAGGGTATGCGCGACTACGCCTTTCTTGTTATTCGTCGTCACGGATCTCCTGTTCATTTCCGCGAAGTGGCAAAACTCATTGAGCAATATTTCAATAAAAAAGCGCACGTTGCGACAACTCATAACGAACTTATCAAAGATCCACGTTTCGTACTTGTTGGACGTGGTCTCTACGCACTCAAAGAATGGGGTTATAACTCCGGTCCAGTTCGAGATGTGATCAAGGAAATTCTTGAAAAAGAAGGACCTCTCACTCGTGAAGAAATAATGGAAAAAGTTTTGAAGGAGCGATACGTCAAGGAGAATACTATTCTCGTAAATCTACAAAATTCGGACTATTTCAAAAAGGATAAAAACGGACGATACTCAGTAGTCAAGTAATACTCACTCTTCACATAGCCCCCTTTCATGCACTTTGCTATGATTAGGGTTATGTTTGATGCGTTTTTAGAACCGCTTCGCATATATTTATTGCCGACATTAACAGTCGTCTTTTCTTTTTGGTACATATGGCTCCCCGCAATGTTCATTATGGGATTCTGGCATATATGGGTAAATTTTAAACGGCGTGAGTTTCACTTTAACCAAGGGTTTGTGTTACTTGAGATGCGACTACCTAAAGATATCAGCAAATCACCGGCAGCAATGGAAGCAGTATTAAACCATTTTTATCAAACAGCTGGAGAAGCCACGTTCATTGATCGTTATATAAATGGTAAGACACGTGCATGGTTTTCACTTGAGCTCGTATCAATTGAAGGACAGGTACGTTTCTTTATTTGGAGTAGAAAAAATTTACGCAATCTTATCGAAGCGCAACTATATGCCCAATATCCATCTATTGAAATCCATGAGGTGCCTGATTATGCACTACCAGTCGTTTCGGATCCTAGTACAAACACAATGTGGGGTTGTGAATTTGATCTCACAAAACCAGATGCATATCCTATCAAGACATACATAGATTATGGTTTAGACAGAGATCCTGATGAGGAATTTAAGATCGATCCGTTAGCGTCTCTTACAGAATATCTTGGCTCTATTGGGAGAGGTGAACAAATTTGGATACAGATTATTATTCGTGCGCATAAAAAAGAACGTAAAAAGGCAGGTACCTGGTTTGGTACTGTTGACTGGACTGATGATGCAAAAAAAGAAATTGAGAAACTACGTAAACAATCCATAATTGATTCAGAAGGAGAAAAATCTAGAGTGAGTGTACTTACTGAGGGTACCAAAGATACCATTGCTGCCATTGAACGTAGTATCGGTAAAACACCATTTGATTGTGGGATTCGCGGTATATATATTGCAGACAAGGATGTGTTCAATCCTATTAATATTACGGGCTTAACCGGTGCATTTAAATCATTTAGTTCGCAGGATCATAACGGTTTTAAGCCAGCACGTGGCCTTACTGGTTTTGATTATCCGTGGCAAGACTACGCTGATATACGTAAAAATAAGAAAAAGGCAGATTTACTCGATGCATACAAGAGACGATCGTATTTCCATCTACCTGCTGCGAGTCCTTCTTTTGTGTTAACAAACGAAGAAGTAGCCACCTTATATCATTTTCCAGGACAATCTGTCGCAACACCAACATTTACTCGTATCCCGTCTCGCAAAGCAGAAGCACCTTCAAACTTGCCGATCTAATATGCATCGTATTCGTCGATTTATTCACAAATTACAAAAGAAACTCGATGCGTGGTTAACAGAAGAGCGACGCGAGTATATTTTGATCCACAAATATCACCCGCGTGCGACACTCTTGTTTGCTGTCGTTGCCATCATTATCAGTTCAGGTGTTTTCATCTATGGTACATGGCTCCGTCCGCCACGCAGTTTTCCTCTCCATTCATTTATAACAATTAAAGAGGGAGGTACGTTGAGGGAGGCGGCTCAACAGCTTCGTGATCAAGGTGTTATTCGGTCAGCACGACTATTTACATATGCTGCTAAAATATCTGGGAGAGAACAGAGTGTGATTGCGGGTGAATATTTTCTAAGGGATCCTGAAAACTCACTCTCTTTGATGTGGAGAATCGCTACCGGAGACTACGGTATTGAGCCTGAAAAGCTAGTTATACCAGAGGGGTCAGATGTATACGATATTGCTGAACAACTTGCTGAAACATACCAAACATTTGATCCAATTGATTTTCTATCAATCGCGCAACCATACGAAGGTTATCTCTTTCCTGATACCTATTATGTATACCCCAATCTAACTGCCGAGGAAGCCTTGAATCTCTTTAGATCAAATTTTGAGAAACAGATCTTTGACATTGCTGATGAGATCGAAGAATTTGGAAAACCGCTTGATGAAGTGTTAATTGTTGCCTCAATAGTTGAGCGTGAAGCAAATAAAAAAGCAGATCGAGAAACTATTGCTGGTATTATATGGAGACGTTTAGAAATTGGTATGCCACTCCAGGTTGATGTTACATTTCGATATATCAATGGAAAACATACATATAATCTTACTCGGGCTGACCTTCTTGAAGACAATCCTTATAACACGTACGTAAACAAGGGGCTTCCACCGACACCTATCGCAAATCCTTCGCTTGAATCAATCTTAGCAACCGTGAATCCGCGAGAGACTAACTACCTATTCTTTTTAGCGGATCGTCGATATAGAACATATTTCTCCGAAACATACGAAGAACATTTGCGCAAAAAAAGATTGTACGTCGATTAAACTACGGTATGGATCTTGCGTCTATTTATGTTATGTTAAGGCGCGTGAAAAAAGTCGGTAACAATGTATTTGTGGGAGTATCAGGAGGAGTAGATAGCTCTGTTTCTTTGGCATTGCTCAAAGAGCAGGGGTATAACGTGACCGGCGTTTTTATTAAAGTTTGGTATCCAGATTGGTTAGGAGAAGGATGTGATTGGCGTAGTGAAAGGCGAGATGCCATGCGTGTTTGTGCAACAGTTGGTGTGCCGTTTTTAACACTTGATCTTGAAGATGTATATAAAAAAGAGGTCGTAGACTATTTGATTGAAACATATAAAAATGGTGAGACTCCTAATCCAGACGTAATGTGTAATCGCTATGTAAAATTTGGATCATTTTGGGATTTTGCTCAAAAGCATGGGGCCGACTACATTGCTACTGGGCATTATGCACAAAGGAAAATTGAAAATGGAAAATGGAAAATGGAAAATTCAGTCGATACAGACAAGGATCAGACATACTTTTTGTGGACGTTAACACCTGAAGATTTGGAACATGTATTGTTTCCAATAGGTCATCTGACAAAACCGGAAGTGAGAAAACTGGCAGAGAAATTTGAACTACCTACATCAGCCAAAAAAGATAGTCAGGGTCTCTGTTTCCTTGGCGATGTGACCATTCGTGACCTACTCTCACACTATGTAGAGACAAAAAAGGGAAGTGTACTTACTGAAAATGGAGAAATAATTGGAGAACATGACGGAGCATTTTTTTACACAATTGGTCAGAGACACGGCTTTACGCTCCAAAACAAGGAGACATATAGTATTCCACACTACATAATCGCAAAGGATATAGACAAGAATACAATTACCGTATCAACCAAGAATCGTATTGAGCAACCTATTAAAAATATCTCACTCACACATGTGAATTGGTTGTCTGATACTCATAAAACTAACTGTTTAGTAAAGATAAGGCACCGCGGTAAACTACTTGAATGTAGTGTCTTAATTGATGGAAAAAGAGGAACTGTTTCATTTATTGATGATATAAGTCGAGAATTTCCAGCGATAGGCCAGTCTGTTGTGTTTTATAAGGATGGTATGTGTTTAGGTGGAGGTATTATCGAATCTATTCAATAGGCGAGTAATCCAGAGGTGTTTTTTTACAATCTTGTTACTATAGATGCATGCAGCATATAGAAGTGATAAAGAACGATGGGACGGTAGAAGTTTTTGATCCGATGAAACTTGAAAAATCTCTTCGTCGTTCTGGTGCAGATAAACAAATATCAGAAGAGATTGTAGATCGTATTCAGAACAGTTTAAAGCCTCACACAAAAACAAAAGAGATTTACCAAAATGCATTTCAGATGCTTCGAGAAAAATCGCACACAGCAGCAATGCGTTACTCTCTTAAAAAAGCAATTATGGATTTGGGACCAACGGGGTTTCCGTTTGAAAATTTACTTGCAGCACTTTTTGAGAGACAAGGCTACAAAACAAAAGTAGGAGAAATTGTTCAAGGAAAATGTGCAGCACATGAGGTAGATGTAATTGCATGGAACGATACAGAACTTATTATGGTTGAAGCTAAATTCCATAATATGCTTGGTACTAAATCAGACCTGAAAGATGCATTGTATGTAAAAGCGCGTTTTGATGATATACGAGGGCAAGAATATTCGTTTGGAGGAAAGAAACAAACTTTAACTGAAGGGTGGCTCTTAACAAACACAAAGTTTAGCTATACAGCGATCGAATACGCACAGTGCGGTGGCCATATGCGCTTGGTTGGTTGGAGCTATCCGGAAAAAGGCAACCTCCAAGACATGATTGAAGGCGCTAGTTTACATCCTATTACATGTCTCACCACACTTAATCGCTCTGAGGAAAAATTATTGATGGATAAAGGGCATATTTTGTGCCAAGCGGTAACTGAGCAGGCTTTAATTAATGTGGGTATACGCAACAAACAAAAGGTGGGGCGCATCCTTAATGAAGTGAAGAGATTGTGTTAGAATAGTAAAAATATGGAAATAGCAGAAAGTCTCATACCATATACCAGCATGATACTTGCCCTCGTACTCGGTATGCTCCTTGGTATTGAACGTACATTTGCAGGTAAGACAGCGGGACTTCGAACCTATGGACTGGTTTCAATGGGGTCGGCATTATTTATTGTGGTAACGAATATTGTTCTTGAGGATTTTATCGGGCTTACAAGCTTTGATCCGACACGAGTTGCAGCAGGTATTATTACTGGAATTGGTTTTATCGGTGCAGGACTTATTTTGTTTCGAGAGCATAAATTGCGTGGACTCACGACTGCAGCGGGACTATGGGTCGCATGTGGTATTGGTATTGCGTGCGGATTTGGTCTCTATATGATTGCGACATTTGCTACATTTCTTACACTATTTGCCTTTACAGCATTATGGTTTGTTGAAGATAGAGTACGACACCTCAAGCAAAAATCTAATTTGGCACATGGATCAGAAGACATCCAATAAAATTTCCTTCACAGATCGCGTCTATGCCGTTGTAAAGCATATACAGAAAGGTCAAACACGTACATACAAAGAGGTGGCGGAACAGGCCGGAAGTCCTCGTGCATATCGAGCAGTTGGCAGTATTTTGAGTAAAAATTTTGATCCTCACATCCCATGTCATCGAGTTATTAAGGGTAATGGTGCTATAGGTAACTACAACCGTGGCGGTAAGAAAGCGAAGGAGAGAATTTTAAAACAAGAAGGTGCATTATAAACATAATGGAAGAAGATTTTGCAAGCAAAAAGAAACTTATTGATCGACTAGAGCATAGTAGTGGTGTTTTAAAAAATCCGCGTATCAAAGAAGCGTTTGAAACCGTAGATCGTGCAGATTTCGTCTTTGGTGACTATAAAATCGAGGCATATGAAGATTATGCGCTTCCCATGACAGAAGGCTCGACAATCTCACAGCCAACAATAGTTGCATTTATGCTTGAGCTTCTTGATCTTCAATCCGGAGAGTCGGTACTTGAGGTTGGATCGGGGAGCGGGTTTGTACTTGCACTCATGTCATATATCGTTGGTGAAGCAGGAAATGTATACGGCACTGAAATAAATACAGAATTACTTTTATTCTCAGATAGAAATATTCAAAAATACCCAGAACTTTCCAAAAGAATACACAATATGCCTGCAACGGGGGAGTTGGGACTCATAGAAGATGCGCCGTATGACAAAATACTTGTCTCCGCAGATCTTCCAGAAATTCCATCTGAACTTGTGGGGCAACTTACTGATGGTGGTATTTTAGTGTGTCCCGTAAAAGGAGAAATGCTGCGAATTCAAAAGAAGGATGATTCGTACGAGGTACTACAATCATTTCCAGGGTTTTCTTTTGTACCAGTTGTATAAAATATAGGTATGTCAAAAACAGACCTTATGCGACAGATTCGAGATGAGGTTCTAAATTTGAGGGAATCATCTCTCTATACGTATCGGACACAAAATAAATATTTTCCTGTTATTGGAGATGGGGATCATGATGCAGAGATCATATTTATCGGTGAGGCACCAGGTAAAAATGAGGCAATGACCGGTAAACCGTTTTGTGGTGCATCTGGCAGGATTTTAGACGAGTTACTTCAAAGTATTAATCTTGATCGTAAAACAGTATATGTGACAAATATAGTTAAAGACCGTCCGCCAGAAAATCGCGATCCTACACCACAAGAAATAGAACTGTATGCACCATTTTTAGATCGCCAAATAGAAATAATTAAACCAAAGGTAATAGCGACACTTGGTCGTTTCTCCATGCAATACATTATGAAGCGATATGGCTTGGATTTTGAACTAGATGCGATTTCAAAAATTCACGGGAAAGAGTTTCGAACAAAGACAGATATAGGAGAATTTACTGTTATTCCACTCTACCATCCGGCAGTAGCCGTGTATAATGGAAATACAAAGGACGAACTTAAGAAAGATTTTACTACCCTAAAGAAATACGTATAATGCTTACCATTCTTGAAAACCCGAATTTAATTCTCAGTATTGCCTCTCTCTCAGAAGTTATTGGTGCAATACTCATCGCTTTTGTGGTTTACAGCGTTCATCAACATATTGTCAAAGAGCGGAAGATAGACGAGGACGTATTAACCTCTATGAAAACAGAAAGGGTATATATGGTGGCCGGTATTCTTCTCATCATTTTTTCATTTATATTGGAAGTTTGGACTCGACTTGTCCTTGGTGGAGCTGTGGTGTAGGCTCTGTATCATGGCAAAAACAACACCAAAGAAATTATCTTATAAAACAGAGTGGGATCTCTCACTTTTTTATACATCTGCAAAAGATCCACAGATTGCAAAAGACCTGGAAAAAGCACAGCGAGACATTATGGCTTTTGCAAAAAAATATAAAAATAAAGATTTTACAAAAGATACCAAGTCATTACTATCCGCCCTACAAGATCATGAAAAACTCGAAGAACAAAACGAACTAAGTAAAATCGCGCGCTATTTTGGTTTTCGTAGGGAATTGAATGCAAAAGATGTAGAAGCGGAAGCGCGTCTCAATGAACTATCACAAATTGGGGCAAAGCTTTCTAATGAGGTTGTCTTTTTTACATTAAAACTAGGGAAAATATCAAAAGCAGAACAAGAAAAATATCTACGTGACCCGAAACTAAAAAAATACCACTACTCATTGAAGACTCTTTTTGATAATGCAAATTTTCTTCTCACAGAACCTGAAGAAAAAATTATGACGGTAAAGTACCTTACATCTCGCGGTATGTGGACATCCGGATTTGAACGTCTCCTTAATAAACAGACTGTAAAACATAAAGGAAAAGAAATTCCGCTCCCTGAAGCTTCCGGGAAAATGCCGACACTTCCTACAAAAGAAAGACGGGAATTGTATAGAAAAATGGCCGACGTACTATATTCTGTTGCCGATTTTGCCGAAAGTGAAATGAATGCGGTTGTTACAGATAAAAAAATTAATGATGAACTTCGTGGTTATAAACTTCCTTATGAAGCAACAGTGAGGGGCTACGAAAATGATCTTAGAACCGTGGAAACCCTTCGAAAAGCCGTACAGAAATTCAATAAAACGAGTCACAAATTCTTTAATATAAAAGCAAAGTTACTGAATGAAAAGAAATTGATATACGGAGATCGTGCCGCTCGTGTAGGTAAAGTATCTAAAAAGGTTGAATTTAGCGACGCTGTTAAAATTGTTCAAGAAGAATTCAAGAAGACCCACCCAAGGTTTGAAGAAATCTTTATGAACATGCTTACAAATGGTCAACTTGATGTGTATTCAAAAGAAGGAAAGTCTGGGGGCGCATTTTGTGCATGGACGCACGGTTTACCAACATTTGTCATGCTCAACCATACTGACGACATTAATTCATTGAGTACTCTAGCCCATGAAATGGGGCATGCTTTGCACGCAGAGTATTCAAAGGGACAAGGTGTTTTATACGAAGATTGTTCAACAGCATCAGCAGAAGTAGCAAGCACGTTTTTTGAAGCGCTCGTTTTTGATTCCATCCTTGAAAAAGCGACGGATAAAGAAAAAATTATTCTTCTCCATGATAAATTACAAGACGATATTCAAACAATTTTTCGACAGATGGCCTGTTTTGAATTTGAAGTAGAGCTCCATAACACCATTCGTGAAAAAGGCTTCTTACCAAAAGAGGATATTGCACGCCTCATGAACAAACACATGAAAGCGTATCTTGGTCCCGTGTTTGATTTGGAAGACAAAGATGGATTTTTCTTCGTCTCATGGCCACATATTCGCAATTTCTTCTATGTATATTCGTATGCATTTGGACAAATTGTCTCAGCCGCGATGTATGCAAAATATAAAGAAGATCCGGCATTTATCGGTAAAGTGATCGAATTCTTATCTGCTGGTGGATCAGACTCACCAGAAAATATCTTCAAATCAATCGGTATTGATGTGACAAAGCTCGATTTTTTCGAAACAGGTCTCAAGCAGATAGAAAAACAAGTAAAAGAACTAGAGAAACTCACGAACAAATAGTATGTCATTTACACCGTCACAAAAAACGCTTGAACGATATGCGGATGTGCTTGTTAATTTTGCCATAGGACACGGCAAAGGTATTAAAAAGGGTGACGTCGTACGCGTTGTTGCAAACGAAGCAACAAAACCACTCTACAAAGAAATTAGAAAAGCTATTTTAAAAGCGGGGGGCCACATTATTCCATTTTATCAACCTGATGATACGAAAGAATCAAACTTTTCAGAAGATTTTTTTACCCTTGCAAGCGAAGACCAGCTATCATTTTTTCCAAAAACATACATGAAAGGGCTTGTAGATCAGGTAGATCACAGTATTACCGTGTGGGGAGATACATATCCTGAAGCACTTAAAAAAGCAGATCCTAAAAAACTTCTCATGCATGAAAAGGCGAGGAAACACGTATACGAATGGTTTTTCGATAAAGAAAACAAGGGAAAATATAGCTGGACCGGCGCACTTTATGGTACCGAAGCTATGGCAAAGGAGGCAGGACTCGATCTTACAGAATATTGGAGCCAGATCATTAAAGCCTGTTTTCTCGATGAAACAAATCCTGTAGCAAAGTGGAAACAGGTTGACCAAGAAATTAAGAGTACGGCTAAAAAATTAGACAAACTAAATATTCAAAAAGTTCACCTAGAAGGACCTGATATGTCACTCGACATCACCATTGGCGATAAGCGAAAATGGGTATCTGGTGGAGGTGCTAATATTCCAAGTTTTGAAATTTTTACCTCTCCTGATTGGCGTGGCACAAATGGACGGATCAAGTTTAACCAGCCGCTGTACAGATACGGCAACCTAATCAAAGGCATTGAACTTGAATTCAGAGACGGCATAGTGGTGAAATCAAAAGCAAAGAAAAACGAAAAACTGCTTAAAGAAATGATCGCAACAGAAGGAGCAAACAAAGTCGGTGAATTTTCACTCACCGATACGCGTTTTTCTCGCATCACAAAATTTATGGCAGAAACACTCTATGACGAGAATATGGGTGGACCACATGGCAACACCCATATCGCACTCGGCAGTTCATATCACGAAACATACACGGGAGACAGGGTCAAAATGAAGCAGAAAGATTGGCAGAAACTTGGCTTCAACGATTCTTCTGTGCATACAGATATCATTTCAACTACTCCGAGAACGGTTACGGCAACACTCAAAAATGGTACAGAAAAAGTGATTTATAAAGATGGCATGTTTACTGTATAGTTTTGCTTTTTAGCCATTTTCTCGTACAATCACACTTATGAAATCTGATGAGATCCGAAAAAAATTCTTAGCGTTTTTTGAGAAAAGGGGGCACTCTATAATCCCATCAGCACCTTTAGTACCCGAAAATGATCCTACCGTTCTTTTTAATACTGCGGGTATGCAACCACTGGTTCCATATCTCATGGGCGAACCACATCCAGCGGGGAAACGTATCGCTGACGTTCAAAAATGCGTCAGAACCGGCGACATTGATGAGATTGGTGACAACACTCACCTGACTTTTTTTGAAATGCTTGGCAATTGGTCTTTAGGAGATTATTTCAAAGAAGATGCAATAAAATGGAGCTATGAACTTCTTACATCAAAAGAAGAGGGTTTTGGTTTAGATCCTAATCGTCTATACGTAACAGTATTTGCCGGAGACGAGAACGTACTACGAGATGAAGAATCTGCGCGAATTTGGGAATCTGTTGGTATGCCAAAGCATAGAATCTATTTCAAAGGAGCAGATGCGAACTGGTGGCCAGCTGTAAAAGGAAAAGATACGTGGACTGGTCCTACAGGACCTTGTTCAGAAATGTTTTATGACCTCACAGAAGAAGGGTTGGGTGATTTAACTCCCGAAGAATACAACAAAGCTGATGATGAGCAGAAAATTGTTGAGATTTGGAATGATGTGTTCATGGCATATGAAAAACGAGATGGAAAAATTGTAGGAGAGCTACAATATAAAAATGTAGATACAGGTGCAGGACTAGAACGTCTTGCAGCAGTTCTTCAAAACAAAAAGTCTGTTTTTGATACTGATTTATTTGAACCAATACTTGCTGTTATTCCACAAGGAGATGAGAGATCTCGACGTATTGTAGCCGATCATATCCGTGCTGCAGTTTTTCTCATTGCAGATGGTGTCACTCCTGCTAATACAGACAGAGGGTATATCTTGCGTCGACTACTTCGCCGTTTAATCCTTAAATATCCGAATCGCGCATTAGATGCAGAAGGTATATCTGTGCTGGTTGATACTGTTGTAAATAAGTATGGTGCATTTTATAACAATCTCATTACACAAAAAACTTTTATTAAACAGGTAATGGAAGATGAGAATGACAAGTTTAAAAAATCCTTAACACAAGGACTCAAACAATTTGAAAAGCTGGCAGAAGGAAATATCAACATTTCAGGCAAAGATGCATTTATCCTATTTTCTACATACGGTTTCCCTATAGAAGTCACAGAGGAAATGGCAGTAGAAAAAGGAATGACGGTAGATAAGACAGGTTTTGAAGAAGAGATGAAGAAGCATCAAGACCTATCACGCGAAGGAGCACAGGGGAAGTTTAAAGGAGGATTGGGAGATACGAGTGAAATGTCGGTCAAGTATCACACGGCAACACACCTGCTTCATCAAGCACTCCACGAAGTGCTGGGAGACCATGTGGAACAAAAGGGGAGCAACATCACGCCGGAGCGTCTCAGGTTTGACTTCTCACATCCTGAAAAAATGACAGATGAACAGAAGAAACAAGTGGAGAATATTGTAAACCAGAAAATTGCAGAGGATTTACCGGTACATAAAATAATTTTACCAAAAGACGAAGCGCTTAAAATTGGCGCGCATCACTTCTTTGGAGACAAATATGGAGATGAGGTAAGCGTGTACTATATCGGTGACTCTTTAGAAAACGCATATTCAAAAGAATTTTGTGGTGGACCACATGTTGAGCGAACAGGAGTTCTCGGTCACTTCACCATTACAAAAGAAGAATCCGTCGCACAAGGTGTACGACGCATTAAGGCTATTCTTGAGTAATTAGCTTATCTTAATAGTGGATTTGTACTAATTTTCCATTTTGCTTTTTACATTTTAAATCTTCTTTGTCCCCAAAAAGATCTTGTGTTTACGTACGTAAATGACTATCATAAAATAAGTATATGGTCCCGTTAGAAGCCGCGATCGCGTACATAATCCTAATACTTATGGTCGACACACATCATTTAGCAACTAAAATTTCAAGCAGAAAGCGAGTGATCGCGATCTGCTTCTAACGGAATGGCTAAAAACGTAATGCAAGACGTTATTCCAAAGGATAAACGCTCTATCAGGAATATCCCTATTCCTGGCAGTAAAAGACCAAAGATTTCTAAACCTCATGATGATGAGCCAGATGAACCTGTAACCGTAAGTAGAAGTCGCAAAATACCACCCCCACGGCAAACTAAAAGCAAGAAGGTCTTTGTCTTAGGCTTTATTCTCATTCTTATCCTCGCCATAGGGGGGATTATGACCGTGTTTGGAAAAACAACTCTCGTTATTACTCCTAAAAAGGCGGAGGCAAGCGTGAACACTGAAATAACCGCGTCTTCAGACAACAGTACACCTGTATTATTTCAAATGGTAGAACTTGAAGATACGCTCACAAAACAAGTGCCGGCAACTGACGAAGCGTATGTAGAGGAACAAGCTCGCGGAACCGTTGTCGTTTATAACAATTTTGACGAAGATGATCAGCGCCTCATCACAAATACTCGATTTGAATCACCAGATGGCAAGATATATCGCATCAGAGAATCTATTGTAGTACCAGGAAAGCAAGGAAATACACCTGGAAGTGTTGAAGTAATCGTGTATGCCGATGAGCCTGGAGAGGATTACAACATCAGTAACGCCACATTCACTATCCCAGGTTTTAAAGGTGACCCTCGCTATGACGCATTTTATGCAGAAACAAAAACATCTATTAGTGGTGGCTTTATAGGTCAAAGAAAACAAATTGCCGAAGGAGTACTCAATGATGCACATCAAGAACTTGATACGACACTCCGTGCAAACTTATTGGGTGCGATACAGGCACAAGTACCGAAAGATCTCGTTGTCCTTGAAGAGCTCGTGACCATAACGTATGAAGATGCTCCTCAGAAAGACAATGGTGATATGACTACAATCGGCAGAATTGGCCATATCAAGGCACCACTTATTCAAAACAAAGCTTTAGCTAAAGAGATCGCTCGTGCACACAATGTTCCAACTGACATCGAACTTTCGATTCCATCATTTGAAGGCGTCACTGTAGATTATGTAGATAGCGATGCTTCTGATGGACAGATCACCTTCAGTATTGCTGGACCCGTAAAGTTTGTGGCTGTACTAGATGAAGGCAAGATCAGAAGCGCTCTTGGCGGAAAACAAAAATCAGATCTCGCCAATACACTCGCCGGCATTCCAGCTATCGCTTCAGCAGAAGCATCTATTAGTCCGTTCTGGATCAGCTCATTCCCTGAGGACGGGTCTAAAATTAACATTGTTATACGATAGGTTAGCCACAGAAACGCCTATTGACCAAATTAAGCCCTTTTGATAACATAACGCGCAATCCACAAAGAAAAGGTAATGCAAAATAATGAAAATACATTTTCAGGAACTGTGGTTGAAACCCTTCCCAACGCAATGTTCAGAGTTATGCCTGACGAAAATGGTGAAGAGGTAATTGCATACCTATCTGGCAGGATGAAGCATAATCGTATCCGTGTACTTCTTGGCGACAAGGTGCTCATGGAACGGGATCCATATGGGGGCAAACCTCGTATTAGCCGCAGACTGTAATCTTTTGGTTGTAAAAAAACTAAGAGTATTGTAGTCTTATGCCGATCGGATGTGCTTAAGGGCGTCCCTTTTTTATTGTCATGAAAGTTAAAGCATCAGTAAAAAAAATGTGTACACACTGTCAAACAGTTAGACGTAAGGGCTACCTGTATGTCATTTGTAGTGCAAACCCACGTCATAAGCAGCGCCAAGGCTAATTTATATACACCATGCGTATACTCGGTATTACTATTCCAGAAGAAAAAAGACTTGAAATCGGACTAACCGTTATATTCGGAATTGGACGTGCACGTGCACATAAGATCTTAAAAGATGCCGACGTAGATTTCGGCGCAAAGCCAAAAGACGTATCAGTTGATGACGAAAACAATATCCGTTCACTCGTTGAAAAATATCGTCTTGAAGGAGATCTACGCCGAGAAGTTTCTGGAAATATCAAACGCCTCAAAGATATCAAGGCATATCGTGGAACTCGTCATGCCAAAGGGCTCCCATCTCGAGGACAACGAACAAAGACAAACACTCGTACAAAGCGCGGCAACATAAGAAAGACTATGGGTACTGGACGACGTAAGGTAGAGAAGACATAAAATAATTCTATGGGAAAGAAACGTATCATTACACAACAAGGAACCGACGCTGAAATTTTGAAGCAGCAGGCGTATGTGTCAAAGAAAAAAGTTGACTCTGGTATTTTCATCGTAGAAGCGACATACAACAATACAAAGGCCGTATTTACAGATACAAAGGGTAATACGCTTGCTTGGGCAACGAGTGGATCACTCGGATTCAAGGGTGCAAAGAAAGGAACTCCTTTTGCTGCTGCTAAAGTAGGCGAAACCGTAGCACTTAAGGCTGCTGCCATGGGTACAAAGGATGTAGCAATTGTTGTTCGTGGCGTAGGATCCGGTCGAGAATCTGCCATTCGAAGCTTTGCCTCTAAAGGTTTTAATGTTGTATCCCTTAAGGATATGACTCCTGTGCCACACAATGGCGTTAAGGCAAAGAAGCCACGTCGTGTATAAATTTTCAATCTTCAATTTCTAATTTTTACTTATTATCATGCGTACCGGACCAAAATATAAAATAGCTCGTCGCGTTGGTGCACCTGTTTTTGAGAAAACACAAACTCAAAAATTTGCACTGTCTGAACAGCGAAAAACAAAAACTCGAAAGCGAGGTCGCGCAAAATCAGACTTCGGTTTGCAACTTAATGAGAAGCAGAAGGCACGATATGTCTACGGACTTTCAGAAAAACAGTTTAGAAATTACGTTCTTGAAGCAATCGATCAAAAGAAAGTGCCGGCCACACAATATCTCTATAGCAAACTCGAGCGCCGTATCGATAACATCGTATATCGTGCTGGACTTGCATCTACCCGCCGTTTTGCACGCCAAATGGTATCTCATGGACACATCATGGTAAACGGACGCAGAATCACTATTCCTTCACATATTCTAACCAAGGGCGACGCATTCTCTGTAAGAGCAGGTTCCCAAACAAGTAAATTGTTTACAAATCTAGCAGAAGAATCGGCGGGACGCACAATGCCAAACTGGATGACGTTTGATATTGCAAAATTTGAAGGTGGAGTTAAAGAGGAGCCACAACTCACTGAATCACAGGATCTTCTCTTCAATCTTAATACGATTATCGAATTCTACAGTAAATAATCCTTTGTTTTAAGCCGTATGTTGTTACCAAAACCATTGCAATTTATTAGAAAGTAATGTAAAATAGCCCTCTGTTGCTAGTTATATAAAGCGCTTATGTCAACTCACTCAATAATTCTTCCGTCAAAACCTCGTATCGTGGATGAAAAAGATTTCCATGGTGTATATGAAATTGATGGTCTATACCCAGGGTATGGACACACTCTCGGTAATAGTCTCCGTCGTATTATTCTTTCATCACTCCCAGGTAACGCAATTACACGCGTAAAGATCTCCGGAGTTGCACACGAGTTTTCTACTATGGATGGTGTCGAGGAAGATGTCATCACGATTTTACTTAACCTTAAGCGAGTGCGCATTCAGATGCACACAGATGAACCACAAACACTTACGCTCAAAAAGAAGGGTGATGGTGTCGTGACTGCAAAAGACATTGACGTACCAGGTCAGGTAGAAATCATGAACCCTGAACAGATTATTTGTCACTTGTCTAACAAAAATAGTGAGATCGAGATTGAAATGACTGTAGAACGAGGACTTGGTTTTGTTGCACGAGATCAGCGAGAGAAAGAGAAAGTAAACATTGGCGAGATCGCACTTGATGCAAACTTCTCACCAATTCGACGTGCAACATATGAAGTTGAAAATATGCGCGTTGCAGACCGAACAGACTTTAACCGACTTCGACTCACACTCGAAACAGACGGTACGGTTACTCCTCGTGAGGCGCTTGAAAAATCAATTGAAATCATGATCCGTCAACTTTCCGCAATCATTGGTTTTGAAAGTGACAAGATTATTGCCGAGAGCACAAAGTCTCCTGAAGTTTCAACAGAGACAGACAATGGTGAAGAAGAGCCAGATACAGAGGCGCTTAAAACACGCATCGAATTTCTATCTCTTTCATCACGAACAGCTAACGCACTCCAGAATGCAAACATTCGCACTGTAGGCGGCCTTGCACGTAAGAAAGAGAAAGATCTACTATCAATTGATGGTCTTGGAGAAAAAGGTATCCAAGAAATCAAAGATGCGCTAGAATCTCTCGGAATCACTTTGAAGGAATAGGAGTAATTATATTTTATTATGAGACACGGGAACGCAAATAGAAAATTCGGACGACCAGCACGACAGAGAAAGGCACTCTTGCGATCTTTGGCGCGTTCTTTAGTGATTCATGAACGAATTGAAACTACTGAAGCGAAAGCGAAAGAAGTTCGTCCTTATGTTGAAAAGCTTGTCACAAAAGGAAAAAAGGGTACACTAGCAAACACTCGCATACTTATTGCCGAAATCGGAGAACGTGCAGCAAAGAAAACAGTTGAAAAACTTGGAGAACGATACGAAAAACGAGCGGGCGGATACACACGTATTGTAAAACTACCTCGACGAATGAGTGACGGTAGTCCCATGGCTATAATTGAACTTGTATAAAGATATGAAGTACACCATAGACGCAACAGGAAAAAAACTAGGACGAGTAGCTACTGAAGCAGCAACTTTGCTTATGGGTAAAAATACACCTACATACGCTCGACACGAAGAAAGTGGCAATACAGTTGAAATCGTAAACGCAGGCGGCCTTTCTATTACACCAAAGAAGATGACGGACACAACATACACTCGCTACTCTGGATATCCAGGAGGTCTCAAGATTTCACGTATGGAACAAGTAGTAGAAAAGAAAGGCAAGAGTGAGCTAGTTCGTATAGCTGTAAAAGGCATGTTACCGAAGAACAAGCTTCAGGCTCGCATGATGAAAAACTTAACAATTTCTGAATAGTATTATGGCAGTAGAGAAAAACGAAAAATACATAGGGGCAACAGGACGACGTAAAACATCTACGGCTCGTGTACGTATTACACCTGCAAAATCAGCAAGTGTAACCGTGAACGAACGAGACTATACCGTGTATTTTCCAACACAGGAACTTCGCGCGGTTGTCATGGATGCATTTAATACAGAAGGAGTCGCTGAAAAGTTTGCCGTTACTGTTAAAGTTGTTGGTGGTGGTATTCACTCACAAGCAGAAGCGGTACGACATGGTATTGCACGTGCGCTCGTGAAAAAAGACGAAATACTCCGAAAACCACTCAAAAAAGAAGGGTACCTTAAACGAGATCCTCGAACTAAGGAACGACGCAAGTTCGGTCTCAAAAAAGCTCGCAAGGCCCCACAATGGAGTAAGCGCTAGCACCACGACATTGTGGTCAGAAAGGGATCGGGGAAACTGGGTGTTTCTCCGTGGAGGAAGGATTGGGAAAACCGTGGGTTTCCCAGATCCACAGATGGAGTAAGCGCTAATCCAAGACAGCTCGAACGAGCTGTTTTTGGTTGACAAAGAAACGGTAACCGTCTTACAATATTCCTACATTCTTGAGAATACCAGAATGTTTTGATATAAACATATGGGTCAATTAAGAAAAATTAGTCCACAGATGCTTGAGGTTCGCTTCAAAGGCATCGCCAATCATAGAAGGATTCAGATTCTGATTTTTATTGCAGAACATGATGGTGCAACACTCGAGAGTATAGTTTCTGAACTCGCATGTAACCTAAAGACAATTGCGGAACACACCAAGCGTCTCTCTGATGCACAACTAATAGAAAAACAGCCCCAAGGGAGACACGTGATGCACTATCTATCACCTTCAGGAAGAATTTTATACAGATTTATTAGAAACTTTTAATACAAAGTATATGAATGATGAACAACATGATGAAGTAATATACGACGATGAAAATCCTGAGATGGATGCCAAAGGATCAGTCAAAAAACTTCGTGAGAAATTAAAAGTGTCTGAAGAAAAAGCGCAGGAATATCTGACAGGATGGCAGAAGGCGAAAGCCGATCTTGTAAACCTGCGTAAAGAGGATGAGAAGCGAATGACTGATCGTCTCAAATTTGCAGAACAGACCCTTATCCTCGACCTTCTTCCTGTAATAGACAGCTTTGATATGGCGTTCGCCAACAAAAAAGCCTGGGAAGAACTACCGAAAGAATGGCGTACAGGAGTAGAGTATATTCACGCAAACCTTATGAGTACGCTCGAAAAATACGGTGCAAAGACTATTAATCCAATCAATGAACCATTTAATCCTGAATATCACGAAGCGATTGGGGCAATAGAGACAGATAAAGAGTCAGATGATCACAAGGTACTCGAGGTCATACAAAAAGGATTCAAAATGCATGACAAAGTTATACGGACAGCAAAAGTAAAAGTGGGTGAATACAAAAGGAATTAATTATGGAAAAAAGGAAAAATGGAAAGATTGATACAATGCACATTTATTAAACTTCAAAACTTATTAACTTATAACTTTTAAACAAAATTACTATGGGAAAAATAATTGGAATCGATCTAGGAACAACAAACTCAGCAGTAGCCGTCATGGAAGGTGGAGAACCTCGCGTACTTGAAAATGCAGAAGGTAATCGAACAACACCTTCTATTGTTGCACTTTCAAAAACAGGTGAACGCCTCGCAGGACTCCTCGCAAAACGACAAGCAGTGACAAATCCAACAAACACAGTCTTTCAAATCAAGCGATTTATCGGACATACATTTGATGAAGAAGCGGTACAGAAAGATAAAAATGCTGTACCTTACGAAGTTAAAAAAGGGGCTGACGGTGGTGTACTCGTAAAAATGGGTGAAAAAGATTATCGACCAGAAGAAATCTCAGCAATGTTTCTTCAAAAACTCAAAGCAGATGCAGAAGCAAAACTTGGTGAACCAGTTACAGAAGCGATTATCACTGTACCCGCATACTTTAATGATGCACAACGAAAAGCTACAAAGGATGCAGGTAAAATTGCTGGTCTTGAAGTAAAGCGCATCATCAACGAACCAACAGCTGCAGCACTTGCATATGGTTTCAATAAGAAAAAAGACGAGCAAATCGCAGTCTTTGACTTCGGCGGCGGAACATTCGATATCTCTATTCTTGAAGTGGGGGATGACGTTGTTGAAGTAAAATCAACAGATGGAGACAGTCACCTCGGCGGTAAAGACATTGACCAAAAGATTATCAGCTATCTCGCAGATGAATTTCTAAAATCAGACGGTATCGATCTTCGTAAGGATCCTTTGGCTCTCCAACGTCTTGATGAGGCCGCTGAGAAGGCCAAAATTGAGCTTTCAAGCGCTTCGGAGACGGAAATCAACATTCCCTTCATTACATCAGGAGCAGAGGGTCCAAAACACCTTTTAATCAAACTCTCACGTGCAAAACTAGAAGAACTCGCCGATGAATTTATCAAACGATCAATAGATATTACCAAGCGAGCTATCGAAGCATCGCCATTCAAAGTAGAAGATATTGACGAAGTGATTCTGGTGGGAGGACAGACACGCATGCCGAAAATTATCGAAGAAGTTAAAAAATTCTTTGGTAAAGAACCAAACAAATCTATTAACCCAGACGAAGTGGTTGCACTCGGCGCAGCAATCCAAGGAGGTATTATTTCGGGTGATGTGAAGGATATTTTGCTTCTCGATGTTATACCGCTTTCATTTGGCATTGAAACCATGGGTGGTGTATCAACGAAACTTATTGAAAAGAACACGACTATCCCTGCATCTCGATCACAAGTTTTCTCAACAGCGGCAGACAACCAAACACAGGTAGAGATCCATGTACTTCAAGGCGAGCGAGAAATGGCTGGAGACAATAAATCCCTTGGACGCTTTGTGCTCGATGGTATTGCACCTGCACCACGCGGAGTGCCTCAGATCGAGGTATCGTTTGATATTGATGCAAACGGAATCTTGAGTGTAAAGGCGAAAGACAAAGCAACAGGCAAAGAACAGTCTATTCGTATCGAAGCAAGTTCTGGCCTTTCAAAAGAAGAGATTGAGAAGATGCAGAAGGATGCAGAAGTACACGCGGAAGAAGACAAGAAAAAGCGTGAACTCGTTGAAACGAAAAACCTCGCAGAACAGCTTATCTACACCAGTGAAAAATCAGTTTCTGAACATGATGCGAAACTGCCTCAGGAGCTGAAAGATAGTATTAAAACAAAAGTAGAAGATCTAAAGAAAGCAAAAGATGGAGCAGATCTTGAAACAATTAAAAAAGCATCAGAAGAACTCTCAAAAGAGATTCAAAAAATTGGTGAACACGTAAAGCCGGAAGAAACTAAAACAGAAGAAAAGAAAGACGGTGATGAAACTGTTCGCGACGCAGAAGTAAAAAACGAAGAGAATAAAGAGGGAGATAGAAAAGAAGAATAAGACGAGCCGGCGGATTCCTCCGCCGGTGTGTGTCTAGCGATCCTCGTCGTACGTATCTGGATCACCAAAAAGAGCTTCCATAGCTTTCTTGCCTCCCCAAAAGAACGCGATCCCCAAAGCGAGGACGAGACCTGCTGAAACAGCGATTCCGATTTCAAGACTCACGAACCTTTCCTCCTAATTTGATTTAACATTGTTTTTCGTATAAAATCAAGCCGTTCATTTGTATTACGTATTAACCTGATACCTAGTACCTAAGACCTAATTACCTATGAGTAAAGACTATTATTCAATTCTCGGAGTCGATAAAAAGGCTTCAAAAGACGACATTAAAAAGGCTTTCAGAAAGCTTGCTCATAAATACCATCCGGACAAAGGAGGAGGTGACCCTGCTAAATTCAACGAAGTAAACGAAGCATATAGCATTCTTTCTGATGATAAAAAACGTGCCGAGTATGATACATACGGACGTACATTTTCCGGAGCCGGCGGACAAGGAGGGTCTGGCTTTGAAGGATTTGATTTTTCTCAATTTGCACGAGAAGGTGGCTTTCAAGACTTTGACTTGGGAGACATATTCGGTGACTTTTTTGGAGGCGGACGAGATAGAACACCTCGCGGCCGCGACATATCTATCGACCTCGAATTATCTTTTAAAGAATCCGTTTTTGGAGTAAATCGCACGGTACTCCTCAATAAAACATCAGAATGTGCCACCTGTCATGGATCAGGAGCAGAACCTGGCACAGACATGGAAACGTGTACTGTATGTAATGGAAAAGGAAGCGTGAAAGAGGTTCGCCAATCATTCTTCGGCTCTCTTGCTGTAGAACAGCGCTGCTCGCAGTGCAAAGGAACCGGAAAAGTTCCGAAGGAAAAGTGTCACACCTGCAAAGGTATTGGTATAGAAAAGAAACAAGAAGAAATTTCCATTGATATTCCCGCAGGCGTTGAAAATGGAGAAATGGTCCGTCTTTCCGGAGCTGGTGAAGCGGTATCAGGCGGAAAGCCAGGCGATCTCTACGTAAAACTCCATGTTGCAAAAGATCACACTTTTACAAAACAAGGTACTGACATATTCATGAGCCTCAATGTGAAGCTCTCAGATGCACTTTTAGGTACAGACTATACGATTCCAACAGTCGATGAACAACCAGTAACTATCAAGATACCTCAGGGAGTATCGCATGGTGAAATCTTGCGAGTTAAAGGCAAAGGGGTGCCAACAGGAAAAAATAATCGTGGCGACATGATGGTAAAAGTCAAAATTGAACTACCTCAAAAACTTTCTAAAAAAGCTAAGGGTCTCATAGAAGAACTTCGCGAAGAAGGAATCTAGTATGGCTCAAGAGAAAGTTTGGGACCAAGAATATACACGCGGTCTATTTATCACAGGTGGAAATGAACCCCAAGCTGATACAAGAGATTTTGTAAAATTTTTGAAGAAACAAAATGTGCCCATTTCTGGCACTCATGTTTTAGATCTGGGATCTGGAACAGGGCGCAACAGTATCTATTTTGCCGAACTTGGTGCTCATGTTTCTGGTATCGAAATATCTTCTGTTGCACTAAGAGAAGCGGAAAAACAAACGAAAGATAAAGGGTTAGACATTACATACCTGCACAAAAGTATGGGGGAGAATCTGCCTTTCAAGGATAACTCGTTCGATATCGTGCTCGATGTAACTTCTTCAAATTCACTGACTGAAGAGGAGCGAGACATATACATACAGGAAACAAATCGAGTTTTAAAACCTAGTGGTTGGTTTTATATAAAAGCACTTTGTAAAGACGGCGATAAAAATGCACAGAATCTTCTGAAATCAAATCTTGGAAAAGAAAAGGACACATACACCATGCCCGAGACAAACATAATAGAGCGCGTATGGAGCAGGGAATACTTTGAAGAATTTTATGGAAAATATTTTAAAATAGTAGAACTCCAAAAAAAGACTAACTATTCTCGATTTAATAATCAGTCGTATAAAAGAAATTTTTGGATTGCTTATTCAAGAAATATGTAATAACGACGAAGCCCGGCGCACGATGCGCGCCGGACTATCCGTTGTCTTAAGGCGGGGGTATCGCCTGTTGTGCTCTTTTGGCAAAGAGCACCCAACATTCTGAGGCTCGCTCTTGATTGTTAGCCTCAGACGCTTCCTCTGCTTCACGAGCAAGCTGACTCATCTCTTCTGCATATCGTTCGTACTCTTCTTGCGTCATGGCAGTCATCTCCCGAAGTCGGACAGACTAGTAATCCAATGGATTACTCCTGTACTAAAGATGAACTTTTTATGAAAAACGTCAATAATAAAGAGTAAAAACTGTGTATAAGTTTGGCCGGCGCTCTCGCGCCGGCCGATAATCGAAACCCTCATTCCTCATCTTCTTTGGAAGGAAAATGGGCTTCGACTGCAACATTGATAAGTTCACGAACGTGCCCAGAAGGGAAGGCGAAAGCATTTCCTACTTGGGCAAGGAAATCGTCTCCTCGTTCAAATGCAGCCTCATTGAGCTGACACACCTGCTCGGGCGTTGCTGTTCCGTCACAGATGCACGCAATAGCATTTTGCGCCTGTCCTAGTGTCATCGCGAAACCCTCCAAAGAAGATACTATTACATACATCAGCTTGAATCAATCAATATTAAAAGGTAATCTAAACCTTATGAAAAAACTTCTATCCGGTGTCAAACCAACAGGTCGACTTCATATCGGAAACTACTTTGGAGCCATTAAACAGTTTGTAGATCTGCAAAACGAATACGAGTGTAATTTTATGGTAGCTGACTACCATTCACTCAATTTCATCCAAGACAAAAAGGAAATGCAGGAGCTCATTCGCGATACGGTCATTTCATATCTTGCCGTCGGACTCGACCCAGAAAAAGCAGTTATTTTTAAACAATCAGACATACAAGCACATACCGAGCTCGCCTGGATTTTTGACACCATCACCACCATGCCATATCTCATGCGCGCTCACGCATACAAAGATGCTGAGGCAAAAGGTAACGAAGTAAGTGTCGGCACCTTTAATTATCCTATGCTCATGGCTGCAGATATTTTACTTTATGACCCGGATGTTGTACCCGTGGGGCAAGACCAAAAACAGCACGTGGAATATGCACGCGACACGGCAGAGAAATTCAATCGTATTTATGGCGAAGCATTCAAACTTCCAGAAGCACTTATTTTGGATGATGTTGCAGTCGTGCCTGGAACCGACGGACGAAAAATGAGTAAAAGCTATGGAAACACTATTCCGCTTTTCGCGACACGCGAGGAAATAGAAAAAGCTGTGATGAGTATTGTGACAGATTCAACAGGAGACAGGCCGGAATATGTCTACAACATTCATAAACTCTTTAGGTCTCCTGCTGAACTTGAAAATCTCTATGAAGAGCACAAAGGAAAATACAAAGCTCTCAAAGAGGCGCTCATTGAGGATGTCGACACATTCATCGCACCACTTCGTGCAAGACGTGCAGAAATAGAATCACAAGGAGACAAAGTGACTGAGGTCCTCGCTCAGGGCAAAGAAAAAGCGAAAACAATAGCCGAGGCAAAGATGGAGAAGGTGAGGGAATTCGTTGGAGTCACACTATAAAGCAGAACGGAGGTCAATCGACCTCCGTTTTCTGTACCCCATAACTCTCAGCAAGATATGTATTACCGAGAGCAACGAGACCCTCTCGTGCCTCAGTAAAACTTTTGTACTTTTGCTTGCATGCCGGATGAGAATAGCCACTGCTACTATACCGACATGAGTCGCAGCCCATATCCTCAGATGCAAGACGATACTTTATCAGAGCTGTGGGAGCAATATCCCAATTCCACACCCGTTCAATCTGCCGATGTGCAAAATCTCGTACCCCTTGAAAGTCATAGTTGACCTCCTGGACCATCACATCATCAAAACCCTCAGGTTTATAGAGACGAATATCGGCATACTGTTGCATTCGACGAGAGAATGCAAAGAGCATGACAACTTCGCGAACAAATTGTTGACGTGTTACTGGTTGTAGTGCCACGAGCACCTCCTCTTCTGTGCTCAGAATAGATGTTTATATTCGGGTTGTCAAAATTAATCTAACACCAACTGATGTTCCACAAGTTCTCTATAGTCGGGCGATGAGGTAAGGAGTTCTTTATGTGTACCTTCAGCTGCCACTTTTCCATCTTTCACATAAATAATTTTGTCCGCATGGGCAACTGTTGCAAGACGGTGTGCAATGATGATGGTCGTACGATCTTTTGCAATACGATTAACTGCTTCGGTAATCAATCGCTCATTTTTGGTATCAAGATTTGATGTCGCTTCGTCAAAAATAAGGATGCGCGGATCACGAATAAGTGCACGTGCAATACCGAGTCGTTGGCGTTCACCACCAGAAAGTTTGATACCTTTTTCGCCGATTTTGGTTTCAAGCCCTTTCGGTGCACGTATGATCACATCTTGGAGCGCTGCAATATGAACCGCTTTTTGGATCTCATCTTCTGATGCTTTTCTATCTGCAGGTAATCCAAGCTCAATATTGGCGCGTATTGTGTCGTCAAACGGATCAATTTGTTGAGGCACATATCCGATAAACTGTCGAAGAGAATCGATATCATACGATGCAAGAGAGATATCGTCTATTAACACATCTCCTTTTTCAGGCAGATACGCACCAAGAAGCATTTGCACGATTGTTGATTTACCGGCCCCCGATGGACCAACAAGAGCAACAGTTTGTCCTGCCTTTATAGAAAAAGATAAATTTTTTAGAGCTTTTATTTCTCGTTCATGTTCATCAGATTCTTCAAGCGAGAGATATGTTTTATTTCGATACACAAACTCAACATTCTTAAATTCGATAGTGCCATTTATGTGTTTTGGTACATACGATCCAAATATAATGTCTGATTTGGTGTTCAAAAATTCCATATATTTTTCTACTCGCGGCAATACCTCTATGAGCTGCTTCTGTATTCCATAGATGGATTCTAGCTGCCCTGTTGCTGATTGCACCCAGGTAAACAAGATCACAAAACCGCCAACGTCATATCGTCCATAAAAAACACCAATGAGCGCGATAACCATCGTAGCAATGCGTATGATATGAATGAATGACCCCTGGATCAGGTGGTAATCCATCATGCGAGTCCACAAGGCTTTACCAATCAACACAAACTCATCGCCTATCTTTTTATAGGTCGAGATTACCTTATTACTTGAACCAAACAGTTTAATAAATACAAAGTTTCGGAGGAGTTCCGCATGAAGCGTGTTTCTTTCATGCCGCATTTCTTCGTGTGAGCGGAGCTCGGAACGAAAATGTCCCTGAAACCAAAACATGATTATGAATAACAGTATTACCGAGACAAGCAACACAAGTGCCACATAAATATCAAGCAGTAGACAAAGTATGACCGCGATTGAAACTCGTATGAATGTTGGTAATACATCGTAAAAAATGACCTTAACCAATTGCCGAGCAGCACTTTCTCCCGTATTCACTATGCTTTGCAACTTGCCACTATTTTCATTCATATGCTGATTCACCGATAGTTCGTTTGCTTTATTAAGCGTGACATACTGAAAATAGTGAGGAATATCCCAATCGAGATTCCTTGCCTCAAACCTTTCTCGCATATATGAAATAAAAAGAGCAGATAAACTTGCAACAAGTGCACCAAATACCAATGTCCAAATTTCTTCAGAAGGAGAATTTGCTGTGACCGCACTTACAATCTTTCCGAAAAAATATGGAACGGCAAAACCTGCCCCTATACTAAATACGAGCAACAGCATTACAACTGTTGTAGGACGAAGAAACGGCTTATAAATAGTGTAGATAGTTTTGAGTGTAGACATAGACCGCATATTTTACCATAAAATTAGCCTTAATCAATCCTACAAAGGTTCAACCTTTGTAAGGCTAGACTATGAAAATAGGTTAATTCTGTTATTATGGTCCTCATGAATCGAACATATATTGGCGAACTGTCAGACCATATCGGAAAAGAAGTTTCTATTTCTGGATGGATAGATGTGGTACGAGACCAAGGTAAAATGATTTTTTATGATTTCCGGGATATGTCTGGAAAAGTACAGGGTGTGGTCCTTCCAGGAAACGACGAGCTTCTCACCATTGCTCGTGAGACGCGACCTGAATGGGTTGTGACTGTAACCGGACAAGTGAACAAGCGACCAGAGAAAATGGTTAAAGAAGGAATCCAAAATGGCGACATTGAACTTGAAATAAAAGGGGTTGAAATTCTAAACAGAGCAGAAACTTTACCGTTCCCCATAGATAACGATACACGTGAAGTAGATGAGGAAGTCCGCCTCAAATATCGCTATGTAGACCTCCGTAGCGAACGTATGCAGAAAAATATGCGTCTTCGTAGTCAGTTTATACAAAAAGCACGCGAGTATTTGTTTAACCAAAATTTTACAGAAATCGAGACTCCACTTCTTACTGAATCAACTCCGGAAGGTTCCAGAGACTTTGTGGTGCCATCGCGTTTGCACCCTGGTAAATTTTACGCATTGCCACAATCACCACAACAATACAAACAGCTTTTGATGACCGCTGGTTTTGAAAAATATTTTCAGATTGCTCGTGCCGTACGTGATGAAGATCTGCGTGCTGACCGTGGTTTTGAACACACTCAAATTGATATCGAAACGTCTTTTGTAGAAAGAGAAGACGTACTCAACCTGATCGAAAACATGATCGTAGAGTCTGTAGAATCTCTTGGATTTACAATCAAAGAAAAACCATTCCCACGTATCTCATATAAAGATGCTATGGAAAAATATGGTGCAGACAAATTTGACCTAAGAACCCCTGAAGAAAAAGGGCAGGGGATATTGGCATATGCGTGGGTAATTGATTTTCCATTTTTTGAAAAAACAGATGACGGAAAATGGACATTCAGCCACAACCCATTTTCAATGCCATTACCTGAACATCTCGATAAACTCCTTAAAGGAGAAGATGTCGAAAACATTCTGACGACCCAATACGATCTCGTATGTAACGGATTCGAATCGGGTGGCGGATCTATTCGTGCTCATAAACCGGAAATACTTGAAGCTACATACAAAATTATGGGTTATACAAAAGAAGAAATGGAAGCAAGTGTGGGGCACATGCTCGAAGCATTCCGGCTTGGTACACCACCGCATGGTGGCATTGCACTTGGTGTAGAGCGAAACCTTATGAATCTCACCGGCGAATCATACCTTCGTGAAGTTCAAGCATTTCCTATGACTCGTGGTGGCCAAACATCTGTCATGAAAGCACCTAAGGAACTCACTCAAAAACAACTTGGTGAACTCGGTATAAAAGTAGAGAAGAAAAAAGAATAACGAGAAACGCGCGGATGTCCTCCTGGGACCCGCGCGTTTCTCGTTTTATCTACTATTAACTAATGACTTTTGACCTGCCCGCCAGTGCCTGTCGGCTTTAGTCTATGGCAGGCGGGCTAATGACTGTATAATAAACTTCATGTCTAGTGCGGCATATACAGTCAAAACTCCTGTTTTCGAGGGACCACTCGAACTTCTTTTGAATCTCATAGAAAAACGAAAACTTTTCGTAAGTGACATCGCACTCTCCGAAGTAGCTGATGATTTTATTTCATATGTGAAATCTCACCCCGAAATGCCTGTTGATGAATCGTCTCAATTTGTCCTGGTTGCCTCAACACTGGTCCTCATAAAATCCAAATCGCTTCTGCCAAACATGAAGCTTACAAGCGAAGAGGAGCAGAGTATTGATGATCTCGAAAGGCGTCTCAAAGAATACGAAAGATTTCGTGAGTTATCCCTTTTCATCAAATCTCTCTTCGGGCATAATCCTATGTTCGCGCCGGAGAAAGAAGTGCCGAAAATATCTGTTTTTGCACCATCTTCCGATATGACCTTGCCGAACCTTTCCGGCGCGATACTATCCGTCATAGACAATCTTCCCGAGCCAACTACCAAAGATCCACATGTTACGGTAAAGAAGGTTGTGAGTCTTGAACAGGTGATGGATAACTTGAAACACCGCATCGAACGCGCATTGTCGCTTTCATTTAAAGAATTTACCAGAGACGCAAAAGACCGCGTCCATGTGATTGTCAGTTTCTTAGCACTACTCGAACTTGTTAAACAGGGGAATATTGAAGCTGATCAAAAAGACACCTATTCTGACATTCACATAGAAACACAGGATGTGGGCACACCTAAATATATGTAATCTATGGATCAACACACACTCTCACTTGAAGCACAGATAGAAGCCATACTCTTTTATAAAGGTGAAGGCGTAAAGGAATCAGAACTTATCAAAACACTCGGCACAGACGAGCAGTCATTTAAAGATGCAGTACTCAACCTCAGAGAAAATTTATCCGGCAGAGGACTGACACTACTCGAGCATGACGGCATCATAGCGCTTGGTACTGCCCAGGGTGCACACGGGCTCATTGAAAAAATAACGAAAGAAGAACTCACGAGAGACCTTGGTCGCGCGGGTCTTGAAACACTCTCTATCGTACTTTACAAAGGACCCGTCAATCGTCGTGAGATTGATTATATTCGCGGTGTAAATTCGAGCTTTATCCTACGGAACCTGCTTATGCGTGGTCTTATCGAGAGGGTAGACGACAAAGCAGGGAGAGGATACTCATACAAGCCATCCTTGGACCTGTTGATGCATTTAGGTATTTCGCGAATAGACGAGCTACCTGATTATCACAAGGTAAAAGAAGAACTTGAAAGATTTGGTAAATCAGAGGACAATGGGGATAATGCGGTAGTTTAGCCGTTTATTATGGATACAGAGAAACAAAAAATTGAATCAGAACTAGAATCAGGAGAAATACAAGCATCCGAGCAGGTTTTATCATCTCCTATTTCCAATACACAACCTGAACCACGTATTCTACCCCCGAAACCACAGTCAAAATTCATACCAGCAATCATTTTTATCTCGTTGCTAGGGATGATAATCATTTTTGGAGTTCTCATTTTTGATCAAAAACCAATTGAGCCAGTGAAAGCCGAAGAACATGCCCCAGTAGTTGTGAACCCTTTTGATTCAGTACAGATAGAGGGAGCTTCTGGTGTGGTGATCGACCTGCGTACCAAAGAAATTCTCTATGCCAAAAACGCATCTTCCACACTTCCGCTCGCTTCGGTGACAAAACTCATGAGCGCATATACCGCACTTTCATATGCGCCAGATATTCTTTCGATCTCTATAAGTCCAGAAGACATACAGCTCCTCGGAGACCAGGGTCTTATTGTTGGTGAGACATGGCGCCTCGATGATCTTCTCGATTTTTCTTTGGTAACCTCGTCAAACGACGGCATGAGAGCAATCGCACGGGCAGTAGGTGAAGTAGAAAATAGTTCGTTTATAGAAGAAGAAAACCGAGCACATTTTATTGGACTCATGAATAAAACCGCCAATGAACTCGGTCTCACAAGTATGTCGTTTAAAAACGAAACTGGTCTTGATGAAATCACAGGTGGTACCGGCGGTGTCGGGTCGGCATATGATGTCGCTCAATTACTTGGTCTCATTGCACAGAAATATCCTGATGCACTAACACGCACACGTAATAATGAATTTTCCGTCACCTCACTTTCTGGATTCATACACGTTGGCAGAAACACCAACCTGTCTGCCGCAGCGATTCCCGGTCTTATGGGATCTAAAACTGGTTTTACAGATCTCGCGGGAGGAAACTTGGCAATTGTCTTTAATAGAAGCTTGAATTACCCTATAGCAGTTGTTGTCTTGGGATCCTCTGTTGAAGGACGGTTCCGTGATGTAAATACACTGGTAAACGCCACGTACGATTACTTTCAACTTAAGCACTAATATGATCATAGATATAGTCAAAGTTTTATTTCCACTCGTGACATCATTTATTATTGGAATCGGTATCACACCTATTGTGAGCGATTTCTTGTATCGCAATAAATTATGGAAAAAGCGCAATGTCCGAGCGGCTGTAGACGGATCGCCCGCAACAATCTCACAAAAACTGCATGATGATGAGGGGAAGAAAACACCCCGTATGGGAGGAGTTGTCATGTGGGTTTCTGTTGCTGCAACCGCACTCATTATTTGGATCATTTCTCACGTCATAGATGGCGATCTCGCTATTAAACTTGATTTTATCAGCCGTAACCAAACATGGATTCCTCTTGCCACACTAGTGTTTGGATCTCTTTTTGGTCTTATTGATGATTATTTAGAAACAAAAGAAACTGGTGGAGATCATATCGCAGGCGGACTTTCTCTTGCTAAACGACTATTCGCGGTTTCAGCAATAGCACTCGCAGTCGCACTTTGGTTTTATATAAAACTGGAAGTGAACAGTATCGGATTGCCTGTAGCAGAAGATCTAATGATTGGCTGGCTGTTTATACCGTTATTTGTCGTTGTTGCAATAGGTATTTATTCCGGCGGAGTCATCGATGGGCTCGATGGGCTTTCGGGAGGAATTTTTGCAGCAATTTTTGCCTCATATGCCGGTATTGCGTTTTACCAAAATCAAATAGACCTTGCCGCATTTTGTGCAGCTGTTGTTGGAGGTATACTAGCCTTTCTATGGTTCAACATACCGCCGGCACGATTTTACCTGTCTGAAACCGGCATCATGGGGCTCACGATCACGCTCACCGTTGTCGCCTTTATGACAGACACGCTCGGTGGGGGATACGGGTTCATAGTCCTTCCCATTATTGCTCTTCCACTCATTATCGAGTCAGGATCTTCTCTTATTCAAGTCTTGTCTAAGAAGTACTTGGGCAGAAAAGTGTTTCTAGTAGCCCCGATTCATCATCATTTTCAAGCAAAAGGATGGCCGGCCGCAAAGGTAGTTATGCGTTTTTGGATTATCGGCGTTGTCTGTGCACTATTAGGACTTATCCTCGCTCTTGTAGGACAATAGACAATAAAAATTCTGCTACAATAATTGCTACGTATGCGAACTAAGGTTGATCAACCATTTCTGTTTTCAGTTGCTATATTAACCATTGCTGGTTTTTTTATTTTTTCATCAGCATCTCTAGGGCTACTCGCGCAAAAAACAAGCGTGTATTCAAGCGTGACATTCAAACAGATATTTTTCGGACTCTTCTTGGGAACACTCGCCATGCTCGCAGTTTCGCGCATATCATTTAAGGTCTTTCGCCAAGTATCACTCATTTTTTTCATTGTCTCCATCTTATTAACGCTCGCAGTTTTTATACCTGGGCTTGGTATCGAACACGGAGGCGCACACAGATGGATTGATCTTGGATTTATTTCCTTTCAGCCAGCAGAAATTTTAAAAATAGGTTACGTTCTTTATTTAGCTGCCTATCTTGCTCATGCGAGAAAACAGATTACGACGGTGAGTGGCGGGCTCATTCCGTTTCTTGCCATAACAGCCGTTGTGGCAGGCGTACTTCTTATCCAACCAGACACTGACAATTTTCTCGTTATTGCTACAGCAGGTCTGGCCATGTTTCTTGTGGCAGGCGGGAAAATCAAGCACATTCTCATGATAGTTTTGGCTGGCGTTTTAATGATTGGTTTCCTCGCACTCACACGTCCGTATGTGAGAGATCGTATTATTACTTTTTTGGATCCATCTCGTGATGCACTCGGATCGAGCTATCAGATCCAACAATCATTTATTGCCATTGGATCAGGACAAATGTTTGGGAGAGGCTTTGGTCAAAGTATTCAAAAATTTAACTTTTTACCAGAACCGATTGGAGACTCAATCTTTGCCGTCTTTAGTGAAGAATTCGGCTTTTTTGGAGCAATCATACTCATCGGCCTCTTCATCTTTTTTGCAGTTCGCGGGCTTAAAATCGCTTCAAACACAACCGATCCCTTTGGTAGACTAGTCGTCGTCGGCCTTGTTATACTCATCATATCCCAGGCATTTGTTAATATAGCCGGTATGCTCGGGGTCATACCGCTCTCAGGCATCTCATTGCCATTTGTAAGTCATGGGGGCACGGCTTTGTTAGTAGCGCTTGTAGAAGCGGGCATTATTCTCTCAATTTCTCGTAAACGAACATAGTATGATCCCGTTAGAGATCACGGACACTAAACACCGAATCACATATGAAAAAAGATGAGAAAAAAAATATATTAGTTAATAACCGAGAAGGTCAAGGACGTGCGTCCGTGTCCTATCTCTAACGGGATGAAAATTTTACTCACAGGAGGTGGATCGAAAGGACATGTATATCCTGTTATGGCTGTCGCCGAATCACTTCGAGAACTGGCAAAACAACATAAAATCGTCGACATGCGACTCTTTTTTATGGCGCCTGAACCATATGATGAAGCAAAGCTATACGACCTCGGTATAACCTTTGTACCAAACACGGCAGGCAAAGTCAGAAGATATGCTTCTATTCTCAATATTTTTGATTCTTTTAAAACAGGGTGGGGGATCATCACGTCTATGTGGCGTATTTTTTCAATTTTTCCTGATGTTATTTTTGGCAAAGGAGGATACGCTAGTTTTCCCGCTCTTGTCGCAGGACGCATACTTGGTATTCCAGTTGTGATCCACGAATCAGATATGGCGCCTGGCAGAGCAAATAAATGGGCGGGTAAATTTGCTGCACGTGTCGCTGTCTCCTATGCAGAAGCGGGAAAACTGTTTCCACATCCTGATCGTGTAGCAGTCACAGGGCAACCGGTCCGCAAAGAAATAGAGATGCCACTTATAGAAGGTGCTCATGAATTCTTTCAATTTGAAAATAGACTTCCAACACTCTTTGTAATAGGTGGGTCACAAGGCGCTTCACTTATCAATGATGCAATCATCGAAGTGCTTCCGGAACTCCTCAAACACTACCAAGTGATTCACCAAACGGGACAAGAAAAATTTGTACAAGTCACAAAAACTGCAGAGGCAACACTCTACGCGAGCGAATTCAAACACCGCTATAAACCTTTTGGGTATATGGACCCTCTTAATCTCCGCATGGCGGCAGGTGCTGCAACACTGATCATAACCCGGGCTGGTTCAACCATTTTTGAAATAGCCGCATGGGGCAAACCATCGATTGTTATCCCAATTACCGATTCCAATGGTGATCACCAAAGAAAAAATGCATACGCATATGCTCGCAGTGGTGCATGCACTGTTATCGAAGAAAAAAATCTTTCTTACAATATTCTGCTTTCCGAAATTAATCGGATAGCGAGCTCTCCAGAACTCATCACATCTATGTCGACAGCGGCACACAATTTCTATCAAGCGGGCGCCGCAGACAAGATCGCATCAGAAATATTAGAAATCGCACTCGAACATGAAGCCGGAAAATAACACAGGCACAATAATCGTACGCTATCCACCATCTCCAACAGGAAAATTGCACGTCGGAAACGCGCGTACCGCATTATTTAACTTTTTATTTGCCAAGAAAAATGGAGGCAAGCTCATTGTACGTATGGAAGATACCGATCGTGAGCGTTCAAAGCCGGAATACGAACAAGATATTTTAGACAACCTCACGTGGCTCGGTATCTCTTGGGATAATGAGAACATATGGAAACAATCTGAACGAACAGAAGTTTACAAAAAGTACCTCCAAAAACTTATCGACGAAGGCAAGGCATATATTTCACAAGAATCAGAAGGTGCAAACAAAGAGGTTGTGCGCTTTAAAAATCCAAACAAGGATGTCACATTTCACGATCTTATCCGTGGCGATGTCACCTTCAACACAGAAGAGCTTAAAGACTTTATTATTGCGCGCAATATTAATGAACCGATATACCATTTAGCGGTTGTGATTGATGATTTTGAAGCTGGTGTAACCCATGTCATCCGCGGAGATGACGGGATTTCAAACACGCCACGCCAAATCTTGATCCAAGAGGCCATTGATGCACCTCGACCAATCTATGCACACGTACCGCTCGTATTAGCAAAAGACAAAACCAAACTTTCAAAACGAAAACATGGGGAATCGGTTTCACTCGATTACTATAAACAAAAAGGTTTTTTACCAGAAGCACTCGCAAACTTTTTAGCACTTATTGGTTGGAACCCTGGAACAGATCAAGAAATTTTTACACTTTCTGAACTGATTGAAGTTTTTGATATAGAGAAGGTTCAGAAGGGAGGGGGTGTGTTTGATGAGATCAAATTACGTCACATCAATAAAGAACACCTAAAGAAATTACCGGAACAAGAACTGAGAGATAAAATTTCAGCGATATTTTCTGAAAATCAGATACCCGTAGATCCTGAGATGCTTTCCCGAGCATACCACACAATCATGGAGCGTCTCGAGGTGTGGAGTGATCTCCATGAAAACATTACAAATGGCGAATACGCGTTTATGACAGACGACCCCATACTTGATGTAGATAAAATGATTTGGAAAGATGCAGACAAAGAATCGACCAAGGCACACTTACAACATGCCAAAGATATTATCGAAGAAATTGAAATCATTTCTAGTCCCGATGAAATAAAAAACTTGTTGTGGAACTATGCAGAGGAGAAAGGGAAGGGGGCAGTACTCTGGCCACTACGCTATGCGCTTACAGGAAAAGATAAGTCTCCTGATCCATTTACACTCATCTACATTCTACAGAAAGAAGTGGTTCTGCAAAGAATTACAAGAGCGTTAGAGCGTATCTAAAATCTGGGTTCCCAAGTCGAGGAAGATATGGTTTGCGGTGAGGCACCGAGATGAAAACTGAGACATAGCTGTGCTACGACGAAGTTGAAGCGAGTGTGCCGTAACCCAGACCATATTTTACGCAGACAGGGAGAGATTTTATGATACGCTCTTATGTTTTATAATAGAGAAGTGATTCATAAGAAGTCCATATGGAAATATTGTGCGACACTATTTGTACTTGGTGTACTAATTTTTATTGATACATCACCAGCACAAATAGACGCTGCAGACATTAACGAACTCAAAGAACAAATAAACCAAAAAAGTAGCCAGATTCAAGAACTCGAAGGAGAGATTCGTAAATTCCAAGTTGAACTTGATAAGACGAGCGTCCAAGCTCAAGGTCTCCAGAAAACTATTTCTACCCTTGAGACAACCAACAAAAAAATTTCTACTGATCTCAAAGTGACTAAAACTAAAATTGATACGACAAACTTAACCATTGAAGAACTGGGGTTAGAGATCGACAGACACGAAGATTTGGTTGTACAAAATAAACAAGCAGTTGCAATAGCAATCAGAGAAATACAGATCCGTGACGATGAGAGTATGATCGAAATGCTTCTAAGAACCGACAATGTATCGGATGCATGGGATGAATTGGAGCAACTTATTGCATTTCAAAATTCACTCCAAAACGAAACCTACGAGCTCTTAGGCAATATTCAAACACTCGCTGCAAAAAAAGGTGAGACCGAAACGCAAAAAGAGCGTCTTGTCCGACTCAATCGTGAGCTCGAAGGTCAGAAACAAGCTGTCGAAACAACAAAAAAAGAGAAGGATGTACTTCTATCACAAACTAAAAATAAAGAGGCCGAGTATCAACGTCTAATTGCTGAAAAACAGGCTCAAAAAAGAGAGTTCGAGCAAGCACTCTTTCAATATGAATCACAATTGAAAGAAGCGGTTAACCCCGCCCTCATCCCGACAGAAACTCATAGTGAGCTCGTTTGGCCACTTGATAATATTCGTATTACGCAACAATTTGGACAGACCGTTGACGCAAAGCGCCTATACACTTCTGGAACACACAACGGGGTAGACTTTGGTACACCAACAGGATCTAAAGTTAAATCTGTTGCTAATGGCGTCGTTATTGGAACAGGAAACACTGATCTTGCTCGAGGATGCTACTCATACGGTCAGTGGGTACTTATAAAACACACTAACGGTCTCTCAAGTCTCTACGCACACCTCTCGGGTATAGGAGTGCAACCTGGTAATCAAGTAGGTGCCGGTGAAACAATTGGTGTCTCAGGGAACACAGGATATTCAACAGGTCCCCACCTTCACCTCACTATTTTTGCAAGTGACGGAGTAGAAGTAGGCACATACCGATCTGGTACACCTTGTAACGGTGTAAGTATTCCTCTTCCTACAAAAAAGAATGCGTATCTTGATCCGCTCCCATTCTTGCCAAGCCTTTAGAGTTAGTTTTTCACATCGAATATTTTCTCTTTTTGATACAATGTAATACATGAATAACTCTCAAAAAGGTTTTATAAAAACAATTTTTCTTACCGTAATTGGTTTAGCACTTTTAAATATTTTCCTCGGTATTGATCTCGTTGATTATTTAAGTAAAGAAAGACTTCTTGAGTTTTGGAATGAAAGCATAGCAGGTCCACTCTCGTATCTGTGGAATGAAGTTGTTATCGGTATCATTTGGAACTTTATAAAAGGTCTATTTTCATAAAAAATAACCCCAGGAAGATTCCCGGGGCTGGACGCGTCTACGCCGGTGTCAGTACAGAAAATCATCTCAGACAAAGGACAAGAAAGCAGCTGAGTGCGATCGTGCCTGCAAAGGCACAGATCACAACATGTCTTCTGCCTGCATAAGATTCACGGTACTGATTTGCCTTTCGTTTGAAGGCAGTATATTCATATCCTCGAAACATGAAGCGTGTAGCACGTTCTCTAGTCACAAGAAACAATCCTAGTGAAAACAGACATACGACACTCACTACAGCGTTTAAGATCATCTACTCTACTCCTTCCGCCCACCTTTATAATGAATAAATGAAAAAGACTCAAGAAAAAAGGTGGGTAAAAGTAGTTAAATCAGATATAATAAAAACATCAAGTAGATACTTTAGCACTCCCTGTTGCTGGACCCCGATGTCGTATTTCCGATGCCATTCGATACACATTAAACATGCACCCCAAAAAAGTTTTTCCTGTCCATGATGGAATGTTAGCAACTGACAGGGTAGGCGGGTCACACGCAATACCCAAAAAAGTACTTACGGAACACAATATCTCCTTTACAGAAATGCTTGCGGGCGATGAGGCAGAATTCTAACGGCGCTTTAAGGCGCCGTCTTTGTATTTCAACGTATTTGTATATATTTAGTGTCGTAAAAGATATATTGTGCGACATTATTATATTCGCTGAGACCACTCTCCAAATAAGCACTTTTTGATCATTTTCTATATCTCGCTTTTCCCTGCACCTTTTTCTCTTTTTTTATTTTTACCTCCCCTGCTCTATACACTCATATCTGCCTGAGTCAGAGATGATGGTGGTACATTTTTATTTTTACCCTCTCCTCTCTTCCCCCACTCTCCTCTAGTGTCGCACAATATTTTGAGTATTTTAAAAACTATGATAATCTCTTGCTGGGAAGAATGGAGGGAATCGCCCATGAAGAACTGCTGCTACAGACCCTTAGGTAGGCATGACGCACTACTTTGTAAATTTCTGACATGGCTCCTCACGAAACCGTCAGTATATCTACTAAGCTCCTGTTTCAACGGTCCACTACTACTTTTCTTGTTGTACCATGACAAGAAGTACGGACTCCGCGCGCCTCGATAATATCGAGGTGCGCTCACGTTTTACATAATTTACATATAACAAAAAACACCCCTCGGCGATTTCCTTGGGTGTTTTTTGTTTCCCTTGCGGGAGAATGATGTTATCTCATTGCGAGCTCATAGTGAGCTGGATAGGCATTACCCCAACATTTTGCAGATGCGCGCCATGGGCGTGTACCCTGCTTTTCGTAGAGGTACCGAGCATATGCCACGTTACCTTCTAGGGTGTAAATATCGAATCCAAGCTTCTTTGAGTCTTCGAGGTGGTAGTATTCATTTACCTGCATCACACCTCGATCCTGTGGAACCATTTCTCCACGGAGCACTTCACCATTCACATAGTGGCGGAAGCGCGACTCACAACGAGCAATTTCTGCCATGACCGGAATGTCAGAGAAATAATGTCGAACATATTCCTCAGTTGTCATACTATCCATATCAAGCTTACGCTTGGTCTCAGTGACAGCAACTACGTCTGTAGATGCATTAGCTTCGAGACTTGCTGGGATTGGCATGGGCATTGACGTACCGGATACAGACTGAAACATCATCAGTAAACCAACAGTTGTCAGTTGTAAAATATGCAGTTGTTAAGGTTTTAATTCTATCGTGGTCCGGAATTCAAAAAGTCCAGCACTCGCTGAACTTCGTTAAGTATAGCATATCGAAGCCAATTGTCAATGACTTTTCTTATTTTTATGTTTAAAATATGGCTATATATATGGCTATATTAGTAAAATATCAATAGTCATTTTTTTACCTATTTTGTCAAATAGTGACCCTCACTCCCCTTCCCGCCCAATTTGCGATTATGTTATTTTTTTCTCCACACACCATACTTTTTTTAGGCCATTTTAAACTCAAAATGTAGGTATAATATACCCCATGAATACCTACTCTTATCGCGGCGTGAGGTGGCTTGAGACATTTGCTCCAGACGAAGACGACCTTCACACAATTGCCGGAGAAGAAGGTCTTGACCCTTTTATCGTCAGAGATATTCTTGCTCCTACTCCCTTTGGATATATCGGAGAACATAGTGATGCTCTCTATGCCGTATTTCATTTTCCTGTCTTTCGATTGGGCCATAGTGACGATAAACAACAAGAATTAGATCTTGTAATCAAAGATGGTTTTCTTATGACAGTGCGTTATGATTTTCTTGAACCTCTTGAACATCTCGCTACTCGCATTCGGACTCATGAACATTTATCTTCACATCATGATCACCAATCGACCTATAGTTTCCATGTGGCCAACGCCATCATGAAAGAGATGTATACCGGTGTATCGCTTGATCTTCGTGCTTTTACTGATTGGCTTCACAACATCGAAGATAAAATCTACACCGGCAACGAACGTGAAATGGTTTCTGAAATATCGCTCGCCGCACGAGAAATGGCTGAGTTTCGATCACTCATCCACGATCATGAGCAAGCCCTCAAACAATATGAAGAAACAGGTATCAAAATATTTGGATTACAGTTTAAAGAATCCTTTAAAGAAGTCATTCGTGAATTCAAAAATGTTCAAAGGCAAACACGATTTCTTTCAGAACTAGTAACAGAACTGCGAGAAACCAACAACTCACTCGTAACCACCAATCAAAATGAGATTATGAAAGTACTTACGATCATGGCTTTTGTCACCTTCCCTCTCTCACTCATCGCTGGTGTTTTTGGTATGAATGTCGTAGATATGCCAGTGGTCGGACAAGAAAATGATTTTTGGATCATTGTAGGTGCCATGGCTCTTGGCATGCTTATCATGTTTATCTATTTCCGACACAAAAGGTGGTTATAATAATCACTCACGTTGCATTAATTCATTGACTTTTTATAATTTTACTTTATTCTAATATTAGATTCGACTGTTTTCGAGGTGTTTGATGGATGCAGAAAGTCCCTTTCATCAATGTTTGTACTGCGGGGCTCCAAATGATGAACCCTGCCAAGGAGGTTGCCCAGCAAAAATAGAAAAAGAAGCAAAGAATCGCTTTAAACAAAATCCAGAGAGTCCTCAGCCGCGCGGACTTTCCTGGCAACACTACATCTTTCTCGTCACAGACGAGGCCAAGGAGATGTATCGCGAGGGATTTACTGCTGGGGTGACTCCCGGTAAGGATTTCCCGAGAAACAACTTGTCGAACCCTTCCTTCAAGTTGGGTCTCGACATGGGTTTCCAAGCCCGCAACAAAAAAACCGCCTAACCAGAAAGCCGTCCCCGGCCTCCGGTTCAGGCGGCTTTCTGTTTTTACAAAAACCCTACAAAATTCACATTACAAAGGTTCAACCTTTGTAATGTGCAGATCAGGTAATCGCTTTGCTTTATTCACTCTTTCATTTACAGTTATAGACATGTCTCTTAAATTCTATAATACGCTCACTAAAAAAATTGAGGATTTTTCACCTATTAATCCTCTTGAGGTTTCTATATACAGTTGTGGTCCTACTGTTTACGATTTTGCACACATTGGCAATCTACGATCATATGTATTTGCTGATATTCTCCACAGAACACTCGAATTCGCTGGTTACAAAGTAAACCACGTCGTAAATATTACTGATGTTGGACATCTCACAAGCGATGCTGATTCTGGTGAAGACAAGATGATGAAGGGACTCAAGCGTGAAGGCTTGCCGGTAACTATTGAAGGTATGCGCCAGCTCGCAGAAAAATTTGAGAACCTCTTCAAAGATGATCTGAAAGCTCTCAATATCAAACTTGCCAATACGTTTCCACGCGCAAGTGAACATATACATGAGCAAATAGAACTCATTAAAAAACTCGAACAAAAAGGCATTACGTACGAGACAAGCGACGGAATTTATTTTGATACGAGTAAGGATCCACATTACGGTGCTTTAGGTGGTCTCACTGACACAGGCGAAGCTCGTACACGTGTAAATGATACCGACGAAAAGAAGAATAATCGTGATTTTGCACTCTGGAAATTCAATGGAGAATTAGGTTGGGATTCTCCATGGGACACAGGATTCCCCGGGTGGCACATAGAGTGTTCTGCCATGAGTCAAAAATATCTTGGAGAAACATTCGACATTCATACCGGCGGCATTGACCACATCCCCGTTCACCACAACAATGAAATCGCTCAATCAACATGTGCCACAGGTAAACCACTCGCACATTTCTGGATGCATAACGAATTCGTCACCGTAGAATCAGGTAAGATGGCCAAATCAGAAGGTAATTTTATTACCCTCAACACACTCAAAGAGCACGACATCCACCCACTCGCCTATCGCTATTGGCTCCTTACCGCACATTATCGCTCTCCTATTACCTTCTCATATGAAGCAGTAGAAGCGGCACAACATGCACTCGAGCGACTGGTATATGCATTGTCGGAATATAAAAAAGACGGTGATGGCGTGATTATTGTTGAATGGATGGACGGATTTGAAAAAGTACTTTTTGACGACCTCAATACGCCACAAGCAATCGCATATCTCCATGCTATCGAAAACAGTAATCAGAGTAATGCCGATAAGTACAGAACCATCATTGAAATTGATAAGGTGCTCGGCCTCAATTTAGAAAAACTATCAGAAGATATTCAAGATATCCCTAATGAAATTAAAGCATTGGCCGAAAAACGTAGTGCGCTTCGCGAAGAAAAACAATGGGAAGCATCGGACAAAATCCGCACCGATATAGAAACAAAAGGATTCCACATAAAAGACTCCGGAAATAACCACGTTATTTGGCGCCCACTTGCATCTCTTATATAATTTGTCATTTGTGTAATTGATTTTACCTACTACCTATAACCTACCCACTACCACCTATCCTTATCCCCACCTTCCCCACAGCCTTTTCCAAATGTATATTTTTGTCTCGCCCCTATAAGAAAGGTACAATAGAGGAACTATGGCTTCGCCTGCCTTCACAAAAATAAAAACGCGGATTCCTCCGCAGAGTCTTGATGCCGAGATGGCATTCTTGGGCTCTGTAATGCTCCGCCCCGAGTCTCTGTATGAAGTGCTCGATCTCGTCGGAGAAGATACGTTTTATAGTGAGCGCCACCGCGTTATCTTCCGCGCCATGATGGATTTGTTTAATAAATCCACCCCTATCGATTTCCTCTCCCTCTCAAACCGTCTCAAAGAAAAAAATGAGATCAATGCCGCTGGTGGCGAAGAATATCTAACCGATCTTGCCAACACAGTCCCCTCCTCTGCCAACATTAAACACTACGCAGAGATTATTCAAAAGAAATTCCTCATGAGGAAACTGATTGAGGCTTCCGAGCATATTTCTAGACTCGGATTTGATGAAGGAGATGAAATCGAAGCAATCCTCGATAGTGCAGAAAAAAGAATATTTGATGTAACAAAAAATTTTGTCGCCAATGACCAATTTCGTGCTATTAAACCGCTTCTCTTTGATGCATTTGAACAACTCGAAAAACTCGCAAGTTCTGACCATGAAATTCGTGGTGTACCTACCGGTTTTCAATCTATAGACAATCTTTTGGCCGGCTTTCACAAATCAGATCTTATTATTCTCGCAGCACGACCTTCTGTCGGTAAAACCGCTTTTGCACTTGATCTTGCACGACGCACCGCCACCGAACATAACACCAAAGTAGGCATCTTCTCTCTTGAAATGAGCTCTGAACAGCTCGTAAACCGTATTTTGGCTGCCCAATCACAAGTAGATGCATGGAAAATTAGAACGGGTCAGATTCAAAATGATTATGACCATATTAGAAATGCACTCGATCTTCTTTCTCGTACTGATATTTTTATCGATGACCAGCCAGGAACCACGGCTCTTCGTATGCGTTCAACCGCACGCAAACTCAAAAGTGAAAAAGGGCTCGACATGCTTATCGTCGACTATCTCCAGCTCATGACGCCAACAGCCACACGCGCTTCTGATTCAATGGTGCAACAGGTTACCGAACTCTCCCGCTCTCTCAAACACCTCGCCCGAGAGCTTCAGGTGCCTGTAGTAGCCCTTTCCCAACTTTCTCGTGATGTTGAAAAGCGAGGTGGCGAACCACGACTCTCTGACCTTCGTGATTCAGGCTCTATCGAACAAGATGCCGACGTAGTTATGTTTATTCACAATGCCGGATCTCGCGAAGACGAAAACGGTAAACCAGAGAAAATGATCCGTAAAGATATCATCGTTGCTAAACACAGAAATGGCCCGGTGGGACGTTGCAAATTTAATTTTGACGCACAGAAAACAGCTTTTGTAGAACTCGACAACACTGACTACGGCGGAGCTGAAAAAGAATTTGATGAATTTTAGACATGAATGATTTAGATCGACTTAAAGAACTCTTTAGTGAATTCCCTGGTATTGGCCCCCGCCAAGCTGAACGCTTCGTCTATTTTATTTTGAGAAAAAATGGTGCCTACGCTGAAAACCTTTCCAAAGCAATCCTAGGTCTGAAGCGCCATATCAGACAATGTGAAGACAGCTATCAATACTTCTTTGCACAAGGCGATGAGCGTCTCTCCCCTATTGCTCGCTCTCAAGCACGTGATGATTCCCTTCTAATGATTGTTGAAAAAGATACTGATCTTGAAAATATAGAGCGTAGCGCATCGTATAGTGGTAGATATTTTGTGCTTGGTGGTACTGTACCAATTCTTGAAAAAGAGCCTGAACGAAGAATACGTATTAGAGAGTTAAAAGAGATTATTAAAAGAAAATCTACTGAGAAAAATATAAAGGAAATTATTCTCGCTCTTTCGGCAAACCCAGACGGTGAACATACAGCAACATATATAAAAGAAGAGCTTGAACCAGTATCTAAAGAATATAATATAAAAATTACAGAACTCGGACGAGGTCTTTCGACCGGCACAGAGCTCGAATATTCGGATAAAGAAACTATCCGAAATGCTCTACAATACAGACATTCATAAAGCGCGCTAAAAGCTTCGTGCTTAACGCTTTAAGCTTTGATACAAACATTGCCACGCCAAAGGCGTGGCAATGTTTAGCGATAAGCGGTAAGCCAACAGCGTAAAGCGAGTACTACTTGATTGCTGTAATTTCGATTTCAAAAAATGGTTGTCGGTGACCGTTTCGCTTAAAGTAATTACTCTTTGCTTTGTATTTGATCACCTCTACTTTTGCGGCACGTCCGATTTTAGAAAGTGTAGCTTCAACCTTCGCACCAGAAATATATGGAGTTCCAATAGATGTATCTTTGCCATTATCTACCAAGAGCACCTTGTCAAAAGTAAGGGAGTCCCCTTCCTTGTGTTCTCCTTTGATCTTTTCGATTTTTACTTTGTCCCCAACAGACACTTTGTACTGTTTACCGCCGGTAACAATAACAGCAAATTCATCCTTGTTTACAGATGCTTTCTTAGTTGTTTTTACGGCCTTCTTTGAGACTTTTGTGCTCTCGGTTGCTTTAGGCATAACGCGGATAAGTATACATTTTTATCGAAAAAATGCAATGCTAGATACAAAAAACACCTCTCCTATCGCAATATGCGATAAAAGAGGAAATTGACAGAGGGAGGCCTCCTTGGACTAAACGAGGAGGAGGATCGAGATAATCCAAGTCACCCGTGCCGAGTTGGATTACACGGGCGGTACCCGAGGCAACAACCCTCTGTCACTGATACTATCATAACACATATTTATATATTATGCAAACCCCGCCGACCGTTCGGTCGGCGGGGTAAGAGATAGGCTGGATCACCTCCTTTTGCCCTGTAGGGTCTTGAGGCAGACCAGATTGTTTGATGTCACCTCCCAATTGTTCTGATTTTAGTATACAACTTCACACAATCTTCATGCAATGCACATGAAGACCCTTATTCGTCTTTCGCAGGCTTATCAAGCGCCAACGCTTCAATATCTATTGCCTCCCCTGTTATACGGAGCACATCCTTATCAATCTTCCTAAACTCTTTATGAGATGAATTGAAATGGTTTACTGTTGTCGCGAGCGAATTACCGAGCTTTCCGTGGTATTCCTCGTAAGCCTTCAAATGCTTTCCGAGCTCATCTATGCGCTTTACAATATCTTTTGCCGTCTCCTCAATTTGGAGGGCCTTGAGCCCTTGGAGCACTGTTTGGAGGTACGCCAAGAAAGAAGTTGGTGAGACAATGATTACTTTATACTTGCTCGCCGCTCGTTGAATCAGGTTTTCCGTATCCTCTTTTAGTGCACCAATCGTATTCACGAGAAGATCATAATAAATAGCCTCATGCGGAATAAACATAAACGCAAAGTCCATCGTCCCCTCTGCTGGCTTTATATACTTGGACGTTTCAGCAATACGGAGCTTTAGGTCATTTACAAACAGTTTTTCGAGCCTCTCCTTCTCTACCGGATCACGTTCTGACACAAGTCGATTATAGTTTTCGAGTGAAAACTTAGAATCAATCGGTACGATTTTATCTTTCACAAATACAGCAGCGTCTACGATAGTCCCGTCTGCAAATCCGTATTGCATCTGATAGCTCCCTGGTGGCAAGACATTTTTAAGGAGTGTTTCAAGATAGTATTCTCCAAGTATCCCTCTCTGTTTTGGATTTTTCAAAATATCCTGCAGATCTTTGAGCTGGTCAGCAAACGATACGACTTGTCGTTGTCCCTCCACTACCCGTACGAGTTCTTCCGTAATCTCTTTGATCAATCGTGATGACTCCGAAAATTGATTCCGTACCGACATATTCATTTCTTTGGCCGACTCCCCTATTTTTTGATCCATCGTGCGAGACAAATCATTTATATGTTGGAGTAGCAGGTTAAATCCCGTATCGTCCTTCTTCTCTTCCTTTCTCTGTATAAGGCGCCATATTAAAAAGCCGTTTCCTACGACGAGCAACACGAGTAACCCGATAAGTAATGTATCCATTGCCCTCTAGTATATCGTATATGTCGACTCAGTATCTACTGATGACTTTTGACTAATGACTTATGACTTACAAATAGCTATACTTCTATATATATGAGTATACATGAAGATATTCGCACCCAAATGGTTGTAGCCATGAAAGCCAAAGATTCCGTTCGTCTCGAGACACTTCGAGGACTTATCTCTTCTTTTAGTAATGAATCGGTGACACTGGGACGCACTCCAAAGGATCAACTCTCAGACGATGAAGCAATCGCTGTTATCAAACGTGCCGTAAAACAGCGAAAAGAAGCGATTGAGCAATTCAGAGCAGGTAACCGTGAAGACCTTGCCGAAAACGAAGAGAAGGAATTGGCGGTTTTGAATCCTCTTCTCCCGGCCGCCATGCCTGTAGAAGAAATCGAGAAGATCGCTATTGCAAAACAAACTGAACTTGGACTTACTGACAAATCAAAAATGGGGATCTTGATTGGTGCAGTTATGAAAGAAACTGCTGGCAAGGCTGATGGCGGAGATGTAAAAAAAATAGTAGAAAATTTGTTCTAAACTTGCCATATTTTTCTATTTGTTTTATATTTTTGTTAGGAGGAGTGAATGGCTCACCGGCCACACTTTTTAGATGAGCAAGATGCGTGGCAAGATGGTCCTGGACACAAAGCGGCCTTACGCTACTACACATCACTCGAGAAGGGGGTGGTGGGCTCCGCACAACCGGAAAACCCATCTTCCTCGAGCAGTTATTCGTCCATACCGCAAGCCACCCGGGGTGTTCGTCCCCAAGCCCAAGGGCGAACTGACAAACACCAGTCCCGTCCGTCGCCTGTTCGCAAACAAACGCCGGAACAGCTAACGTTGTTTCCGGTCAACTAAAACCCCAGCGGGGAGCCACGAGGCTCCTCGCGGTTTTAATTTTTTAAGGGAGCATATCCAAAATCACCTCCCT
>Ga0210057_1000093_pt1 | contig 172458 bp, 169 predicted proteins | sample CryGeyCG2114_010_2_FD_183968 | JGI IMG/M metagenome (GOLD analysis project Ga0210057, IMG submission 183968) | Groundwater microbial communities from aquifer - Crystal Geyser CG10_big_fil_rev_8/21/14_0.10 (SPAdes) (version 2) | ecosystem: Environmental > Aquatic > Deep subsurface > Groundwater...
TCTCGAATCCCTTCAGTTTCTCCTGCTCCTCCGATCTCTCCTCCCGTCCCCCCAACTCCTCCCGTCCCTCCTCATGTGCCTCCTCCACCCGTTGCAAAAATAGTAGTACCGTCTGCCCCACCTTCAGCCCCCCCTCTATCAATTGCATCCCAAGAACCGGCACTTAATACTGACATCGCAAAAATTCTTGAGGGAGTGAAGTTGCCGGAGAGGCGTGCTCCGGAAAAAACTGCGGGGGGAGAAACCCCCTCTCCAATACCGCTCCAAGCAGTGAAGCCGCCTCCTGTAGAAACACCGGCAGAACGTTTGGGCACAATGGCGCCACGCAGTGCAGAGGAAAAGGAGCGTGACATCGTGAGCCCTATTCACACGCTTAAGAACGACCTGCAGAACGTCGTGCGCGACCAGAAAGTATCAGTTGTCCGTGCAGTATCTCTCGAAGAGAACCGACGTGCGCGTGCAACAAAAGAATCGGAAGCGCCGGTAACACAGCGACGATCCAAACACACGTTTACAATCATCTTTACTGTCGTACTTTTGTCTCTCGTCGGCGCAGGCGCTCTATTTAGTGTGTACACGATTACGAGCGAACGAGCCGGCACTCCGCCTCCACAGATAGACACGTCAATTCTTTTTGCCGAACAAAGTGTTCTGCTTCCTTTGAGTAATTATTCCCCAGGAGATCTGAAACGCGCGCTTGCCGATGCGCGTGCATCGTCGGCAGGAACGCTTGGATCAATTACGCGGATACTTCCTGTTGTTACTATCACCAGTCCCGACAGCGCAACACAGGAGGCGCCCGCATCATTTAGTGAATTTATGCGCGCGATAGGGGCACATCCACCGGATGAACTCCTTCGCGCACTTGGAAATGATTTCTTCTTCGGAATACACACGGTGGATGAGAACGCTCCTCTCATTATCGTTCCTGTCACCTCTTACGATCATGCATTTGCGGGGCTTCTTGCGTGGGAAGACGCACTCAGCGCCGATCTTGCTCCCGCGTTTACTGCCGTCCCGAACCTCATAACCGATCCAAACGGAATTCCGAGTAAGCGCGTATACCAAGATCTCGTGATGCGTAATTACGATGTACGCGCTCTCAAAGATGATTCGGGCGAGATACAACTTTACTATTCTTTCCCCAGCCAACGCATGCTTGTGATCGCAGAAAGTCCCTATTCATTTACTGAGATCTTGAGCCGCCTCCAAGCCAGTCAAAAGCTCTAAAGTCTTAATCTGCTAGCTAGACTGTATAGCGCACAAACCGGACATCTTGGTATACCCTGTAGTAGAATTTCGACTCCTGAATGTGCGCTTGCGCTAGCCGAAATTTCACTACGGGGTATACTGAGGCCCATGAATGCAAGTGAGGAGCAAATGGAGGAGTTGCGCGATTCGCTCGAGGTCGAGCGCCATACGCTTGAAGAGGAGCTTGCGGGGCACGGGAGAATGCAGGCTTCGAACGGTGATTGGCAGGGTAATTCAAGCGGTCTCTCTGGTACCGAAGCTGATCCAGCCGACGCAGCGGACCAGATTGAGGAATTGGTCACAAATGTGCCACTTGTGGAAGAGTTGGAAAAGCAACATCGCGATGTGATGGATGCTCTCAAGAAAATGGACTCCGATACCTACGGCGTGTGCGAGACATGCGGGGAGCCAATTCCATTCGAGCGATTGCAAGCAAACGCAGCTGCGCGCACGTGCATAAAACACGCAGGGTAATCTATCTCTTGATACAATCTCGGGGTGGGCGCAAAACAAAAAATTGCCTCTGGGTTTGCGCGCGTCTTTGGTGCGCAGCCGATGTTGCCCAAGGCAGCAATCGTCTCCGTCGAATGTGACATCGTGAAGGGACTGCATGCCTTTACCATCGTCGGACTGCCGGATAAATCGGTGGAAGAAGCAAAAGATAGGATTGCTGCAGCAATAAAAAATACCCGCCGCCAAGGCTCTGGCGAACAGGCTGGCGAGGAAGAGGATTTGGAATCTCCGAAGAGAAGTAACAAGAAGATCGTCCTTTCGCTCGCGCCTGCGGAATTGAAAAAAGAAGGAGCAGTATTTGATCTGCCGCTCGCACTTTCGTTTCTCCTCGCTTCCGAGCAGGTGCTCTTTGACCCAAAAGGGAAACTATTCGCGGGAGAACTTGCGCTTGATGGAGGATTGCGAAGGATTCTTGGCGCGCTTTCTATCACTTCGGCCGCGCGGGACGCGGGATTCACTGATGTGTATATTCCAGAAGAAAACGTTGCAGAAGCTTCTCTTATTTCCGGTTTAAGGATTCACGGCGTTTCGTCTCTTGAAGATCTCCTTGGACGACTTTCCGGAAAATCGAAGGGTACGACGCCTAAGCCGATGCAGCGAGTGCGCGACGAAATGTATGCTGCATACGATGAGATTCGCGGACAGGAAAGCGCAAAGCGCGGACTTATCATAGCCGCGGCAGGCGCTCATAATATCGCGCTCTATGGACCACCCGGCACAGGGAAAACCCTGCTCGCGCGGGCGACTGTTTCTATTCTTCCAGATTTATCGGAAGAAGAAATGATAGAGGTCACAACGATTCATTCGCTTTCGGGAACATTGCAGGGCAGTGGAATATTCCGACCACCATTCCGCTCTCCGCATCACACGTCTTCCTACGCGGCGCTTATCGGCGGCGGCTCCTCTGGAATTCGCCCAGGGGAAGCGACCCTCGCGCATCGTGGAGTTCTTTTTGCCGATGAGTTTCCCGAATTTCACCGCGATGTTATCAATGCGCTTCGCGAACCCCTGGAAGATCGCGTGATCTCAATTGCACGCGCCAAAGGTTCCGTGATCTTTCCCGCAAATTTTATGCTCATCGCGGCCTTGAATCCATGCCCCTGTGGATTTTGGGGGACACAGAGGTGCCGGTGCATGCCCCACACAGTAGAAAAATATCGGAGAAAAATCTCCGGTCCTGTCGCCGATCGCATCGACCTGTGGGTCTCTGTGGGTGAGATGCCGCCCGAGAGCCTTTCGACACAAAAGAAAAGCATCGCGGGAGAAACTGAGCGCGCGCGGGAGGACGTCGCACGCGCACGCGCACGCCAGCGAGAGAGATTTAAGAATGCAAAGAATATGTCGACCAACGCCGACATGGGGCCAAAAGAAATTGAGTCGCTCTCCATGCTCACACCGAAAGCGGAAGGTACGCTCGTCGGTGCCGCGCGTGCGATGAAACTCTCTCCTCGCGGCTACCATCGCACCATCAAACTCGCCCGCACCATTGCCGACCTCGCGGGAAGCGACACCATCGAACCATCACACATGTTGGAGGCTCTGCAATATCGAGCGCGGGAGCTCTAAATAGTTTCTTTGCTGTCGGAAAAGTGGACTCTGTCTTTCGGGATGCCTAAGCGTTGGAGGCGCTCCAAAACAAAATCCTGCATTGCTTTTTCGCTTTTGAATTCCACGACTTTGCCGTCATTGACAACTGCCCACTGTCCCACTGCGCGCAATACGTCGGTCTTACTAAAGACAATGTGTGTGACGCCGTTCATGCGAATGGCACGCTCAAGGGTCTGCATATTCATCCAGTTCGTCTGGCGGCGACGGCCGGTTGTCGCACCAAACTCCTCGCCACTGTCACCGATCGTGTTGAAAATCTCACCTTCAGGTTGGAATTTTTTGCTGCCCACATACGTCTCATATATTTTTGCAACTCCCCACACGTCGCGTACGGCACTCGCCGGCAAGCCGTTCAAAAGCGCGCCGGCTGCTGTACAGTGACTCGATGTGACAAAAGGGTAGTCGCCCCAATCAATATCGAGTCCGAACCCTTGTGCACCTTCGCCAAGGATATACACATCGTGCCCTGAGTACCACTCTTCATAGAGGTCGATAAGGTATGGCTTGAGTTCAAGCACGTCCTGCGCACGAACGCCGGTGCGACCGTACTTGTCTCGATACGCGGGACCGTTCCCACGTCCCGTCGTGCCGATTTTTGCACCCACTTCTTTGTCTTCGTTTTTGTGGGCATCGGTGATGATATGTGCGTTTTTTGCAATAAATATCTTTCCCTTGGTACTCACGCCACCTTCTTCGAGCATGTTGATCTCGCGGAAGAACTGCTCGGGATCCACGACGCAACCGGAACCGATCACGGATTTCACACCGAAGAAGACGCCCGCGGGAATGTGGTGCGTGATAAACTTTTTGCCATTATGAAAAATTGTGTGACCAGCGTTGCAGCCACCGTTGTAGCGGAGGACGTGGCTATAGGAGGTATGGTTGGCTAAATAGTGGGCAACTTTGCCTTTTCCGCAATCTCCATACTGGAGATCGACTATGACATCCATTTTTAACACAGCTGCCTTATACTAACAGTCCGCGGGAAGAGAAGCAAATTTGTGACGGACTAAAATGGATTTCTAATTCCATTCCTGATCTCGAAGTGCAGGTGTGCTCCCGTCGAGCGGCCGGTCGATCCGACAGTGCCAATGACCTGGCCTTGCGCCACCATTGCTCCGCTGTATATCGAGACCTTCGACATGTGCGCATAGAGTGTTTGGGAGCCGTTCGCGTGCTGGATCACCACATAGTTGCCGTACCCGCCGTTGTAGCCGCCCGATTTTGCAACGATGACCTCACCCCCAGCTGAAGCCATGATTGGAGTGCCCGCAGGCGCACCAAGATCAACACCGTTGTACCCATGTATGCCCTGCGTCTCAACGTAGCGCGCGAGCGGCGCCATGTAGTCGCCGATAGTCGCGGCTACTCCGTATTTCACAGCAGCCGTCACGGTCTTACCGGTCTTTACAGGCGGAGGAGCTTGGATTTCACCATTCGGAATAATGATCTCGGCACCGACAGCAAGGATCCCATCTTCAATACCGTTGTAATTAGCGATCTCGACTACATCCGCTTGATATTGCTTCGCAACAGACGCAAGCGTGTCACCCTTTTTAACCGTATGCTTCACACCGGGGATGGGCAAAATGGTGAGTTTTTGACCTATTTGGATCTTAGAACTACGCGTCAAGTTGTTGGCCCAGAGAATCGTATCTGTTGGGACACCGAAAAGCTCGCCGATTTCAGAGAGCGTATCACCGGCACGTACCACATAGACACTCACAGTCGAATTCTTTGGCTTCTCGATATCAGCAATGGTGCCGGATGGCCCTTCTTCAGACATGAGAGCCTTGTCATCAACGATTTTTATGTCCCCGCCACCCTTACCTGCCATCGGATTAGCGTTCATCGCGGGCTTCGGAAGCGACATGATCTGGAGGTTACTCCCAGTGCTAACCTCCGATTTCGCCTGCGTATCGCCTCCGCGTATAGCTGCAATGAAGCCCCCTAAAACACTCGCCCGCGATTGAGCGGGTAAAAGGGTTCCAACTATGAGAAGGAATGATATAAAAGTCACCCCGACACGGGTGTTGGAAGGTCGATATTTCATCCGCTGCGGAGCTGCCGAATCCGCACGAGAATCACGTTTTTTTCTTTCTGCTATAAGCCTTTTTGAGAGGGCTATCGTCTGGCTTGTTCAGGGACATAGGCAAAAAGCCCTCTTTTCGCAGACCCCGATTTTAACTTGACAATAAAGCCTCTTTTAGCGATGGCACAAACTGATGAGCTGAAATTCGGCTTGAGATCTCATCTTTTTGAGATCAGCCTCAGAATATACGGGGCAGTGCTATCGACTACTTCACTCTACCTTCACCGACGCACAAGCGTCAACAACCTATATATATCGACAGGGGATAAGAGTTCTGTCAAATTTTTATCACTCCGTGCTATAGTTCGCGAGTGGATTATCTCAGAGACCTAAATGAGGCTCAAAGACAGGCTGTTTTGCACAAAGACGGTCCTCTTTTAATCGTCGCGGGGGCGGGGGCAGGAAAAACTAAAACCATAACGCACCGCATTGCTCACTTAATAAACAATGGGATTGCCCCTTCGTCAATACTTGCGCTCACCTTTACCAACAAGGCCGCCGGAGAAATGCGGGAGCGAATTCGAGATCTTCTCAAAGATAGTCGGAGAGGTATGCCCTATGTCGCAACGTTCCACTCTCTCGGCGTACGAATCCTGAGGGAATTTTACAAAGAAGCGGGAATTCCGCGAGGGTTCAGCATTTGGGACCGAGACGATAGCTTACGTGCCGTGAAGATAGAGCTCAAACGACTCGATTGCGAAGAATGGACGCCGCGTCAGATACTGGGGAGTATTTCGCACGAGAAGGGCAGCGGAAAGACCCTTGGGGAATACCGCGAACATGCTTCCACGAGACGCGAACAAATGACTGCACTTGTGTGGGAAAGATACGAACGCGCACTTCTCGAGGAAGAGAGTCTGGATTTTGACGATTTACTCGTCCGCACGCTCTCTCTCTTGCACGACGTTTCCGAAATACGCTCTCTTCTCCAGAATCGCTGGCACTATCTCACTGTGGATGAATATCAAGACACCAGCAACGTGCAGTATGAGTTGATTAAGTACTTGAGCGGGGATCGGCACAATATTTGCGTTGTGGGCGATCTCGACCAATGTATCTATACATGGAGACAAGCAGACATAGAAAATCTTCTTTCGTTTGAACGCCTGTTCCCCAATGTTACGACGGTACGCCTTGAGCAAAATTATCGCTCGACGCGGACCATTCTAGCGGCAGCAAACGCGGTGATAGAAAAAAATTTTAACCGCGTGCCCAAAACACTTTTTAGTGAAAATGAAACGGGGGATCCCATTATGCTCTACGGCGCATCTGATGAGAGGTATGAAGCGTGGTTTGTAGTAGAGCAAGCCACCGCTCTCATTGATAACGGGGTTCCGGCTTCGGAAATTGCCGTCCTTTATCGTGAAAATGCACAGTCCCGAGTACTCGAAGAAGCGCTCTTACACGCGGGCATTCCATACCGCGTCTTAGGCACACGATTTTTCGAACGCAAAGAAGTGAAAGATGTGCTTTCTTACTTACGCGCGGCCCTGAATCCAAAGGGTACGAGTGATCTCGTGCGCATTGTTGGCGTTCCTCCGCGTGGAATTGGGAAGGTGACTCTTGAGAAAATGCTTTCAGGAAGTCCCCTCGGAGGAGCGGAAGGAAAGGTGAGAAGATTTCGAGAAACGCTCGCGAAAATTCGTCATGCAATACATACATTGCCCGCCTCCGAGGCAGTGCGTTTCTGCATTGAAGCGAGTGGGATACAAACCATGTACGCGGGGAAAACAGAGGAAGACGTAGAGCGGTTGGGAAATGTGCGCGAGCTTGCAAATCTCGCGACAAAATATGAGCATGACGAGCCGCCCTCTGGAATTGAACGTCTTCTTGAGGAAGCAGCACTGCAGAGTGAGCAAGACGAACTGGATATCGATACAAGTAAAAGCGGAATTTCTCTTATGACGGTACACGCATCAAAAGGGCTTGAATTTGACGCTGTGTTTATCGTAGGACTCGAGCAAGGACTCTTTCCTTCTCTACGCAATGACGAGAGCAGAGACCCGGAAGAAGAGCGGCGACTCTTTTATGTCGCCCTTACGCGCGCACGAAAACATCTTTTCCTTAGTTTTGCACATCAGCGCTCGAAATACGGCACGCGAGAGAGCGCATTGCCCTCGGAATTTCTCTCCGACATTGATGAGCGGCTGCTTGTAGGGGCTGAAGGAAGAGAAGCGCCGCAAAAAAACCGGGGACTTCTCGATGATTACTATGAGATCCGCTAGAAAATCGAATCCGGCGCGGCTCGGACAGCACTTCCTGACCAATCCCAATCCCGCACGAGTGCTTGCACAAGCTGCTGCGCCAAAGATAGGCGAGATCATTCTCGAAATCGGTCCGGGCACCGGCATGCTCACGCGTGAACTCTTAGCGACCGGCGCAGAAGTTATTGCGATTGAAAAAGACCCTGCTCTCGTTGTTCGACTTCGTAAGTCGAACATGAGCGGAAACCTCCGAATCGTTGAGGCTGACGTCAGGGATGTGACCCCACAAGGTTTGGGACTAAAGAATCGGAACTATGTTGTGGCTGCAAATATTCCGTACTACATTACCGGAGAAATCATCAGGCAATTCCTCACGACTGATGCGCCGCCGCGCGCGATGGCGCTCCTGATACAAAAAGAAGTGGCGGATAGAATTCTTGCGCGCGACGGCAAGGAAAGCATTCTCTCTATTTCAGTAAAGGCGTATGGCATACCAAAAATTATTGCAAAAGTCTCGCGAGGCAATTTCAATCCGCCGCCTTCCGTTGATTCGGCAATACTCCTTGTCGATGAAATATCTAAAAAAACGTTTGTCGACATTCGCGAAGACATGTTTTTCAAAGTCGTAAAAGCTGGTTTCGCATCAAAAAGAAAATTTCTTGCAAATAATCTTTCGACTCTCTTTCCTAAGGAAACCATTACTCATGCATTTAGAGAAAATGAGCTGTCAGCCAAAGTGAGAGCAGAAGATGTATCGCTTCTGAAGTGGAAAATGCTTACGAAACTTTTGATCAGATGATTTGCTACTGACTACGTCACGAATAATTTTTTCTGTGAACGGCCACAACTCTCGGCTCACCGTCGTGAGCCTCGGTCGCAGCCCCCGCCTCGCGGTCGCACAAGCTTGTGCGACATCGCTCCGGCTCAGCAGATCAGTACAGAAGAGTGCGCAGGCACTCTTCTGTTACTGACTGCTGCCCATCATCATAATGTAGATGCCAGGCCAGACTTCGATTGGTTGGACCGAAACGAGACAGTAATACGGAATACCAGCGAGACCCAAAATCGATTGACCGGGGTGTGATGGGGGGCCGAATTGATAGGTGAGCGTACTGGGCGTCCAAATGTAGGGACCGCCGCGCGGCGGACCAATGAGTGCGTAAATCGCCTGATTGAAACAAGGCCTGAAGATGCTGATTTGACCACCAAAAGGAAAGGCAAACGCGACAAAAGGAATGGATGTGAAAAGAAGCGTTGTTGCAACAAAAGAAATGAGCGCTCGAGACATGAGTACAGTGTAACAGCTGCTAGGGACTAGCTGCTAGCTTCTAGAAAAAACATGAGCAAGATTGTCCCCTAGAAGCTAGTCCCTAGCAGCTAGAAGCTGGTATTCTACATGCTATGCAATTGATTCGGACTCATCCGTACATCTCGGCCCTTTGCGCGACGGGTCTCGTAATAGTAGTTGGTATGTGGATGGTGCAAAGACAATCTGCGGCGCCCGCTTCAAATACAATCATCACGTGGGGCGGAGATAATGTGGGAATTTTGGATCCGACATCATACACACCAACTCAAAATGCAGGAGCACAAGGACGCACGAGTGCAATCACGCAGAATAGCGCACCATACACGTACATCCCGCTCGCGATTTTCAATGATACGAGCACTGCGGGAGAGAATTCATATGACCTCAATGCATTCATTTCCAAACTGACCCAAGGTACAAGTTTGGGTACATCAGTGCAGTCAAGTTCTGCAAATACTGAAGACGCGATTACAGACGCTTATTCTTTTACACCCATCGGGCCGATCAGTACCACAGAGCAAAATAAGCGATCCTCTGCGCAAGAATCAATCTATCAGTATGGAAATACGATTGGCTCATACATCCAAAGCTTCGAGGAGCAATACCCTGAACCCGCTTCCATCCTCATAGATCAGGCTGACGATAGGGCCAATCCGCAAAAAGCTGCCGCTGTCGAGAATCTTGCTAAAGCAATAGAAAGTGTAGGGCACACTATGCTTACCATAGCGGAGGCCCCGCAGGGATTTTCGGAAGCTCACGTGGCACTTGCGCAAAGCTACATTGAGGTAGGCAAAAATCTCGCCCTTATTCCAAAAGCAATGAGCGACGACGATTTCCTCAAGGCAATAGAGGTCTACAATGCTTCGGCAGACACATTTGTGAAGAATTATATAACTCTTGCAACACTCTTGAGCATCTATGAAGTCACATTCAACGCGGGCGATGCCGGCAGCGTCTTTTTGTTTAGTTCTGCAGGCGGCTTCTAGCAAAATATAGAGAATTCTCCACTCAAAGCTGACAGCTCGAAGCTGGCAGCTGTTTCCATGGGCTATACTTACCGTGTGGAAAACAAACGCTCGTACGAAAGCGGCTTTTCGGGTATTGGTATAACAGCCGCCCTCTCTGTTGTGGTGCTTTTTAGCGCTCTGGGCTGGCAGATCAAAGAGACAGTACAACAAAAAAGCGCGGCAACCTCATACGTAGCGGCGCTTACGGAAAATGATAGGAATACAACAGATGAAGTGTGGGGAGCAAGCGACGAGAACGACATGCTACTTCCCGGCGAGTCAGCTCTCGGCGTTGCAATTCTCGATGAAGTGGTCGGACGGTACGTTGAGCTCCACGATCAGGGTGTATACACGGAAGAAGTGGGCCAGAGTGTCGCCACAAAAATGGCGGAGACTCTTGTGCCCGCAGTCCCATACCGTACATACACGTCGGGTGATATTAAGACGGATTCTGATACATCGGCGAATAGCTTGAAGCGATACGGAGATGCCCTGCGAGCATCTCTCGCACCCCTGCGTAAAAACGAGCAGCCTGAATTTGAGATTTTCGCCTATTACATTGATACAGAAGATGAAAAATATCTGGCACAACTCAAAGAAATCGCGGGAGACTATCGTGCGGCAGCGAATGCTACCGCAAAAATTGTCGTTCCGGCCGATGCAGTAAGCGAGCACGTGGCAATTCTGAACGCGATGGAAGAATTCGCGGCAACGCTCGACGCACTGGCGGCAAATGCTACGGATCCCTACGCATCGACCGCACTCTTGCGCACGTACAATCAGGCCGAATCTGATATGTACCTCTCATTTCAAGCACTTGCCGGGTACTACAAGCAGAAAAATTCATGAGATATCGCGCCTCCATGCCAGCGTTGTTGCTCATGCTCCTGAGCGCCTCTCCTTCTTTCTCGTTCGCGCAAATAGCTACCACAACAGGGCTCGCAGATGCGCTCCCCTCCACTCCTCCCGGCTTCAGCGCGCAAGGAATATTTGATTGCAATAGAATCGGCGGGGCAAGTGTCGGATCAACGGTTGCAACGGGAGGACCGTACGTGCCGGTCGCTGATGCCGCAGTGGAGTTGAACACCGGTATTTTGGTCTACAAAGAATGCGTGCTGCGCAACATCGTTAACCGTCAGCGTGAATCCGCAATGGCTGCGATCACGCAGCGGACCGCGACCGCGATTCAAACCGGCCGCAATGGCAACCCGCAGTATGTCGTCAATCCCGATCAGGAGATTGTCACCAACGCCTTGGATCCGGCGTTTGCCGCAGTTCTTAGAGACGGAACATTAAATTATGTGAATCCGGCATTTAGAAATGCGATGGTACGTGCGACGGCTCGTGCATATGAATCCGATGTACACGGTCTACCCGGCGCTTCCCTCGAGTGCCCGTACAGAGGCGATCTTGCGGCATGGCACCGTGGTGAGGCGCCATTTACCTTTAGCGATCTTATCCTCACGACCGCATATTCGCAGTGCAATCCTATTCTCGCCTTTTACGATGTGCGGGATGTCGTGATCGGCCGCACGGGGGGGGCGGCGGAGCGCTTGCGTAATGAATGGGACTGGGGCCAAGGCTACTATGCCGTCTCGGATAACGCTGCTGATCCACTGCAGCGAAGAATACTTACGCCACCATCCACGGTACGGGCATCCTTCCAAAACGTCATAGACAGTCCTGTCCGGCAATTGGAGAGCGCCAACGACATCGGTCAGATGATAGGTGCGCTCTATGCAGGCCTGCAAACACAGATCCTCGCGGATATCGGCGGCCTTTCGGGAATATCGAGAAGCACTGGTGGACAGCCTTCGTACCTCGACCAGATTGTGGCGAATTCTTCACAAAGCTTGCGCAACACAGCACTCAACGCAGCGCTTCAGATTCTTGGGACTGCTCGGCAAGTGGAGGTAGCGTATCTCCAAGCCGCTATTGGAATTACCACTGCGCTCACCCAGGCAAGTGCGCAGCTGCGAAGCGCTGAGAATCAATGCTGGAATCTCATTATCCCGAAAGTGTGCACGAGTGCACTCAACGCCCAAAATGAATGCACCGATGAAACCTCCACGTACAAAGTCGCCACCTCAACCGCCCTGTATGCAGAAGCTGTGGTTGTGTCTCAAATTACACCGCTTGTGGCTGTCGCAGCCACAAATACTGCCGTATCACGAGCAGCGCTCGCGCGCATCGATACCCTCATTCAGGGCGTCTCCCGATCCTCCTCTCTCGAAGTACAGCGCACATCTCTCTTGGAGCTCGATGCCCTCGTAGCGCAGCGTCAGATCCACGCGCAGCCCGACCTTGATGGCCCCAATGGAATTCTAAAAAGGCTCGAAAGTGTGAAAGGAGTAATGAACACGCTTGTCACCGACACGGTAAAAGCCTGGGCCGATGATCCAAACGCTGCTACCGGGTGGTGCAACATAAACAATGCAGACGTGATTCAAGCGTGGAAAGACACGTGGAGGAAACCATAACGCGTATGATCAACAGTGCAAGACAACCAAAAAAATATTTGCGCACGACCATCCTTCTTTGCGCATTCGCGCTTATAGTCCTGTTCCCAGCCACGTTTGACAACGCATCGGCCACGCTACGTTTACAAACTGCAGACGCGGCGTGCGGTCCTGGAGTATTTGAAGATGACTGCTCTCTCTCCGACCTTACAGCGGAGTGCAGCAATGAAGGGCAATGCAACCCCTTGGATTTATATATATTAAACGTTCTCGCCTCCTGTGATCGCACGCAAAGTAATTGGGAAATCTTATTTGGCGGACGCGTCGTCTGCAGTCCTGAGGAGCAAGCGGCCGGCCCTCAGGCTACTGCTCTTCTTCAACAATATAGAACGGCGAATCCGCTGAGTTGTTATGAAGAGACCAGTCTGATCTGGAGTACGTGGACATGCATATGGCACAACCTCATGGCATCGGTGGGTTCGCTTTTCATAGCAATTGCGGCATGGTTTCTTGCGATAGCGGGCACGCTCTTCAACTGGGTCATTGAAATGACGGTCATTCTGTTTAGTACGGCAATGTATGACCTCGCGGGAGACGGCATTGAGCTTGCGTGGGCGGCGTTTCGTGATATCGCCAATATCCTTATCATCGGCATATTCACCTTTATCGCACTTTCGATAATCATCGGCCTCAAAGAGTACGGACAGAAGAAATTGATCGCGCGCGTACTCATCATCGCGGTTTTGATCAATTTCAGCCTGCTCTTTACTAAGATGATTATAGACGCATCGAATTTCACGGCAACGCAATTTTATACTGCAATGATGGGTGGTCGCACCGCAGCGGACGCAGAACGTGACAGAGTAAATGCCTTAGCCGCTGCTACCGAAGAAGACGGTACCGGCTTCGCGACATACGCAAATTCAGGAATTGCGGGAGCGTTTGTCAAACTCCTTGGTTTACAAGGAATTTCAGATACCCACGAAGCGTTGGTAACGCTCGCCGATGTGCGAGAAGACGGAGGGCTTGCGCTTTTATATGGGATTTTTGCGTCGATGCTGCTTGGCGCTGCTGCATTCGTTATTTTTTATGGAAGTTTCATATTGTTTTCACGCGCCCTCTTGCTCATCTTCCTCCTCATCACCGCCTCAGTTGCATTCGCTTCATATCTGATCCCGAAGTGGGAGACGAGCCGTTACGGATGGAGCGCGTGGTGGAGCTCCCTCATCAAAAGCGCGGTTTTGGCTCCCATCCTCATGCTCTTTTTGTGGATCACGGTGAATGTGGGAGGCGCTATACAGGAGGGTAATGGAGGCTCGCTCGGCAGCATGATCGGGAGCGGGGGGCAATCGATAGTATCAGATGTCAGCGCGCTCTTTGGGTATGTCATTGTGCTCGGTCTCCTTTTTATCTCCTTCAAACTCTCCTCCTCGCTTGCTGGCAAAGTCGGTGGACTTAGTTTCTCCACCGCGGCGACCATGTTGCCGATAAGTCTCGGATCCAGTTTGATTGGAAGAGTAGGACGCAACGTGTTCGGCGGAACAGCTTCCGCGGGGCTCAGAGGCATGCAGAATAGGGCTTTCGGATATTATGATGAAAAAAATAAAAAATGGGTTGAAGGAAAAGGCACAAACATGTTCCAGAGACTCACGATGTCGAGACTCGACAGTCTCAAGAAAGCCAGCTTCGATCCCCTTAAAAGCCGTTTGGGTAAGGGGCTTACCTCATCCCTTGGGGTATCGAAGACATTTACCGGTTCCAAAGCGGGCGAGGGCGGCTATAAGGGCGTGATGGAACGTAAAGCAAAAGCGGCGGACGAACTGGCGCGGGCGATTGGGCCAGACGAGAAACAGAAAGAGGAGATCCGACGAGCGGCCATGAGAGATAGGACGGAGCAACGTGAACGGCATCGAGAAACACTGGGCCAACAGAGGGAGAGCAATCAAGCGTTGCTGAAAAAACTCGAAGAGATAGAGCGGCCGCAAGAAATAAACAAAGCCCGTGAAAAGCAAACGGAGCGTCCGATTGCAGAGCAAAGAATAGCAGCACATCAAGAAGCGATTAGTCGTCTAGAGGAAGAGAGTGCAGCGGCCCGCACCCGACACGAAAACGAACTGAGTGCAATTGGGAACGATATCGCGCGTTCCGCCGATAGAGCCGCGGCCAAAGCTAGGCACACTATTGAATTGAATGAGTTCACTGAAAAGTTGGACGCACGACGCGAAAACATCGCGACCGCTCGACGAGATATTAGGGTGCTCGACACTGAAGCTATCGCAACTGCCGAAGCTGCGCTTAAGCCGCGTGTAGAGGAACTTACGAGAGCGATAAAGAGTAGCACGAGCGCATTGGAGGAGTACGAGAAACAAACCACCCAAGTAGCACAAAGAGTGGGGGAAGACGCCGTAAAAAATGTTGATGTAAAATTGAGAGAATCCCTTCTCTGGGATCCACGCGCACGGTCGTACGTGGAAGGTCAAATAAAAGCCCATAATAGACGGCAGGTTTGGAGTGACTTTAAGGCCGCGGTGGCTCCGAAAGAAACCGTGGAGGGTACGCCAGCTGCACCAGATGCACCACCAACTCCTCCCGCAGAACATTGATGTAACATGATTTAATGGGAAACAAACACATATGACAGACGAAGATGACATACAAATGATTCTCAAAGAACGATTTGCTCAGCTGCCAGAGCCGGTGCGGCGTGCGATAACGTCTGAAGACAATTCAAAACACTTGCGTGAATTGGGTGAGCGACACAAATTACATATTGATCAATGGGAAGCCCTGGAGAATGCGGTTATGATGACTCTCTTTGGTGCTTTCCCGATAGAAGATCTCGAGAAAAAAATCAAACAAGAAGTAGGGGTGTCAGATGAAACCGCGAAAGCGCTCACCGCGGACATCTCAAAAATCGTCTTCGAACCGATCCGGGAACAGCTCGAACGATTGCTTGAGTATTCGGAGGCAAAAGTGGTGAAGGAAAGTGGCGTGGAGGCAGCGCGGAATCAACAGCTTTCAGCTTCTAGCTTTCAGCTTTCAGAAGAAACCACGAAACAAGCTGCAACTCCGCTGCCAGTAGCTCCTGCGACACCGCCGCCTGCGCCACTTACACAGCGCGCAGAGCGAGCGCCGATTTCTGCCGCGTATAAGGCGGGGCAGGCAAGTAGCTCGCGGGAAAATGTCGAGGATGACCCGTATCGCGAGCCACCGCAGTAGCGACGGCGATAGCTTTCAGGTGTCAGCTTTCAGGTTTCAGTATGAATACACAAATGAAATCGTACAGAGACTTAATTGTCTGGCAGAAAGCCATTGAACTTGTACTGAAGGTATATAAAGTCACAGATACATTTCCCGATCGCGAGAAGTACGCTCTGTCCTCACAAATGAGACGCGCTGCGGTTTCGATTCCATCGAATATCGCAGAAGGCAGAAGCCGGAGCACAGCTAAAGACTTTGTGAATTTTCTTCATACAGCTCTCGGCTCCGGAACCGAATTGGAGACCCAGCTTATCATCGCAAAAAAACTCTCATATTGTGGGGAAGCGGAATATGAGAGTACGAGTTCACTCCTATCTGAAGTCTGTCGAATGTTGCATGCTATGATTAATAAGCTTGAAGCTCGCTCTTAGCGTTCAGGTGAGTTTTCTTTTCCTGAAAGCTGAAAGCTAGAAGCTGAAAGCTACCCTATGCAATTCCAAGTCCCCCAATTCATCGAGGTGGAAGACAAGATATTCGGTCCTTTGACCTTCAAGCAATTCCTCTACGTCGGCGGAGGCCTTGGTGCGTCCTACATTCTTTGGCGCATATTGCCGATCTATCTCGCCGGACCATTGATTCTCTCCGTGGGTGGACTTGCTGCGGGTCTCGCATTTTTCCGCTACAACGGTCGTCCATTCATACTCGGCCTCGAGCATGCCTTCTATTTCTTTCTGCGCAGTAAACTCTACCTCTGGAACAACGCTCGCAAGAAAAACGTCATCCCACCGATTGTCGGGAAGCTTGCTCCAAGAGAAGATGGAGAAATGTACGTTCCGAAACTCTCCGACAGCAAACTCCATGAGCTTTCGTGGAGTTTGGACATTAAAGAGAGGATCGCGCAGGGCGTGGTAAGTGATAGGGAGCGGGAGGCAGCACGATCCGAGGGTGACATCGTGGCACCTATACGCACTGCACGCGATCTTTTACAAAAAAACGAAGCGTAGCGACTATATTTTTGTTAACATGCCTACGACAACGCAAGAAAAAAATCCGCGCGCGAGCGCAAAATCTACCCAGGACTTCCTGCCGGTTTCAGAAGTGCGCGATGGCATTGTCGTCTTGAAAGACGGCAGCTTACGGGCAATTCTGCTTGCCTCCTCCCTCAACTTCGCTTTGAAATCAGATGATGAGCAAACGGCGTTTATCATTCAGTTTCAAAACTTTTTGAATTCCTTGGATTTTTCCGTCCAGATTTTCGTGCAGTCGCGCATGCTCGACATTCGTCCCTATATCGCGACCCTTGAGGCTGCGTACAAGGAACAGCTCGATGATCTGATGCGCATTCAGATTCGCGAGTACATTCAATTCATCAAGAGCTTCACCGAAGCGGCCAACATCATGACCAAGAATTTCTTTATCAGCGTTCCATACTCTCCGACTATCGCCCTAACGAGTAAGGGAATAGGCTCGGTCTTGCCCTTTGGTAAGAAAAAGAAAGGCGCCGAAGAATCGAATCGTTCATTCGAAGAGCAGGTCACACAGCTTGAGCAGCGCATCGCAATCGTACAGCAAGGACTGGTGCGCACGGGCGTACGCACCGTGCAGCTCGGGACAGAAGAAGCAATCGAGTTGCTCTACAAGATGTTTAATCCCGGCGAAGAGGGAAAGCCGATGCCCGTGGACACAGCTTCTAGAAGCTAGTCCCTAGCACCTATGAGTTTGATAGATTTATTGAAAAAGAAAAAGCCAGCGGAGAGTCCGAATGCTCTCCCTATTCTTCCTGAGGAAATTTATAAATCGGGGATTTTGGATCTGCAGGATGTTATAGCGCCGCACGCGCTTCGCATCTCTTCGCGCGAGCTCGATTTGGGGGAGAAAATCGCGCGCACCTTCTTCGTCATTTCATATCCGCGATTTCTTACGACAGGCTGGTTTGCTCCAATAATCAACATGGACAAGGTGATTGATATTTCTATCTTCGTCCATCCGATGGATACCAATGAAATGCTCCGTAAATTCCAGAAAAAAGTGGCCGAAGTGCAGAGTCAAATAAGCTCACGCGAAGGGAAGGGAATGGTGCGCGACCCGATGCTCGATACCGCCTACTCGGACCTTGAGCAGCTGCGTGATTCGCTTCAACAGGCACAAGAGCGCATCTTTGAAGTGGGCCTCTACCTTACGATCTACGGCAACACACGCGAAGAAATAGATAAGGTCGAGACAGACGTGCGCTCTATTCTTGAATCACGCCTCGTCTACATCCGTCCTGCGCTTTTCCAGCAAGAGCAAGGATTCCGCTCCGTGCTTCCTCTTGGCATGGACGAGATCAACGTGCATACAAAGCTCAATTCCGCTCCGCTTTCCTCCATCTTTCCCTTTATCTCGTTCGACCTCACGTCCGACAGGGGAATTCTCTACGGCATCAATCGTCATAATTCCTCGCTCATTCTTTTCGATCGTTTCTCACTGGAGAACTATAACTCGGTGACCTTCGCAAAATCCGGCGCAGGGAAATCCTACTGTACGAAACTCGAAATCTTACGAAGCCTCATGTTTGATACCGAGGTAATCGTGATCGACCCCGAGCGTGAGTACGAGTATCTCGCGACCACAGTCGGCGGACGGTATTTCAACATCTCACTTTCCTCCGAACACCATATCAATCCGTTTGATCTTCCGGTTCCGCGCGAGGACGAAAATCCTTCCGACATTTTGCGCAGCAACATCATCACGTTGGTTGGGCTCTTCCGTATCATGCTCGGAGGCCTCACCCCCGAAGAAGACGCCGTGATCGACCGCGCGATTACCGAGACCTACGCTTTGAAGGACATCACGGCTGATGCAAATTTCGCACAGATCGAGCCGCCACTCCTCTCCGACTTCGAGCTCGTGCTCTCTGGTATGGAGGGCTCAGAATCGCTTGTTGCAAGGCTTAGTAAATACACAAAGGGCACGTGGTCGGGATTTATGAACCGTCCGACCAACGTGGATATGAATAAAAAACTCGTCGTCTTTTCTGTGAGAGACATGGAAGACGACCTGAAGCCCGTCGCGATGTACATCATTACGCACCACATATGGAATGCGGTGAGAAAAGAACTTCGCAAACGCCTTCTCGTCATCGACGAGGCGTGGTGGATGATGAAATCACAAGACACCGCGTCCTTCCTCTTTGGCATCGCAAAGCGCGGACGCAAATACTATCTGGGGCTCTCCACGATCACGCAAGACGTGAACGACTTTTTGACCTCACCCTACGGGACAGCGATGATCACCAACTCTTCAATTCAACTTCTCTTGCGCCAGTCGCCAACGTCCGTCGATCTCGTGCAACAAACATTTAAGCTCTCCGATGAAGAAAAGTACCTGCTTCTCGAATCCGACGTGGGCGAGGGAATTTTCTTTGCGGGCTTGAAGCACGTTGCGATCAAAGTCATTGCTTCCTACACAGAAGACCAAATCATCACGTCTGATCCTTCACAGATCCTCGCTATCAAAAAGGCAAAGCAGGAGCTCGAGGCCGCGAATGATGTAGATCCAACCATCGCTTCTGCAATTGCTGCGAGTACCGAGGCCGCTGCCGAGCGTATCCAGGCATTACCCGCGACCCTTGCTAAGACGCCGGATCCCGCTAAACAATGAACACTTCCAAAATAAGCGGTGGCACCGGAGGAGTGATGATATGTTTTGCCATGGTAGTCGATGGTATGCAAGGTCTCATCACGCTCATTCCTTTCATTGGCTTTCTTATCGCTCCTGTCATGAGCATATTCGCAGCGCTCCTCTTCGGAATATGGTTTTCACATAACGATGTCAGCATGATGGACCCTAAGAGAGTTCTCGGATTTGGAGGGACAATACTTGGAGAGGTTATGCCAATTGTCAACGTAATTCCTTTTTGGACCGGCAACATAACATACACAGTGATCCAAGAGTGGAGAAGGCCAAGCGAGATATAATGAACACGTATGGCGATACGATATGTGTCTAGTGCCTGCGTCTTCCTGGCCGCTGCGCTTTTCTTTTCCTTCCCCGCCTACGCACAGGTTGGTCTACCCGGAATAGAGAATTCCGTTTTAATCACTTACAGCCCCGTATATCCAGAGCCAGGGGACGCGGTCCGTCTTTCGGCGCAGAGTTCGATACTCGATCTTTCAAAAAGTAATGTGCTCTGGCGGGTAAATGGGAAAGTGATTGCGCAAGGAACAGGCGTTACCTCTGCAGATGTAACCCTCGGTGCGCTCGGGGTAGCAACTAATGTTGAGGTTTCTGTCGCCGCGCAAGATGATATCGTGGCCTCCGCGCAAGCAACGATCATCCCGACAGAGTTGGATCTGCTTGTGGATTCTGATTCATACGTCCCGCCTTTCTACCGAGGCCGGGCATATATTTCTCCCGGCACTCGTGTGATCCTGCGGGCAATTCCACAGTTCAAACGACCGGGAGGTTCGTATGTCAGCGATACCAACATCAATTTCACATGGAAAAAGAACGGGGAGGTCATAGGGAGCGCTTCAGGAAGAGGTAGATCAAGTGCGGTTATTACCGCAGCACACCTCTTCGGGACCGAGAGGATTACCGTCGAGGCCCGCTCTACCGATGGACTCTTCGCACACGAGGCGTCATATTCCCTTTCACCTCTCCAGCCGACTCTTATGCTCTATCAGGATCATCCGCTCTTCGGACTCATGTATCATCAGGCGCTTGGCCCGACAAACTTTATCCCTGATGTTGAAATGACTTTTGTAGCAGTGCCCTATTTTGCCGAGGCGCAGCGTCCAGAAGATTTTGCGCTCATATATGCGTGGCGTGTAAATGGGAAAGCGATACCCTCAAGTGCAGCAAGCCCGAATGCAATAACGATTAACGCCGAGAATTCAAGTGGTAGAGCGCTTCTCGGCCTCGAACTTACCCACGCAACAAATTATTTTCTTGACGCGAAAGGCTCATGGAGCATTACATTTTCGGACTCCACAACGCTCGATCTATTCCGCAATCTTGGGCAATAACATACAATGAAAACACGAACCATCATTGCCTACAGCCTTGCCGCCATGATTGTCCTCATTGTAGGAGCGTTTTCGGGTTGGTATTTCTTTCTTAAAACTCAATCACAAACAACCGCCACTGAAGACGCGGCACGTGGCTATACTATAACGCCGCGAGGAAACACCACTGAGCAAAGCTCGCAAACATCGGAGATAGAACGAGCGGGCTTTTTTTCGCGCCTCTTGAGCTCAATTACAGGAAGCGGCACGGGAGTCTCTGAACCTCTTGCGACGATACTCACTTCAGATATTTCAGGGTTCTCGGAAACGTCGGCTCCAACGTCGACCAGTACCTCGGTAGTGGCGACACAACGCCCAGCACAATTGTTGCATGTTCACACCAAGCCCGTCGCTGGCATGGCATTCATCTCCATCGGCGGGAGCGAACTCTTGCGATATGTGGAGCGCTCAAGTGGAAATATATTTGAGGCTAATCCTGAAACAGGTCTCGCCGAGAGGCTCACGAACACACTCGTACCCAAGATTTACGAAGTCTCCTTTACACCGGGTGGACGTATCATAGAGCGATCGCTCGACGCCGCGGGGACGATAGTGACAACAGTCGGCTCTGTTTCTACGAGTACTTCGAGCGCCACAAGCTCAATGATGTTTTCCTCAATTGCACTCCCACCACATATTAAAAATATAACGTTTGATCCCAAAACAGGCGCGTTATTATATTTTATACGAGAGGCGTCCGGAGTAGCGGGCATTCGCGCTGAATGGAGTGGAGCAAAACCAAAAAAGGTGTTCGCCTCAACCATCGTGCATTGGCGTCCACAGTGGCTCAGCGATGGGCGCATTATTCTCACTCAAAATGCGAGCGATGACATCCCCGGCTACGCGTACGAAATGAAGGCTGACGGCACGTTGACGTCCCTCGTGCGTGCAGTTCCCGGTCTCACGACGCTCCCGCGCGCAGGAGGCGCATTACTGTATGGTCAATCGAGTGGTGGAGTACTCGCACTCTTTGTACAAACACAAGGCAGCGCGCCGATCCGATTGCAGATGAGAACAATCGCCGATAAATGCGTATGGTCATCCGAGGCAGAGCTGATTGCATACTGCGGCGTGCCCCAAGGAGTAACTCCCCGGCGTTTCCTCGATGAATGGTACCGCGGTGCGACACATTCATCGGACGCTCTGTGGCGCATTAACGCCACGACGGGTAGCGCAGAAATCGTTTACACGCCAGGCACTTCCATCGATATGGAAAACCTTACCGTGAGCAGCGCGGGCACGCACATTGCATTCATGAACGCCACCGACAAATCGCTCTGGCTCCTCCGCTTAGCGGAAGAATAGGTATGACCTTAAAATTCCTAAGAAACATTTTTGTTCTGGTGTCGATAATAGCTGTGATGTGGGCGATCACTGCACCTATAGTTCACGCTGCAACCCCCGCGTTCGTTCCGCTCGCCGAAACACCCTCGGGCCCTTTGAGAGATATATATGATACGAGTGGGGATTTTTCTGATTTCATCAACGGGCTCTTCCGATTTGCGCTCGTTGTCGGCGCTATCGCTGCCGTGCTACGTATCGCGTATGCCGGCTATCTCTACATGGGCTCCGACATGTGGAGCCAAAAGGGCGTGGCAAAAGAAATACTTACGGACGTCACTCTCGGCCTTCTCCTTCTTCTCTCGATTTGGATCATCTTGTACCAGATCAATCCTGATATTTTGAAGTTGAGAGCGTTGGATGTAGTTAGGAGCAACCCCGCAACAGTACCGGGTAGCAACAGTAATGCTGGGCAGGAGGGTTTGGGCCTTAGAGATACACCGGGTTACCAGTACCCTGTATATTCGGATGACTACAGTAGATTCTCACGAGTAGAGACTGGGTACGACGACAGTGGAAACCGTCGCTACTGCGCAGCTGCGCTCGGAGCGGGGTGGGTAAATGTCGACAATCGCTTTTGTGGCTCGGGAGGCACTCAGACATCTTCGTGCTGCGGGTATGACAGAAATTACGTGCCACCCCCACCCATTCAAGAACAAGGAGGAGGGGAGAGCACATATGGCAACGAGGCCGAGATTCCAGCTGGATCATGGTGCTATGAGGCAGGTTACTACGGTTGCTTCTCATCAGGAGATGAGTGTGGAGACGTTGAAGTAACGATTGATGAAGATTCTCTGATTAGCAGTTGCAAACAATACTAATTTAGCTGGCAGCGTATTTAATGACCACTCTTCGATTTCGTCCTTCGCCCTGCGATTCTGTTTTTACGTTCGGTGCGTCCTGTAGTGTTGTGTGAATAATGAGCCGCTCGTAGGAGCTCATCGGGGAGAGCTCGACATCATATTGGAATGAGCGGGCGCGCTCTGCCATCATGAGCGCCTTTGTCTGCAGGTCTTTGATCTGATTCGTGCGGTAGTTGTTGACGTCAATCAAAAACATCGGCGTACGCTCTTCCACTTGTGCAGAAAGCGCGGCATCTGTCGCATCAGTCGGGAGTTGCTCGGGCCGAGCATCGTCGAGGCCCTTTTCATACATTTTCTTCACTAATGTATCGAGTGCGTGAATGGTTTCGCCCCGTATGCCGATTAAGACACGCGCATCGCCCTCTGTCTGAATAGAGAAAATTTCCTGCCCCGCGATTGTGTTGTGTTCGATAGTGGTGTAGGGGACACCGAGGTTAGTGAGAAGTTCTTTGAGAATTACTTCAACGGATTCCATGCGGGGCACTATACCCCATGAGATAGGCACACTCAACCCACCACTGCCTTCCCGTGATGACGAAGAAAAGCGATGCGTAGTAAAAAACAATTGGGTTATCTCACGGGGTATACCCCTTACTCCTCTCTTTTACAAAGATACTGAAACCTAGCCCTTCCACTTTCTCCCCGCAAGAAACTCTTGTCCAATCATGCACAGATTGCTCGTAAGCCAGTAGAGGGGGACGGCAGCGGCCACGAAATACGAAAATACGCCGATTATGAGAGGCAGCATGTATCGTGCCTGAAGATCAAAACTTTTTGCCAGATCGCCAGAGAGAGATGCCTCGACAGGTGTCGCGTCAAGCACCTTTTTGCGCGATCCCATAGAAAGACGGGAATATACAACCTGTGAGAGCGTCACCAAAACTGCAAGAACGAGATTATGGTTTGCCCCCATATCGACAAAACCGAGAAATTCCATGTTGACCTCTGGAGGTACAGAGATGAATGAATAGAGGAGCGTCGGGTCTACCTCTGGGAATCCGCCGCTATAGAAGACCCAGTAAAGACCGAAGAGTACCGGTAACTGAAGGAAAAGAAGCCCGATACTCGCAAGGGGACGCACACCATGCTCGCGATAGAGGGCAAACATGGCACGTCCTTGTTCGGCCCGGTCATTTTTGTGTTTCACTTTCAACTTCTCAATCTCGGGAGCGAGTTTCTTCATTGCCATCTGCGCATGAATGGCCCGTTGCGACAAAGGATAGATGATGATACGCACAACAATCGTAAGGGCAATGACCGCGAGGCCCATGTCGTGCGAAGGGATTACCCCGACAAGAAACGCAAGTCCGTTGTACAGGGGATCATATACAACGGCGTGGAAAATTTGGGAAATCATAGTGTAGGAAGGATTGTACCCCGTAGTGAAATTTCGGCTAGTGCCACGGGCACAAATACAAAAACCAAAATTCGACTACGGGGTTATATCGTGTCTCAATGATCTACGCCAACGGGCGGACGTTTGCTAACAAATTCTCAATATCTTTCTTGGTATCCGCAAAAGACGCTGCCCCTGCTCCTCGCTTTCCATAGAAGACGAGAGCGATGGGTTGTTCTATCTGTCCAATGTACGAGCGAACGACCTCGCGACATCGTCGCTGTATTCTATTGCGATCAACAGCGCGCGCTGCAATCTTCTTACTCACCACACACGCGCTCTTGGGTCCTTCACCAGTAAGTGCGGAGAGTGTGAGTGTGAAATACTGACCGTGCACACGTTTCGACCCCGTTTTTGGCAATCGGAGAAATTCGGCACGTGAGAGCCGGTATTTTTTTGGCATCCTTTAAACTGAAATGCGCGCTCGACCCTTGCGGCGTCGGCGTATCAATACGTTTTTACCAGAAGTCGATGCGCTGCGCGCCCGGAAACCGTGTGTCTTCGCTCGTTTGCGCTTTTTCGGCTGCCATGTTCGTTTCATTGCAGCACTATACCTTTTTTTTTAACTATTACAACCTCTTCCAAAGCGCCTCGCAGAGACTTCGGGGTGTTGCGCAGGGCGACGGCCCGAGCGGCAGGGATTTTCTAGCAAGAAAATACCCGACTCCGAAGTCTCTGCGAGGCGCGATTTTACTCTCCCCTCCCTATCCACACCTTATGAACAGCACTCTCGAATCCATGTGTCCTTTCCTTCCGAAACTCTCCGCGTATAATGTGCTCTCCGCATGCGCATGCAGACAAATTTTTATGACTAACAGGGAACTGTGGCAAAATGCGCTTGTTCAGATCGAGCTGGGAACCTCTGAGGCTTCTTTTCGTACGTGGTTTCGAAATACCGACATCGCAAGCCGCGATGGAGGTACGGTACATGTGGCTGTGCCTTCAAAAATCGTCAAAGAATGGCTCGTGGAAAAGCACCATAAGCTGATTCTAAAGGCCCTGCGGGGATTGGATAGCTCGATTCGTACCGTCGAATACGCAGTGCATCGTTCCGTTGCGGCCCCAGCGGAGCGCAAGAGCCCACGCGCACAGGTGCCGGAGAATGCCGCTCTTGATCTGCAGTCACTCTATATAGATAAGCGCGATAATTTAAATCCACGATACACCTTTGAGACTTTTGTAGTCGGCCCTTTCAACGAACTCGCCCACGCTGCCTCGAAAGCAATACTCGAACGGCCGGGCCTTGCATACAATCCACTTTTTATCTACGGATCGACGGGGCACGGCAAGACGCATCTCATTCAAGCAGTGGGAAATTATTTCAAAAAATTGCACGCCAACAAAAAAGTCCTCTACGTCACCTCTGAGCGATTTTCGATAGACTACATCAATGCGGTGCGCGCAGGGCACGCCAACAACTTCAAAGATCAGTACCGTCAATACGATGTTCTTATAATGGACGATGTGCAATTCATCGCAAACACGGAAAAGACCCAAGAAGAATTGTTTCATCTTTTTAACGCGATGCGCGACAACAATAAACAAATCGTCTTTTCTTCCGACAAGCATCCGGCGCTCCTCATGGGACTTGAAGAGCGTCTTAAGGGGCGATTTGGGGCTGGGATGATCGCGGAAATTCCAGAGCCGGATGTGGAGTCGCGAATTGCAATTATTCGAGCCAAAATAGAGCAGCACGGCTTCTCTATTCCCGAGGACATAATCCAATACATCGCCGAGAATCTGCGAGGAAACATTCGCGAGCTTGAGGGGGTCCTCAACATGATCGTATGCAAATCCCAACTCAAAGGAAAAACGGTATCTCAAACGGACGTACGAGCGCTCATCAAACACAACGTAAAGCCTAGCCGCGGCGTTTCAGTTGACGAAGTGGTTCGACGGATCGCACAGTATTATGACATCGCCGAAAAAAGTATCTATGAGAAGACCCGCAAAAAAGAGGTGGTCAAGCCGCGACAAATCATTATGTATATGTTGCGCGAAGAATTCAGCGTCTCGTACCCATCGATAGGGGAGAAACTCGGCGGACGCGACCATACAACCGTCATCCATTCATGTGAAAAAATTAAAGAAGAAATGAAATCGAATATTGCACTCGAACAAGAGCTTGACCATATTCGCACCCTCATTCATGCATAACCCTGTGTACAACACTATGTACACATCCTGCACGACACATGCATAATCTACTCAAAAATAAAATTTCCTCTTCTTATCCCCAAACTATTTATAGTTTGAATGAATCTTTTCAACACCCACAAACCCTTAAATACCAAACATCTTTCATCTCAAATTCACTTTTCCCCATTCTCCACACCACTAATAGTAGTAATAGTATTTAAGTACCGATAATACAAATAGTATGAAGATAACAACAACAAAAGAGAAAATTCTTAGTGCTGTTTTATTGGCAGAAAGAATTACGGGAAAAAAAGAATCACTTCCCGTTCTATCATGTGTACTTTTTGATGTCGGCGGCGAATGTACGATCCGAGCTACGAATCTCGAGGCGGGTATTGAGATTACAGTCCCGGGAGAGATCGAAGAAAGGGGGGTGGTTGCAGTGCCGGTGATCGTTCTTTCACAAACACTGCGTTCAATTTCTGGTGAAAAAATAGTATTTAAAACCGAAGAGGGTAACTTATTGGTTGAATCGAAGGGAACGAAAACCCTCATTAAAACAATTCCTCATGAAGAGTTTCCTATACTCGGGGGGGAAAAAGAGAAAGGGGGTATGAGTGTTTCGCGAGATCAACTTATGCGGGGCATTCAATCGGTCTCATATGCGGCGTCTCCTTCTATGATCAGACCAGAATTGGGAAGTGTCTACATCTCCATTACATCCGGTAGTATTATCTGTGTCGCAACCGATTCGTTCCGGCTTGCAGAGAAAACAATTATCGGCGCAGGAAAGAGTAAAACAGAGCTCCTTATCCCACTTAAACACGCACTTGAGCTTTCTCACGTCCTTGAGCGGATGGATAGTGAAACACTCACACTTTTTGCCGACGAAGCACAGATGTCTGTTTCTTCGGGAGCTGTGCGGTATGTCTCTCGTGTCGTTGATGGCACGTTTCCAAACTACAAAGAGATTATTCCCAAAAATTTTACGACTGAAGCGACAGTTCTCAAAAATGATTTTGCGGAAATGCTGCGGAAAGCGCGCGTCTTTTCCGGGAATGACCAACATGTCGGACTCCATGTATACCCAAAGAGAAAAATTTTTAGTGCAACAGCGCGAAGCGCGGACGTTGGCGAGATGTCGGATTCAATCGACGCGGCGATTTCAGGTGAGGATCTGGACATCAATTTCCACATCGGCTACTTAGCTGATTGTCTGTCGGTCGTTGAATCAGATTCGATCGTTTTGGGTTTTGCCGGCGCGGGGAAACCCTTGGTAGTGCGTGGTGTTTCCGACGCGAGTTTTTTGTACCTCGTGATGCCTCTCAATAGGTAGGAGTGTCGTGCGCAGTCGAGTCCTACTGCACCATAAACACACTCGTATGCTCCTCTTGTGTTCCGTCTGTGCGCACCGCAACTGCCCGCACGACAGTAGCTCCGGGGACAGCAGGGGAGAATGAGACGACGTACGGCGTTTGGGAGGCAGCGCCGATAAGCATTCCGTTCGCGTAATACGAAACATGCGAGATCGCCTCTGGTCTTGGGGCAAAAGCGTTCAGTACGACTGGGGACCCTGCGGGGATGATCGTTCCTGCGCGCGGGGACGTGATCTGAAAGGTCGTAGGAGGCGCTCCGATGCCATCCCCGAACGTGCCGCCCTGTGCCGCCCAGAGTGAGACCGGATAATCCCAGTGCGCGAATTGCGGGTCAGTCCACGGATTCGCGGGGTGGCCTCCGCGAGGATTGTCTTTATCCACCCAGTAGAGTATTTCGTGCACGCCGTGCGCGGGGTCCGTATTCCAGTTGCCGGTCAGAACGGGCGGCAGAGAGGCAACATTCGGATCAGGGGATGAGGGCGGGAACACATCGTTCGGTGAGGAATATTTTTCGAGTGCGTACTCCATGAATTCGTGCCACATCGGCGCGATGATAAACGCGGCGATTCTCTTTTCCATAGGGGAATTGTCATTGTTGCCCGACCATGCGCCGACTGCCATACTCGGCGTATAACCCAAGATCCACACATCGCGGTAGTCGTTGGTCGTTCCCGTTTTGTCTGCAACGTCATAATTGGTGAAATTCAAAGGTGAATCGGCTCCGAATTCAGGTGTGCGAGCGACATTGTCGCTCAAGACATCGTTGATCTTGCGGGCAATTTGGGGATCCAGGACCTGCGCGCCGCTCTCTTCGTAACTCTCGAGAACGCGACCGCGCTTATCTTCAATGCGCAAAATTCCTGTCGGCGGATTTCGTACACCATCGTTTGCAAATACACTGTACGCGCTTGTCATCTCGAGAAGGGTGACCTCGCCGCCGCCGAGGACGAGCGTAAGGCCGTATTGATTTTGATCGCCGAGCGTTGTAATGCCGAGATCGCGCGCCGTCCTCAAGGATTCGGGGATGCCGGCGAGGTACAGCGTTTTAATCGCAGGGATGTTGATGGATTGCGCAAGCGCGTTGCGCAGAGTTATCGGCCCCTTAAAGACGCCGTCGAAATTGCTGGGTGCGTAGCACGGCGCTGTCTCGTTCTGTATGTCTTGCGGCGCGCAGTACGTGGAGAACTGCGTCTTTAGATCAAACACGATAGTTTCGGGCGTGTACCCTTCCTTAAAAGCTGTTGCATAGACGAAGGGCTTGAATGAGGAACCCGGCTGACGGTGCGCAAGTGCCACGTTCACCTTGCCGTCGATCGTCTCGTCGAAATATCCCTTGGAGCCGACCATTGCGAGGACGTGGCCAGTCTTTGGGTCAACCGCGACCATGGCCTGATTCGATGCATTGAAATTTGCGAGCATGCTCGGCGCGAATTTCGCCACCGTGTCCTCTGCTTTTTTCTGGAGGTCATAATCGAGCGTCGTCACGATATGCAGCCCGCCGTTGGCGAGAGCCTCCGGCCCGTATTTTTGCTCGATGTATTCGCGGACATAGAACACAAAATGCGGAGCTTTTATACCAGCTTCCGCCGTGTCGCGGAATTCCACTTCCTCTTTCGCGGCGTTGTCGTACTCTTCCTCGGTTATGAAATTGTGCTCCTTCATTCGCGCGAGGATAAGTTTCTGCCGCGCGTCCAGTGCGTCGCGATGATTTCCATACGGAGAATAGTAGGTGGGCGCTTGCGGGAGTGCCGCTATGTACGCGGCTTGCGCGAGATCCACATCTTTGGCATCAACTCCGAAAAAATATTGGCTCGCTTCCTGCACACCATAAATCGTGCCGCCGTACGGATTCTCATTGAGGTAGGTCGCAAGGATCTGATCCTTTGAGTACACGCGCTCAAGCTTTAGAGCCAGAATAATTTCTTTTATCTTTCGGAGTACATTTTTGTCTTGGGTCAGGAGGGCGTTCTTCACGACTTGCTGTGTAATCGTGGAGCCTCCCTGCCCGAATGAACCCGTCGTGATATTCGCCATGACCGCACGGAGGAAGGAAAGCGGTCGGAACCCATTGTGCTCATAAAACGTAGCATCCTCGATCGCAATAGATGCGTTCCGTATGTAGGGGGATATTTCTTCGAGTGGTACTGCCGTGCGACGCATTGAGCCGTGCACGTCATAGAGCACGATATTGTCGGTGCGATCAAATATTTTTGTCGATTCAGCGACCCGCCGATTCTCAAAGCCATTGATTGCAGGAATCGCGACAAATGACGCCCAGAGAAGCAACGCTCCCACGGCAATGAGGCCAGCGGCGACGCCTCCCAAGAGGGTCATCTCGAGCCAGTGAGGCATCCATTGTTTTCGTTTTCGACGTTCCATTCGGAATATTGTAGCGTTTTTCGGCCCTTTTCTCTAGCTATATGCGTGTGCGAGCGAGGTGCGTGACTGCGATGGCTATTGCATCGTATTCGTCATCATGACGTATCTCTTTTTCGATTCTTACCAAAGCATGGAGCATTCTCGCCACTGCCTTTTTGTCGGCACCGCCAAACCCTGCAGCTGCGCTCTTTACTTCGCCTGGAGAATATTCAAAAACCTTCAATCCCGCGTTTGATGCGGCGGAAATCAAGGCACCACGTACTTCTGCCACGCGCATCGCCGTTTTTTGATTCTTGGCGAAGTACAGTTTCTCCAAGGCCACGCAGTCAGGCGCGTGTTTTTGCATCAACTGCGTGCAGGCGTCGATAATTGTGGCCAAGCGCTCGGGGAAATCTACTTTCGCCGACGTCTCTATGCAGTCTGAATAGAGAAGCACTTCTCTGCCGCCTGCCCCGAGCGGTTTATCCTGAGCCTTGTCGAAGGAAGTCGATGGGTTTTTCTCAACGATTGCGACCCCGCACCTGCCGTATCCCGGGTCTATCGCAAGGACTTTCATCCCCGTATTCTACGTTACTCGGCGTTTGTATACACTTCCTCCACATCATCGTGCGCATCTATCTTCTCAAGAATGTTCATGAGCGTTTCGTTGTCGCTTTCTGAAAGTGCGACGGTGGTCTTCGGCACATAGGCGCTCCCAGTCCGCTCAAATGCCCACAAGGCGCTGTGGGGAGAGGCGAGTGCGAGCCCGAGCTCGGAAAGCAGATGTTTTATCTCCTGCGCAGTTCTGTTGCGGCTGTCGGTGAGTGTTTCGATGATGATGGCAGAGCCGCCCGGACCGTAGGTCTCATAGGTAATAGCTTCCAGGTTCGCAGCATCGGCCGATGTCCCCTTGGCGATTGCGCGCTCGATCGTGTCTTTGGGCATGTTGGTTTTTTTCGCGGTTTCAATAATGGCGCGCAGCCCGGGGGAATTCACGTCTCCCGCAGCCTTCTTGCTCTCTACCGCGATACGCTTCCCCAATTTTCCCCACAAATTGCTTTTTGCCGAGTCGGCCGCGCCTTTCTGGCGCTTTATCTGTGCCCATTTGTTGTGTCCTGACATAAAAGCGAGTATGCCAGAAATATTTAAAATCGAAAGACCTGTCAGCGCCCGCTTCAGCAGCGAGGGCAGACAGGTCCTCCCGTCTAGCGGGCGCGGGATCGCTGCCGATACTCCCAGCGGGTGATCTCATGGAGCGGCACGAACGTCCTCCAGTTCACGCCGAGGCTCTCCGCTGCCTTTATGAGACCTTGCGGCACGGCGCGCGGGGAGGCGGCATCAATCGCATGGCATGCATTGATCGCCGTGGTGTGGTCCCTGCGGCCCACCATCTTCGCCAGCGTCCGGTAGCTCCATTCATCGCCGACGAGGAGTTGCCTCCCCAAGTACATGGCGATTGCGCGCGCGGCGGCCACCGACGCTTCCCTCGAGGGGCTCGTTATGGACGCCCAGTCGAGCTCACTCGCATTCTCGACGGCCTGTCGGATTTCCGCGACCGTGATCATCCCGCGAACGCCTCTCGCGGATTTCAGCTTTTTAGGTTTTTCCATCGCTCGCCCCTCCTCTTGTGGCGCATCCGGGATGGACGCGCGGGTATTCTCTGGCGAAATACTAGGTGTTTTTCTTCCCGAGCGCAATGGGCGCGGTTATTCACAACAATATCCACTCGAAATCCACGACTTTTGGCCTCTTGCACTAAATTGCGCAAAAAACGTGTGCGGTATAGTACTAAAACTAATGTGCTTAACCGTGCGTTAGTCGCTTTCAAGGAAGTCGCAGCAATGCTTCGCTCCGGAAAGTTGCTCCTTGGATCTAATCGTCGCGCAAGCGACATGAAGCTACAGGAGTCGTCGGACAGAGTAGTGGGGTGGCGTGCAAAGTGGGGGGAGATCATATCAATCTTCGCGGAGCAAACCATCGATTCCCAATGTCCGAAACGCAAAAGGCCTCCCTCGCGGAGGCCTCTTGTGTACCGTGCGTGTGTGCCTCACATAGTACACGGCATTTCATCGGCAATTCATCTTATCCCCACTTATTAAAATTGATTTAGTATTTTTTCTCACTTCTGATTTTAATATTACTTCTTACGCTACTTAAGCATCAGTCAATCCAACTGAGTTAAGCAACTTCTTATGTAATCAACTTGAACCCATTGTTTAAGGAAATCTATAATGTGGCTTAAATAAAGGGTTTTCTTATGTAACACTTGGGCCACTTTGTTGCTATAATCCAACTGTGAAAAAGCATTGGGAAGAAAGAGCGCTTGATCTCATTAAAAGGAGCCTAGAACCTTTGCCGCAGGAGCTGAACGAAATTGATTGGAAAGTCAATTTCTCAGAGAAGGGCGATCGTGTAGCGAGGCATCTTTCTGCCTTCGCGAACTACTCTGAGGGCGGCTTTCTTGTGTTTGGGATAGATGATAGAGGGAAAAGAATTGGAGTAAATCTAGAGCAATGCAAAGAAATAGTGGCTAAGGCCGGGAATCTCGTAAGGGACGGTCTTGAACCACCCCTTGTAATAGACAGCACAGTTCTTTTGGACGGCGATGTGAATTTACTCATTATCTATGTGCCGGAGTCTGAAACAAAGCCCGTGCATCTTCGTCGGGGAACGATTTATGATTCTTATACTCGCTCAGCTGGACAAACAAGAAAACTTACGAAGCAAGAAGTTGCCAGAATCATTTCTAGTTCGACAGGTCTAACGTTTGAAACAAAACTTGCAACGAGCGCTCTTTCAGCTTCAGACGTATTGGCAAAGTTAGATTTTGCAACCTACTTTGATTTGCTCAAAAAAAGCATACCCTCCTCCACGGAGCAAATTTTAGAAGTTCTTGCTGCTGATAAAGTTGTAAAACGAACAAATGACGGTTTTTGCATAACTAACCTGGGGGCTATTCTTCTGGCCAAGAATCTAGGAGATTTTGGTGAGCTACGTAGGCGTGGGGTAAGGGTAATTCAATATAAAGGAAGGGACAGACTTGAAAGGCTTCAAGAAACAACAGGCACTAAGGGTTACGCCTCTGGTTTTGGGAACCTGATGAATTATATTAGTGCTCTCTTGCCAGCTAATGAAGTCATCAGAGAATCTTTACGTGAAGAAGTCAAGGTCTACCCCCCGCTTTCAATCCGTGAATTAGTTGCAAACGCTCTTATCCACCAAGATTTTGAGACCGTAGGTTCAAGCCCAGTTATAGAAATCTTTGAGGATAGGCTTGAGGTACGAAATCCCGGTAAGCCACTAATTAAAACAGAACGATTCCTGGATCATCCACCAAGGTCGAGGAACGAAACTCTCGCTTCTTTAATGAGAAGATTTCGTATTTGTGAAGAGTCAGGAACAGGTATAGATAAGGTAGTTTCGCTTTGCGAATTTTACCAACTTCCAGCACCAAATTTTGTTGTAACAGATGATCACCTCATCGCTACTTTATATGCTCACAGGCCGCTTACCAAAATGGACAAAGCAGACAGAATACGAGCATGCTATCTGCATGCATGTCTAAAACACGTGTCCTCGGGTGACGTTGTCACGAACGAGAGTATTCGCGGCAGGTTCAAAATTTCTAAGCGAAATTATCCAATAGCATCGAAAATCATCTCTGAAACCCTTGAGGCAAAACTCATTAAGCCGAGAAATCCAAGAAATAGATCTCGAAAACATGCTCAATACGTACCGTTTTGGGCGTAATGTTAGTTGAGCAGCGTTTTTTGTTCGGTCGGTACGTCGGTGCCGATGTGTTCGTAGCCTTTTTTGGTGACGGTGCGGCCACGGGGGTGCAATGGGGGTGGGGCCCCGTTGCACGGCCGGAGCGCGACGGCGCGAGGCGGGGTCGCGCAATTCGCCAGCAGGCGAATATGCGTGACTGCGCGAGCGTACGCCACGGATTTTATACGAGCGTAGCTTGGTCCGATTGCGGCTTACTTGCCCCTATATGCTCATACCCTTTTGCTGTTATCGTTCGCCCCCGTGGCGTACGTTCCAAAAATCCGAGCTGCATCAGATACGGTTCGTTCACTTCTTCTATCGTCGCCTCCTCTTCGGAGAGTGACGCCGCAATTGTTTTGAGTCCCACGGGCCCGCCGCCGAATTTCTCGACGACGAGCGTGAGAATGTCGCGGTCGGTTTGGTTGAGCCCGCCTTCGTCGATTTCGAGGAGCGCCAAAGCCTTTTTCACCGTCTTCAAGTCCAACATCTCTCCATTTACTTCTGCAAAATCTCTCGCACGTTTCAATAAATAGTTCGCGGTACGCGGCGTTGAGCGGCTGCGGGTGGAAATTTCTTTGAGCGATTCATCATCGATCTCGATCTTGAGGATTTTTGCAGAGCGCTTCAGAATTTCTGCGATCTCTGCATCAGAATAATATTGTAATCGGAAGGTGCCACCGGAAAATCTTGAGCGCAGCGGTGCGGAGAGCATCGAGATGCGCGTCGTTGCAGCGATAAGGGTAAAGGGTGGGAGCTCAAGCTGCACCGTGCGCGCAGACGGACCCTTGCCGATCACAATATCGAGTACGCCTGCTTCCATTGCGGGGTACATTACTTCTTCTATTGTGCGATTGAGGCGATGTATTTCGTCAATAAAGAGCACATCACCTGCAGAGAGGTTGGTGAGTATCGCGGCGAGGTCGCCCACGCGCTCAATTGCAGGGCCGGAGGTAGAGCGCATGTTGGCGCCGATCTCTTTTGTCATCAAATGCGCGAGCGTGGTCTTGCCCAAGCCCGGTGGACCATAGAGCAGCACGTGCTCGGGCTGGTGATTGCGGCCTTTTGCGGCCGTAAGGAGGATGCGAAGGTTCTCTTTTATCGTCGGCTGGCCGACATATTCCCCCCACGATTCAGGACGAAGCGCCTGATCGAGGGAGCGAGGACTTTTTTCTATTGAAGATGTGTCTTTTGAGGTCATAGAGAGGCTTCGCGACTCACGAAAGGTGAGAGGCAAGGGCTCGAATCGTGGCTTGACAAATGGATTTAATATGCTACACTGCCGCGCGGTGGGTCTATACTCCACTTTTTTGTTATCTAGCCGACGCAAACTGTTTCGGCGCGATAGCAAGAGAGGCGCGCAGTATCGGGCGATGGTGGTTTCTCCAGGGACGAGGCGGTTCCCAGCACCTTTTACGGCACATGTGTAAATGAGGTAACAATGCCCAGGGTAAGAGTATTTTACTTCAACAAACAATATGCTTTAAAAGGTGCTGGGCTAAGCGGCTTCCATCCCCAGGTCTCAACCGCAACTTTGCATAAAAGCATCGCCCGATAGTGCTCGCCTCCCACTAATTTCAACGATAGCACCCCGTTCGCCTCGCGCAATGGGGTTTTGTGGTTTAAAAAAGATTTTTATCTGAACACTAATTGCCGAGTGACTCAAGCATGACCTCATCATGTAAGTCGACGACGCGGCCGAGTTCTTCAAGAGAAGTAACGCCTTGCAATACTTTCACCACGCCGTCTTGTGCCATGCGGCGGATTTTTTGAGGCATAGCCGCTTTCCAAATATCGCGCTCACTTGATGAGTGCCGCACGCATTCCTCAATTGCTTTGTCCATAAGAATCACTTCCACAACCGCGATGCGGCCTTTGTATCCGAGGCCCCCGCATTTTGCGCAGCCTTTCGGAAGCCACATCGTTTCGCGATTTGCAGGCAGTTCATCTGCGTGAGGAATGTTGCGCAGAATTGGCTCGATGAGTTCCAGGTTTGCTGCATCAATTGGTTGCGGTACACGACATTCGGGGCAGAGACGACGCACGAGGCGTTGTGCCATCGCGACCGTAAGCGCAGCGCCCAGAATATCCGCATTGATTCCCATGTCGATAAGGCGGGGGAAGGTACCGGCAGCATCGTTGGTGTGAAGCGTTGAAAATACCAAGTGACCGGTAAGCGATGCGTTGACCGCCGTTGCGGCAACTTCCGCGTCGCGAATTTCGCCCACCATGATCACATCCGGATCCTGGCGCAGTGTGGAGCGCAGCCCAAGGGCGAAAGAATAATCTTTGGAGACCTGCGTCTGGACGATTCCCGGCAAGTGATATTCAATCGGGTCTTCGATCGTCACAATCTTAATTCCGGGATTATGCACTTGCCGCAAAAATGCGTAGAGCGTCGTCGTTTTACCGGACCCGGTCGGCCCCGTGTTTAGAATCATGCCATTTGGCTTCGCGATTTCACGCGCGAAGATATCCATGAGGTATTTGTCGAAGCCGAGTGCTTCCATCGGGAGGGCGATGGTCGTCGGGTCGAGTACGCGCATCACGATTGTTTCTGCATAGGCACCTGGGAGTACTGAAGTACGTATCTCGATCTCCTTTGTGTTCACAACAATGGAGAAGCGGCCGTCTTGCGCCGCGTTTTTAATATTTAATTTGAGACCGGAGAGTAATTTGATACGAGAAGAGATAAGGGCATACGTAGGTGCATCAAACGTCGCGGCTTCTATCAAAACTCCGTCAAGCCGGTAGCGCATACGCACCTCCGTTTCTTCCGGCTCCAGGTGAATATCGGACGCTCCGAGGGAAAGCGCGCCGCCCATGATGATCTCGAGCACGCGGGAGATGCGGTGCGTGTCTTTCGAGCCTGCATACAATTGAATTTCCGCACGCACGTCTTCCATCGTCTTCAATTTTTGAAGCATCTGCTGGATCGTCTCGTTTGAGAGTGTGAGAATACCCGCTTCTGTCTCGGTCGCGTAGGAAAGATCGTGATAGCGATCCCACGCATGCTCCAGCGATGCGCGCGAGACCATGACACGTGCCACTTCGTATCCCAAACGGCCAAGATCCTCTACGACGTGCATGGTGTCCGGCCGCTCGGGAGCCCGGACCGCGAGGAAGAGCTTCTTATTGACCTTACGAAATCCTGCGACTTCCGCGCTGCGGGCTATGTTCTCGTCCACCAGTCGCAGCGCATCAGTATCTATAGATTTCGACGTGAGATCGGCATATTCAATCCCATACTTTCCGGAGAGCATTTCGGCAAGCTGCTCCTCCTCGCGCTTCCGAAGCTCGGAGTACCGCTCGTCCTGTTTTTTCTCATCAAATTGCGTAGTCATGTCCCTCCTATTGTACCGTACGCGAGGTCAAAAATGTCCGATGCTACAATACCCTTATGGAGAGCCATTCGGGAGAAGAATTACAGAAAATCGCGGCCGAATATGCGCTGCAACTAGTACCGAAAGCTTCTGGAGCAACACTTGTTACCCTACGTGGCGAGTTGGGGGCAGGCAAAACCACGTTTGTGCAGGGAGTAGCAAAGGCGCTTGACGTTGGGGAAGTAGTCACAAGTCCGACATTTGTGCTCGAGAAAATCTACAAACTTGAAGGTAAAAAATTTACGCATCTCGTGCATATCGATGCATACCGCCTGAAGGGCGCGCATGAGCTAGAACACCTTGGTTGGGAAGAACTCCTGAAAGACTCGGGGAATCTCATCGTTCTCGAATGGCCGGAGAGGGTAGCGGAAGCGATTCCTGAGGGTGCGATTCGGATAACATTCGACATTGCAGGCGACGGGCGTATCATCACCATTGATGGCGAAAGTAAAAACACAAACTAAAAGTGGGAAAAAACTGAAGCGGCTTTTGCTTCTCGATACGCATGCCATTTTGCACCGCGCATACCACGCGCTCCCCGACCTTTCATCGTCGAAAGGGGAGCCGACCGGCGCACTCTATGGCCTCATGACAATGCTTCTGAAATCAATTGCCGATTTGAAACCGGATTACATCGTCGCGGCGCGTGATCGGGCAGAAAAAACTCATCGGCACGAACTTTTTGAAGATTACAAGGGCACGCGTGCAAAAACGGATGATGCACTGGTAGAGCAACTGAACCGTGCGGGCTCGGTATTCGATGCGCTCGGTATTCCAGTTTTGGATGCAGCGGGATTTGAAGCGGATGATGTCGTTGGAACTGTCGCAACGCAGGTTGCGGACAGAAAGGATCTCGAGACGATCATTCTCACGGGCGACATGGACATGCTGCAGCTTATCGTCGACGGTCGTGTGACCGTCTATCGATTGCTCACCGGAATTTCTAACATGAAATACTATGACGAAGAGGCGGTTTTGGAGCGGTACGGTTTCGGACCAGAGAACGTTACCGATTACAAAGGAATGTGCGGTGATCCGTCCGATAACATCAAGGGAATCAAGGGGATTGGAGAGAAGACAGCGACCGAGCTCATACAGACGTTCGGCTCCATTGAAAACATTTACAAAGTGCTGCAGAAAAACCCCGATGAAGTATTGAAAAAAGGAATCAAACCGCGGGTCGTAAAGCTTTTGCAAGACGGTAAAGAAGCCGCACGTTTCTCAAAGCAACTCGCGACCATCCGTCGCGACGCACCGGTCACATTTACAATGCCTGATCATCCGTGGCGGATAGAGGATCATGCAGAAAGCATTGCCGCGCTGTGCGACGAGTTGGAGTTCCGCTCTCTTAAAGAGCGCGTACGACTTATTCTTTTGAACAAGGTAGATGCGAAAGAGGTGAAAATAGAAGCGCCGGCTGAAATACCAACAGTAGATGAAGACGCACTGCGCGAAACGTCGGTCGCATTGTGGCTTTTGCATTCGGACATCACGAACCCGACCCTCGAAGATATTTTGCGCGAGACGAACGCCGAGGATTTCGAGAAAGCGCGTGAAATTATTTTTGCCGAGTTGCACACAACCGGACGCTTACGCGAAGTGTACGAAAAAATTGAGCGGCCACTGATTCCCGTTGTGCAAAGAATGAATGCGACAGGCGTATACGTAGATGCGCCACATCTAAAAGAGCTTGCGAAAGAGTATACGAAAGAGCTCGGGGTTCTTGCGGGCAAAATTTACAAGCACGCTGGCCACGAATTCAATATAAACTCGCCGAAACAGCTCGGTGTTATTTTGTACGATGAGCTGAAGATCAATCCCGTAAAGCAGAAGAAAACTGCGGGCGGTGCGCGCACGACGAAGGAAAGCGAACTAGAAAAACTTTCCGATCTGCATCCCATCATTGCGGATATTCTTGCGTATCGCGAGCTCCAAAAACTTCTTTCGACCTACATCGAGAAAATGCCCGCACTGCTTGGGAGCGATAGTCGCTTGCATGCGGAATTCTTGCAGACCGGTACGGTGACGGGGCGCATGGGTTGCCAGAATCCGAATCTACAGAATATTCCTGTAAAAACCGATCTGGGGCGGCGCATTCGCTCGGCATTTGCCGCGCCCAAAGGGCGAGTATTAGTCGCCCTCGATTATTCTCAGATAGAGCTGCGTATCGCGGCAGGACTCTCGGGTGATGAAAAGCTTGTCGAGGTCTTCAAAAGTGGTGGTGACGTTCATACCGCTGTCGCATCTGAAGTGTTTGCTGTTCCACCGGAAATGGTTGATCGAGAAATGCGGCGCAGAGCGAAGGTGATCAACTTCGGAATCCTCTATGGGATGGGGGTGAACGCGCTCCGCGCGAATTTGGGAGCATCAGTCTCTCGCGATGAAGCGGCAAAATTCCTTTCGGAATATTTCAAGAACTTTTCCGGTCTTGCGCGCTACATTGAGGGTGTCAAAGCAGAAGCGACGCGCCTCGGATACACAGAAACACTGTTCGGACGTCGGAGATATTTCCCCGCACTTAAATCATCGATACCGGGTCTGAAAGCGCAAGCGGAGCGCATGGCCATGAATGCCCCCATGCAGGGTACGCAATCCGATATCATCAAACTCGCGATGGTGGAAGCGGACGCCCTCATCGAAAAAAAGAATTGGCGCGGGAAAGTGGAGCTCATGCTCCAGGTACATGACGAACTTGTCTATGAGATAGATGAGAAGATTGCCGAGGAAGTGGTCCCGGCGATACGTGGGGTCATGGAAGCGGTCGCACCTATTGAAAAACTCTCTGACGTGCCCATTATTGCAGAGGCTGCGGTTGGGAAGAATTGGGGAACTATGACCACATTGTCGCGCTGATATGTTGTATCTCTTCACAGGAACCGATAGAGAAAAAACGCGAGCAGCGCTCAATGCTGCGGTACAAAAAATGTCGTCCGCCCAAGGCGGACCCGCCTCCGGCGGAAAAAACGCGCAGGCCCTTCGCATATCGGATGCAAGCACGCTCGCTGACATGGAAACCTCGCTCCGAGGAGGAGGGATGTTCGGAGAGTCACGCGTGATTGTACTTGATGGAGTGTTGGTCAACGAAGAAATGCGCACGCTCGTCATCAGTTCGCTTCCGATGATGAAGGATTCCGAAGAGACATTCTTCATCCTTGAAGAAAAACCTGATGCAGATACACGAAAGAGAATAGAAAAGTATGCGGAAAAATCAGAACGATACGATGGGGCGACGAAAAAAAGAGACAGCAGTATCTTTGACTTGGCAAACGCGCTCGCGCGGAGGGATAAAAAGGCTTTGTGGGTCACGCTGCAGAGAGAACTTTCAAAAGGCGCGGCGCCCGAGGCGCTTCACGGTGTGCTTTTTTGGGGAGCAAAAGATTTGCTGCTCCGCTCAAAGGCGGACAGTCCCGAGCATCGTCGAGGGATTACACTTATTACTGAACTCGTCGCGCTTCCTCATGAAGCACGCCGTCGCGGAGAAGAGCTTGAGTACGCACTCGAGAGATTTGTCTTGTCGGGGCTGTGATAAAATAGTACGTAATCTATGGGTGTTTCCAGTAAAACGTTGCAATTACTTGCGATCATCTTTCTCACTTCTTGTATCGTGGCTGTTGCGTTGCCGCTGCGTGCGCATGCGCTCGGCCAACAAGCAGATGATATGTGCACGACTGTTATACCCACATGCCCCTGCATGACCGTGCCGAGCTCGCAGGGGTGCGTACGCGGATACAACCAATACTTGTGTCCGGATGTTTGCTGGGATAATACACATGGATTTGTCACTCTCGGTACCTGTGTTGCTCCCAGAAAGTGTTTGGCGGTGTCTACAAGCGACGATACATTTGATGTTGACCTGGGATTGCTCAATCAGGCTCTGCAAGCGGTGCAGCTGGGAGTGCAGCTATTTCAGCTCGGGGGGCCCGCGGGACAAAATTCGGGACAGGCGTCTGGGCAGACGCCTGGAGCGGACTATTATGGAACACCATACGGTGCAGAGGGGTGCTACGGAGGATATTACCAAACATCAGATGTGTCGCGGCTCTCTGATCCATGCGCGGAGTATGTGCCGGATATCCCGAGTGTTTCGAGCGGAATCGATACGGGAGCATATGGCGCGCCTGCAGGATGCGATGCTATAAGTCAGTTGCTTGGTACCTGTGAAGGTACAAATACGAATACAAATACGAACATAAGCACAAACATAAACACCTCAACGAACCTCGGTACCACAAGTGCGGCAGTTCCGCCCGCTCCTCGACGCACTATTTTTCAACCGAATCTTGGTGGCCTTACGGGACCAACTGCTGGTTTGCGGGGAGATATACTGACGCGCTTTCGCGACGCGACGATCCTTGCAGGTTCTCGTGATCTAGAAAGTAATGTTGAGGTTGCGGGTTTTTTCGGGTCAGAAACTTTCGGTACTCAACAGCCCCAGAGCCTCGTCGCGAGGTGGTGTCAATCTCGTCCGTGGGCCAGCAACTTTCTCTCAAAGATTGTCACCCCCTCATTCTTCGACAACATCTGCACATCGCGCGGCTATTCTGTGGGAGTCGCCGCTTCGACTCCGCAGGTCACACGTACCCAACCTCCGGCTCCACGTACCACGTCGACGCCAGTCGCTACGTCCACGCCACGTGTGCCGCCAAAGGTGGATATCTGGGCCTCTCCTCCATCGGTGTCTCTCGGTGGACGTACCTCAATTTTTTGGAATGCGGAGGGCGTAGAGAGTTGCATAGAAACAGCGAGCGATGGCAACTTCAACCAACGGTCACTCTCAGGCGGCGCCGCGACTGTGCCCATTACTGAAGCAACAACGTTTACAATTACGTGCCTCGTTTCTGACGGCTCAAACATTACCGCCTCGACGGTAGTGGGGTTGAAGATTTAGAGAAACACACTACTATTCCGAAAATGCAATCGAATCCGTTTGAAGAAGCACAAAAGCAACTCGCCCGGGCAACCGCCGTTTTTCCCATCTCTGATGAACTCCGTGCGCGCCTTACGCAGCCAGAGCGCGAACTCACGGTTTCCATACCTGTTCGTATGGATAACGAAAAGACGCAAGTCTTTGAGGGATATCGTGTGCAATATTCTTCTCTTCGCGGTCCGTACAAAGGTGGTATACGCTACCATCTGCTCGCCGATATCAACGAAGTGCGCGCGCTTGCTTTCTGGATGGCCCTCAAATGCGCAGTTGCCGGAATTCCTATGGGCGGAGGGAAAGGCGGCATTACCGTCGATCCGCGCGAACTTTCTAAAGCCGAGCTTGAACGGCTTTCGCGCGGCTGGGTGCGCGCACTCTATCCGGTCTTGGGTCCCGATCGGGATGTGCCTGCACCCGACGTAAATACAAATCCGGAAATAATTGGTTGGATGGCAGACGAGTACGAAAAAATCACCGGAGATTCCCGTAATGCCACCTTTACCGGAAAACCACTGGACAAGGGCGGGTCGGAAGGCCGCACAGCTGCGACAGGGGTAGGGGGATTTTACACATTTGAAGCATTGCAGAAAAAAATGCAGCTACCAAGCTCCGTCTCAGTTGTGATTCAAGGTATGGGAAATGTCGGCGGGTGGGCAGCAAAGACTTTCCATGCACATGGGCATCGGGTTCTTGCAATGTCGGATTCACAAGGCGGCATCTATGTAAAGAATGGATTACATCCCGAGGAGGTTGAAAAGTACAAAAAAGAACGCGGCACCCTTCAAGGATTCCCCAATGCAAAACCCATACACAATGGGGAGCTTCTGGAATTGCAGTGCGACGTCTTGATTCCAGCGGCGCTTGAAGATCAAATTACAGAAGAGAACGCGAGAAACATAAAAGCAAAAGTTGTACTCGAGCTCGCAAACGGGCCAGCCACGACGGAAGCGGATGACATTCTTTACAAAAAGGGGATTCATGTCGTGCCTGATATTCTCGCGAATTCCGGCGGCGTTGTCGTCTCAACCTATGAGTGGGAACAAAATCTGAAGAAGGAGCATTGGAGCGAGGAAGAGGTCTTACAAAAGCTTCGCACGCTTCTTGAGCGCGAATCAAACAAGATATGGGATATGAGCGTGAAATTAAAAACCGACCTCCGCCGTGCGGCTTTCGCCCTTGCCCTTGAGCGCCTCGAAGAAGCACTGCGTACTCAAGGGTCTAACAAATAAGGTCACCTCCGATAGGTTCCACGTTTGCCGCTTAGGGCGTCAGTTTCCAGACCCCGCCGACTTTCTGGGCGACCGAGTGACCGTGGATAGGCATACCAGTTTCATCGTAAAACGTTTTATCAATTCTCCAATCGGGCCGCTCGTTCTTTTCAGGGCGTCCCCTTCGATACGAGTATTCAATGTAACCGCCTTCATCGGGGATCGTCACTTCGAGTAGGTACAACCCATTACCGTCTTCGAGTTTTCGTGCCACATTAAACTTCTTACCCTCAAGAAATTCTTGTAGGACCGAGTGTACTTCATCCTCGGTTACGGATTCAAGAGCCGAAGCGGATTCTGGTTGAGCAAGAGAAGCTTCGGGAGAGGATGCTGCGTCTGCCTCGGGGATTTTCAATGTAGCTCCTGTAGCAAGAGCACCTGTGCCCATCTTAAGAACATCTCGCCGCGAGATCGGATTTTCATCGAACGATTCAAGGCCCATATTTCCAGATACTATCAAACTTTAATTTTGTCCGCCCCACAGGCTCTGGGAAACCGTCGGTTTTCCCAGACCTTCCTCCACGGGAAAACAATTGTTTTCCCGACCCCTTTCAGCCTGGTGGGCGTCCACTCACTTCGTTCTTGTCCGCCCACCAGGAGTCGAACCTGGGACCATCTCCTTAAAAGGGAGCCGCTCTACCAGCTGAGCTATGGGCGGATGTTATGTATCCTACTCAAGTTAGAGCAGTTTTCCAACTTCTTTCAGTGTGAATCGGGGCTAGAGCGGTAGATCAAATGCAAAGATACCGGCGCCCATCACAATAAGCGATAGAGACATGACGAGCGAGAGAAGCGCTGTGCCGAGTGAGGCGGTACGCAGACGCCGAACAGCAAAATGCACAACAGTGATGAGAAGGGCTGCGAGTGCTGCGGCTTGTGTCCACGCGCCTGCTATCAGTGCCGCAGCTACAAGACTTTCGACAATGCCTGATATACGCACCGCGATATCTTTTTGGGCAACATGGCGCCATGCTGCATAAACGAAAACACACCCGAGAGCAATGCGAATAAGAAACACTCCAGCGGGCGCGAGGAACATGATTTCCGGAAAAAGCGAAAGCATCTACGCAGTATAGCGTATTTCGTATAGAGTAGGGAGTATGGAAGTAGCGTTATTGCTGCACAATGTCCGGAGTGCGCACAATGTAGGATCAATATTTCGTACAGCGGACGCCGCCGGCGTGTCGCGCATCTACCTCTCAGGATATACGCCACGGCCGGTGGACAGATTCGGGCGGGCGCAGAAAGAAATAGCAAAAACAGCGCTTGGCGCTGAAGGATATATTCCGTGGGAATATGCTGAATCACCGAGTCTTTTTATCGAACGGTTACGAAAAAAGCACTGGTCGATTGTCGGTATCGAACAGGATGGACGTGCGCATGATTACCGATCATGCAAACTCAAAAATCCAACGCTGTGTATCGTCGGCAATGAGGTCCGGGGGATGTCGCGAGCGCTCCGCGCCCAATGCGATCGGCTTATCGAAATACCGATGCGTGGGAGAATGGTTCGACACGCTCACCACCCGCGCCATTCTGGTCGGGGGAAAGAATCGCTCAATGTCTCCGTTGCCGCGGGGATTATTCTTTTTTCTTGCATTTCCTGAAACCTGAAACCTATCACCTGACACCTATTTAATAGGTGAGCACATCAACCGTCTGTCCCTTCTCATCCAAAAGACGAATTACATCATGTGTATTTCTCCACAATTCTGTTTTTGATCCAAGATATACACGCCACGAGGAAAGTGCGAATGACGCTTCATTGCGATGCGTGTTTACACAACCATTGTATGAAAAGGTGTTTGTAATAAAGGAACGACAGGCAGGAGAGAGACTCGCGGGTACGCTCGAGGGGAAATGGCACCTGGGGAGAGTGTTCACGTAGTCGATACATTCATCGCCATATGTCTTGATGTTTTCTGCCGTAATGGGTAGCGCTCCGTAGGGAGAAGGACACTGTGTACCCAATTCGGGTGTGAACGATTGGAGCTCACCCAGATACCCGGTGCATATATTCTCTCGGAATGAGGTGCCGACCGGAGAGATTCCTGAGGTGATGATCGCTGAAGCGCCTGGTTTGAGAATTATCGGCTGCACACTATTCACGACGCCAAGTATAAAGAGAGGTGTAGCGTTTGGAATACTTACGCGCACGCCGGAAACTGCGCTTTGCAAAGACCAGCCCGAAAGTGACATGGTGCCTTCATTTGAAACCATGGCGAGTGTCACATACTCAAGTGCAGGATTACTTTCTGAAGTGTTCTCGCTCCCAAACACGATGCGACCGCGAGAGGGAGAAAAATTACCGAAAGTGCGCGGATCGTATTCCGGTATTTCTATCGTTGGCCCATACTGTGCTTCGATCAGTGCTCGCTCTTTTTCTTGCGAGTAGCCGCTCACCTGATCCTCCTCACTATATCCAGAAATATCTGGTCCTCTTGGGAGTTCTAGTTGCCACGGCAAGCGAAGAGGTGTCCCGGAAGCGCCGCCGCCAAACAAAAAATCAATCGGATTTATGAGACCCTTCGCAGTACGTGCTGTCGCGCCTATACCTCCGCTCAGAAGCCAAAAGATAATAAGACCGAGCACGAAAAGAATCCCGGACCAGATGAGGACTGTTTTTAACATTCCGGGACCGTGGCCAGAAGACATATGAGGCCATTATACCCCGTAGTGAATTTCGGCGACTCTGCATGCTGCGCTTGCGGCGCATCGCCGAAATCTACTACAGGGTTATACGTTATGGGTTGAGGAGTTTTGTAATCTCCTCCCGTGCTACTTCAGCATCGCTCCACGGTATTTTGCTCCCATTCGGTCCGCAGATACACGGATCAGTGCCTTTGCCGGTGATCAAAACGGCATCGCCCCTCTGCGCCATCTCGCATCCGCGTCGTATCGCGACACGACGATCCATAATAATTTCCGGCGTGCGTTTCATCCCTTCTGCAAGTGCGTGGACGATGGATTCAGGATCTTCATCGTACGGATCTTCGTTGGTGAGAATCACACGATCGCACCGTGTGTCCGCGATACTCCCCATGACAGGTCGTTTCCATGTATCGCGCCCGCCGCCGGTCGCTCCCATCACGCAAATTTTCCTTCTATCTTTATATGCATCATAGAGTGCCTCGAGAGAATCCGGCGTGTGCGCGTAATCGACGACGACGACGAAATCTTGTCCCGCCTCTACTCTCTCAGCGCGACCCGGAATGCGCTGTAATTTCAGAAGGGCGCGTGCAACGACTGGTGTTTCGACACCCAGTTTTCTTACAAGGAGTGAAGCAGCGAGCGCATTTTTGAGAGAGAACTCTCCGGGGAGATGAATAGATATTTTTGAGTCCTCGAGCGTAAAATATCCGCCATGCTCATCTGCAAACCACGGTTGTGCTTTTGTAAGCGAGAAAGGAATGGAAGCTTCGACAGGAAGCCGGAGATAACGCGTACTTTCCTCGTCATCTGCATTTGCAACGATCGTGCGGGGCCGTTTGCGAGAGCGTACAAGCGCTCGCCCGATCTCGAACTTTACATTCGCATACGCCTCATACGACCCATGTGATTCGATGTGCTCCGGTGCGAGATTGGTGAAGATCAATGCGTCAAGCTGAATTGCGCGATGCCGGTGCTGCTTCGCGCCTTCCGAGGTCATTTCGAGAATCACCACAGAGCATTTTTTGCGTACAGCATTGCGCAAGAATCGTTGGATAAAGAATCGTCCCGGCATAGACATCCGTAGAAGATTGGGCTCGGTGTGATCCGCAGTTTTAATGCGGATTGAATTTAAGAGTGCAGTGGTATACCCTGCCTCTTCCAAAATCGCATTCAACATTTCGGTCGTAGATGATTTTCCTTTTGTTCCCGTGACCGCAATGGTGATGATCCTTCTTGAAGGAAAGCCATAGCGCACAGCGCCAAGATGTGCCAAACAATAATGGTAGAGAGAAACCAAGAACCTCGGCGTGATCTTCGTAAGATTTTTTTTCAAGGATGCCATTGTCACTCCTTTCTTCCCAATATCCGCAGAGCTTCGCGCAGGCGATCACTCGGCCGATCGATTTCAGGTCCGACATTGCGAAGTGCATCGCGCGCCTCTGCTTGCGAATAGCCGAGTGCACGCATTGCCTCCAAGGCTTCGCTGTCGCCATGGAGCGCCGCCGCACTTCCTTCGGTGATTGCGCCGACCTTGTCGCGCAATTCGAGCACGATTTTTTCCGCGGTCTTTTTCCCGATACCCGAGACTTTGGTGAGATAGGTAGCATTACCGCCTGCTACTGCGTTTCGCAGAGTCTCCACGCTCGCAATGTCCATAATGGCAAGTCCGGATTTGGGCCCGATACCTGAAACAGTGAGAAGAAGCTCAAAGAGTCGCAATTCTTCTTCTCCCGCAAATCCATACAGATCAAGACCATTCTCTCGCACGGCAAGATGAGTCCACATCGAAGTCTCTTCGGCTGGTTTGAGGGTTGCGAGCATTTCGCGGGTCATGAAAACCTTGTACCCCACTCCCTGTGCCGAGATGATCGCAAACCCAGCGCGCACCGCAGTGGTAATTCCTTGTAGGTGGCCGATCATCTCCGTATCATACCGCGATTGCAAATAAAGGGCATTTCGTGTACGATTCGCGCGAAATGGCAAATACGAGTTCAGCAAAGAAGGCACAGCGTGTGGCAGAGCGCCGACACGTTTTTAATCTGCGTCATAAAAAGGCGGTGAAAGACGCCGTGAAAGGGATGGAGAAACTCCTCAGCACCAAAAATACAAAAGAAGCTTCGGCCATGCTCCCGACACTCTACCAAGCGCTCGATAAAGCAGCGAAGGTGGGAACTCTCAAGAAAAACACGGCTGCACGAATGAAAGCTCGTGCGGCAAAACAACTTCGGGGGATTTCGAAATAAATCTTTTTGCATTCGCAGCATTTTGGGCTGAATTCTTTTGCACCTGGCGGCGTCACTAAGGAATCGCCCCTCGTTGCTGCTGCAACTCGAGACCTACGCTCCCTAGCGCACTAGTCACGAATACATTTCTGACGGAATGTTTCGTTTCGTATGCACCCGGCGTCGTCGCAAGCTCCTCCTTGAGAACCCTCGGTTCTCAACGCTCGCTTCGCTCGCTGCTCTCCGACACGGGGAACTCCCGTTCCCCGACCCCCTACCATGCCGGGAGCACGTCGTTCGCTTCGCTCACTTTGTGCTCCCGGCAGGAATCGAACCTACATCACAACCTCCGCAAGGTTGCGTCCTATCCATTGAACGACGGGAGCTAACGAGGGAAATGTAGCATATTTTCGCGTTTCTCCCCATTTCGTGCATCGAGGGTATTGTATAAGAGCGTACTATGCCGCATGATTGCCGTATGTTTCGCTCTATGAGACGCGGTTTCTCGGTACTACCCGTGCTCGTCCTGGTCGCTATTCTCGGGATTGCGGCAATGGGAATTGAAAGTCTTGCACCCGACGCTAATCCACGATCTCAAACCGCAACCTCTCATACGTCGGTGGCACCGCCGGCACCAGGATCAGGGTCTACTGCGACTCCGGCTCCCCAGGAGCCAACACCCGAGCAGGTATGCGAAAGGTTAAAGGCACAAGCAGTATCATCAGGCGGCCCCCCAACTTCTCCCTGGCAACCAATTTCTTCCTCTGAACTGACCAGGGAGCAAAATCAATGTATAGGCGTTGTTCAAACGAATCCCGGCGCTCCTGGAACCTTGGCTTATTCGTGTACGGGTTTGCTCACCAGAGTATTTCTTACGGATAGGCAGCCGAGAATGTATTCCTTGTCAGTCAGAGGTCTTCAACCAGGAACATGCAGGGCATACTTCTGTACTCATGACGCAGCCGGGGAAGAGGTTTGCACATCCGCCCCTAATGAAGTTCAGTACTCAGAAGCTCCAAGTGTTGTAAGCTGGGTATCTGACTCCGATACCCTTGCTACATTGTCTCCTGGAGAACTTGAACAAATCCAACAGCTTGGGGGACTGGATGCAGCTCAAACAGAAGGTTTACAGAATGCGTTTTCAGAAGCCGTGCAAGTACAAGAGGTTCAAGTCCAACAAGCGACAGCAGCTGCCCGGCCTTGTATAAGCGGAAGCGGAAGCGGAAGTCCAACATGCCTGGCTCTTACAGAGAATATTCGACGAGAGAATGAAAGGCTGGCGCTACTAAGAGCCCAACAAGCATCTTTGAGTGCTAGAGCAGTAAGTCTTAGCCCTGGTGGCGGTCGTAGCGGTTTCCCCACTGGTATTCCTCTCGTTCCTCCTCCTCCCCTCACTCCTTTTAGGGAGGATCCTGCCCTCTGGAGCGGTCCGGATCCTGGAATAGCCCCCCCCGGCGGTACCGGTTCTGCCACGTTTCCGCCCCCTACTCCCACCCCTAGCGACCCTACTCCCACCACTCCTCCCCCCAGTGGCGGCGGCCCCATTCCGAGCGTTATCCCTCCTCCTGCCTTCAGCATTGGCGATATCGGTCCGTTTTGGAGAGGCACGATTGTAGGAGCGCTTGGTGGAGGATTGCTCGGTTGGTTTTTGGGTAGTGACTCGGGAGCAGCATGTACCGCTGAACCACCGAGACCTAATCCCGCAGCTTGTAGCGGCAGTTGGCAGGCAGATGAGAGAGATGGGTGTATACGAGGTTGGAGATGCACGCCGGGAGGAGGTGGAACTGGCGCTGTAGCAGTGCCCGTAGCTGAGGTTACCTGTAATCCCCAGATCGCCGACGTAGGAGCACAACTCACCATTTCCTACTCATGCTCAACAGGTACCGCCAGCTCTCCAGCCTTCACCGTGGGTCAGCAACCATCCGGCTCGGCGTCTCTCGTCGTTGCGAGTCCTCCTGCCGGTCTCAACACGGCCACCTACCCACTTACCTGCACAAACCAAGGAAGGACGGCGCGGGCTGAATGTTCGGTGCAGGTCAGTCAGCCGACCATCATCCTTGTCGCAAACCCAAAGACCGTACCCGCGAACGGCACGTCACTCATCGGCTGGCTCACGAGCGGCATGAAATCATGCGTTGTTTCAAGTACCGACCAATCTGCCTTTACGGCAGAAAATGCGGGAAACACCTCGACCAGCGGAGTCGCATCATCTTCGCCCATCACAGCGCAAACCAATTTCGTTCTCACGTGTCAAACGCAGGGCGGCGGTGTGAGGAGTGCGACGACAACGGTTACGGTGAGTAATTAGGCACGGGCCACGATAGTTTGGGCGCTGTTTCAGAGTCCGAACAATTCAAGAATTTTGTGTGCAAAGGGTTCCCGCATCGGAACCTCTTTCACGTGTTCCTGTAGATAGGTACGCACTACATGCGCATCGATATTTTCAAGCGGGATGATGAGGTTGGGTGCCATGAATTTTATGGTATCTACGAGGAGCATGGGTCGGGGACCTTTTTCTTCCTCAACCCAAAATGAAATAATTTCTTCGTAGGTATGCAAAGTTTCGTTCACGCGAATCCCGCGATCAGAAACTTCAAATCGCGCGATTTCCGGCGGGACGTTCGCCAGCATGCCGAGAATTACGGCAGCAATAATGATGAGAATACCAAACAGGACGTTGTGAAAGAGAATACTGGTAAGAGCAGCAGAAGCTGCAATGATCCCGAGCGCATAATACCAGTCCTTCCCGCGAGGAATGTGTTCGTGCTCGTACGCGCTCCAGCGCAAGACGGTTCTCTGTGGGGGCATATAAAATTTCGGTAGAGTAATTGTATCATCGCGGCTTGTGCACATACTCCAAACGCGTGGTACAACACTGTGTGGAGGGGTCGCATAGTTGGTCTAGTGCGGTAGTCTTGAAAACTACTAGGTCTTAATTGGCCTCGCGAGTTCGAATCTCGCCCCCTCCGCAATCGTGAGTTGCTTCAATAGTACGTGACGGAAGTAGTATATTGAGGTGATGAGTGGCACGAACATCTTTCGAGAAGTCGTAGAGCACGGTACTGCGCGGGCAAAAGCGCTTGGATATTCCACTATTAATATTCCGCTCGGCGACACGCCGATATCAGGAATTTATGCGGCGAAGGTGAAGGTCGGCGAAGAGGAATATGAGGCGGTTGCGTATGCCGACCAGAAACGGAAAGTACTCGAAGCTCACATCCTCGATTTTTCCGAGGATCTGTATGGCTGGAATGTAAGCATAGAATTGTTGGCAAAAATACGTGAGCACAAGAAATTTACAGACGATGCACGTTTGCGAGAAGCTATTGCCGGTGATGTTGCTGCTACGCGCTTCTATTTCAAAAAGAAGTAATGATACACCCTGTAGTAGAACTTCAGCTTTTTTGCATCTGCACCTCCGGTGCTAAAGGCACATTTCCTGAGGCAGGCACAGTCATGCTCTAGATGTGACTGGAAGCCGTGAACAGTGTACGCTACTCGAATGACGCGGATCATGGTATTTGGTACCTTTGATATCCTGCATGAAGGGCATATTGATTTTTTTCGTCAGGCTCGCGCGCTTGCGCCGTATCCGCACTTGATCGTATCGGTTGCGCGCGACGTTTCTGTAGAGCGCATAAAGGGAGCGCATCCGCGACGTACCGAAAACGAACGACTTGCCACGGTAGAGCGGTACGCCTTGGTGGACGAGGGTGTACTCGGAGATATGGAAGGATACATCGATCACATCCGCGCTACAAGACCCGATATTATCGCTCTCGGATATGACCAGAATGGAGAATATGTAGAGAATCTTGAGAAAGATTTACATGCAACCGGCCTTCAAACAAAGATTATCCGACTTTCAGCATATAAGCCCGAGGTGTATAAAACATCCAAACTAGTATGAAATATCTCGGGATTGATTATGGAGCAAAACGAGTGGGAGTCGCGATTTCTGACGCGGATGGTAAAATCGCATTTCCACGAACTGTTTTCCAGAACAACGAAAAATTGTTTTCCCAATTGAAACAACTTGCTGTCGATGAGCATATCGAGGCAATTATTGTGGGCGACACCCGCGCATTTGCCGGATTGGAAAACCCAATCACCAAAGACGCCGAAGTCTTTGTTGAAGAACTAAAGAAGACCCTTGCATTACCCGTTACGCTTGCCTCTGAGGCAGGGAGTTCTATCGAGGCTTCGCGCTATGCGGAGAAAAGAAATGAGCATGATGATTCAGCCGCAGCCGCCATCATCCTCCAGAGGTATTTGGACATGCATCTGAATGCGGTAGAGTAATCGTATGTCAGAAGAAATTAGTTACGAAGATTTTGCGAAACTCGATATACGAGTTGGTACGGTGATCGCTGCGGAGTTGGTGCCCGAAACCGACAAGCTCATCAAGTGCGCTATTGATTTTGGGGAATTAGGACAGCGGACTATCGTTTCGGGAATAGCGGGATGGAAAAAACCAGAAGAGCTGGTAGGAAAACAGTTGCCCTATATCGTCAATCTCGCGCCACGGACTCTTCGCGGTGTTGTAAGCGAGGGGATGTTGCTCGCAGCAAGTGATGAGCATGGAGTTGCACTCCTTAATCCGGAGAGGTCACTCCCATCGGGAACAAAACTGCGTTGAACGCTGTTATACTTATCCGTAATGACGACGTTTCCTTCGAGTTCTCACAGGGGAGCTAGTTTGCATACAATTTCACACACGCTTGCGAGCTGGTTTCCCACACCGACTCTCATCTTTCCGCGTTCGGCGGGAATAGATATTTCTGATTCGTCCATCAAATGGCTCGTGCTTGGAAGGGGGGGGAGCGGGTATCGCGTGGAAGCTTATGGCGAAGAGCTTCTTCCCGCGGGAATTGTGGTGAATGGAAATATTGAAAATGTCGAAGCGTTGGGGCAGATCCTTAAGGAAGTTAAAAAGCGTCTTCACGGGATTGAGTGTGCACATACAGCTCTTCCCGAAGAGGCTGCCTACGTTTTCGAAATGCACGTGCCGGAAGGGACTTCACGAGAGGAAATATTGCACATGATCGAATTTGAATTTGAAGGCCGCGTACCCATAGCCCCTGCGGCTGCTGTGTTCGATTTTGATCATATAGAGCGTGACGATGGAGAGATTAGTGTGGTTGTGTTCCCACGTGAACTTGCCAATTGCTATGTTGCTGCGTTTAATGTTGCGGGGTTCAAACTTTTGTCTCTTGAAGTTGAGGCGCGCTCCATTGCGCGGGCAGTTTCCTCGAGAAACAGAGAGGAGCCTATGGCGCTTCTCGTGGACTTCGGTCGTGCACGCACGGGATTTGCCGTTTTGAAACGAGGGGTTCCAATCTTCACTTCGACAGTCGAAGTCGGAGGCGAGGCGATTACGCGCGCCCTCACGGAGAAACTTTCCCTCTCTCCCGCAGACGCAATACTATTCAAAAATGAACACGGTCTTCTCCCGTCCGATGCCACCAAGCTTGGGGTTGAGGCGATTACGGGAGTAGCATCCGCACTTGCAGATGAAATTGCACGGCACTATCGGTACTGGGATACGCGCAGGAATGAGGCGGGGAACCAAGAGGCACGAGCACGTGTGGAGCGTGTGATTTTGGTAGGAGGAAGTTCCAATCTAGCCGGCCTCACCGACTATATCGCGGGTCGGGTGCACGCCCCCACTGTCTATGGCGACGTCTGGCAGAATGTTTGTAATTTCGATGAATATATTCCGCCGATACCTGAGCGGACGTCTCTTCAATATGCAACCTCGATCGGTTTGGCGCTTCGATCTTTTGGCGTATGAGTAACCTCCTTCCACGCGATGCGGAAAAAGCGATATGGCGGATGTATCTCGGTCGGTTTATTCTCGCCGGCTCACTCGTTGCTATCATCTCTGCCGCGCTTGCTACATTTGCGCTTCTTCCTATGTATGTAGCGCTTCACAGCGATAAGAGTGGTGCGCCCGAGCTCTCTTCAGGAGAAAAAAGGGCAGCCACACAGCAGGAGCGAAGCGAAATTGCGCACGCGCAGTCGCTCGTGACAACGCTTTCGCCATTTTTGTCCGCACCATCGACGGTTTCTGTAGCAATTGAAACAGCGCTGACACTGCGGCCAAAAGGCGTGTATGTTGATCGCATCCGATACGTTTCCGGAGAAATCATGCTTGTCGGCGAAGCGAGCACGCGAGAAGGTATCAGCGCATACCGACAGGCACTGCAGTCAAACTCGTATTTTACAACAGTATCGGTTCCGATTGGAGATTTGGCCGGTACGCAGGGCGGGCGATTCTCGGTCACACTCACGGGAACATTTTGATGTATGAAAATAAAAATGACATATCTTACGTGGCTTCTCTTTCCTCTTGCTCTTCTTGCGTGGATAGCAGTCGGGCTCTTTGCGTGGACTATCCAGGGAGACGAAGCCGATCGCCTCTTGCGCACTCAAACGATTCAGGAATCCGAAAGCAGGGAAGCAACGGCGCTGCGGCTGCATTCGATTGTGCAAGATACGGAGAGCGAGCGCGCACAACTGGACAGTCTTGTTACTGTAGATGTCGTATCCGTCGTTGATATGCTTGAGGAGACTGGAAAAGCAGCAGGCGTGAAAGTCACGGTAATCAACGTACTCCCTGAAGGGGTGGCAGCGATTGGTGCGGGAAATGCAAATATCGTGGCGACCGGATTTGTCATCGAAGCGCACGGAAGATTCTCCGCGCTCATGCACGTACTTCAATTATTGGAGACGCTTCCCATTCCTTCAACTCTTGGCAGGCTCGATATAGAATTGGTTCCAAATCCAAGCGGATCCTCGAGTACATGGGGTATGAATGCATACATCCGAGTCTTAACAGCCGAAGAGGTTTCGTCATGAATCCCGTTAGAAGTCGCGGAAGTTTTTATAGAGTGAGTGTGTTCGACCGCTTTTCAATAGTCGAGTTTTTACAAGACGTTATAATTGAGTCGGAAGCTCAGGCTTCCTACTTCTAACGGGATGAAAATCGATCTTACAAAACAGGCGAGAACCGCTCTCGCAGGACGTCATGAGCCTGAGGGAATTCGCGTACTCGCAAGCCTCTATTGGTCAGTACTGCTCGTACTATCTTTCTTCATTGTGATGGCGGTCCTTATCTATGGAATTTTGGGGCTCTTGCGAATATTGCATGATCTGAATGGGACGGAGAACCTATCCACTCCACCGTCTTCCGGGCTTAATCGTACAGAACTCAAAGAGGTGCTCGAAGGATTTGAAAATCGCGCAGCGCAGTTTGAATTCCTCAAAACGACTCGTGGCGCTTCAGTTCCCGACCCCTCGCGTTGACCGCAGGCGCTCACGCAGCTAGGATTGATGAGTTCACTGCCCTCGTAGTTTAATGGATAAAACTCCGGACTTCTAAGCCGGCTATGGAGGTTCGATTCCTCCCGAGGGCATCATGCCGAAAGGCAGATGCGCGGTTAGCTCAGTTGGTAGAGCAACCCCTTTACACGGGGAAGGTCGGGGGTTCGAGTCCCTCACCGCGCACCAAACGAGTGACTAAATCGGTTTCGCCGTGGTTTTCTTTGGCGGCTAACAAAGAAAACCACGGCATTTCGGGCACGCCGCGCGCTTCGCGCGCGTGGAGGATGAGGTTCGAGCCGAAGATTTTTTGGAGGGAGGATTTTTTGGAGGGGGCGTTTTTGGATTTTGCTATTTCTTCAAGCATTGAAGCATCTTTTATCCACGCTCGCATCGGTTCGAGCCAACTGGCGGCGCTGCGTTCAAGCAGCTGGATTCTTTCCTGCACCGACTTCTTTTCGGACATCAGCGCGCGCTTCCTTTCAAGATATTCGTCGCGCTCAATATCCTGTTCGACAAAGAGGTCGGTGATGCGGGCGATTTTGCCGTCTAGGTCGGCAATCTTTGCCCGCATCGCTTGAACGGACGCCGCCGCAGAATGAGCGGCCTCTTGTGCATCTTTTTCGGCCATTCTGTTCAACTCCCTCGCCCAATGTTCAGGCAAGTGGAACTTGGCGAGCAGATCGGAAAGCTGCTCATCGAGTACTTTCTCTCGAACGTACTCGCCGGAGCACGGCCCCCGCTTTTTGGTGCAACGATAGTATGTGTACGAACGACCGCTTTTCTTCGTGTGCACTTCGCCGGTGATAGCACAACCGCACGAGTCGCATTTCAAGAGGCCGCAGAGCGCTTGTGGTTGCTTCTGGGACGGCTGCGACTTTCCGCGCAGGGTGAGGACTTTCTGCACGCGGTCAAAAAGCTCTTTCGGGATTATGGGCACATGTTTCCCCTCGTACATCTCATCGCCATAGCGGAAATGGCCGTAGTAAAAGGGATTCGTCAAAATCAGCTTCGCTTGATCTTTTTTGAGGGGCCGCGCTCCGCCGTTATCCCATCGCTTTGTCGGTCTCGTTGCAATACCGTGCTCAAAGAGAAAGTGCGCAATGTCTTCGAGCCGTGAGCCGTTCTGCACGTATAGTTCAAACGCGCCGCGAACGATTTTCGATTTCTTTCTGTCTACGACAATCGTTTTTGTGATTGGGTCGTTCAAATACCCGATAGGAGCGACGGACGGATAGTGGCCGTTCCGCGCTTTCTGCCGCAAGCCGCGCGCGACGTTCACACTCAACTGTCGTATGTATTCGTTCGCCATACCGAACTCTACCGACATGATGAGAACGTTGTCGTGCGGAAGGTACACGCGATCGTGCGTCTGTATCTGCTGAATGATACCGCGCTGCAAAAGCCACGAGATGCGCCCGCTATCTACCGGATTGCGCGAAAGGCGATCTATTTTCCAGCAGAGAATACCTTGCGCCTCGCCGTGCTCGACGCGCTTCATCATCTCCTCAAACACCGAACGCCCGGGCATCTTCGCGCTTCGTTTTTCGACAAACTCTTGCACAATCTCTAGCCCATCGCGCTTGGCGAACGACCGCAATTCAACGAGTTGCGCCTCGATGGAGAGAACTTGCTTGTCCTCGACATCCGTACTTTTGCGAGCATAGAGGAAATAGTTCATACACTGTATTATACGAGACAAATGGCCGACATCATTACACTTATCTCACAATTACTTTCCGATACCTCAAAGTGGTTTCCGGTAAATTATGGTTGGGCGATAAGTCTGCTAATTCAGTCATTCATTGCTTATCACGTTTTCTTTCTGTCCAAGCGACTATCGTACAGAGCCAAACTTGAACACAGTGAAAGAATCAAACGAAACGTAGATGAAATAAAATTGGGTCGAGAAATTTATCTTGTAAACGTAAAAAGACGTTTCAAGGATTACCCTTCCAACAAGGAAAGACTGATTAGTGGGTATTCACATATCAAAGCCGAGATGAAAGTTGCGCGATTCGACGGGATAGAATTTTTCTGCGGAATTAAAGAGATTTACAGAAAACCAGATGGGAAATTATCTCTAAACAAAAAACACGAACAGAGTGCCACGGAGAAAATAAAAGTATTTGAAGTTGGTGTCATTCCTTACGAATGGATCGACTATATCGACCCGCGAGGAGATGAACACGGCTACAAGCCCCTGTTTTTCTGTTATTACAGAGGCAGGAGATACTGGAAAAATTCCTTAAAGAAGTATCTCCCTTTCGGGTACCCGTACAAAGAAATCATTTATTATCGTGAAAGCAATGTTTACAGACAATATGATCCTCCAGACTGGAAATTCACGTTCGTCAACGAAGAAGTTCGCAACGATTAGGAAGCTTTGCAAGAAACGAAAAAAAATGAGTAGATGAATAAAATATATGGAAGAGTATTTGTCAGTTTACGAAAGGCTACAGCAGACGGAACGATGTCTAGCATTGGGGGCGGATGATATTAGATACAGATTGAATAGGTGCGCGACCTGCTTCGTGCCGTTGCGCGGCGAGGATTTTCCCGAAGAATTGCGAGAAGATTTTCGAGAAATAATGGCCATGCTAACTAGAAAGGGGCCGCATTTCGATTGGAAGAATGAAATGGACTACGGATCCGTTCACATGACGCTACTCGGCGAGGGTGATAGAGCCACTAAGACTGCAATGCATAAGGACACCGCAGTAAAGATTGCCCAGAAACTTATGTTACTAAAAGACAAACTACGAGCGTACGCTAGGGAGTGAGTGGTGCGCGCGAATGGGCGGGTGGGTCAAGCGCACATGGATTCTATCCTCCCCCTCCAAAACATCCTCCCTCCAAAAATCTTCGGCTTTGTATTTTCTGAACCTCCCTCCACGCGCGCGAAGCGCGCGGCGTGCCCGAAATGCCGTGGTTTTCTTTGTTAGCCGCCAAAGAAAACCACGGCGAAACCGATTTAGTCACTCGTTTGGTGACTCTATACAACCACGCTCGAACTCATTTTACCAACCCCTGACCATTGCGCCTCCGCTTCGCTCCGGCGCTCTCGGGCGCGAGTACGCGCCCTCGACCCTCGCCCCGCCGCCTCCATGCACTTCTATTTTTCGCGGGGGTGGTTTCCAAAAAGGAATGGGCAGCGGGGCGAGGGGCGCTTGTCAATTCTCGAAGCAAACTACATACTGATTCCATAAATTATGATTTTCCAGATAACAATCACGATTCTAGGATGGCTCGCTTTGATGGTTGTGGGGATGAATCTTATCGGCATGCTTGTGAGAGGGCTTGTGCTCACGTCAGAGGTAAAGAAAGTAATCGCCAAAGGAGATGATGCTTTCAAGAAAGTAGTCGCGGGATTTTACAGATCCAGCGAGGAAAGGCGAGTGAATGTGATCGCGATAGTACTGATAGTTATTTACTTGGGAGTTTTACTTTACTTTTGGAACATTGCAGTGGTCGCCGTTGCAATATTAATAATGATTGCGCGCGTTCCTGACTTGCTCTGGGAAATGAGACACGGCGGCGTTAGTAGCAATAGCGGGGTGCGTGCGGATGTTGTTTCTCGACCCAATGCGCTAAACGGAAAATACCATGCTACAAAGAATCAGTATGGTTTGAACATAGATATCGGCAATCCAACATATAATTCACGCATTGGGTCCGGGCTACTCTTACGCGCAAATCTAGCGGATGCCGTAATTGCGGCTGCAGAAAGAAATGGAATAAACACCCTAGACCCTAAAGAAGCGGACGTGCTCAGTGAGTTTGTCATCGCCATGACAAGAGAAGGTAAATCATCTCTAAGAACATTTCGTAATATGCCCGCTATTTACATGCTTACTCTCTTGGTTGACTTTGCCGCGCTACCGCTCCTTTGGTATGCGCTATATGTGTTCCCGCAAGTCTAGGCTGTATATAAAAATATTATGGGATTATTTTTGAAAACAGTAGCGCAAGCAACAATAGATTTCTACAGCGATTTTGAAGTTTCTGTAGATTGTACCTTTGCAGATACACCCGACAATGACGAGAAAGACAAGCGGCTTGTTTATCTTGTAGCTTTTTATTACTCAAAAACGCTTTACAACATCAGCAACGCTCCGGGCGCAGAACCCCTTATGGAGTATGTCCAAAATATCTATAAGGATTGGAAAGCCGATTTCAAAAATAATCCCGAACGAGAATATCGTCCGAAATTACCAGAGCAGTATGCTTACCTTGTAGATAAACGGGACGCAAAAGCAATAAAAACGTTTCGGGCTGATTTGAATGAGAGTCGCCGTGGCACTTACTCAATATCAACAAAGATTCCAGCCCTTGAACCAAATAGATATAGCCCGCCGTCAGTTGTTGCTCTCATACAATACGCCTTAAACAACTTGCATGAACCAGCGCAGACGATATTTTTGGTGATAACACTCGGAGCCATGAATCATTACTACAAAGAACAAGGCAATCACACATCAATGAATCAAATCATGGAAGCTCCGCAACACGGGATTCAGGGTGCATCGCAGTTAGTAGCAGGATTGAATAGGCAATGAATAGGCAATAGTAAAGGTAGTTGCGGTAGTGTATATTGATTTTGATGCAACTCCGAAGAAGATTTCCCGGGGAGAAAAGAACCTTTTCGAACCTCATCGGCGACTTCATCTATGAGTCGAAGGAGTATTTTAGGCCGAGCAATATCGAAGAGCGCGCGAAAGACCCCTGGATAATAAGGAATCGGCTCCAGATTGGGGCCTTTGTGATTGCAACAGTTGTGGCAGTATTTGTGGGTAATTTATTTGGTGGAATGGGAGAAGCTGGTGATTCGCCAACAATAGGGTATTACGTGGGGGGTGTAACATGGCTTGGGTTGTTGTTACTATTTTCGTATCTGTGGAAAGTTTAGCTATGATAAAACGATAAGATACTCTATGCGTCGCGAAGAAATTTCAAGAAAGGAAGTATTACTCTATGTTGCTATTGCCTCTGATGGAAAAACAGTCATCGGTAGCGGAAAAACGCCGCACGCGGCCAAGAGTGAAGCAGAAGACCGCGGCTATTTCGGAAAAACCTCAATTTCGCTAATGAACGCTGAGATTATTACCCACAGACAAACATTAAGCTCCTGAAAACGAGATCGAATCACTCGCAAAACGTGATGTCGTCTGCGGAGACTCCGATTTCGGCGGCAAACCACGAGCGTATCGCAGCTTGATTACCGAGTACGTCAACGAGACCGTTTTCAAGTGCGAGCTCGCCCGGCATGGAGGAGCCGTCGGCGAGCTTCGTGACTTCTTTGACTGGCATGTCCCTATTCGCCGCGACCTGACGCACGAACTCCTCGTGATATATCTTCAAGTCCCGTTCGATGAGCGCTCGCTCGGCGGCAGTGAGGGGTTTATTCGGATCGCCATAGTCCTTGAATGGAGCCGACGAAAGTTGGACGTAGCGAAGCCCCTCTTTCGTATTCTTCCCGACATTCTCAAGATACGACATCGTGATACCGATGGAGCCGACATCTGAAAGCGGCGAGGCGAAGATGGTATCTGCACCGGTCGCCGCGAGATAGCCACCGGATGTGCCGAATTCGCGTATGAGCGCCGCGACGGGAAGAGGCGATGCTTTGAGGGCGTCGGCAAGTATTTCGGAAGCGACTGGCGTGCCGCCGAGAGAATCAATCCTCACGAGTATTCCTTCGATATACGGGTCAGATTCAGCAAGGCGTAACTGATAGAGGATATCGTCCACGACCGCGATCGGATATTGGCTCGCGGGACCCACCGTGTCGTCTTCCGGATACGGAAGCGTCGTAATATCTCCAGTAATCGGCACGACAGCGATATTGCAGTAGCCGTCGCTTGCGGTGAATTGGGCGTTGAATCCCGACCACTCATCGTTCCAATTCCCCCACATCCAAAGGCCAGCCCAGAATGCGGCGAGGCCGATAACGGCTATGGCAACAAGACGTACGATATCCTGAACGATGGATCGGGTCATCATGAAAAGTATACCCTATGCGAGCACAATGGGGGGAGCCGCGAATCCCCACGGGCTCTCGCGGCGGGTTTGCACGCGGACGGGAGAGTGGGCCAAGTGCATTTGCATTTGCGCATCGGGCATTTTCGCTAGGGCGTCCAGGGCTGACGGATGAGCGCCGCCGTTATCTTGCAACCCAAGAATCTAAAAGCGGAAGCGACACCGCGAAAGAAATATTGAAAACGAGGATGGGGGTTGTGCGATGGGCGGACGCTGAAGGCCCGTACATGCGAGGCAAAGAATCTACACTACCACTATCATCCGATATAGCCGTGGCGTTAGCTAACAGCTACGAGGCGGAGACCGAGCTGGGGGAAGGATGCCTTCCTTCCCCCAATCAGAGGCGCTGCCCGCGCTACCGCCGAGCACGGCGGGAGTAGCGCGGAAAAGCAGCGCTCATAGGCATCTAGGCGCGAGTAGCCCTAGCGAAAATGCCCGAGGCGAATGCCGAGGGTGACACCCCGTAGCCGTGGACGCAAACAGATAGCAATGACAGAGGCACCGCTAAGTATTTTGTGTTTGCATTGAACGCCTCATATATCCGGTATATGAGGCGTTTCCGAGCCCCGCCGCCATTCAATTTTGCATTCCCCCCGCGAAAAATAAGAAAGAATGGGAAGCGGCGGGGCGAGGGTCGAGGGCGCGTACTCGCGCCCGAGAGCGCCGGAGCGAAGCGGAGGCGCAATGGTCAGGGGTTGGTAAAATGAGTTCGAGCGTGGTTGTATAGAGTCACAGCGCGAAACAACCGAGTCCAAGCCGGGAAAATTTGTTTACGACGGTAACAAATTATTCCTGACCACGCATGAGCGAGACAAGATCATTGGCATTTCCTTGAGAGGAATGGTATAGTGCCGCAACATGAAAAACGCAGTCAAAGTATCAACCGTCGATATGGATGCGCGGAAAAATCTCGACCTTCGGCCGGGGGATACTATCCGCGTCTGGCAAAAAATCGAAGAGAAGGGAAAGGTCCGGCTTCAGGCATTTGAGGGATTAGTACTTGCCCGCAAACACGGTACGGAAGCAGGAAGCACCTTTACCGTACGAAGAGTGGCAAGCGGTGTGGGAGTTGAAAAAATCTTTCCACTCTACTCTCCGATGATAGACAAAATCGAAACCGTGAAGCGCTCTCGCGTCCGCCGTGCAAAACTCTACTTCATTCGCGAAAAGGTTGCGCGCGAAGCCCGCAGACAATTACGCCGATCCCGCATGATGGGAGGGACTCTGCCAACTGAAGAAAAATTGGAAGCGGCTGCGGAAACGGAAATTCAAGAAAAGAGCCAAACGGTCGAAGCCACGAAAAGCGAATAAACACTTTTTATTTATCAACAATTGGTAGACGCTATGTACTTGAGGGGTGATATCATTGGTGAATGGGAAAGCGTGGTCCGAAACCGGGATTCAATGTCAAGAAACGCATATCAGAAATTTGGACACCGAAACTTGCATATGCCATTGGGCTTCTCGCGTCGGACGGATGTCTTGCGCGCCACGTCTCTCTCATTGATTTGACTTCAAATGATAGAGAACAACTTGAAAATTTTATCGAGTGCCTCGGGATTTCCCTCAAAATCGGCAGGAAATCGGCCGGATCCGGCAGAACGAGCCTTCGTGTCCAATTCAAGAATGTACTTTTTTACAATTTTCTTCTCTCGATTGGACTGACTCCTGCGAAATCCAAGACAATTGGTCCAATAAATATTCCACCGGAGTATTTTTGGGATTTTTTGCGTGGTGTATACGATGGTGACGGATGCTCTCATTCTTATTGGGATTCGCGTTGGCGTTCAAGTTATATGTTCTATACGATATTTGCCTCCGCGAGCAGAGTATTTATTGATTGGCTGCGGACGGAGATCCATGAACGTACGGGTGCGATGGGACACATTACACGAGGTACTTCCAACAGAGTCTTGTATCAACTTAAGTACGCGAAAAAAGATTCATTGCTCGTGCTTCGAGGCATGTATTATGGCAAGAATGTTATTAGTCTTTCTAGAAAAAGATTGAAAGTGGAGAAGATTTTGCATATAATCGGACAGAAGCTCTAAGCTTTAATGCGCAGGTGGAGAAATTGGCAAACTCGCCACCTTGAGGTGGTGGTGCCTTAAAACGGCTTGGGGGTTCAAGTCCCCCCCTGCGCACATGGCACTTTTTACCCCAGTAGCACACGTCCAGAATTTCTTCGAAATTTAGGCGTGGCTACGGGGCAGGCAGGTAAAGTGTATTATTGCAACTATGGCGTTATTTACCGGTAAGGGTGACGGGGGAAGTACAAAGCTTTTTGATTCGGAGCCGGGCAAACGCGCCTCGAAAGCGAGCCCTATTTTTGAATGTCTCGGCATGCTCGACGAGCTGAACACGCTTGTAGGCTGGTGCAAGGTGGAGTGTCCGAAAGATTTTATGGCGCAGGAGTGTGCGGTAAAAATCTTGCTGCACGATGTGCAGGATCATCTCTTTACCCTGCAAGCCGAAGTTGCAGGTGCACAAAAATCCATACCACTTTCGAGTGTCGAGGCACTCGGCGTTCTCATCAATCGTATTGAAGCCGAAATGCCACCAATAAAAACATTTCTCGTACCGGGCGGCACCGAGCTTTCTTCTCGTCTCGATATTGCGCGCGCTGTCGCGCGCCGTGCGGAGCGGCGGCTCGTCACCTTGCATGAATCAGGAGAGCGCGCGGTCTCTGCCTCGAGCAGAGCATATGCCAACCGTCTCTCTTCGCTTTTATACGCGCTTACGCGACTTGCGAATCATCGTGCCGGTGTCACAGAAAACCCGCCTGCATATCGCGATAGCGTATGATTCGACGATACCTTCCGAAGAGCATTGAAGAACTTATCGTATGGTACGAACGGCGCGTCGCGCCGTTTGCGCTTCTCGCCGGCTTTCTCATAGACAACATATTCTTCCGCGCGGTAAATCTCTGGACGGCAACGATCGCGTTCGTGCTGTATCTCCTCCTCGCGCTTGTCGGTATCTTCCTCCTCAACCTCGTTGAAACGGGGCGGGTGCAGAATGCATTTCTCTTGAAGACCGCTCAGTTTCTGCCCGTCGTTGTGCAATTCGCGTTTGGCGCCATCTTCAGTGGATTCTTCGTCCTCTACAGCCAAAGCGCGACCGTCTTGGCAAGCTGGCTCTTCATCGGCATACTCGCGCTGCTTCTTGTCGGGAATGAACGCTTTCGCCGTCGTTACAGCAGATTTCCATTTCAAGTGGGTATTCTCTTTATCGCCCTTTTCGGTTTTTTTATTTTCTTCGTGCCGCTCGTGATTAAGCGCATCGGTCCCGAGATCTTTCTTTTGAGTGCCGCTCTCAGTGTTGTTCTCATCGCGCTTTATATCTATGGCATGCGACGCGTCATGTCAGAATTGGTTACGCCGAACCTTACGTCAATCGCGCGCACCGTTGCCGCGATCCTCGTTGTCTTCAATGTTTTGTATTTTACCAACGCAATTCCGCCGCTCCCGCTTGCGCTGAAGGATGCCGGCATCTATCACAGCGTGAGTCGGGAGTCGGGCGGAGTATACAAACTTCTGGAAGAGCCGGTACCCTGGTACAAAAAATATCTACGGTTTACTACGCGCTTCCATCATCAGGCGGGGGAGAGCGCATATGCATATAGCGCGATTTTTGCACCATCTGGCTTGTCAACTCTTATTTTACACGAATGGCAACGCTACGATCAGACACGGGAAGAATGGATCACCGAAGATACAGTGCGATTCCCGATTGTGGGTGGACGAGACGGCGGATATCGCGGATATTCTATTAAGGCAGGTATAACTCCGGGGAAGTGGCGAGTCAACGTCGTTACACAAAGCGGCCAGCTCATCGGACGGATATTATTCTCTGTGATTGATGTGCCTGGCGCGCCGCTTCTTAAGGAGGTTTTGAAATGAATCCACCGTGCTTCCTTGACCCCGTTAGAAACTCAGTATTCTTTACTCCCCTCAAAAGCGAGGCATCTGAAGTTATGCACGAGTAGTCTCTAATGGGGTTGACGGAACGCTGCAACACCTCACAATTAGGTCAAGGGTCGAGTTATCAATGCATTCTTTTGATTGAACATATGGTCAAAACAATGGCTTGGGTATTTGGAATCGTTTTTGTGGCAGTGGGTGTCTTGGGCTATGTGCCTGGGGTAACCTCCGACGGGATGTTGCTCGGCCTCTTCATGGTTGATGGCTTGCACAACATCATTCACCTTGTTTCGGGTCTTGCGGCTCTGGCCGCGGCATGGGGCCTCTACAGTTCGCGCCTCTACTTCAAGGTATTCGGTGCCGTGTATGCGGTGGTCACTGTGCTCGGATTTTTGGGCAGCGGCTCGGTCCTTGGTCTCATCATGGTCAACACAGCCGATAACCTTCTCCACCTGGTGATAGCGGCGGCTGCACTCTACATTGGATTCGGTATGAAAAGCTCTCCCGCTCCGATGAGTATGCCTGCTGCCTCAAGTCCGCAAAGTTCGGCGATGTAAGAAATGTGACGTGGGTTTGATGTGGGTGCTTGAGACGCGGCTCGCCATACTGGCGAGCCGCGCGGTTTTGTCGCATGAAAGTCACAAATTTGCTATACATACACGTGTGTGATGGCGATCGTGGTGTAATGGTTAACACTGGAGCTTGTGGAGCTCTCGATCAGGGTTCAATTCCCTGCGATCGCCCCAATAGATATGTTCGGGACTTTTTAACTCCAGCGGCTGGTATGCTAGAAGGATGATCATCATTTTTTGGATTGTTGTATCCTACCTCGTGATCGTATGGATCGGTCTTCGTTTGATTGTTCCGAACTTGGGATTTAAAAAACAAGCGCTTCCGGAGACAATCCCCGCTGAGCTTACCGGCGTCATTCAGAAGTTGAATACAGAATCAAAAGATGATTTGGAATATCTCACGAAGGCATATACATTCATTACCTCGAAATACAGAGGAGGTAGAATTAAAACGATAACCAATTTCTGGGTTGCCTTCCAAGATCCGATCATTCGTCCTGCAGGATTTTTGCCATGCACGAGTCAGAATTATCTTCTGCGACTGATCTTGGTAAAAAGCGGAAGATTTAAAGATTCTGATATTGAAATTCGAGTGATACCACTCAATCTTTTTATCCATCAGTATCTTCGCGTACGAGTAGGGGAGAAGACAATTGCTGTCGATCCCTGGTCGGCTTTTTGGGGCGTGCCTCTCGGGAAGAAATCGGCGTTTGTAGGATAACGTATACTTCAAAAACAAGTATGGATCTCACACTTATTATTTGTGCGCACAATGAGGAGTCGGTTATCGGGGAGACCATAGATGTCGCACAGAAGTATTCGAAAGGGCGATTCAAGGAAATTATAGTTGTCGACAATGCCTCGACTGATCGCACGGGAGAAATCGCGAGTGCCCGTGGGGCGCATGTACTCTACGAGCCCGAAAAGGGCTTACCCAGTGCGCGACAGCGCGGTTTAGAAAACAGTACGAGCGAATATCTCGCATACATAGACGCAGATACCTTGCTCACCCCGGAATGGATCGATCGTGCGGAAAGAATTTTCAGAGAGCACCCTGCCATCGTATCGCTCTCTGGACCGCGTCGGTATTTTGGTAGCTCATGGTGGCGCCTGTGGATCCTGAACGCGATGTGGGGGATCGCCCCGATAACCTATCGCCTCGTTGGATACATGATTTTGGGAGGGAATTTCATCGCGAAGCGCTCGGCACTCAAAGCAATTGGTGGCTTTGACCGCTCTATAAAATTTTATGGAGAAGACACCGATCTCGCGCGACGCTTAAGCAAAGTAGGAAAAACGCTCTTCCGAATGGATTTTTATGCGTACGCCTCTGCGCGCCGATTTGAGACCGAGGGAATATGGAAGCCAAATCTTGTGTACATGTTCAATTACATCTGGCCTGTGCTGTTTCACCGGCCGTTTACTAAGGCGTATAAGGATGTTAGATGATCTGGATATGAAAGACCCTGCGACCAAAGCAACCGTAGCGACGTTGGTCTTCTCGCTCGTTGGTATCGTCTCTTTCTTCGTGTATGCGCAGCTTTCGAGCTATCTGCTTCCGAACGCGATCTTTTACGCAGTGCTCATCGTCAACACATTCTTCTCCATACGGTTTTTTTCCCGAATTGCTCCAGAGAATACCTCGCAAGTGATAGTAGATACTATACTTGTGCTTCTCTATTTTGGGCTTGCCCTCTCTATGGGCCGCCCCATACAATTTGCTTTTTTCGCTCTCTGCATTTTCATCGTAGCTTCAGTAAAATATGCACTACTCTTTCGCGTTATTCGACACATCGACGTATTGAAACGCAAAATTCGTATTGACCTCATCGGCACAACAGCATGCGCGGCTGTTCTCGGGCTGACAATCCTCGGTCCTGCCTTTGAGGCCGCATGGCTCGCAGCGATAGGGTTCATCATTGCCAATGTATACCTATTCTTCATTCGCCCGATGTATCGGCTGTAGATTTGGTACCTCGATCTCGAAGGCGTTCCAGCATTTGATTTGCCGCGACCATGTAGCGCTCCGGCGTTTCGCCAATTTGTCCGTGTCCCCCCCTCTCCCTCATATGTGTATTGCCTTAGCATACACCTCTTCGAACTGCGCAGTGATGTGTTCGGGGGAGAATCGGAGTACGCTCTCACGCCCCGCTCGTCCAAGACGTTCTCGGAGCGCTGCATCATTGAGAATAGAGGCTATACGTTCAGCAAATCCTTCGCGATCATCGGGAGACACAAGGTAGCCCGTATCGCCGTCACGCACGTATTCAGGGAGACCGCCTGCTCTTGCGGCAACGACGGGAACGCCACAGGCGAGCGACTGGATAGTTGTCATTGATTGGGTTTCTGATGTGCTCGTGATGAGGCACACATCGCATGCGTTCACGGCTTCCACCAGTGTCTCACCGCGATGTTGTCCGAGAAAATGCGTACGCTTCTCAAGTCCTAGTTTCTGCAGCTTCTTTTCAAGAACGGATCGGTATGGTCCGTCTCCGAGAAAGACGAGATGAGCATCAGTGCGGGTCGCGATATGAGCAAATACGTCGATTGCAGCATCGAGATTCTTTTCTGCCGCAATGCGTCCGAAGATGAGTACAGCCTCCGTCTCGATACCCCACTTCTTTTTCAGCAGCGACCTATCGGGAAGCGGGCGAAAGAGGTCAAGTGGGATATGATTGGATATCACGCGAGAAGGTTTCTGCATGCCGTAGGCATGCAGCTCATCGAGAATGCTTTTGCCTGGGGTTGTCACAAAATCGCATTTTCCATAAAACCATGCGGCGAACTTCCGCACAATATAGGGAAATGGTGGAAAATCGAGCAGAAGATAGTGAAGATAATCGGCGGGGAACGTGTGGTCAGTGCCTATGAGAGGTACATTGAGACGCCGAGCGGCGTACCATGCAAGAAATCCGGCCGAACCGAAGAGGTGTGTGTGCACCACATCAGGATTGAAGCGGCGCATATCCTTCATCGCCCCAAAAGGAAACGAGATGGTCATCGATCCTCCCGAGCCAGGGACCGCAAAGGCAAGGAAGTGAAAGATGTGCGGTTCGGGCTTTGCCCGAGGGAGGTTTGGCGTATACAAGCGAACCTCATGGCCATCCTTTTGAAGCTGCATCGTGAGCGTTGCCACAGAATCAACGAGGCCTGAGAGCATGGGTAAATACTGGTCGGTGCAAATGGCGATACGCATAGTCTATGTTTTCTCCTCCTTCTCTTGCTCGAGAAGTTTCTTTCGCATGAAGTGAGTGAAAATGTAATAAGCGATAGTCGCAAGTACAATGCCTCCGATGACGTAATGGAGTATCTCCAGGATATTTGAAATAGATCCGAAAGTATTGCCAAAAAAATATCCGAGGGCGAAAAGAATTCCGTATTGCAACAATGCGACAATCGAGGCAAACCAAAGGAACGCACTAAGACGCATTCTGACGATTCCCGCAACCAGAAGAAATGCGGCAGATATGCCATATGAAAGCTTGCTGAAAAACATTGTTCTAAAGGCATGTTTTTCCCAAAGCAGGCGTACGCTATCAAGGTGTTTATCTGTCACACGAATTTTATGCAACATGCGTTTTGCAATTTTTGTATTGCCACCGAATCGACCCAGAAAATAAAAAAGTGCATCCATGATAACATCTCTAACAAAAAGGATTCCGAAAGCTAGATACGGATTAAAATAGCCAAGCCATGCGAGAGTGCCTACAGCAAATGCTATCATAGGCCCCTCGAGGATCGATAAGGGGATCAAGATCCAGTAACGGTATTCAATGATCAGAGGGATAAGGTTCTCAAAGCTCATGAGCCTTCAGTATACGTGAGTGTTGCATAGTGCATACAGCTCTGCGGCAATGATACTATGTACTGGTATATGGAAGATCAGGAACTACGGCAAAAGATTGAAGTGCTCGAAAAGAAGATAGACGCTGTTTTCGCGTCTGCGGAAAAGACACGAAAGTATTTTCTTGCGGTCATCGTCGTTTCAGTTGTTGTCTTTGTGCTGCCTCTCATTGGCCTCGTATTTGCAATTCCGTCTTTCATATCGAGCTACAGTGCAATGATGATTGGTTTGTAAGATACGCACCGCAACGACGTCACACTGGAGGTCGCAGTATTTGTGTAGTGGTACAATGGATTTACTAGAAGCTAACAGCTGAAAGCTACAAGCTATTTAATATGGATGGACAAACAGCAGATAAGATTATTCACGCGACGCACTGGCCACGCACTGTGGCCACTATCGCACTCGGTTTCTTGGCCCTTTTCCTTTTCGGGGCTGCAATTGGGGAGTTTAAAGGTCTCCGGTTTATTGGAAGCGGGGTTGCCGCTACGAATACGATTAGCGTCTCAGGCGACGGCGAGGTTTTCGCTGTGCCTGATACCGCGACTTTTTCTGTAACCGTGCAGGAGGAAGCGAAAGAGGTAAAAAGCGCACAAGAAGTAGCGACCAAGAAGGGCAATGACATCATCGCGTATCTGAAAAAAGAGGGAATTGATGAAAAAGATATTCAGACAACTGATTACAGTGTCTACCCGCAATATGATTACACGAATGCCGTTTGCTCAGGAGGATACTGTCCGCCTGGCAAACAAGCACTTCGTGGTTTCCAAGTATCACAAACGCTCACGGTGAAGGTTCGCGACACACAGAAGGCAGGCGATCTACTCTCAGGAGTCGGCTCTCTCGGAGCTTCTTCGGTCTCTGGTCTGAATTTCACCATTGATGATCAGGACGCACTCGAGACGCAGGCGCGAGACAAGGCGATTGCGAAGGCAAAAGACAAAGCAGAGGCGCTCGCGGATTCTCTCGGCGTGCGCATCGTACGTGTCGTCGGATTCAGTGAAGATGGGTACTATCCGATGCCATATGCATACGGGCGCGGGGGCGTCGCGATGGATGCGTCACTGGAATCGAAAGCCGTTGCCCCCGAACTTCCTGTCGGCCAGAACAAAATCACATCAAATGTGACCGTGACGTACGAGGTTCGTTAATGAGGCGAATGAGTCGGGGGATTAGAGGGCGGACGCGAAGCGTCCGCCCTCTTCCCACCGGCTTGACTACTCTCCCGTTTCGGTTATCATTCTGAAGTAAGACCCCGCAAGGGGTTTTTGATTAGGAATCAAACAACTACTATGAGCTTCTTCCAATACATCAAAGACACCCAAGGAGAGCTGCGACACGTCGCATGGCCTACGCGCTTTCAGACGATCATATACACGATTCTAGTTGCAGTTCTTTCTATCGCTGTAGCACTCTATCTCGGCCTATTCGATTACATCTTCACCGGAACTCTCGCTCGTTTCCTCCAAGTATTGCCGGAAGGAGCGCCTATTACGGAGCCGATCTCTACTTCCACTTCGTCAGCTCTCGAATTGGAATCGATTGGCACATCGAGCGATTCAGGTACATCGCAGGGAATCCCGCAACTGCAATAAAATATGAAACAGACACACGGTGAAGCGCGGCAGTGGTATGCGGTCCATACCTATTCAGGCTATGAGGATGCCGTTGCGCGCAATTTGAAGCAGCGCATTGAGTCGTTTGGCATGAAAGAAAAAATCTTTAATGTCGTTGTTCCGACCGAAAACAAGATAAAAATTAAAGGCGGTCGTCGTGCTGAAGTGCGTGAGAAGGTTTTTCCCGGCTACGTGCTGGTAGATATGATCGCCGATGATGATGCGTGGAGCGTCGTGCGCAACACGCCGCAGGTTACAGGATTTGTAGGCACGGCCAATCAGGCGGTTCCACTTGAATCAGAGGAAGTCGAGAAGATACTCAAGCGTGCGAGAGGAGACACCGTGCGCCACGCGATCGATCTCTCCGAAGGAGATGCTGTCATCATCATTGACGGGCCCTTCAAGGATCTCGAGGGTAAGGTAGGTGAGATTGACGAAGAGCGTGGAAAGGTTAAAGTCTTAGTTCCGATGTTCGGCCGCGAGACTCCGGTGGAGCTCGAAGCGGATCAAGTACAAAGGGTCTAGGTTCCAGGTGTCAGCTTTCAGAAAATACAATTCAATACAACATATATGGCTAAAGAAATTACAAAAATAATCAAATTGCAGATTGAAGCGGGGAAAGCTACTCCCGCGCCTCCTGTGGGTACCGCACTCGGGCCTGCGGGGGTGAATATCGGCGAGTTCGTCAATCAATTCAACACTCAAACACGGGAGATGACGGGTAATATCGTCCCCGTCTTGCTTACCGTATACAAAGACCGCAGCTTCACCTTTATCGTCAAAAAGCCGCCAGCATCGCGCCTCATTTTGAAATCCATGAGCATGGAAAAGGGCTCTGACAAAGCGCAAAACAAGGTGGGGAAATTATCTAAGAAACAACTCGAAGAGATTGCGACAGAAAAGATGGAAGACCTCAATGCGAACGATTTAGAACAAGCCAAGAAAATCATCGCCGGCACCGCCCGGAGTATGGGCATCGACTCCGACCTCTAAGTTTTCTGCTGTTACAATGCAGCCATGAAGATCGCTGCCACATTACAGCAGGCTCTCGCAGACTCGCTGGCCAAGGCTGGTGTTCAGATTACACCTCAAGAGGTTTCTCTTGAATTTCCAGCAGAAATTAAGAATGGTGACTATGCTACGGGCGTTGCTCTCAAGTACGCGAAACAAGCAGGGAAAGCGCCGAAAGTTCTTGCTGAAGAAATTGTTGAACACCTAAGGTCCTCGACTTTGCTCGGACCAACTTCAATTCAAAGAATTGAAGTTGCAGGACCAGGGTTCATCAACTTTTATCTTGCACCATCGGAGCTCGTGGAGGCAGTAGAAGAAGCGCGCAGAGAAGATATGTGGGGCTCAAATGTCACCCTTACAGGCAAGAAAATAATGGTCGAATACACCGACCCGAATCCGTTCAAGGAATTCCATATAGGACACCTCATGAGTAATGCTATAGGGGAATCCATCGCGCGTTTGCTGCAATTTTCCGGGGCCGATGTGAAACGAGCAAATTATCAGGGCGATGTGGGGCCACACGTGGCGAAAGCGATTTGGGGAATTCAGAAGCTTGGCGTGGATCCTTCTGACGCAGCAGCGCTTGGTAAAGCATATACGACAGGCTCGGAAGCATATGAAAATAATGAGACTGCTAAAAAAGAAATCGATGCGCTGAACGCAAAAGTGTACGACCGCACTGATGCGAAAGTAAATGAACTCTATACAGCCGGAAGAAAAGCTTCTCTTGAACATTTTGAGGAACTCTATAAAATCCTCGGAACAAAATTTGAGCACTACTTTTTTGAAAGCGAGACAGCGCCTCGAGGGATGAAAATTGTGCAAGCCCATCTGGATGTTTTCGAGAAAAGTGATGGTGCAATTGTGTACAAAGGTGAGAAAAAAGGACTGCACACGCGCGTCTTCATAACATCGAAGGGTCTGCCGACATACGAGACGAAAGATCTAGGGCTCGCAGAGTTGAAGGCGGAAACATGGCCTTTCGATAAGTCGATAACCATTACTGCGCATGAACAAGCGGATTATTTTGCAGTCGTTAAAGCAGCTATGGAATATGTATTGCCGGACATAGCGCCCAAAATTCAGCACGTCTCACATGGCATGATGCGCTTTGCCGAAGGGAAAATGTCTTCGCGCACAGGCAATGTGATTACTGGTGAATCTCTTCTCAATGATCTTATCGACGCAGCAAAGGTGCGTGCTGCGGAGAGTCGCGCAGATGATACAGAGAAGCTTGCACAAGAAATCGCCGTGGCCGCGGTGAAATATCAAATACTCAAACAAGCCTCCGGCAAAGACATTATTTTTGATCGAGAGCGCGCCCTCTCGCTCGAGGGGGACTCCGGGCCATACTTTCAATACGCACATGCTCGCGCGCATCAGGTGGTGGAGAAGGCCCGTGAGCAGGGAATTACTCCAGCTATTGATGCAAAAGCCGCACCCAATGAACTAGTGCGTCTTCTCCATCGTTTTCCCGAGGCAGTGGAATATGCTGCGCGCGAACTCGAGCCGCATCTTTTTACGAATTATCTTCTCAATTTTGCGAGTGCATTTAACAGCTGGTACGCGCAAGTACACATCCTCGACGGGACTCCCGAGACAGCGCACAAAGTCACGATCGTCGACGCCGTCCGCCGCACCCTCAAAAACGGCCTCTGGCTCCTCGGAATTCCAGCTCCCGAACGAATGTGAATCAGCAGATTCACTTACTGGGTAGCTCATAAGCTTCGCGTTTGTTACGATACACGGAATGGCTGAAAATCAGCAAAAAAGCGAAGCCGCGAAGCGTGAAGAAGAAATTCTCGCGTTTTGGAATGAGCGCGATATTTTCAAGAAATCGGTAGAGAAAGACGCGCCGGAAGGCGAATATGTTTTTTACGACGGCCCACCGTTTGCGACAGGACTTCCGCATTACGGCCACATCGTAGCGAGCGTCATTAAGGATGTCGTGCCGCGCTTTTGGACTATGCGCGGCTACACGGTGCCGCGCGTATGGGGATGGGATTGCCATGGATTGCCTATCGAGAACATCGTGGAAAAAGAATTGGGCTTCAAACATAAGAAAGACATCAAGGAGTACGGCATCGCAAAATTCAATGAGAGGTGCCGCGAGCGAGTGCTTACGTATGCAGAAGAATGGGAAAAGATAATTCCTCGCATCGGCCGCTGGGCTGATATGAAAAATGCCTATCGCACGATGGACAAGCCATTTATGGAATCCGTATGGTGGGTTTTCAAACAGATCTACGACAAAGGATTGGTCTATGAAGACTATCGCTCAATGCACATCTGCCCTCGCTGCGAGACGACGCTTAGTCAACAGGAAGTCTCCGAAGGATATAAAGATGTCAAGGATATCGCAGTCACGGTGAAATTGAGGCTAAAGCCTGGACAAAAAATACGCGGGAAAGATGCAGGAAATAATACATACCTTCTTGCATGGACAACGACGCCGTGGACGCTGCCAGGGAATGTTGCACTCGCGGTTGGAAAAGATATTGAATATTCAGCAATAGTACGAGAGTCAGAAGTTCTCGTATTGTCGAAGCAGTTATGGGAACAGAAATGGAAGCAGGGAGATTTCGGAGAATTTGGGAATTTAGTGAAAGATTTGAGAGGAGAAGATCTTATTGGTTTGGAATACGAACCGCCATTCGATTACTACATCAACGACAAGACTCTCAAGAATCGTGAGAACGGATGGAAGGTGTATGCGGCGGATTTTGTGACTGCAGAGAGCGGTACGGGTATAGCACATGAAGCGCCGGCATTTGGTGCGGACGATTGGGAACTTTTGAAAAAAGTGAACCTGCCGTTCGTGCAGCATGTAAACATGGACGGCACAATGAAGGCGGAAGTAAAAGATTTTGCAGGAATGGAAGTAAAACCACGCTCGAATGATGACAAGACGCGGCTCGGGACAGACATCGCCGTGCTGAAATATCTGCAGGAACACGGGACATTTTTCTCGAAAGAAAATATCACGCACTCGTACCCGCACTGCTGGCGGTGCGATACGCCGCTTCTTAATTACGCGACATCGTCGTGGTTTGTTTCTGTCACGAAGATCAAAGAAAATCTGCTCAAGAATGCAGAGAAAGTAAATTGGTCGCCGGAACATATAAAGGAGGGAAGGTTTGGCAAATGGCTCGAAGGCGCGCGAGATTGGTCAATCAGTCGTCAGCGATTTTGGGCGAGCGTCATTCCCGTGTGGCGATGCGAAAAATGTAAAAAAGAAAAAGTATTCGGAAGTGCGTCGGAGCTGGAGAAGGAAAGTGGAAAGAAGATAGAGGATCTACACAAACATATTGTGGATGAAATTCTCGTACCATGCGCATGCGGGCACATGATGAAACGAATTCCTGACGTGATCGATACGTGGTTCGATTCGGGCTCGATGCCGTATGCGGAGAAGCATTATCCTTTTGAAAACAAAGAGCGATTTGATGCGACATTCCCTGCACAATTCATCGCAGAGGGACTGGATCAGACGCGCGCATGGTTCTATTACCTGCATGTGCTCGGAGGCGCGATCTTCAACAAGCACGCCTTTCAGAATGTGATTGTAAACGGCATCGTCCTTGCGGAAGACGGAAAAAAGATGTCCAAGAAGCTCAAGAACTATCCCGATCCGATGGAGGTGGTAGAGAAGTACGGTGCTGATGCGCTGCGCCTCTATCTTCTCTCGTCGCCGGTCATGCAAGCAGAAAATCTAAGTTTTTCCGAAAGCGGCGTCGATGAGATCCTGAAGAAAAATATTGGTCGACTCGGAAATGTACTCGCGTTCTATAAACTCTATGAGAACGGGACACCGCGTGATTTCAAGAGTGCGAATATTTTGGACCAATGGATATTGGCACGTGTCGCGGCATTGATAGGGGAATCAACTGATGGATATGAGAAATATCAGCTCGACAGAGCGGTTCGCCCGCTCGCGCTATTCATTGACGATCTTTCTGTGTGGTACCTTCGCCGGTCTCGTGAGCGCCTCAAAGAGGAGGGGGAAGACCCCTCGACTCCCTTCGACAGAGCTCAGGATAAATCGCTCGGGGCAGGCAAGAAATCCGCACTTGCCACGCTACGCTATGTGCTCCACACGCTCTCACGCGTCATGGCTCCTTCGACGCCATTTTTCGCTGAATACTTATTCCAAGCAGTTCGTGAAGAGGAGGATGAGGAGAGTGTACACCTCACGATGTGGCCGGAAATACCGAAGTTTGATTTTGATCCGGCTGATGTGTTGATAAAAATGTTCGCGACCCGTGTTATCGTCTCCCAAGCTCTTGAGGCACGCGATAACGCGAAGATTAAAGTGCGCCAGCCGCTCGCAAAACTCGTCATTCCGAAGGGTTCGGAAATCCCAAAGGAGTATCTTTCGATCATCGCTGAAGAAATAAATGTAAAGCAGGTTGTCGCGAGAGGTGATACTGTCATTTTGGATACTAACCTAACCGAAGCATTACGCGAGGAAGGATTGGTGCGGGATACCATCAGAGAGATTCAGGCGTTTCGCAAGGCGGAAAACTTGAAACCAGGTGAACCTGCTACCTATCAACTCAAAGCGTCTCAAGATAATCGAGCGATTATTGAAAAACATCTAGCCGGAATCCAAAAAACGACCAGTACAAAGATTGAGTTTTCCTAGAACCTAGTTCCTAGAACCTGGCACCTATATTCTACATGTATCAAAAGTATCAAACAGACGCGCTGGTGCTCGGAAGTCGTGAGAGCGGGGAGAATGATCGCGTGTTTATTCTTTTTACCTATGAGTTCGGCCTCGTGCGTGCGTGCGCCACTGCCGTCCGTAAAGAAACCTCGCGAATGCGCTACGCGCTGCAGAATTATGCTCGCGCGAACGCGGCCTTGGTACGAGGAAAGCGCGGGTGGCGATTGGCGGGCGCGTCTGCAATAAAAAATGCGCATGGCGATCCGCGAGGAGTGGCCGCATTCGCGCGCATTTCGGAGTTAGTATCGCGCCTCGTGCAGGGAGAAGAAGCGAATCCGTATCTTTTCGCAGCGCTCGCAGAAGCGCATGAAGCCCTTATGTCGGCCCAAGGCCGACCAGCCTCGGGCTGGCAGGGTCATTCAGATATAATCGGTGTGATCGAAATTGTGTGCGTAGCGCGCATTCTCTATACGCTTGGCTATATCTCCACCGAGGCGCTCTCAACTGCGCTTTTCACACATACCGCGTACACAGGTGAGTCTTTGCTCGAAGCAGAGACCATGAAAGACAAGCTCCTTTCCTCGATCAACAGGGCAATTGCAGAAACGCATCTGTAAAGCCTGCCCCATAGCCTTTTGCAGGAAGGCGCTTCGGGGTGTAGGCTCTTCTCATGGTTACCGTTTCAACACTGACCAGCGCCAATAAGCAAAACGTCCAGGAGCTTAATGAACTCATGGTCCAATTACGCCACGATCATGCGCAAAAAACTTCGGTAACTCTTTCAGAATTGAAAGCAATCGTTAAGAGTCAAAACATGTCTCTTGCGGTCGCGAAAGACGGTACTCGTATCGTTGGGGTAGCGCTGCTCGTTATCGTCCAAAGACTTGGTAAGCGCGCAGCATATATCGAGGATGTGGTCGTTGACAGCACATATCGCGGAGAGGGCTTTGGAGAAAAGATCGTGAGGAAATTGATAGCGATTGCTCGTGCGGAAAAAGTTCGAACCATAGGTCTAACATCTCGTCCCGCTCGTATCGCAGGGAATAAGCTGTATCAAAAACTCGGGTTTGAAAAAAAGGAAACCAATGTCTATCGCTTGAAACTCTGCAAATCAGATTACGGCCATCGTGATATAATTTCGCGATGGACCTCTCGGAGCACGAAAAAGAAAAGGTAGAGCGTTTGCGACGCGCGATGTATTCGCGCTCGCTCTCCGATAAGCTTAAAGAGCGCGAACGCCGGCCTTTGGGGCAAATGGATGGAATCGTCGGAGAGAATTTTGTTGAGCCAGAAAAACAGGTGAAAGGCACCATCGTCGCGCCTCGCGCGATCGGCTTTGCACGCACGGCGCTCTGGTGGCTTTTGGGAGCCGCGATAATATTTTTTATAGGAGCAATATCATTTTTTGCGTATTATTTTATCTTTGGCGCGGGGAGTCTCGCTGCGGCATCGGGAAACATTACGATTTCTGTTTCCGGTCCTCCGCAAATCGAAGGAGGTACGCGGAGTGAATTTCAGATTGTTGTCGTAAACAGAAACAAGGTAGCTCTTCAGCTGGCCGATCTTATAGTGACGTATCCAAACGGTACGCGATCACCTGCAGATTTTGCGACCGATTTGCCAAGTCAGCGTATTCCGCTTGGCTCAATTGAGCCGGGAGGAACGAGGCAGGGGACCGTCTCTGCCATACTTTCCGGTGATGAAGGGGATCATGCTACGGTCAAGCTCGAGCTTGAATATCGAATCCAAGGTTCAAGTGCGATTTTTGTGACCTCGACTGACTACGGAATTGTCTTTAGCTCATCGCCGCTCTCGCTTGTTGTTACGGGGAACAAAGAAACCATCGGAGGACAGCCGGTCGAGATGACGGTCTCTATCGCCTCGAATACGAATGCTCCCGTCAAAGACGTACTCGTGAGTGCGCATTATCCCTTCGGGTTTACATTCTCATCTGCCTCGCCGGCGCCGAGCGGCGTCTCTTCCTCGCAATCTGGTCTCTGGCAAATCGGGGATTTGTCGCCTGGTCAGCGACGCACCATCACCATTCGAGGCTCACTCGGTGGAGAGGCAGGCGATGATCGCGTCTTTCGCTTTACCGCAGGCACGCGAAGCAATACAGAATCGAGTACGATCGAGACTGCACTTGCGGAACATACATACCCCATAACCATCTCAGAGCCATTTTTGGGCCTCGCAATTTCTGTAAATGGTGCGGCAGGATCCAATGTGGCGGTCTCTCCGGGTAGCAAAGTAACGATTTCGATTGATTGGCAAAATAATCTACCGACAGCGATAACAGACGCAGTGATTGTTGCAAAACTTAGCGGACTTGCAATTGACGGCACGAGTGTACGTACCACCGACGGATTTTATCGATCCAACGACAGCATCGTATTGTGGGATAAGACAACGAGCAACGGCGCACTTGCCACTCTCGGCCCGGGTGCACGCGGCGAAGTCGAGTTCGAATTCCAAATGCCGGGAACTGAGACACTTGCAGGGATGGTAAGTCCTCAGCTCAATATTTCCATTAACGCCGCGGGGAAACGCCTATCAGAGGCTGGCGTGCCCGAAAATCTGCAATCGAGTGCGAGCCAGAAAATCCTGCTCGCAAGCGATATAAGCTTGACTGCACAAGGCCTATATTACGCAAATCCGTTTGGGAGTGTGGGGCCTTTGCCTCCCAAAGCGGGAACAGAGACGACCTATGCAATTATCTTTACCGTCACGAATACAACGAATGCTATCTCAGAAGCAAAAGTGACTGCGCACCTACCTCCGTATGTACGCTGGGTAGGGATCTATAGCCCCTCTTCAGAAACGATTTCCTTCAATCAGAACGACGGTACAATGACGTGGAATATTGGCGCTATCGCTCCTGGCGTGGGATTGAATGGGACAACTCCCCGTCAAGCAGCAATCGCCATCGGCTTTACACCGTCGACCTCTCAGATTGGGCAAGAACCCGCGCTCATCCAGAACATATCTCTTTCTGGTATTGATGAAACTACCAAAGCTCCGATTACTCGTACTGTTAAAAACGTGACGACAAATATTCAGGGCGATCCTGGCTTCACCTCTACAAATGCAACGGTCGTGAAATAGCCATAGGTTTGGTACACTCATCCCCATGAGCGACACGATGGAAAGAATTGTATCTCTGGCCAAACGCCGCGGTTTCATCTATCCCGGCAGCGAGATCTATGGTGGGCTTTCGGGAACGTGGGATTACGGCCCCCTGGGGGTTGAATTGAAAAATAACATCAAGCAGCTGTGGTGGAGAATGTTTGTGCAGGATCGCGATGACATGTGCGGATTAGATGCGGCGATTCTTATGAATCCTCGCACCTGGGAAGCAAGCGGACATGTGAGCGGGTTTTCCGATCCACTCGTCGAATGTAAAAAGTGCAAACGAAGATTTCGCGCCGATCAGGTTGAAGGCACATGTCCAGAGTGCGGGGGAGGGTTTGGAGAGGTCAGACAATTTAACATGATGTTTAAGACTCACGTGGGTGCTGCGGAGGATGATTCATCGATTTCCTATCTCCGACCGGAGACTGCCGGGGGAATTTTTGTGAATTTCAAAAATATCATCGACTCATTTCATCCCAAGCTTCCTTTTGGTATCGCACAGATAGGGAAGGCATTTCGAAATGAAATCGCTCCGCGCGATTTCATCTTTCGTGTTCGTGAGCTGGAGCAAATGGAGATTGAATACTTCGTACGGCCGGAAGAATGGCAACAAAACTTCGAGACTTGGAAAGCGGAGATGTACCATTTCATGAACACCGTCGGCCTCGACAATGCGCGCGTGCACGAGTTAGAGGTGCCGGAAGGAGAACGCGCCCACTATTCAAAACGCACTATTGATTTCGAGTTTGACTGGCCGTTCGGGCGGAAAGAGCTCTACGGACTCGCGTACCGTACCGATTTCGATCTTTCCGCGCACGCGAAGGCTTCGGGCACGGACATCGCGTATGTCGACGACGCAGGTGCACGCATTGTCCCCCACGTTATTGAACCGTCTATGGGAGTAGAGCGCACAATGCTCGCGCTCCTTCTCTCGGCGTACACGGAGGATGAGCTCGGCGGTGAAGTACGAACCTATCTGAAATTCAATTCGGCCGTCGCTCCCATCAAAGCCGCAGTGTTCCCTCTGCTTAAGAACAAGCCTGAATTGGTGGCGAAGGCGCGTGAAATATACGGAATGCTCAAAAGACAGGTTCCGCAGGTCATGTGGGACGACAATGGCAATATCGGTAAGCGGTATCGAAGACAGGATGAGATCGGTACACCCTATTGCATCACGGTTGACTTCGATACATTGGGTGAAAACCCCAATCTTAAAGATACGGTTACGCTCCGCGATCGGGACACGGGAGAACAGAAAAGAATCGGTGTAAACGAGATCTTGCCGCACATTTCCTAGCCTGAAGTCCGTCTGCATCTTGTGGTACGATGGCGAAATGGAAGACCGAACACTCAACGTTTCCATCACGGCGGGAACTGTCTTAAAGGCTGTTCTTATCTTGCTTGCTGTGTGGCTTGTCTTTACGCTTCGCAACATAGTACTTGATGTGGTCGCAGCGATTGTGATTGCCTCCGCGATCGAGCCGGGAATAGTGGCCTTGATGCGACGGAAAATTCCACGGGTTCTTGCGGTTATCATTATCTATCTCCTCCTCCTCAGCGTATTCTTCGGTCTGTTTTACTTTTTCTTTCCCTCAGTGCTTGAAGATTTTGCAGCGTTCATAACAACACTACCAGCATATCTTGAAGCCTTTGGACGGACTGGAGCGTTTGACGCTTATGCCAATATTCTCGGCGTGTCCCCTCCCTCGGCAATTTCAACGGGTGACATGCTGGCGAATATCCGAAATACGCTTTCCATCGACGGAACGATGGGCAATGCCTTGGGCGCGTTCACACGTATTTTTGGCGGTGTCTTTTCGTTTGTTCTCATTATCGTCTTCTCTTTTTATTTCGCCGTTATCGAAACCGGTGTAGACGACTTTTTACGGCTTGTCGCTCCCAAGAAACATCAACATTACATCCTCGATCTCTGGCGGCGTTCGCAGCAGAAGATCGGCCTCTGGATGCAGGGGCAGCTTATTCTCGGACTCATCGTGGGAATTTTGGTGTATCTTGGACTTACCATCATTGGCGTGGAGCACGCGCTACTTCTTGCCGTCATTGCCGCTCTCTTTGAAATCATACCGGTTTTTGGGCCTGTATTGGCTGCCGTTCCCGCAGTATTTATTGGGCTTGCGGATGGCGGGGTGACGCTCGCCCTGCTCGTTATTGCACTGTATGTGATTATCCAGCAATTTGAAAATCATCTCATCTATCCTCTGGTTGTTACACGCGTTGTGGGTGTGCCTCCGCTTCTTGTAATTCTTGCGCTTATCATCGGCGCCGAACTCGCGGGATTTCTTGGTATCATTCTCTCGGTGCCCGTGGCGGCAACAATTCAAGAGCTTGCCCGCGACATCGAAAGTGGTCGCCTCCGCAAGCAGTTTGTTGAGAGCTAACATATGGCTGAAGCTTTCTACCTCACGACGACTTTGCCGTACGTGAATGCCGATCCTCACATCGGTTTCGCACTTGAAATGGTGCAGGCGGATATCTATGCACGCTACCATGCCCTCTTGGGGGATGATATTTTTTTCAATACAGGGACGGATGAGCATGGCCTCAAGATCTACCGAAAGGCACAAGAAGAAGGGAAAGATCCGCAAACGTATGTCAATGAGTATGCGGAAAAATTTAAAAAGCTTGCTCCCGCTTTGGGGCTTTCTCCCGAATTACATTTCATCCGCACAACGGATCCGCGCCACAAGGCGGCGGCGCAGGAACTCTGGCGTCGGTGTGAAAAAAACGGCGATATCGAACTTCGAAACTATAGGGGCATGTATTGCGTTGGCGACGAGGCGTTTATGAAGGAAAGTGATCTCGTGGATGGGAAATGCCCGAATCATCCGACGATGGATTTGATCGAGATCGAAGAGAAGAATTATTTTTTCAAATTGAAAAACTACGAAAAAAAACTCCTCGCATATTTGAATCAAGAAAGCGTGATTGTGCCCGAGTGGCGCAGGCAGGAAGCAATCCAATTTGTCGAGCGGGGGCTCGAAGATTTCAGCATCTCTCGTGTGAAAGAAAAAATGCCATGGGGAGTGCCGGTGCCAGGGGATGACACGCAGGTAATGTATGTGTGGTTCGACGCGCTTACGAGCTACATCTCGACGCTTGGATGGCCTGAAGATACAGAGGACAATTTCAAAAAATCTTGGGAAGGGGGGAAGACGCTCCAGCTTGCGGGCAAAGATCAGGTTCGTTTCCAATCCATTATGTGGCAGGCGATGCTTATGTCGGCAGGCCTACCGAATACGAAACAAGTCATCTACCACGGCTTTATCACAAGTGGAGGGCAGAAAATGTCCAAGAGTATAGGCAACGTCATCGATCCGATAGCGATTGTTAACGAGTACGGTACCGATGCTCTCCGCTATTTTCTCGCACGACACGTCCACCCATTCGATGATTCGGATGTCACGATGGAGCGTTTCAAGGAAGCGTATAATGCTGATCTTGCAAACGGGCTCGGTAATCTGACAGCGCGGATAATGACACTGGCCGAAGTTCATCTTGAAAAACCGATTGAACGACCAGACCCAAATGGTTTTTCTGTAGCTTACACCGCGCCAGTAGAAGCATACGAATTTAATCGTGCTCTCGAATATGTCTGGAGCGAGATCCAACGTCTCGATAGAAAAATTGTTGAAACCGAACCATTTAAACTTGTTAAAACTAATCCAGCAGAGGGGAAAGTACTCATTGCTGAGCTTGCTCGAGAGCTGTATCTAACAGTACGCATGCTTAATCCATTCATGCCGCATACGAATTCTGTTATTAAACAGGCGATTCTGGCCAACAAGAAACCAGCGAACCTTTTCCCGCGCAAAGAGTAGGCATGAAATATTTTGACGCACATACGCATGTACAGTTTGTTGCGTACGAGAGTGACCGTGAGGAGACGATACAGCGGGCGAAAGAGGCAGGGGTGGTGATGAATGTCGTAGGGACGCAGCTCGATACATCGCGCACTGCGGTCGCGCTTGCTGAAAAATACGACCACATCTTTGCCACGATTGGCTTGCACCCCATCCATACCTCGAAGTCGTATCACGACGAGAAAGAGTTGGGTGACGGTGGAAAAGAATTCACTTCACGCGGCGAGCAGTTTGATATGTCGGTATATGAAAAGCTGGGACACTCTTCGCGTGTCATCGCAATAGGCGAGTGCGGGTTGGATTATTATCGCCTCGAAGAAAACACAAAAGATGTTCAGATCAAGAATTTCATAGAGCAGATCGAACTGGCGAATACGCTTCAGAAACCACTGATGCTCCATATTCGGAACCCGCTTCGACAAAGCGGAAACGAGGCGAGTGCCTACGACGATGCGCTCGAAGTATTGAAGGCCCACGCAAAGGTAAAGGGGGACGTTCACTTCTTCGCAGGGGATTGGGAGACGGCCAAAAAGTTCCTTGATTTTGGATTCACACTCTCATTCACCGGAGTTCTCACCTTTACTCACGACTACGATGAGGTCATTCTGAATACGCCACTCGATATGCTTCTCTCTGAGACAGATGCTCCGTACATTACGCCAGTGCCTCATCGGGGTAAGCGCAACGAATCCTCGTACATTCCACTCGTCGTCTCTCGCATTGCAGAAATCCGCGGTGAGTCTGTGGAAAAGGTAGCTGGGCAGCTATACGCAAACGCAGAGCGCGTCTTTGGCGTGTAAGACAGAGATTAACATTTTCATTTCCGAGCCGAGGAGTCAGAGCAGGAGCCTGTTTACAAGTCCTCCCCTCATTTCCTCGCAGAATCTTCCATGGGGCTAGTGCCGTAATCAGCTCCAGCACACCGCGGTTCATTTGATATTTGATCAGGAGGTACGTAACGAACTACCATACTAAGGGCATCAGCATATGCGAGTGTCAGCTCATGTTGCAAGGCTTGCGAGGTTTCGCCCCTTTTGCTTGCGAGTGTCCACTGATGTGCAAGATCGATTAAATGAGCGCGTTCATGTTCCGGGCTGTTCTCCGCGCGGAGTCTCTGGAGAGTCACCCACGCTTCCTTGAGTTCGCCTGTTGGCATGAGAGCCACGGCGAGCGGCGATTGTACATCCGAGGTGTGTATTAATTCCGCAAAAATGTCAAACTTCATTTCTTCGGCGGAAGGCTGGTGTTTAGGCGATCGATCATAGTCGGCAGAAACGAGTGTCATTCGATGCAGACTGCGTAGCTCGTCGTCGGAGAGGTTGTTTAATCTTTCGTTTACGAGTCCTTGATGATCAGCGCCTTCTCCGTAAAAGAGTCTACGATACGGCTCCTGTAAGGCCATATATTGATCATACAACTCTGGAAAACGGTTTAAGTCATTTCCATTGGGTTCCCAAAGTCGGCTGTACCATATTCCTCCGCTACCCATAGGATCAACGTTAAGGACTTCAACATGTGCCCCTGGAAAAGCTCCCTCCAATTGGGCAAGAGTCGCGGCGGTTTGGATACCGGGAGGGCGAGAACCCCCATCAAATACGGGAACTCCTGGTGCTAGATACCCGGGATGTGCCACCCCGAAACAAATCATCCCCGGTTCTTGTCCCGCGGATGCCGTAAACGCTGCTTTTTGGGCTTGCATATTCGCTACTGTGTCGATCACTCCGCCTGGAAAGCCCTCGCCCGATGCGTACCAGCCTCCTTTTCCGTCCGGTGTTTGAAAGAAAATAGCACCCGCTGATACTTCACCAGACGTTGCTACATCCCTCAATTCCCTCAAGCCGGTTTCCCACGGTGCGCCCACTGGGATTCCTTCTGCCGCTTTGACTTCAGTGACCGCAACGGCTAACACACCTGTCAACGCCAACATCGGATGCCGGAATGCCATGCCTAAGATTCTTTTTCGCGCCTCGGGATTCATCCTCGGACCCCCAATACCGTTTTGTCCATCAGCGTCCTTCAGCGTCTCCGCAAGAATCTTTTGTTCGCGTCTGTGTTCAAGTCCCATATTTTTTCTGTATTAAGATTATTGCTAATGTACTATAGCTGTCTATTACGGTTATTATTTACTACCATAGGTAGTATATATCACTTGTGTTTGGGTCAAATGCCCCTCGTACCTGCTATCTATCGGGAAGTGCTATCATTGCTCTATGATTGCTGCACAATCATCGATCGTTCCGGATCCACCCGAAGAACATGGATTGAATGCTGCACGGGAGAAGGTAATGGGAGAGACCGGAAAGTCATTCAATGTTGACAAAATTCTGGTCGAGAGTCGGGTGCGTCGTGAACGCGAAGCGAAAAACAAGAGTCAGGAAGAAAAAAAGCTGCACCAGGAAATTGCGGTTGCGCGCCTCAAGGGAGATCACAAACGGGTGCATGAACTGGAGGAAAAGCATTTCCAGCATATCAAAGAACAATCACACGATCTTGATGTTGGGGGATTTGCCCTCGGTATAGAGAAAGCCCGGCTCAAAGCGGATACACAAAACGGAGTAAAGGGAGGAGGAATATAATTTAAATTATTCCCATTAACCTTTGATTTTGTTGCGGGGCATACTCGTGTGTGGTAGAGTCTCGTGACATATGGCAGACGATATGGTATTGGAGAGACACGAAACTGACGCGGAAGAGGCCGTGCTTCGTATCTACGAAATCGGCTATCACGTCACCCCTCAGGTGAAAGAAACGGAAGTAGAGAAAATCGTGGGTGAAGTGCGTACCGTGATAGAAAAAGAGGGTGGATCATTCATCGCAGAAGGCACTCCCGCTCTGATGCGACTTGCGTACCCGATGTCGGTCGTGGAGAAGGAGAAACGCCTCGAACACGATCGCGCCTACTTCGGATGGATCAAGTTTGAAGCACACGTCGCTGTTGCGCAGACGCTTGATACGGTCCTCAAAAACAATCCAAACTTGCTACGTCACATGATCTTCCAGACGGTTCGTGAAGACACACGTGCTAAAATGAAAGCACCGACCTTGCGCGAAGTGAAGCGCACGGATGTTATAAAGCCCCAACGTCGCGTTGAAGAGTCTTCTGCTGCTCCTCTTTCGGAAGCTGAACTCGAAAAAGCGATTCAGGACATCACGACTGAATAAGCATTTTATGATATTGTGTATTTTCTAGTCCCTAAAACCTACGTAGTATGTACATCAACAAAGTCATGCTTTTTGGTAATCTCACACGCGATCCGGAGTTGCGCGCGCTTCCTTCTGGTATGAATGTCGTCAATTTTACGGTTGCGACCAACCGCACGTACAAAGATCGTGATGGTAAAAAGCAAGAGCAGACAGACTTTCACAATGTAGTCGTCTTTGGCCGCCAGGCCGATACGGTGAATCAATACATGAAGAAGGGAAGCTCATTATTTGTAGAGGGTCGTTTGCAGACGCGGAGCTGGGATGACAAGACGACCGGAGAGAAGAAGTATCGCACCGAAGTTGTGGCCGACCGAGTGCAATTTGGGCCTAAGGGAGGAGGCGGGGGAAGCAAGCGCGGAGATGCAGCCCAGCCGGACGAAGACACGTCTAGTGGTGGAAGCGGGGGAGCCGGAATAGAGTATCCGAAAGACGATATTAACCCAGACGATATACCATTCTAGGTGTTAGGTTCTAGGGACTAGGTTCTAGTAAATTCAAAAACAAGATCATGAGTAACAATATACTTACACAAAATGACATTCAGCACGTCGATTACAAAGACGTGGAACTTTTGAAACAATTCATCAACCCTCACGGCCGCATCATCGCGCGAGGGAAGAGCGGCCTTACAGCGAAGCAACAGCGAGCAGTGGAGGCTGCAGTGAAGCGTGCACGATTCATGGGATTGCTCCCGTTTATCCAGAAGTAGATCGCATGACAATCGAATACGCAGACTTTGAAAAAGTCGATATCCGCGTAGGAACGATCGTCGCAATAGAAGATTTTCCTGAGGCGAAAAAGCCTGCTTATAAACTCACGATAGATTTTGGCCCCGAGATCGGAATAAAACGCTCAAGCGTTCAGGCTGTAGGAGCGCACGAAAAAGAGGAACTCGCAGGCTCATTCGTTGTGTGTGTAGTCAACTTTGCTCCGAAGAAAATCGGTCCCTTCATGTCCGAGGTTCTGACCCTCGGATTCAAGAACGCAGAAGGTTCCGGTTGGGTTTTGATAGAACCAAAAAAGAAAACAGTAACACTGGGCAGCAAGCTTCAGTAACTACACCCTCTCCACGTACTCACCAGTCTCTGTATTTATACGTACTACATCGCCTTCATTCACGAACATCGGAACATTGATGGTCGTTCCCGTCTCAAGCGTGACTACTTTGCTGCCGCCTTGGGCGGTATTGCCGCGCGTATTTGGCGGTGCTTCAGTTACCTTCAATTCTACTTTGATCGGCGGCTTTACACGGAAAAGTTTGCCATCAAACCACTCGGTCTCGACTTCAGTATTACCTTTTAAAAAATGTCCCGCTTCTCCCACCATCTCTTCAGAAACAGAAAAGCGCGTCGACTTATCCTTGGCGTCGTGGAAGAACCATTCGCCGTTGCGCTCATAAATAAAGATTGCTGGACGGGATTCTATTTCCGCTTCGTACAACTTGTCGGATTGCTGGAAAGAGTATTCGATGGAATTGCCTCGGATAAGGTGGCGCAGCTTCGTTTGATTCACCGGCCGGCGCTGCTGTTTCTGCATAATGTTGTTCCATGTGCAGACATACGGCTCGCCATCGACGAGTACCGCGACTCCCGGCTTGATATCATTGTAATTCAACATTCGCGATATTGTATTCAAAAATCCGCGTTTGTCCAATTTTTCTCAACGTCTACCCGTTAGAATCTTCGCCCGCACCTTTTGCAACGACTTTACCTTCGGTCAGTCCCTTGCGGATATCTTTTAAAAGTTGATTCAATATAGGCTTGTTCTCGCGCAAAAAGGTGCGGGCGGCATCGTAGCCGCGGCCGAGCTTGTGCTCACCCAAGGTGTAGGAGCCGCCGGAGGATTTCTCTACGAGTCCGAGCTTTTCTCCGAGCGCTAAGGCTTCGCCCTCGCGCGAGATTCCTTCGCCGTAAAGCATGTCGAATTCGGTTTGGCGGAACGGAGCCGCGACTTTGTTTTTCACGATCTTTACCCTATGTCTTCCGCCCATCGTCTCGTCCCCTTTCTTTATCTGCGCGATGCGGCGGATATCAATGCGCACGGATGTATAAAATTTGAGCGCTTTGCCCCCGGGCGTCGTCTCCGGATTTCCAAACATGACCCCAATCTGCATTCGTATTTGATTGATAAAGATAATGACCGTTTTCGTTTTCGAAACAATGGCGGTTAGTTTGCGCAGAGCTTGCGACATAAGCCGTGCCTGCTTTCCTACATGCTGCGCGCCCATGTCGCCCTCGATCTCGTCTTTCGGAGTGAGTGCCGCAACGGAATCGATAACGATGACGTCGATCTTGCCAGAGCGTACGAGTGACTCGACGATTTCAAGTGCCTGCTCACCCGTATCCGGCTGCGAGACTAAAAGCTCCTCGATCTTTACGCCGAGTTTTTTTGCATATTCCGGATCGAGCGCATGCTCAGCATCCACCACGGCACACACTCCGCCTTTTTTCTGTGCTTCGGCGACGACGTGGAGAGAAAGAGTGGTTTTGCCGGATGACTCAGGTCCAAAAATTTCTATGATGCGTCCTCTGGGAAGTCCGCCGATGCCGAGGGCCCAATCAACGCCGATGGAGCCGGTCGGTATCGCATTCACATCGACTTTGGGCGAGGCACCCAGCATCATAATCGACTCATCACCGAATTTAGTTTTTATCTGAGCAATCGCCCGTGCGATATCGGCGTCTGATCCGGTTCCGGTCTGTTTAGGGGGAGCCTTTTCTTTTTTTGTGAATCCAGCCATATGTCCCGTAGTATACCCGCCTGAGTATTAAGGTGCTACTCCGGTGTGGACGCGCTCCCCGTTGTCGTTGCGGTAGGTGGGACGATTTCTGCTGAAGCCTCAATTGCAGCCTGTCTTGGGGCTGACAGTATAATCTCAAGAGTTTTGCTGCGTGTACGGCCATATTGGTCCTCGGCATCAAGGACGATTCGATTGTACCCGGGAGCGAGAAGATATGGCTCTTCAAAATCCCCGTTTTCAGTAACGACAATGGTTTTGCCGTTCATAGATAGAGATGTTATGCGCTCTGCCTTCCCTCGTATCAAAATGAAAGGTTTATCAACTTCCGTCGGCTGCGATGTGACTGTAATCTGGGGGCCAAAAAGTATGCCTTGCGCCTCAAAGTACGCATATCCAATAACGACAATGAAAAAAAATCCGAGCACAATGTATGTAAGGCGGCTTTCTCGGTAGGGAAGCATACAAAATAGCTTCTAGCTTCTAGCTTCTAGCTGATAGGAACATTCAAAATGAAGAAAGTTCATACCTGGTCTGATTCGAGTTCCTCCTTATTGCTCTCCTCTTCACGCGCTAATTCATCTGCATTTCCAGCGCCGATCACCTCTCGTGGCTTTGCACCATCCGCGGGGCTCACCACGCCCCTCTCCTCAAGCATATCGATGAGCTTTGCCGCTCGCGCATACCCCACACCGAGCTTGCGTTGTAAGTACGAGGTTGAAGCTTTGCCAGCTTCTACCACCGTGCGCTTTGCCTCCGCGTAGAGCTCATCGTCCTCGCTCTCGTCTTCAAGGGAAGCCGAAAATATTGGATCAGGGCCGCTCCCCATTCGCTGATCGGTGAAATCAATCTCGCTGGGAATCTCTCCATCGCTCGTTTTGATTATGTGCGCGACCACTTTTTTCACCTCATCCTCTGAAATAAACGGAGCTTGGATACGCTTTGGCTTCGACATCTCTCCCGAGAGAAAGAGCATGTCGCCAGCTCCCAAAAGTTTCTCTGCGCCGCCAGTGTCGAGTATGGTACGGGAATCGATTTGAGAGGCAACTTGCAAGGCAACGCGGGCGGGAATGTTAGCCTTGATAAGTCCGGTGATCACTTTAACGCTCGGCCTCTGTGTCGACAGAATGAGATGTATCCCCACTGCGCGGCTCATTTGTGCAAGACGCACAATCCCGCCCTCAAGTTCGCGTGGGTACGTGCTCATGATGTCGGCCAATTCGTCAATAATGACGACAATGTACGGCATGGCTTCCGGCAGCGGTTTTTCGGGAGCATTTTTCGTGGCTTTTTCCAAGGCAGGTGCTACGACGTTTTGATGATACGAAGCAATATCGCGTACTGCCTCAGCTTCGAGAATGTTGTACCGGCGCTCCATTTCTTTAGAGAGCCACTTTATAGCGAGGATTGCCTTCTTGGGATCTGTGATGACTGGCGTGAGAAGATGGGGGATGGAATTATAGACGGTAAGTTCGACGCGTTTTGGATCAACCATGATAAAGCGCAGCCGCTCCGGTCCGCAACGATAGAGAAGGCTCACGACAAAATCGTGAATGGCGACCGATTTACCGGCGCCGGTCGTTCCTGCGACGAGTACGTGTGGCATGCGGGCGAGGTCGGCAAAAATCGGCGCGCCGGTAATCGCTCGTCCCAAGCCCAGAAGCAGAGGTTTATCAGACTGCGTGAACGATTCATCAGAAACAATCGGGGCCATACCGAGGGTCGTTCGTGCAATATTGGGTACCTCGATTCCCACGAGAGATTTCCCGGGTATGGGGGCCTCGATGCGCACCGGAGACGCCGCGAGCGCAAGTTCGAGATTGCTCTGCAAGGCGACGATCTTTGAGAGTCGTACGCCCTCGGCTGGCTTCATAGAGTACCGCGTCACGGTAGGACCAATTGATGCTTCATCCATTTCCACCTGTATCCCAAAATTCTGGAGCGTCCGCTTGATGATATTCATATTCGCTTTTACATCACCAACTTCGGGCTTGCCTTTGTTTTTCGCGAGGATGGAAATAGGGGGTGGGACATAGGCACTACCCGTACTTGCGATGATAGGGAAGCCCTCAGTAGCCCCCTCTGTCACCCCGAAGAATTTTTTAATAGAGTTCGGCGCACTCGTCTCTTGCACTGTGTCTGGTTCTTTCCCCTCCTCTGTATTTTCTGATCCCGATCCTTCAGAATTTTCTTCTATGGACAATCCGATCACTGATGCCTCAGATGCTTCTTCTGCACTATCAATCCTGGGAGTGCGGATGGAGATGAAGTAATCACGTATGCGCGCGGAAAGTGCGCCGAGGTGAACATTAAACGCTACGATAATCGATGCGATTGTAAATGCGATAAGAAAAATAAATGTTGCAGTCGTGTCGACTCCCCTCATAATTGGATTCGATACTACTGCTCCCAAAATGCCACCTTGGCCGGGGAAGAGGAGATTTATGAGTCCGAGGCTCGCGAGCAAAAAGACCGTCATACTTATGAATTGCACCCACCCGAAACTGCGTTCAAAGGAACGGAAGATAAGAAGCGCAAGGAGGGTTAAGGAAATAGGTAATAGAAGATATCCGATACCTAAGAGCCAAGAAAGCCACGCATAGAGGGTAATTCCGATCGCTCCGCCCCCTCCCAACTGTGCCAGGATAAGAAAACCGGCAATTGCAATAAAAAAAATTGCACACACCCCCCGCACCGCTTCACTGCTTACCCGCCTCACGAGAGGATCGCGGTTCTTCTCTGTGTCTTTGTCATTTTTCCCATGCCTCCGTTTCGGTTTCATACAACAATCATATCACGCCAGATGCGACGTACATCATGTGGCTTCTTTTAAGCATTTTTCCATCATGTCCGATATGAAAGATGCGCATGCACGCGGGAGAGTTGCTTATTAGACATGTCCTTTATATACTCACGACTGTCGGGCATGTACATAATGCATAATGTACAGGTTTCGGACATACAATGGACGAATCAACCGATAAGCAGCGTTCGACCCAACTATCGCAGTTTTTTGATGATACATCTGTTCAGACGAACCCTTTTGGTGCAAATCAGTCGGCAGATCAAGCATATCGTCGCGCAGAACGTATTGTCGCAGCCCTCTATCTTATAACCAACCACATACCCGGGGAGGAACTGCTTCGCGTATCTATTCGCAGCGAAGCGCTTACGCTCCTTGAGCGCATACTTTCTTTGCGGGACACGATGAGGGCAGTGCAATCGGAGTATGTAGAAGCGTGTCGAGCTTCAATACGATACCTTATTTCTCTCGTGCGGATGCTTTCTATTATTGGACTTGTTTCTACACAGAACACCAACATTGTAATGGAGGGCCTCGATGAGTTAGGGAATTTTCTATCCGCCTCGAAAAATTCCGCTCTTTCAGAGAATGTCTCCCTTTCGCGTAAAGACCTCTTCGAGATCCACACGGCACCTTTAAAGGACATAAAGGACAGTAAGATTATAAAGGACAGGTCACTCGTAAAGGACAAGACTAATATGTCCGAAAAAATGACCAATAAAGATGGCCTGAGTGTCCGTGAACTTAGTATCACGGCGATTTTGAGATCAGGAGGAGAGCTTGGTATTAAAGACATAGCGTCGAATTTGCCCGAATATAGTGAAAAAATGATTCAACGCGATTTGGTACGGCTGGTGGATGCGGGACGCGTAAAAAAGACTGGTTTAAAGCGTTGGAGTCGATATTCAATTAAATCCTAGAACAGGCACGATCATGTCTCTGGCGTTTTATTGACATAGGTTGTTTATTGTTGTTCATGAAGATCAGAGGAAGATCACAGGAATTTTGAAAGATTACCTAAGATCGTGCGTCTCTACAGATTGACTCCTATTATGTGCTGGGGTATTGTGGCCGACGATAACGAACGGGAGAAGAAAGCATTTCATGGCTTCTTTGCTCACAAGTTATCCACAAACTAGGAAGGCGCTTATCGCAGTGCTTTGCAGGCCCTAGTATATAATTGCGTCACGGCATCTCTCTGAGGTGTCGATATCGCACATGGGAGCTTCATTGTTCCCTGTGCTGTTCGTTGACATTTAAATAAGGATGAAAAAGCGATTAAAAATCGCATATCCGTTTAGACGGGTTAACCTCGTTTTCATTTTTGAAAATATGAAAAGATGAGGATTCAGAACTTCCCTACTTCGGTCATGACTGCATGTCTGATTACGAACCCTTCCTTCCTTAGCTGCTAATCCTCTTTCAACTTTTTTATAGCTTATAAATAAAGTGGAGGGGGCTAGCAAAAATTATTGTCGAACATTGTACTGGTTGTGGATCTATTTCACATCCGGAACGCGGAGACAATATGCGGGCGCAAGCCTGCCTACCGGCAGGCAAGCCCATTATCAGTTGGTCTTCAGTTATTAGTAGCAATGTAGTATTTAGCAGAAGACAAACAAACGCACACGACTCCTCGTCGAAAGGGTGTAGTGTGCGGCCCGGCACTTTCTGGGATTCTTAGAAAGTGACGGGTGAAAAGGTCAAAACAAACTATGAGTAAATCATTAGCAACAAAAAATGTTGCGACGATGTTTTTGGCTGTTGCTATGGTCTTCGGACTTACGTTTGCATTTGCCACTCCGGCAAAAGCTGATGTGATCTCCGATCTCCAGGCACAGATCCAGGCATTGCTCGCACAAATCTCAGCACTTCAGGGTTCCTCCGGGACACCCGCTGCTTCCTGCAATACCTTCACACGTAATCACACACAAGGTGACACGGGAGGTGAAGTGATGTGGATCCAGCAATTCCTTAACACTCACGGAGCACAGGTCGCTGCAAGCGGCGCAGGTTCTCCGGGCAACGAAACGTCATACTTCGGTAGTCTTACGCGCGCGGCGGTCTCCAAGTTCCAAGCTGCAAATGGCATTACGCCGACAGCCGGATATTGGGGTCCAATCACTCGCGCGAAGGCAAACTCGATGTGCGTAGGAGTCCCTGGCGTACCGGGGGTTCCGGGCGTACCGGGAGTTCCGATAACGGGCAACGGCCTCAAGGTCATGCTTGCGGCGGATAATCCGTCGGGAGGCACCTTGGTCAAGAGCCAGGGCATCGGAGAGTTGGCGAAGTTCACATTCTCCAACCCGACAGGAGCTCCGATTGTGGTCACCAATCTTGCGTTTAAGCGAATTGGTGTTTCCACGGACTCGGACTTGAGCAACATCTACCTCTACGAGGGAGCGAGACGCTTGACCGATCCGGCAGGCATTTCAGCCTCGATGTTCAGCTTCACCAATTCATCCGGCATCTTCACCTTGCTTCCGGGAGCGTCGGTCACCGTATCGGTTCGCGCCGACATCGGTTCGACCAACGGCTCACAAGTGGGCGTTCAGCTCACGGGGGTAACAGCGTCCGGTGTGCTTGACGGTTCTGTCGTCCTCCCGATCTCGGGCTCGACATTCCTCATCTCAAACGCGACGATCGCGACCGCGACATGGGGTACCGTTACGCCAAGCAACGGGACATTCGCTCCCGCGAACGACACGACGGTCTTCCAAGGGACACTCACGGTGAACAACCGCGCAGTATGGCTTCAAGCCGTCCAGTTCGAAAACCGCGGCTCTTCGAAAGACGCAGACTTCCAGAACGTGAAGCTCTACGTGAAGGGAGTACAGGTCGGCACGACCGGTGTATTCTCGGGCGACAAGATCGTCTTCGATTTCACCGCAAATCCTATCAAGCTTGAAACAGGAGGCAACGAATTCCGCGTGGTCGCCGACATTGTCGGTGGTTCAGGCGAAACATTCGACGTCCAAATCCGCCGCGGAATCGATATCCGCTTGGTGGACTCGGAGTTGAATCAGCCGCTTGCTCCGAGCTCTCCGACTGCAGTTACCGCCAACACTATCGAAGGTGTTGGCCTCTCGGTAGTCCGAGCAAACACCTCGCCAACAGCAAACGTCGCTGTTGCCGCTACTAACGTTCTCTGGAGCCGATTCGAGTTCCGCGCTTCCGGCGATGATCTCAAGATTGAGACAATCACGGTTGACGTCGATACTTCAAACGGCAACGGTATGGACAACGTCAGAATTATGCTCAACGGCGCCCAGGTAGGTTCTACCGCGGACGTCGGCGGCGCAAGTTCTGAAACAGGCACCGAATTCAGCCTCGGCTCACAGATGATCCTCAAGGCCGGCCAAACGGCTACCGTAGAGATCTACGGTGACGCTAAGGAAGCCGGTGGTACCAACTACGACAACAACGACACCGTTGATGTCGGCGTATCCATCGCAACCGCTGACACGGAAGGTATAAGCTCTGGCGACAGGCTTACATCGGCCATCACCGAGAAAGAGGGCAACTCGATTACGGTTTCCTCTTCATCTCTCACGGGTACGAAATTCTCGGGGTATGGCAACCAGACGATCGTCGCAGGTACAAACAATGCGAGGATCGGTGCATTCACACTCTCTACCGGTTCTACGGAAGGCGTAAATGTGAACACGATTCTCATTGACTTTACTGCGGCGGTTTCTTCCACGATTACCGACCTTCGTCTTGTTGACGATGCGACGGGCGTGCAGATCGGTTCGACCAAATCGTCTGTTGGCACATCAAACACCTTCTCGGTGAACATTCCGATGGGCGTTTCTGTCACAAAGACGATCAACGTCCTTGCAAACGTGCAGTCCGGCGCCGGCGCTGGTTCGCTCGGCACTGGCATCACGCTTGACACTACAACGGGTGGTTCGGGAGCCAACACGGGTCAGTCTGTAACGATCGGCAGCGATGTCACGCTCCAGACAATCACGATTGGCACAGGTACCTTCACCCAAGCGGTTGGAGTCTCGCCTGACAATGCGATCGTGGTTGCAGGATCGAACGACGTAAAAGTCGGTTCCTTCAACTTCACCTCATCCAACTCCGACTTCACACTGCAGGAAATCTTAGTGAAGGTTCCAGCAAACTCTGCAACCTCCGTCTCGTCAGTCACTCTCAAGTGGCCGGGCGGCCCTGCAGCTGGCGTCTCGCAAGCGCTTGCGCTCTCTTCAGGAGCACAGACGCACGCTACGGCGACCTTCACCGGCCTCACCTTCAATATCCCGATGAACACGACGAGGACACTCGATGTCTACGTCAACGTTCCGACGGTTCAGAACGGTGCGACATCCGGCAGAGCAATCACTGTATTGCTTGATGCAAATGAAGGTTACAAAGCTGTGGATGGCGCCGGAACAGCTTCGACGACGATGGCAGTCTCTGCTACAGACCTCGACTCGTCACTTACGAGCGGCAAGGGCACGATGTACGTGCGCAAGACCAAGCCAACGCTCGCTGCGGTCGCTCTCGACTCGACAACGCTCAATGCGGGATCCAACCAGGTCCTTGGGCGCTTCTCGGTCACGGCTGATGCAGCAGGAGACATTGACTGGGGTCAAGTAGTGATAACGCTTGACAAGACCGCAGGTGTCACAACGGGTGCTACGACAACCGTTGCGATATGGAGTGGTGCAAACCAGATCGCTGGTACATTCGCCACGACAACGGGTGACCTCATCGGAGGCCTCGATGCGTGTGAAAACCAGACAACCTGTCGATTGCACTTCCGTCCGACGGCTGTTGAGACGATTCCTGCCGGAACCTCGAAGACCTACGAGCTTCGTGGTACTGTCGGTGGTCTCGCAGCAGGAAGCAGCGTGAGCGCAACTGTCGCCAATCCGCAGACCGCCGCCTCTTCAACGCCGGCAGCAGTCTTTGGAGCAGCCGCAGGTACCTTAGGTCAATCCGCGTCTGCCTCCTTCGCATGGTCCGATTGGTCTGACCTCTCCGATCACTCTTCGAGTGCAACGGGAGCTTCGACCGCTGACTGGACAGGCGATTACTTGGTCAGGGTACTTCCGCTCACGATTGGCAACCGATCGGTTGCCTTCTAAGGGAGTACTTGGCTGGCAACACACGTGTTGCTCTCTGGCTGGAGGAGAACGATCCGGCACGGGCGTCCCTATAATGGGATCAACCCAAACAGAGAACCACCCCGAAAGGGGTGGTTTTCTGTTATTGCTGCATGTGATAAGCTGGCGAGCATGAATAGTAAATATATAGGTGCGGTGCTCGTTGTTCTCATAATTGTGGGTGGGGCGTGGTGGTATAACTCAAGAAGCGCGTTGTATCCTTTCGAACTCGTAGCAGGCGACACAGTTTCCTCATGGGATTTCAAAGGGGCTCATACGGGGAACAGTGAACTTGAAGAAAAATCAAAAGCGAATATAGAACGTCTGAGGGGCATGTTTGGGACCGAGGGAAATACCGACTACATACTCTACGTGAGCATTGCGAATGAATATAGCTTGCTGGGTGATGGTGCAAAAGAGTATGAATATTTGCTTCGAGCTCTTGCCGAAGATTCCGAAAATACAGGACTTGCTTGGTATGACCTCGGCGTACTTTTGACGCGCCTCGAAGCACTTGAGTCCGCTCGAGTCGCATACGAGCATGCTATTCAGGCGCAACCGGATCCTCAATACGTTACAGCGTACCTTGAGTTCATGACAGTACATTTTGCGGACAATACAGACGATGTCGAAAAGACGTTTACGGACGTAAAAACTATATTCGGCGAGCACGCTACAGTTTCTGAAATCCGCGCCCGCTGGCTTGAGCGCGTAGGACGTATTGAGGAAGCTATTGCCGAATGGCGGAAGGTCAGTGAACTCTCGCCCGGCTCCGCTTCTGCGGTGAATGGAGAAATACGTCGCCTGGAGGGAAAGTTATGATCTCATTAGTGCGCAAGGCACTACCGTATCTTCTTTTTGCCCCGGCGCTTTTGCCCCTCGTGTACATAAGCGGATTTCTCTATCCGTACGTCGCGCCTAAGACGTTTCTTTTTCGTGGTCTCGGTATTGTAGTCCTTGCGTCTTTGCTTTTTCTTGCGCTCTCCCACGTGCCGCTTTTTTGGGAACGATTGAAACAGAAAGTGACATGGATTCCTGCGGCCTTGCTGTTCGTAGCATATGTGACGTCACTCGTCGGAATAGACTTCTATCACAGTTTTTGGTCCATCTATGATCGCGGTGACGGACTTCTTACTCTGACCGCAGCGGTCATCTTTTTTTACGGCATTATTCTCTCGGCGGATCGTCATTTTCTCCCGAGACTTTTCAAAGTAAGTGCGTGGGTGGCATCGATCGTCGCGTTGTACGCTATTTTGCAATGGCTCCAGGGCGTATCGGGAATGAACATTCCTCTCGTGGAAATTCCGCGCGGACGCATTGGCGCGACCTTTGGGAATGCTGCGTTTCTTGCCGCATATCTGGGAATGACACTCTTCGCTACGCTTGCCGTTGCGCATGAATATTATGGACGGTGGAGGCGAATAATATACATCGGCGCGGCGCTCCAACTCGTCGCTATCATTTTGACCGCGACGCGTGGGACTTTTCTCGCGCTTCTCATCGTCGGACTTGCAACCGCCCTGTACCTTGCATGGAAACCTAGCCTACCGGCAGGCAGGGAGAAAGGGCAAATTCGCAAATATGCCCGTCTCGGAATTCTTTCGGTCCTTATTATAGGCGCTCTTTTTTTCGCATTCCGTGCGCCACTCAGTAACATTCCGTTCGAACCCATACGACGTATCGCCTCCATATCCCTCACGGATCCAACGGTCGAGAGTCGTCTCTTTATCTGGCAAAACGTTCTTAAAGAAGGTTTTAAAAAGCCATTTACGGGATACGGAGCAGAACATGCTGATGTGCTCTTCAGTCGCGTGTACGATCCGAGTGCCATTCTTGAACAATGGTTTGACCGTACGCACAATGCTTTTTTGGATTATTTCATTCAGCACGGCGTTCTCGGCGTACTTCTCTACGCTGGGTTAATAGGCGCGCTCGGGTTTGTAGGCCTCAGACTCTTTCGCAAACAAGACAAGTATGGAGCATTCCTGCTTCTGCTTGCAGGAGTCTATGCCGTGCAGAATTTCTTTGTCTTCGATACGGCACTCACGCTGTGGTTCTTACTTGCGATACTTGCCGCCGCGCTCGCGTACGCGAGCGCGGCGAACGCCACACCTCTGCGCCTGCGGATCCCACAACCGATTGCTCTCGCGATTGCCGGAGCAATGTTCATCCTTGTGTATCCTATCTCGGTTCAGCCCATGCGAGCGAACTTTCTCCTTGCAGAGGGATACAGAGATCATGTGGTCAATGTAAACAATGCAATTTCTTTGTTTAATAGGGGGCTCGTGCTCGGCACCTATGCTGACCTTGAGTATGGCTATCAGGCGTATTCGATGTACACGGACCACCAGCAAACCATGTTGAGCGGGGAAGAGCGGGTTGCGGCCTATCGCTATGCCCTTGAAACGTTAACGCGCAATTTTGAGCGATATCCATACGATGCTCGCACCGCAGTGTATCTCGCGCACGTACTTGATTCTGCGCCAGATGGCGAGGCTGTTGACGAGACATTTTTGCGCATGGTCCTCACACGCGCAATCGAACTCTCTCCAAAGCGCGCGCAGGCAAATTATATTCTGGCCAATATCCCGCTTAAAAAAGGAGACCAAGCGACGCAAGCCTTCGAAAGGAATCAATACTATCGGGAAGCAATAGGTATGTTGGAGGAATACGCAGCACGAGTTCCGAATTTTGCCGAACCCCGTTTCATTATTGCGTCTCTGTATGTGGCGGTAGGAGATCGGGAATCGGGCAAGCAGTGGGCAGATGAGGGTCTCGCACTCTATAAAGGTAATACGGATGTTGCGCGCAAAGCCATGCGATACTATCTGGCTGTAGAAGATTGGCAAAACGTCAGACGATTTCTTGCCGATATCGTTACGGCGGATCCTAATGATTATCAGGCCATGTATGATCTTGCGAAAGCAGAGTTTCTGGTAGGAAATCGCGAGCGTGCCCTTGAAATTTTTAAGATCGTACGCGAAAAAGCTCCCAATCTTGTTGGCACTGATCCCGTTTTTCTTGAAGCTATCAATCGGTATATAGCAGAAAAGGAATAGTGAATTGCAAGAGTTATCCCCAACACGGCCTTAAAAAGCATCTTGACGCGTTTAAACGCTGTAGGATTAGATAGTTATTGTGCCCCGACCGTCGGGCGGGGACATGCACTAAATTAATATTAGAACTTATTTTACGTATGCAATTTATTAAGAGACAGTTTGCAAAAGAAGGCCCACTCGCGATGATCGTTGCAGTGGTTTTCGGTGTTTTGGTCGTTACTTTCAGCGTACAAGCAGCGACAACGATTAGCACCAACATATCAACTGGCGGTACTCTTTCAGTTACCGGAGCGAGCACCTTGACCGGCTTAACCACTATGGAAAAGGCCACCTCTACGCTCTTCTCCGCCTATGCTGCCTACTTCGGCGGTTCAGCGACGGCGACGATTAGTACTGCAGGAGTAGCGAGCTTCCCGAGCACGATTTCAGTTTCGGCAACGTCAACATTGGCGACCTCCACGATTACCAGGCTCTTCGTTGGCTCTACGACACCTCAACTCACTTCTGCTGAAACGATAATAGATGGAACGTCAACAACCACCCTCTACCTCACAACCAGTGGGGCTGCTCCATCGGCTGGCACGTGTATCCAAATGGAAACGGTCGCTGGCGTGAACGTGAGAGTCTACGTCGATGCTACTCCAGCTTTGGTCGTAGCGGCAGGAACTTGCAAATAGGTAATGCGAGCTAACATTACTAGCTAGCTTCGCATGCCATGAGAAAATTAATTGCAATCGGAACGGCAGCCGCACTTCTTTTGCCTGCTCTTGCATTGGCAGCGGCTGACGATGTGAGCTTGACCACGGACACCGTGTTGAGCGTGAACGATATAACGATCAATGTCACCGGATCAACCGCGACCGTCGAATCTATCACCTTAAACGCTACAGACTTTAGCTTTGTGCTCGCAGATACTTCTACGATCACCCTAACGGCACCCAATAGGAACCAACTTATTGTAGATACGGAAACCTACGCGACCATTACCTGCACAAGCGCAGAATCCAAAATATCCTACACTGCAACGGGAGCACTGACAGTCACCGTTACGCCATCGAACGGACTTTGTAACACTCCAGCGAGTGGTGGGGGCGGGAGCAGTGGCGGAGGCGGAGGGGGTGGTGGTACCACTACAACAACCACAACAACCACAACAACTACAGCGACTACAACCACTGCGACCACAACCACGACTACAGCGGCGACTACGACGGTAACAACACCAACAGTAACCGCAACAACTCCAAGTAATCAGGCAGAAGTGGTTGCAGCACTTGTTGCACAACTTCAACTCCTCATTGTGCAATTCAAGGCATTGGGAGGTACCGTATCACCCGAACTTGAGGCGTCCGTGAATGCTCTCGCGGGAGGCCCATCAGCTTCATTCTCGCGTGATCTTGAGGTGGGTGTTACGGGAGACGACGTGCGAGCGCTTCAAGTCTACCTCAATACACATGGCTACGCTGTTGCATCAAGTGGCGCTGGCTCGCCGGGAAATGAAACAATGATGTTCGGTGGCTTGACACGCGCAGCGCTCGTGAAGCTCCAAAAGGCTGCGGGGATCACTCCTGCCGTTGGCTACTTCGGGCCAAAGACTCGTGCGTACGTCGCGGCTCATCCGTAGTATTTACAAAGATAAGATTTCAGAAGAGTCCACCTAGGGTGGACTCTTCTTCGGGCCGCATGCTGCTGCATGCGGCACCTATTCACGTTAGGAGAATATGCGGCATTGCGACGTATGTAGACGTTGGACTACTCGAATATCACTCCACTTCCGGTATATAATTACAGCATGAATCCCAGTCCCGCGAGCTCGTTTACGCGCTTCTTTTTCGGTTTTTTGCTTTTTATTTCACTGAGTTTTGGCCTCACCTTTGCCGTTCAAACAATCGTCGTTTCCCAAGAAGCACAAAAGCAGCAAGCAGCCGCCGCAGCAGCAATGCTGGGGGAGTCAAACTGACGTGGTACACTCGCGGCATGAGTAGCGAGCTAAAAGAAGGTGCCCAACAAACGTTAAGTCATAAAGAATTGCTCGCGATTCTCGAGAAACAAGGGTTTAAAATTCATGAATCAGAAAAGGAGGATTTTCCCGCTACTATTCAGCGGGATGGTTTTGAAAAACTTTCTCCCACTGGCAATAAGGTTCTTGAAGATCTCGTGTCTCGTTCAAAGAACTATATAAATGGAGTTATCATTGAGGATACATTTGGAGATACTTTTGAGCAGCGACAAGCGCGAGATAATGCTTGGTCAAGTCTCGAAAAACGGCATGGTAATGCAATTACCAACATTCAGCTCAGGGATAAATTAAAGATTGGTAGCAGCGTTGGTACTATCAAGGCCTATTTTGAATGGTTTGTAAAAGAACTAGATACCTCGGGCGTTTCCACCGAAAGATCTAAATCGGTTCGGCAATTGTATAAAGAATTAGTTGAAACTATTCCTCATACTATTTCTGAACAGAGTGGTCAAATGGTAGTTGATACATACGGTGCGATGAACTTTGAGGAAAAGAAAGAGGTCGCCAAGAACATAGACGATATTTTGCGGAGATTTCTTTTGTTGGTTACTGCGGATAATACAGAACCCAAAGTTGACGCGGTCGAGTAAATCTGTAAGATATACCCTACAAGGCCAGAGAAAGCGGGTCCCGGCAACTTTCTAAGAATTCCAGAAAGTGCCGGGTTCAAGTCGTGAAGACGCCTGCCGAGGCATGCCCCGTTAGAGGCGCGAAACGCTCTCTAACCGGGGTCGAACCTCCTAAATCCTTGTTGGTCGAACTACCCCAGAGAGATAGGCTTCGCCATCTCACGGGGTCTAAGATTTACTAATCTCGCGGTGCTCGATAATTAAATCTAAGATGGCAAAAACAAAAGCAGAGAAAGGGGAAATAATCGACAAACTCGAAGACGCGTTTAAAAACGCAACGTCCTCGGTCTTTGTGCATTTCACAAAAATCACTGTTGCAGATGAATCCGCAATGCGTCGCGCTCTTCGGGCTGATAAGGTGAAATACTTTGTCGCCAAGAAGACATTGATCCGTCGTGCGCTCGAGAAGCTTGGTCACAAACACGACACGCTTCCTCTCGAAAGAGAAATCGCGGTTGCCTACGGTGGCGAAGGGGACTCCACTGCAGCAGCACGCCTCGTGCATGAATTCAGCAAAAAACTCACGGACAAGCTCTCCATCTTGGGAGGTATCTTCGAAGGTACTCTTGTCGATGGAGCTAGAATGCAGGAAATAGCGACGATTCCGTCTATGCAGGTATTGCGCGGTATGTTTGCCAACATCATCAACTCACCGCGGTCTCGTTTTGCAATCGTGCTTAGTAAAGTCGCAGAGATGAAGAGTTGAGCAAGGCCTGCCCCGTAGTCAGCTTTGCTGTACTACTGGGGTCGCAGAAACAAAGAATTAATAATTATTACTGAATCCTATGACACAAGAACAAATCATTGAAGCGGTGGAGAAGATGACAGTCTTGGAACTCAACACGCTCGTCAAAACAATTGAAGAGAAGTGGGGAGTTTCGGCTGCAGCGGTTGCAGTCGCAGGACCTGCAGCAGGAGGCGCAGCTGCTGAAGAGAAATCTGAGTTCAACGTAGAACTCACATCCTTCGGCGAGCAGAAAATCGCGGTCATTAAAATCGTGAAAGAAGTGCTCGCCCTTGGCCTCGCGGAAGCGAAGACGATGGTTGAGAGTGCTCCGGTTTTGATGAAGGCCGACGTGAAGAAAGAGGACGCAGAAGCGTGGAAGAAAAAGATCGAGGAAGCAGGCGGGAAAGTAACCTTGAAGTAACACTTCAAGGTTACCCGCCTGCTTGGGAAGGAGTCGAGGCGCACTTGGCAATCGTAAAGACGGGAGTAGAATCCCTCCCATGACCGATGATTTTCTCAGTCACGTTGTGGGCAATACCGTGCGGACAAAGCTCCTCCGAATGTTTATCTTTGATCAATCGGGCGTATATACCGTGGCCCGTGTTGGGAAACGTCTGGGCATTTCCGTGCCGACTGCTGCAAAGGAAGTCAAACAACTCGAGAAATGGGGAATCCTTAAGTCCGTGAAGGTCGCCATTACATTGTCGAACACCAAACGGGTCGTGGGAGGCAACCAGAAAGAGCAGGCGTGGACATATGACCAAAGCTTCGCATACGCCTCTGCACTTGCGCGATTCGTGCATGAGGTCTCGCCGATGCGGCATAAGGACATACTGTCCTCCCTCCGTCGTACCGGACGCCTCGCAGCAGTAATCCTCTCCGGCTCATTTATGGGCGACCCATCGCGGCCTGCGGATCTTCTTGTAGTAGGAGATCGTCTTGATGAACGACGCCTCGAGCAGGTGGTCCGTGCACTTGAACCAAAGCTTGGTCGTGAGATTCGCTATGCGATTTTCTCTACTCCCGAATTTCGGTATCGGCTTACGATTCAGGACCGTCTTCTTCGCGAAATACTCGATTATCCGCATCAGATCCTTCTGGACAAAACGAGACTTTTGTGACCAAAACTGCACACACGAGGCACGAGCGCCTTGTTTTCTATATCCACATGCAGCCGCAGCTCAGCTCTTCACAGAGGGGAGGGATGCTATGATTGCAGTACGATCTACACTTGGGTCTAGTGTCGTGTGCTCATTATTGAGGGCAGCGTAAGGATCAAAAATCATTATAAATTATTAATAATGTACATACGTCATTATGTTGGTCACTCAATCAGTAGACGTGGTAGCAGCGTCTTTCACAGGACTGTGGTTCACGGTTGTGCAATACCTCCCGGCGATCCTCGCGGCGATCATCGTCTTTTTAATCGGTTGGATAGTCGGCGTGATCTTGTATCGTGTCGTTATTGAAGTCGTTAAGGTGCTTCGCGTTGATGAGGCGCTCAAAGTCACGGGTCTCAACGAGGCAGCACGAGAGGCGGGTTTCACTCTTGATATTGGGCGTTTCCTCGGAACCCTCGTTATGTGGTTCATTATCTTGGTATTTCTTGTGGCCTCCCTCGATATTCTTGGGCTTGATAATGTCACGATCTTCCTCCAGCAAGTGGTCTTGGGATATCTTCCACAAGTCATCGTTGCTGTCCTCATACTGATTCTCGGCGCGGTCGTTGCAGAACTTGTTCGGGGATTGGTTACGACCTCAGCGCGAGCTGCGGGTGCTCATGCGGCGAATCTCGCTGGATCTGTGGCGAAATGGGCCATCTGGATCTTTGCGATTATGGCCGCGCTCGATCAGCTGCAAGTAGCAAGCAGCTTCATTCAGACACTCTTTACGGGTGTTGTAATTGCGATGGCGCTTGCCTTCGGTCTTGCCTTTGGCTTGGGTGGGAAGGAAGCCGCAGCGCGTACGATTGAAAGAATTCGCTCCGAGATCGCGCATCATCACAGTAGTTAGGATTTGTTTTGTTTGGTAAAGCGGCCCCGACTCAGTCGGGGCCGCTTTGCTTTTGGTACAATAGCGCAATGCAAGCAGTCATTCTCGCAGCAGGGCATGGCACCCGAATGGAAGAACTCACGACCGATGTGCCAAAGCCGATGCTCGAGATTCACGGCAAGCCGCTTCTCGAATATAAATTAGACGCTCTTCCCGATGATATCGAGGAAGTCATTATCGTCGTCGGATATCTTGGGGCTCGGATTCGTGGACATTTTGGCAGCATGTATAACGGCAAGCGTATTACTTACATCGAACAAAAAGATCGCAATGGTACCGCGGGAGCTCTGTGGGAGGCGAAAGGTGTTTTGTCCGCCGGAGGCGCCACGCCTACCGGCAGGCAGGGATCTGTCTCCGGAGGAAAAGATCGGTTTCTCGTGATGATGGGCGATGATATCTATACGCGAAGCGACATCGAAGCGTGTATAGCAGAGGGGAACGTGTGGCGACTCGTAGTGCAACAAATTCCCGAGATGCATCGATCGGGGAATGTAATACTTGATGCGGATGCACACATTAAAGCGATCGTTGAAGGGGACTTAGGCCCGACACCGGGACTCGCGTCTACGAATATGTTTTTGCTTGATACTCGGATTTTTTCCTGCCCTTTAGTGCCGAAGCTGGAAGGAAGCTTGGAATATGGCCTACCCCAAACAGTACTTGCGGGAGCTATGATGCTCGGCATTCCCCTCGAGCCCGTTTTTACCGATCAATGGATTCAAATCACCTCGCCCAAGGACCTCGTAAAAGCGGCTACAATGCTTGATACTATGAAGAAGTAGGGTTATCTCGAAAGTTATCCCGCGCTTGTCCACTATAAAATTTGACATACAGGACCCTCTCGCATATACTCCCCCTTACGTATGTTAACGCTTAGAAGCTTCACGAAGTGGCGAGAGTAGCTGGCTTAAACGCTGTGCGACTGGTAGCCGCTTTCAAGCGGCTTTTTTCGTGGAATATACGCATGTCCTTCGAAGCATAAGCCAAGAAGGATGAGCTCGTTGAAAACTGAAGAGCGACACAAACCCGGCACTTTCTGGAATTCTAGAAAGTGACGGGAAAGAAAAGTAAAGAATCAAACGTCTCGTTTCGGTTCTCCTCATGAGAATTCATGGGAGGTCTTTCCGAAGCGGGATGCAGGAATGCTGCGCCGTAAGGCGTGGTAAAAAACAAAATAAAAAGAAAGTAAACGCGGTTCTTAGAATTCCTAGCGGGAGTTCTGAGAAAGGGCGTGTGGTGGATGCCTAGACTCTAAAAGGCGATGAAGGACGCGGCATAGCGGCGATATGCTTCGGGGAGGTGCTTAGCAACCTACGATCCGAAGATTTCCGAATGGGGCAACCCTACGAAGCAACCCTTCGTAACTCTCTCCTTAAACGCGAGAGAGAGCAGACCTCGGGAAGTAAAACATTTCAGTACCGAGAGGAAAAGAAACCAAAAGGTATTCCCTGAGTAGCGGCGAGCGAAACGGGAGGAGCACAAACTCAGCCACAAAATCGAGGCGCGAGTAATCGCGAGTCGATTTTGGGGATGGGGGTTATAAGGCTACAGCGCTGGCAACAGGTAAAGTAAAAAAATGCTTAGATAGTGGAAGCAGCTGGGAAGCTGCACTCCAAAGGGTAATAGTCCCGTACACGAAATCAAAGCATCTTTATGGCTGTAGTTCTTGAGTAGCTCGAGACACGGATAGCTCGGGTGAATTCGCCGGCACTAACCGGTAATGCTACATACTTTTAGAGATCGATAGTGAACAAGTACCGTGAGGGAAAGGTGAAAAGAACCCCGGTGAGGGGAGTGAAATAGAACTGAAACCACATGTCTACAAGGAGTCGAAGCGGCATCACACAGAGTGTGATGCAGCTTCTAGCTTCTAGCTTCTAGCTTCTAGAAAATGCAAAATGCGTTTCTAGTCCCTAGCAGCTAGTCCCTAGCAGCTGCGGCATTCGCGCTTTGCGCGATGCCGCGACGGCGTGCCTATTGAAGAATGAGCCAACGAGTTGATACATACGGCTTGGCTAAGTGCCAAAAGCATGGAGCCGCAGCGAAAGCGAGTGTGAATAGCGCGTATGCCCGGCACTTTCTGAAATCTTGATTGTCAGCGTTCTCAAACTATTGAGTGCGTGAGATACGTCGAGTTTAGAAAGTGCCGGGTTACAGTCGTATGGATCAGACCCGAAGCAACGTGAGCTACCCATGAGCAGGCTGAAGTTCGTAGAAATACGGATGGAGGGCCGAACCCTTGGATTGTGCAACATCCTGGGATGACTTGTGGGTTGGAGTGAAAAGCTTATCGAACGTTGTAATAGCTGGTTCTCTCCGAAAGAGCTTTCGGGCTTGCGTCGTGTGTTTCCTTTGGGGGTAGAGCACTGGAAGAAGCGGATAGGCCGAAAGGCCACTGCCTCTATCAAACTCCGAATACCAAAGGCGCAGCACGGCAGTTAGACGATGGGGGCGAAGCTCCGTACGTCAAAAGGGAAACAGCCCAGACCGCCGGTTAAGGTCCCAAAATTTACGCTCAGTGCAAATAAGGAGGTGAGATTTCACAGACAGTCAGGATGTTGGCTTAGAAGCAGCCACCATTCAAAGAAAGCGTAACAGCTCACTGACTTAGAGATCTCGCGCCACAAATGATCGGGGCTAAGCGTAGTACCGAAACCGCGGATTTATTGTGTCTTCGGACACAGTGAGTGGTAGGAGAGCGTTCGTATTGCGATGAAGGCAAAGGGGCGACCCATGCTGGAGCGATGCGAAGTGAAAATGTTGGCACGAGTAACCGCAATGCGAGTGAGATTCTCGCACGCCGAAAGAACAAGGTTTCCTTCGCAATGGAGATCATCGAAGGGTTAGTCGGTCCTAAGCCAATGGCGAATGCCGGAGGCGATGGATACATGGTTAATATTCCATGACCCGCGCATAGTGCGACGGGGGGACGGAGTGCAGTATTCTCGGCCCCTTATTGGATTGGGGTCCGTGGTGTGATTGTGGTGTGTAGGTAAATCCGCACATTAATCGAGAGCACAGCGGAGAAGTGGAGATTCGTCAAAATGAATCGAGAAAAGCGCGCTTCCAAGAAAAACCTCTAAGCATAACTATGTGCGGACCGTACCGCAAACCGACACAGGTGTTCAGCTCGAGTAGAGCAAGGCGAACGAGTGAGAGATCCCCAAGGAACTCGGCAAAAAAGCGACCGTACGTTAGCAATAAGGTCCGCCTCTCGCAAGAGAGGTCGCAGTTAAAATTTCCCAATCGACTGTTTACCAAAAACACAGCTCCCTGCGAACTCGTAAGAGGATGTATAGGGGGTGATGCCTGACCAATGCCGGAAGGTCAAGTGTGGTCGGTCTTCAGGCACTTTCTGTGATTGAGATGAGTCAGCGTACTCGAACGTTCGAGATGCGTTGGTAGTTTCGATTTTAGAAAGTGCCTGATTGCTGGCACTACATAAGCCCCGGTCAATGTCGGCGATAACTATAATCGTCCTAAGGTAGCGAAATTCCTTGTCTGGTAAGTTCAGACGCGCACGAATGGTATAACGAGTTGGGAACTGTCTCGGGGATTTGCTCGGTGAAAATACAAGGGCGGTGAAGATGCCGCCTTCCTGCAGCTAGACGAAAAGACCCCAGAAGCTTTACTGTAATTTGGTATTGAATATACGGGTGCGTTGCGTAGCGTAGATGGGAGGATTTGAAGCAAAGGTTTTGGCCTTTGTGGATCCGCCAATGCAACACCATCCTTCGTTTCTGTATGTTCTAACCTCTCATGAGAAACATGAGAGAGACAGTACCTGATGGACAGTTTCGGTGGGGCGCTGTCCTCCTAAAAGGTAACGGAGGAGTCTATTATGGTCACCTAGGCGCGAATGGAAACCGTGCCGATAGTGTAATGGCAAAAGGTGGCTTGACTGTGAGTCGTACATGACAAACAGGCGCGAAAGCGGAGCATAGTGAACCGACAGTTTGCATTAGATGCAACTGAAGATTAACGGATAAAAGTTACTCTGGGGATAACAGGCTGGTATTGCCTAAGCGTCCATAGCGACGGCAATGTTCGGCACCTCGATGTCGGCTCATCTTAGCGCGGGGGTGGAGAAGCTCCCAAGCGTATGGCTGTTCGCCATTTAAAAAGGTACGTGAGCTGGGTTCAAACCGTCGTGAGACAGGTTGGTCTTAATCTGCTGCAGGCGTTGATTCTTGAAGAGATTCGTTTCTAGTAAAGTATTGCTACTTCGGGGAGAGATCCTCGATGACAATGCGGCTTATAACGGTGAAGTCTAAGGTCAGTTCTGGTTTTAGAGAACTTGTGCACAGGTCCAACGCGCAAGAACTCGCTTGAGGACCAGAAAGTGATACGATAATACCGTGGGAAGTCGATCAAAAATAGATTTAGCATTCATTGCCGGATTTCTTGATGGCGATGGCAGCCTTATGCTTCAAATAAAGAAGCGTAAAGATGGGGCTCTTAAAAAGCGCTTCATGGCGACCGTCTGCTTTTATCAGGATACTCGGCATGAAAAAGATCTGTATTGGATTCAAGAGGTGTTCGGTATTGGATATGTTTCAAGGCGAAACGATGGAATGACCGAACTGCGGATAAATGGATACACTCAAGTGCGAAATATCCTAGAACAACTGCTACCGTTTATTCGGTTCAAGCGCATACAGGCGCGAGCCTTATATTCAGCAGCGAAGTTGTTATCCGAAATTCCATACAGAAAGCTGGGAAAAGAGCAATTGCGACAATTGGCTACATACATTCTCGTGATTCAAAATGAGAATTACGTGACTAAGAAGAAAAAGTCTGAGAAAGAATTGCTTACTATTTTTGGTTTGACCCCGTAACGACTGAGTGTCTAAACACTCGACTCATATGAGAGGAATCATCTCTCGAAGATGGCTGCTCATATGGGTAACATGCCGCCAACCTCATTCGTTCGCACGAGCGGAAAGGTTGAAGATATAGTCTGTGCTCCGAGAAATCGGGGAATGAACGACGAGAGGACCGAAATGAACTGACCTCTGGTCTGGGGGCTGTCACACCAGTGGCACCGCCCCGTAGCTATGTCGGGAATGGATAACCGCTGAAAGCATCTAAGCGGGAAACCAACTCTAAGATAAGGAATCGTTTGAGGCTCGTGGGAGATGACCACGTTGATAGGCATCAGGTGGAAGCGCAGTAATGCGTGTAGCCGAGATGTACTAATACGCCGACAGAACTCTCGAAAGGAATTATGAGAGTCGCGCACGTCCTTCGAAGCTCCGCCCTGCGGAGCGAAGGAGGATTACTTTCTTTTACTTCTCAATGTGTCGTTCTTTCGGCCCAAGGCCGATCCGCCCTGGGCGGACGTTTCAGCGAACAGAAGGTCTTGAGCCTTCTGTGTTGGTGCTTTGTCGGAGGGGTCACACCCGTTCTCATTCCGAACACGGCAGTTAAGCCTTCCAGAGCCGATGGTACTCATATAGGGGAGAGTAGGCCGGCGCCAACACAGAGTGCTCAATACAAAGAAGCGTCCCACATTGAAAGTGTTAGGCTTCTGGTAGAATTGTCTGATGTCCTGGGCTTCGCGTCGAAGAACTTCATACATCATCGGCATCATTGTTTTTTTCCTTATGGTTGTCGGCGGGCCTCTTGCGTACTGGTATTTCAGCATTCCGCCGACGTGCAGCGATGGAATCAAGAATCAAGATGAGACCGCAGTCGATCGCGGCGGTGGATGCCCTGTGCTTGATGAAAGATTGCTTCAACCTGAGGCGATGCTGTGGGCCCGTTCATTTCGTGTACGCGATGGTTCATACAACGCTGCAGCCTATGTCTATAATCCAAACTCGGAGGCGGGAGTGAGAGAAGCACACTACCGTTTTGGTCTCTATGATACGGAGAATCTTCTCGTGGCGGAAAGAGAAGGGACGACCTTTATCGTGCCGGGAGCGGTCACGCCGATTCTGGAATCCCGAATTGATACGGGCAATCGCGTAGTGGCCCACACGTACGTTGAGTTTACAAACACCTTTGTCTGGGAGCGGATGACGAATGCGGCCGTTTTGCTCGCGGTCAATAACAAAGAAATTTCTAATACTGAAATAAGTCCTCGTCTTTCGGCGCAGGTGGAGAATCGCGCTGTGGTAGACGTCGTTAATCCGTCATTTGTTGCTGTCATATTCGATCCGGCAGGGAATGCATTTGCCGCTTCTGCGACAGCACTTCCGCGCCTTGCCGCAGGGACACGCTCTCCACTTGTTTTCAGTTGGCCCGATCCGTTTCTCGTACACGTAGGGCGTATCGATATCTTGCCGCTTGTCGCTCCTTCGCCATTGCGTTCGAGTGAGTAATATGTCTGCTTTGAAGCGCATTGTCTCCGGGCGAATCTTTGGATTCGCCCACATCGACTGGTTTATTTTGGTTTCTGCCCTCACAATTTCTATTCTCGGATTGGTAACGATGCGCTCTTTCGCTTCAGAAAATTTCTTTTTCGACCGGCAAATGGTGTGGATATGTATCGCGATTGTGGTGTTCTTCCTTGCGAGCATTCCAGAGTATGGGTTTTTGCGTCGTACCCCGGTTATTACGGGACTTTTCATCCTCATCCTTCTTCTTCTCGGGTTACTTTACTTTTTTGGTTCAGTCGTGCTCGGCGCGCAAAACAGATTCAGTCTGGGATTATTCGCGCTTCAGCCGTCTGACCCAGCAAAGCTCTTGCTCGTCATGCTTCTTGCGAAATATTTCGCCCGACGACACATTGAAATTGCTCACATCAAACATATTTTCCTCTCAGGTGGCTATGCGGGAGCACTTTTCATACTCGTTTTTTTCCAACCGGATTTCGGCTCCTCCATCATTATCGCTTCAATCTGGCTCGGCATTATTTTGGTCGCAGGCATCTCGTGGAGGCATCTCCTGGTTCTCTTCATCGGTGCGGTGATTGTAATGGGAGGATTGTGGCAATTCGGACTTCAACCCTACCAAAAACAACGAGTGTTGACATTTATCCACCCACTCACCGATATTCGCGGTGCGGGATATAACGCCTATCAAGCGACCGTCGCCGTTGGTTCCGGCGAATTATTGGGGAAAGGTATCGGTTACGGCACACAATCGAAACTTCAATTTTTACCGGAGTATCAAACCGACTTTATCTTCGCAGCGTTCGCTGAGGAGTGGGGATTTATTGGTGTCACGCTTCTTTTTGGTTTATTTGCCGTGTTGATTATTCGGGTATTAATGATCGCGGCACATGGCGCCGACAATTTCGAGATGCTTTTTGGGATCGGAATAGCAATCTATTTCGGCACTCAATTTATTGTCCATGTAGGCATGAATATGGGGCTTTTACCCATCACGGGCACAACACTTCCTTTTATGAGCTACGGAGGTTCACATTTGGTTACCGAATATCTTGCGCTCGGAATATTGATGGGAATGCGCCACCATGCGCGGTCGTCTGTTCAGACACGTGATGAGACGGAAATCGTCGGGACGGTCTAGAGGTACAAAGCCGTTGTCTTTTGAAGCATATTCGAAAGAGAGAAATGACTCAGAGAAGGGAAGAGCTCATGTTCTGACTTCTCACGGCCTATTTCGAGGAGTGCTTCCGCAATTTTCTCGCTGTCTTCTGGCGGTACAGCTCGAATGTTTTGATACGTCTCGACTATCTCTGGATTAACCGCAGTTGTTGTCACAATAGGCAATCCTGCTGCCGCAGCTTCGAGGAGGACATAAGGCATGCCCTCCTTTAAAGAAGGGAGAAGGAAGATATCAGCAGCTTTCAAATATTGTGCGGCATCGCGAATAAAACCCGTGAAAAGTACGCGATTTTCGATCCCCTGTTTTCGCGCGAGGCTCTTCAGGTGGGAGCGCTCTTCTCCGTCTCCGATGAGCACATACAGCATGTGTATGCCACGATCTTTCAGTTGTGCGATAGCCTCAATCGCATATGAAATACCTTTATTGCGAGTCAATTCTGCGATCGTGAATATTTTCGGCATATCGACATTATTTTTTAGTGCGAGCACTGTGTCTCCCAAAAATTGCATAGCTTCGATTCGCGGAAATAGATAGGGAGTGTCGATGCCAATAGGGATATAAGAAAGTTTGCCGCGAACTCCGCGCATACGTTGTCCCTGTGCCTCATCAGACTTTGAAACGACAATCACTCGATGACTCAAGAATGCCGTGAACCAACTTATGCTGTAGATCATCCTTCGAGCGAGCACGCCTCGCTTCTCATTAAAAGGCCATCCATGGACTGTAAAAATAATTTTTTGAACGCCCGAGAAACGCGCCGCAAGCGCTCCCATCGCTGCAGCTTTCGAGCTGTTGAGATGTACGATGTCTGGTTTTGTGCGCCACAGATAGACGAAAATTCTAAAAAAACTTGAGATATCGGATAGAAGTGCGACATTGCGCTCAAGCGAAGCGATCCGATGCGTTGTAACCCCCTTCTCTGCAAGGAGATGAGCGAGTCGGCCCTCTTCTCCAAAAGCCACTATGGGCTCGAACTCGCTTTCCGGGAGATTTGTCGCAAGGTCGTAGACGTATCGTTGCGCCCCACCCCATGTCGCTTTCGTAATGAGAAAGAGGATTTTCTTGCGTGGCATACGTATCGAGAGAGCTTGTTTTATAGCCGTTTTGTGACATTATGATAGCACTGTATGTCGCTTGTGCCCAAGCGCGAATACGTTGTCCTCTTAATCGGCGACGTCGCTGTATTTATTGCATCTCTCTGGGCCACGCTCGCTCTGCGCAACCTCTCCATCCCTTCCGTGGAGCTTTTTCAGCTTCACCTGGTGCCTTTCACCATTCTTTTTATCGCATGGCTGAGCATGTTCTTTCTTGCGGGTCTCTACGGCAGGCATACGCGTCTCTTTCGCTCTCGATTGGCAGCTACCATTTTGTATACACAGATTATCAACATGGTTTTGGCGGCGCTCTTTTTCTTTTTCATTCCGGCGTTCGGCCTTGCTCCTAAAACAATATTGCTCCTCTATCTCGGGGTATCGTTTCCTCTTATCTTTTTCTGGCGCGTTGCACTCTATCCGCACGTGCGAAGTCGGCATCGATATAGAGGAGTGCTTATTGCTTCCGGCCTTGATGCGCAGGCGCTTGTCGAGGAAGTAGCAGCCGATACACGATATCCCTTTGCATTTGAATATACGATCGACACGGCGCGAGCTCCCTCGCATGAGATCATACAGCGTGCCTGTCGCGTTGCTGAAGAAGACAATGTTTCATTTCTTGTCGTGGATTTCTCCGACAAAGCAGTCTCTGCCGCGCTCCCTATTATTTACGATGCTGCATTTCACAAGCATCGTTTCGCGCTTCTCGATGCCACCGCGCTCTATCAAGAAGTTTTTGAGCGCGAACCGCTCTCTTTGATCACCTACGAATGGGTTCTCGCAAATGTGAGCGCCTCACGCGTCTACGATCTTCTGAAACGCACGATTGACGTCGTGTGCGCGATCCTCGTCGGTATCCTCTCTCTCATACTCTATCCTTTTATTATTCTTGCGATCAAACTTGACGACGGGGGAGCCATTTTTATTGTGCAGCAGAGAGTTGGACGATTCCAAAAGCCAATTCGCATTTATAAATTCCGGAGCATGAGCGGCAATGACGACGGTAATTACGGGGCGTCGGGGAAGACGCAACTCAAAGTTACCCGTGTAGGAAAATGGCTTCGTCTTTTGCGTCTCGATGAATTCCCACAAATGTGGAACGTACTGCGCGGCGATCTCTCTTTTGTAGGACCCCGGCCGGAATTACCGGCGCTTGCCGCACAATACAGTGCTCGCATTCCTTACTACAACGCGCGATACCTTGTCGCCCCGGGTCTCACGGGCTGGGCACAGGTACGTCATGATCGTGATCCCCATCATGGTGCGAATGTCGCGGAGACCAAGATGAAACTCTCGTATGATCTCTACTACCTTGCGCACCGTTCGCTCTTACTCGATATATTCGTCATGCTTCAGACAATCAAGATATTTGTGACCGCGCGAGGTTCGTAAAATGGCGAAATAGCGCTAGAATGCGTGATATGAAAAAAGCAGTGGTGACGGGCGGCGCGGGGTTTATCGGTTCACACATTGTGGATGCACTCGTTGCCGAGGGTATGGAAGTGCATGCGACCGATGTTCACGTGATAGACAATTACGCAGCTGGCAAACGCAGCGATCGTTTCAACGAAGAAGCAACGTACCACGAAGTGGATATTCGCGATTATGAAGCGATTGCATCCATCATTGCAGGAGCGGAGTATGTATTTCACGAGGCGGCCCTGCCGCGAGTGCAATTTTCTATAGAGAATCCACTCGAGACGTTTGCGGTTAATGCGACCGGGAGTGCAAACGTGTTGCGCGCTGCACATCAAGGCGGCGCAAAACGAGTTGTGTGTGCAAGTTCCGGTTCGGTGTACGGCGACCAAGACGTAATACCGCTTGTTGAGACAATGCGACCGAGTCCTAAAAGTCCGTATGGGTTGCAAAAATCAATCATGGAACAACTGTGTGAAATGTGGAATATGATATACGGACTTCAAACTGTATCTTTGCGGTATTTCAATGTCTATGGTTCGCGTATGGATCCAAACGGAGCATATGCCCTCATGATCGGAAAGTTCATTCACATGCGAAAGGAAGGGAAGCCACTCACCATTTGGGGAGATGGCACACACACTCGTGACTTCACGCATGTGGATGACGTGGTGCGCGCAAATATGCTCGCAGCACATTCACAGAAAATCGGAAAGGGAGAAGCCATTAATATTGGCGCGGGGCAGAATGTATCGGTGAATGAAGTTGCTGCTCTTATCGGTGGACCTACGGTGAACGAACCCGAGCGGCTGGAACCGAAACATGCACTTGCAGACAATCGCAGGGCAAAGGAACTACTGGGGTGGGAGCCGACGATCAGATTAGAAGACGGCATTGCAGCGCTTAAGAAAGAAGTGGGACTATAGCTCTCGCTTCGCTCGGGATGTAAGAACTTATAATTCGTTTCACTCATAATAATTTCTAACACATGATTATCGATGGCAAGAAAATAGCCGCAGACATGTACGAGGCGCTTGCAAAGCGCCGCGCTCTTTTTGAGACGCCGGTGCGTCTCGGCATCGTTGTTGTGGGCGAGAATTCGGTGATCGAATCGTTCGTCGGCATGAAAGTAAAAGCTGCTACGCGCCTCAATGTAGAAATGATGCGCATGAGCTTGCCGGAGACAGTAACGACCGAGGATGTTGTGCGGGCAACAGAAGAGTTGGCACAGACTACGGATGCGATTATCGTGCAGCTTCCCCTCCCCAAACACGTGGATATACATAGGGCGCTCGCCGCTATTCCCAAGGAGAAAGATGTCGACGCGCTCAATCCCGATATTCCTGAAGAAAAGCGTCTTGTACATGCGCCGGTCGCGCTCGCAGTCGTCGAAATATTGAAACGGAACAACGTGAAAATCGAGGGTGCGCGAACGGTCGTCGTGGGCGCGGGCAGGCTTGTGGGGAAACCTTCCGCGTGGCTTCTCAAGAGCTTAGGGGCCGACGTTTCCATGTTCACGCTTCAGCAAGGATCCATTGAGGATCTGAAAGACGCTGATATCATTGTTTCAGGGGCAGGGAATCCTGGCTTTATCAAACCCGAACATGTAAAAGAAGGGGTAGCCTTGGTTGATGCAGGAACGAGCGAGCTTAAAAAGAAAATTCACGGAGACGCAGATCCAGCGTGTGCCGAAAAGGCGGCGGTCTTCACGCCCGTGCCGGGTGGCGTGGGCCCCGTCGCTGTCGCCATGATATTTAGGAATTTGTTTGATTTAGTCGATACGCACAGGTAGACCCCGTTAGATAAACTTCTCCTAGGTTTTGTGCTGCTAGCGTTAGTTGAATAGTCCTATCTAACGGGGTAGACTACTCGCCATGTGGCAAAAACGGGCTATCGCCCTCGTCATTCTTCTCATCGGCTGTGGTATCGGCTGGTGGGTTTCTAGTTCACAAATCAACGCTTCGCGTCCTTTTAAGCTCGGCCTCGACCTCTCTGGTGGTACGCAGCTTGTCTATCGTGCCGACCTTTCGAACATCGTAGAAAGCGATGTCGCAGAATCGATGTCTGCCTTGCGGGAGACCATCGAGCGTCGTGTCAATCTCTTCGGCGTATCGGAGCCCATCGTACAGACCGAACGTGCGGGTACCTTCGCGGGGGATCCCGAGGAGAGACTTATTGTTGAGCTGCCGGGAGTAACGGATACAGAAAAAGCGATAGCGCTCATCGGTGAGACACCCGTTCTCGAATTCCGTATGCTGAAGGAGGGCGCGGATCTGTCGAACATTTCTTCGTCGACCATCAACCAGATTTTCGAGCCAGCCGCTCTCACAGGTAAGAACCTTAAGAGCGCAGAGCTGCAGTTTCAGGGAGGTGCGGGAACTTTAAGCACGCCGGTCGTTGTACTTCACTTCGATAGTGAAGGAGCGAAATTATTTGCTGACCTCACGAGAGAAAATGTAGGACGATATTTCGGGATGTTCCTCGATGGCGTGCCGATCTCAACGCCCATTATCCAAGAATCGATCCCTGACGGCACGGCGGTCATATCAGGTAATTTCACACCCGAGGGGGCGAAAGAGCTCGCACGCACCCTCAATTACGGCGCTCTGCCGGTCCCAATCGAGCTTATCTCAACCCAGACTGTCTCCGGTACTCTTGGAGCCGAGGCGGTGGAAGACGGAATTATGGCTGGTTTATGGGGTATCGTTGCGGTAGTGCTCTTCATGCTTCTCTGGTATCGACTCCCGGGGCTTCTCGCTGCCGTTGCACTCATGCTCTACATAGTGGTCATTCTGGCTCTCTTCCAGCTCATTCCTGTTACGCTGACGGCGGCAGGTATCGCTGCCTTTATCCTCTCCATCGGCATGGCGGTGGATGCAAACGTCCTTATTTTCGAACGCATGAAAGAAGAGCTGCGAAGTGGGAAAAATGCTGCCGACGCTATACGCGAAGGATTTGCACGTGCATGGCCTTCTATTCGAGATAGCAATATATCCTCGATGATAACGGCAGTTATCCTCTTCTGGTTCGGCACTTCGCTCATCCAGGGATTCGCCCTTGTCTTCGGATTGGGTGTCTTGGTATCGATGCTGACCGCGATCTCCGTATCCCGCACATTTATGTTTGCCTTGAGCATGGATGCGAAGAGTGGTTTCTTGCGGTTTCTCTTCGGGAGCGGCATCAAATCATAAACCAGTATGTACATCGTAAAGCACAGAAACATTTTCTTTTGGATAACAGGCGCGATTGCGCTCGCTTCGCTTGCATCCATCTTTGTGTTTGGTCTTAAGCTCGGGCTTGATTTCACGGGCGGCACTTTGGTGCAGGCTACGTATGAAAATGGCAGGCCTGCTCCCGCCGCGCTCGCGCAATCGCTTGATGCAGCAGGCCTCCGAGGGTATTCACTGCGCGAAGCGAATACCAACGACTACGTTCTTCGCGCACGCAACCTTACGGCAGAGGAGCGCGCCAATTTGCCAGCCGTCCTCTCGGTCGGCGGAAGTAATCCGGCGACCATCAGCCATCTCACGGAAGTCGGCCCCACGATCGGGCTCGAGCTCCGCAACAAAGCGATCATAGCGCTCGCGCTCGTCTTGCTCTGCATCCTCCTTTTCATTGCATTCGCTTTCCGGAAGGTCTCAGAACCGGTCTCTTCGTGGCGATACGGCCTCATCGCGCTTGCCACGCTCTGCTTCGACGTCATCGTGCCAGTCGGCTTCTTTGCGTTTCTCGGCTACCTCGTGGGGATACAGGTGGACGCTCTTTTCGTGACAGCAGTCCTCACGATTCTTGGCTATTCCATACACGATACAATCGTGGTCTTCGACCGTACCCGCGAAAATCTCCAGATCAATAAGGAGCGCAATAGAAAAGAAGATTTCTCGGAGACAGCTGGCCGCGCACTCGGCCAGACTTTGGTGCGCTCTGCCAACACCTCTCTCACGACCGCGCTCGTGCTACTCCTGCTCTTCATTCTTGGGCCGGAGTCCACTCGCTATTTCGCACTCACGCTTCTTGTCGGTATCCTCGCTGGTACGTACTCATCGATATTTCTCGCCACTCCGTTACTCGTTGCGGCAGAACGTTGGCATGCAAAGCGTAAAAAGAAATGAGCACATCTCGCCACTCCGCTCTTAGTGACGGTTGAAAAATGGCGTGGACAAAAGAAGAAATAAGTTTTGTATAAAAAGGAACGGGGGCGCACCACAAGGACGCGCCACCCGAGATTGCCCACTGCCTCAGAGACAGAGGGCTTGCCGCAGTCGCTCGCAGACATCGGCGGTGTTGACGTACGTGATCTGGATGCCCTCCCAGGCAGCCGCAGCGGAGATTGCGATCCGTGCCTCCTCGTTATCGGTGGGGATGATGACCAGAAGGTGGTCGATCCCCTCTATATCGAACGGAGGCTCGGCGAAGGTCACTCGGATACTCAGCCGTGCCAGAGCCTCCACGAAGGGCTCCCTGTGGGTGTGGTCCCACCACGTTGGCACCACCGCGAGCACGTTGTAGCGAGCAGGTGCCGGTCCAGTAGTCATTCCTGGGTCGGTGACAAAATAGCAACCCTTCGACATCTAGTCCTCCCTGATAAGGCAGTGTGGCAAGCGAAAAGAACAAAGACCTTTCAGTCTAAAGAGCTACGCGAGCCCCTGTTCGTTTCGCTCGCACCAGCCGCACCTGCGGTCTGGGATGTGGGTCGCAATTAACTGATTGAGCGGCGCACATCCCAGAAAACAGAAAGCCCCTCTTTAGAGGGGCTTGTCTGCGTTTTTGCTTAGTTTATCTGAGCAACGACACAACTACCCCTTCTCGGGAAGTAAAAAAGAAGAAAAAATAGGTGCTGCCAATTCGACCGTTACTCATACATGGATGATAGGGGACGAAGAATTTTCTGTCAAACACAAAAGGAAAGGGCGCCGGCTTAGCCGGCGCCCGTCTCGCATCTGTCACTCGTCGAGGGCGGCGTTGTACCACCCCGGTCGATCCTTCGCCGGAGAATCCGTTGCTTCCGTCTCTGCCTTTTGAGCGGCAGGAGCAGGAGTGACCGCGGGTCGATCCGGCTCTACCCGTTTAGATGGAGTCCAGCCACTTCCGCTGGATCCTGGAAGAGGGTCCTGTGCGCCCCATCCTATGCCACGTCTCGTCATCGTGTGTCCTCCTTTTGGACTGTGTGATCGGTATCGAAGTGCGAATTGTGATTGCACAGGAACTCTAGGAGCTTGCGCATCGCCTCCTTGTCCCGCTCGTTCTCCAGGAACATGACGCCCCGGCAGAAGTGGACTTGATTGCCAGTTCGACGAGCTTCCTCAAGCGCATCAAGGAGCGCTCGGGCTGCCGTCGCGATTCCGGGTTCCGTTCCGGTCTTCCGATTCAGAGCTTCCAGCATTGGCAAATCCCACATGGTTCCTCCAGTGAAAGAACAGAAAGAACATGCGGCATGCCTTTCTGCTCGGGTTGCTAGTCCAAACAAAAAACCGCCCTTACGTAACAAGCAATTGCTCATTACATAAGGGCGATTTTCTCGCGGTGCCACCTTAGTTTGTCTCTCACCAGCTCCGAATTCGGATTTAGATTTTGAGTGCTGGATTTTCTAGTCCCTAGCACCTAGTCCCTAAAACCTACTTATCGACACTGGTTATCTCTGTTACGGGAGATCCCGGATTGCCACTCATGCAGCAACCTCCATGCCTGCGTATGCAGACTCACCGGCCCCAACCCCGTCACTTTCTTTGAATGCCTAGAAAGTGCCGGGAACCAGCTCAATGGATGTAACTTTTCCAAATGTATCGTTTCTTGCATTTCTGTCAAGCTCCCGATTTTCATGCCGGATGCTTGAGGCATAGAAAATCGCAGTCCTTTAGGGAAAAAGGGAGGCGAGGGCGGCGTGCGTTGCCGCCGCCCTCACCAGAGGCGCCTCCACGCATTGTTCGTGCCGCGCATTTGGCACGAGACGGGCCCGCTGCCGACGATCGCAACCATGGCGTCGCCGATCTGCGCGAGCAGCTTGCTCTCCGAGAGGAGGAGTTCCCCGTTCAACTTGGGAACGGAGATACCCACTTCGCCGTTGAGCGAGTCGGCGTGGGCGAAGTTAATCTTGGCCCGTTCTCTCAGGGCGCGGCGCATCAGCTTCCCGAGAACTGCTTCCGCACGGGCTCGGTCTGCGTTCGGAAGTCCTTGGGTGAACACCCGAATTGTCTCCACGATCCACCTCCAGCTTGGTCTCTATGCAGACGAAAAGAGCAAAAGAGCAATGCAGAGCTCCTTTCGTCTGCACCGGAAGCGATTGCGTTCCGGAATGTATGTCAAATAGAAAAAGTGGCATACCGCTCCGGAAAACAAACTAAAAATCCGCCCTCATAGCACGAACGCGAGGTTCGTGTGATAAGGGCGGATTTGTAATTTGTTAAATCATATTCCGCGGTGCCACCTTTCTTTTCCGCCAACTGGCGGACTCACCGACTTTCGGGCCGAAAATCGGTTATCTCTGTTACGGGAGAATCCCGAGCACCCACTTGTGCAGATGCCAACCTCCCCCTTCCATACAGTCAGGGTTAACCGGTCGGAACCCCTGCCAATGCAGGGAACCGGATCAAAGGCTTTGTCTTCCACCACTATACTGAAAGGAAGCGTCTTGTCAATGGGGTGGAAAAATTGTGTGGAAAAGTTGACGCGGAAGAATCCATTGTTATCATGCCGCACATGAAGGCTCGTCGCGCGCAGATAATTATTGAAATTATTACGACTCCGATACGGGGGTCTGCGCGTTGGTAGGTTCAAAAAAAGAATCAACGACAGCAAAGCCCCCTCACGGGGGCTTTGCGTATCTCAGGAGTCGGGAAGGGTACGTAGAAGTGTTTCCTTCCCGGGTCACAGAGACCTAGGCCGGCCGAGCGGAGCTCGGACATGATCCAGGGAGAAGATTGTGAGCAATCGTTCTTTGGTTGTGTACGTCGAATCCCCACCAAATGAATGGTGGAAGATTCTCGCAGAAATGAGAATGAATCCCGGCCTCTATACCGAGAAAGAGATTCAAGCCATGGAGGCCGAAGTAGCGGCCTACAACGCCGCCCAAGCTTCCGGCAAGGACGGGGGCGAGACATGAGCCCCTTCCAGCTTCACTGCCGCGGCGATCCTCGACCGCGGTAGTTCTTTTTTGTAGTCAGTCTTGACGAGATTCCACTAATTTGTATTATGTTTCTTATGTCGCATACGCACGTACACAAGAGTGCGCTTCTTGGCCTCCTACTTATTACCCACTCCCGTGGAGGTTTTGCTTGTGTCTAGAAAAAAATAAAGTCCAGACTACAAACAAGCCCTCCACCTCGGAGGGCTTGTTCTTTCTGGTCTTTGACTTTGTGGTTTGACTTCAACGCTAAGGGGGAAGAGATGTGCGACACTCGGATCAACGGTCTTGCCCGTGATGTTCACGCTGCCCTGCAGCAGTTGAGCAACGTGGGCAAAATGACGATTGGCCGCGACGTCCGCGGCTACAAGGGGCAGCCAAAGGTTCGACTTCCTGGTCGGTGGCCACACCGCCGCCTCGTCATCGTCGTCTGCGACAAATACGGGCAGCGTGAGGTCTGCGTTCAGGCTGAGAAACCTGGTGCGATTCGTCGGATCCTTTCTCGACGACTGCGCACAATGGGTGTCTCCGTCTGCATGGCGGCAAGCGCCTAGATTCCCGACTTCGCCGCCGCGCCCGTGGGCGCGGCGGCATCCACTTTATGAAGATTTCTTTTCTTGACGTCTCTCTCCATCCTGCGTATATTCGATAATAAGCCGGGCACACTCGTTGGAGTAGGAAGCCATTCACCATTTGAATTCAGTTTCGAGTTTTTTCGATATTGAATCCAGACGGCGGAATTGTCTTGCCGTCTGAGCACCGCCCCCAGGGGGCGAGAGGAGGAGAAATCCGTGAAGATTGACAAAAGCGGCGAGAAGCCGCAGACCAACGGTGACCCCAGCGGGGAGTCGCCGAGGGGGACTCCCCTCGCTGAGCCGGGACCGGCGAGTGTGCCGGAGGACGAGGGGTACCAACTTCTCGATCCTCGGAATGCCCGTCCGGCATCCGGTGGCTACTGGAAGGGAAGGCACTGATCCGCCGCAGCCGCCGCGCCCTTCGGGACGCGGCGGCATCAACCTTTTATGCACAGCCTGACGAGCGATTCTCTGCATGGAGCGCTACACTAGTTGTAGGAAGCAGACAGGACGAAACTCATCGACAAACGGTTGCATAAAAAGCTATGCAATGCGATCGGTGACGAGTAGAGGCGTACTAGAACCCTCCCAACGCTACGTGCGACGGGACGTCTGGTAACGTCATAACGCGGCCTGTAGGCCAATCGAGACGCGCGCCGACCTTTTGCCAACCGGCGCGCTTCCTCTTCGCTTGACACCCTTACGTAGAGCGCCTATACTCTTTCGACCATCGCTCCTGATGGCTTTTCTCTTGCCCAAGCGTCGCTAGACACGAGGGCCTTCTGAACCGAAAGGAGCGGGGAACCGAATATCTGTGTGATCGCGACTAGCGAGGATCCGAAATGAAAATAGATTTTCATTTCGTCCGAGCGACGGCGCGAAGAAATGTACCCATTTATGCAAGTCTTCGGAAGAACTTTGAAAACTGAATAGAACAATTGTACGCAAAACCAAATACAATTGGTAAGAAAAACACACACAAGCCCTACTTCGCTCGCCTGAGGCGAGCTACGAAGGGCGAAGCAAGCAAGAAATAAAAACAGTAATGGAACAAAAGGATATCCATTCTTTTGTTCCGTCCATCCAAAACAGAGCATTCAAAATCTCTAATTGTGTAGAAGCGCGGAGACGAAGCACACATTAGATTGTGAGCGATCGCCCAAGCTGAAGCACGAGGGAATGATGCAAGTCATTCTTATACTGAGAGTTTGATCCTAGCTCAGGGTGAACGCTGGCGGTATGGATAAGGCATGCAAGTCGAGGGGCCCGCAAGGGCACCGGCAGACGAGGTAGTAACAGGTAGGGACGTACCCGGAAGTCGTGCACAGCTCGTCGAAAGACGGGGTAATTCACGATGGCCAGGTCGTGCCTCATTGCATTCGGCACGACAGGTGTCAGGTGATAGGTGTCAGGTTTCAGGAAATTCGAATCCCGAATTTTCTAGAACCTAGTCCCTAGAACCTAGAACCTGTCGCCCGAGCGTAGCGAGGTGCGACTTGTAAAGATTTATCGCTTCCGGAGCGACCTGCCTTGTATCAGCTAGTTGGTGAGGTAACGGCTCACCAAGGCTATGACGCATAGGGGACCTGAGAGGGTGACCCCCACCGATCGAACTGAGACACGGTCGATACTCCTACGGGAGGCTGCAGCCGAGAATATTCGACAATGGGCGAAAGCCTGATCGAGCGATACCGCGTGGTGGATGAAGCGCTTCGGCGCGTAAACACCTTTTATGAGGGAAGAAGTTATTGACATTACCTCATGAATAAGGGGCTCCTAACTCTGTGCCAGCAGGAGCGGTAATACAGAGGCCCCAAGCGTTACCCGGAATTACTGGGCGTAAAGAGTGCGTAGGTGGTCGTGTTAGTCGTTTGTTAAATATCCGGGCTCAACCCGGGAATCGCGGGCGAAACGGCACGACTTGAGAGCGTGAGAGGTGAATGGAACTCATGGTGTAGGGGTGAAATCCGTTGATATCATGGGGAACACCGAAAGCGAAGGCAATTCACTGGCGCGTTTCTGACACTCAAGCACGAAAGCGTGGGTAGCGAACGGGATTAGATACCCCGGTAGTCCACGCCCTAAACTATGTCCGCTGGCTTTCCGGAGTATCGACCCTCTGGGAGGCGAAGCTAACGCGTTAAGCGGACCGCCTGGGTAGTACGGTCGCAAGACTAAAACTCAAAGGAATAGACGGGAGCTTGCACAAGCGGTGGAGCGTGTGGCTCAATTCGTCGCTAAGCGAAGAACCTTACCAGGGCTAGAAATCCTACTGCACGCCTCGCGAAAGCGAGGAAGCCTTCGAGGGTGTAGGACAGGTGATGCATGGCTGTCGTCAGTTCGTGGTTTGAACCGTTCCCTTCAGTGGGGTAACGAACGCAACCCTCGTTGCCTGTTATACGTATCAGGCGAGACTGCCCCCTCACGGGGGAGGAAGGTGGGGATGACGCCAAGTCAGCATGTCCCTCTGATGTCCTGGGCTGCACACGCGCTACAATCGCCGTTACAAAGGGGCGCAATACCGTAAGGTGGAGCAAATCCTTAAAAGCGGCGCCAGTTCGGATTGAGGTCTGCAACCCGACCTCATGAAGCCGGAATCGCTAGTAATCGTGGGTCAGCCATACCACGGTGAATACGTTCTCAAGCTTTGTACTCATCAACCAATGTGCTTGGTAGTTTGTCAAGTCAAGTCCGTTCAAATCGGACCCGCGCTCTTAAGCGCGCGTAGCGAAAGAGCAGTCGACGATCGCGAGATCGTAGGCGGAGAGTTCTAGTAGCAAACAGCAGCCCTTCCGGAGAAATTCGGAGGAGCGCACGACCCATTCTGGTGAGTTATGGGGAAGTGCAATTAAACATCCATAAAGCGGATGCTGGGAAGTGACTTACAAATGACCCAAGGAGATCTCGTGGATTGAGAAGGCAAGAAAATATCCACAAGAAGTCAGCTGAGTCGTAGTACTATGCGTCAAGTCATTGATATGATTGACGCATGGGAAGGACAAAACCGATAGTAAGTAAGGAGTATGTTGTTGGACTAACTGACGGTGAAGGATGCTTCTACGTAAATGTATCGAAGCTTCTGACATACCGAGCAGGGTATCGAGTTCAATTGCATTTTCATTTGAAAATGCAGGAGAAAGATCGAGAGTTACTCGAAAAAGTACGAAACACATTGAATTGCGGAGCGGTGTACTTTCAAAAAGAACAACGCATCAATCACGCACAATGTTATCGTTACACTGTCAGTGCACACGAGGATATCTTTAACAAGATCATCCCGTTTTTCCAGCAGCATCCTCTACAAAGTGCGTCAAAGAGTAAGAGTTTCAAGATCTTCTGCAAGATCGCTTCGCTAATAAAAAAGCGAACGCATCTCATTCCGGGAGGTTTAAAACCAATTCTTGCGCTTAAAGCACAGATGAATCAAAGAGCTATTGGACTCGCGTAGTACGAGAAATTCGTATGCTGCGTGGGAACGTGAAGTTGCCTTAACTATCACAATCCGCCCGTCAAGTCAGGGAAGTTGGGAGTGCCCGAAGGACATCCTTGCGATGTACCAAGGCAAACTCAATGACAAAGACTAAGTCGTTTTGTAAAACAAACATAGCGACCTGTCAAGGCAACTTGGCAGAAAAAACCAACTAAAATCGGAGAAACCGTATCGAAATAGCGTGATAAAATCACTCTATGGCGACGGCAACGCCGAGGGAATCTAGGAAAATCACATACTCATCTGAAATTCGGAACTTGAAAAGGGTGCCGTTTACGGAGAGACAGAGATCGATCGTCGTCGGGTGTGTACTCGGAGATGCGTGTCTGCATCCCAATTGGTCTAGCACCAATTACACCCTCAAGATAACTCGATCAGAAAAGCAGAAAGCATACATCGATTGGCAACACGAACAATTGAAACCATTTGTTCTCACCGCGCCACGTTGGTATGAAAAAACGCACTCGTATACATTGCGAACCATTAGCCACTCGGATTTAACGTCTCTTTACAGAGAGTTCTATCCAGAGGGCAAGAAAATACTGCCGGATAGAATCAAAGAATACATTCAAGATCCTTTGACTCTGGCGCTGTGGTTCATGGATGATGGCAACGTAAAACTCAACCACGGAGCGATTGGAGGATACAACATCAACACCCAGTCGTTTACAGAAGAGGAAAACGATACTATCGCTCAATGCTTTGTCGATCTGTTTGGAATTCAGGCACGAGTTGAAAGGAATAAAGGATACTTTCGCATCGGAATCTATGCATCGAAATCGCGTAGTATTTTCCGCGAAATGATTCAGGCGCACGTCATTCCATCAATGCAATACAAATTCGGATAGGTATGTGATTTTCCTAGAACCCGTAGAGACTGGAGTCCTGCGCAAGCGGGACGAAGATGGCAGAAGAGCCGGCTGAAGCCGGAGAGACACTGCCATAAGACGTTGGCTCCTGAGCAATCAGGATGAAGGCATAGTCCATGCCCGTAGAAATACGCGGATAACATGAACAAGGCACGGCTAGCGGAAGCTGGTCGTGGAATCATTCAAAAAAGATTACGCTGATTCCCTTCGGGGAAGAAGCTTATCGTCGGTTTGAGTTTCCCAGCACTTTCTAGAGAATTCAAGAAAGTGCTGGGGACTCAAGAGGAATCGCGTTGTTCCTTATACTACGCGTGACGGATTGGAAAGACAATCAATAATGGACGGAACAAAAGAGTGTGTCTCTGTTTGTGTGCCCTTGCGACAATTTCAAAAAACGCCGACTCCTTTTGGAGCACGGCGCTTTTTGGTTTATCTAAAAATACATTTATATAAAGCGGGAGGCGGCGTGGTCATCCTGACCGCGCCGCCTTTCACACACTGTCGTCTGGGAGCTCACGCGCTACCCAGTACTCGATGTCAGGGCCAGGCACCCCCGACGAGTTTCGCGCTTGCCGTGTATCGCCTCGGCTTACGCGTTTCTCCAACAGAATTCGCTCTGGCGGAACCCCCGGAAAATCGCGTTGGAGCGCGTCGGCGAGTTGTCGGAGGGTGAAGTCGTGGAGGAAGTAGCGAAGCTCTCCATCGACTCCTTGATGTGAGCAAAGAGGTTCGTTTCGTGCCATCGGGGCGGTCTCCTTTCTGGAGGAAAGCTAACAAAAAATGATCGTAGGCGCAAAGACGATCAATAATGGACGGAACCCCAGTACCACAACACTCCGCGTTGGCTACGGGGCAGGCAAAAGAGTGTATAAACAAAAGCGCCCCCACAAGGGGCGCTTTTGGTTTACCAGGCGAGCGGTTTCAGCTGCCGGTTAATTCTATACATAATCTCTACCTGTCTTTTGAACATATCGTGTTCGTCTCCTTTGATTACACGGACTCGGTCATCCAAAAAGTGATATCGAATATCTTGGAAGTCCATAACGTTAAATGTTCCCTCTGGTGTAGTAATGACGTATTCGTGACCGACGGAACGGATTTCGTTTATACCAAAATCACTTAACAACGATGGCCCAAGATACTTGCCGATGTCTTCTAAATTATGCCCCAGTTTTCTCAGAAGACTATCAACGGCGTTTGAGTCGTTAAAATTGCCTGTAATAACAATTATGGCTTTGAGTAATAACTCTGTATAAAACGATAGTAAAATATAGATATTTCTTATCCATGCCGCGTCTGGTGTCGGATGAGAATTCAGGTAGTTGAATTCAATGAACAATCAGACCTGTAGAGACTCGGGCCGTGAGCCTCTGCGCGATTTTCTTTTTAATCCCCTCAATCATATCTTAGTCCTTAGCGTTATTCTTTTTCTCAAATTCTTTCCAAAGCGCATCTACTCGAGCGCGGTCTTCTGGTGATTGATCCTCAAGCGCGCCACCCTCACCCCGCTCAGGGAAACCTATCGAGTTTGCGATTAGGTCCCGCAATAGTGTGGCCTTCGTCGCATCCTCAAACAAAGATTTTCCCTCGTAAGATAGCTCGAGTATTCTTCCGTGACTCAGATCGTTTCGAATTTCTTTCACCTTTCTCAGAAATTCGGTGAAATTATCTTTTCCGCGTATCTTTTCCACGATTTCTATCCGATCGTTAAAAACAATCGAGTAAGGGTCATACTTTGGGTGGTCTTCGTCAACCACCTCGAATTTTATGCCATACTCTTTGCGCATATATTCATATGTTTCGGGCTCGGTCTTGCCCAGTATTACTTTCGTCTTTGATACAGCTTCCTGTAAAACGTCTGCGAGGTCTTTCTCGAGGGTGTAACAAAACCAAAATGCAAACTGTACAGTCTGTATCTGCGAATCAGACAAACCCAGCATTCCCTTGGGGACCAACGTGGAGAATTGTTCCGAAGAATACTTAGGGAGTACTTTGTCTAGCTCTGAAAGCATTTCATCTTTTTCCGTCATTTGGCCACTATATTACTACTGCTGAATTCAGCAATAAATCAAATCCCTCGGTCGGCGAGATGTGATACAATTTATATGGGCTGATGTCGCTGCAGCGCACATCTCTGGGCATCCCCTTGTGTTAAAAGCACACGGCTCTGCACTGGCGAAGAGCAATCTTCGTGCCTGGGTAAATAAATATGCGATCGATGCTTTAGAGCCCGCGAGCTCATTTCCGGGGAGGCCACCCCAACGACACTGGCGTGATCAACGGCGATAGTAAGACGCACCCTACCGACGCCCCCTGAAGGGGCGTTTCGGTTTCTTTGTCTCTCGGTCAACAGGGAGAGAGGGGGATTTGGTTCCCACTCGCTCCGCTCCGGTACCCACTGCGGGGCATTCGTCGCTGCGCAAGCTTAGCGCGAAGGCGTCAGTGCAGGAATTCGCGCGGCGAATTCCTGCCTGATATACTGGGGCATATGAATACACACAAAAATACGATTTGCCTCTGGTTCGATAAGGATGCCCAAGCTGCGGCGGAATTTTATGCGGCGACATTTCCGGATAGCAAAGTGGGCGCCGTTTTTCATGCGCCCTCTGATTTTCCAAGTGGTAAGGCAGGCGATGTGTTGACGGTAGAGTTCACTGTCTGTGGGGTTCCCTGTATCGGCCTCAATGGCGGTCCATTCTTCAAGCAGAGTGAGGCATTTTCTTTTCAGATCGCGACGGATACTCAAGAAGAAACGGATCGCTACTGGAATGCCATCGTTGGGAATGGCGGTGCGGAAAGCGCGTGCGGGTGGTGCAAGGACAAGTGGGGAGTGTCCTGGCAGATCACGCCGCGTGTGCTGACCGATGCACTAGCCGCAGGGGGCATCGAGGCCAAACGTGCGTTCGACGCAATGATGACAATGCAAAAAATCGATGTCGCCACTATAGAGGCCGCACGCCGCGGCTAAAGGCTAGCATTATGAAAAGAGCATCAACAATATTTCTTCAGATAGTCGTAGTGCTTATCGGCATTGTTGTATTTGCTGCTCTGCTTTGGGAGCCAACTGTCGAGGGGGTAAATGCGAATGCGACTTCGCTCTATCAGATATATTTCGACGATCCATTTCTCGCGTACATATATTTCTCGTTTATTGCGGTATTCGTAGGACTCTATCAGGCATTCAAGCTTTTGGGCTACGTGGGGCGTGGTGGAGCGTATTCGCAGCAGTCCGTGAGAGCGCTGCGCACCATAAAATACTGCGCACTCGCTTTTGCCGGCCTTATCGCAGCTGCTGTAGTCTATATGTTTGTAGCCGTGCGTGGCACGGACGACATCGCGGGTGGCGTGGCTGTAGGCCTTTTTATGATTCTTGCTTCTCTCGTCGTCGCCACAGCGTCGGCTCTATTTGAAAAGAAGTTGCGAAGGACGCACGCCTAAATCGCGCGGTCGTACATTCGACCTGGTGACCTCACATTCAATCTGCTGACTTCAGCATTTCGTCGCCTACGCTCCTCAACAGTATTTCCTTACAGGTCTCGGTCATCGGTGATGCCTGTATAAAAGTCCTGCCGGGTGCGCTGCGGTGCGCACCCGGCCTCTGTCGCCGTCAGGCGTCCGTCTGCGCCTCACTCGTCCGTCGGTGCAGCTCTTCCACCCTGCGCCAGACACTGTCAGGAGGAACGCGCCTCATGAGCCAATCCCATGCGCGCCGGTAGGCAGCAGGGGGAGTTTCTCTCCCCCTCGTACTGGCTAGGTACTTTTTTGATCGGGATCGACCCCATCTTTTCACGATCTCCTCCTTGACTGGAATGGGATGACAGCGGCTACGGTGCTGTCTAGCAGAACGCTAGCATGCACGCTGTGAATCCGCCACTCACCCCTTACATTTTACTGTTTCTATCGCTCGATCGTCTCGGAGCTGCTACAATCGTGCGTATGGAAGAAATCCCAGACAAGAACGAAAAAATACCCGAAAACCTGCAGCCAGTTTTCGCGTACCTGCTTACCGAGCAAACAGAGGCTGAGGGGAGTCTGCAAGATTTGGGCGATCCGGGACGGAATGCGGAAGCCCGAGAGCGTGCGTGGAGGGCGTACCAGAAAAGAACCGCACCGGGAGATAGCATGACAAAAGAAGCATTTTGGGGAAGTTTTCGTGACAGTCTGATAGTAAGAACCTCAAGGGCGGGAGCGAGGCGCAGAAGGTCCCTCGACCTTATCGCGAATCTAAGACGAGGGGAGTTTGATCCGCTCATTGCGTATTTTGAGCGAGCGGTCACCGATATAGAGCAGGACATTCAGGGCATGCACAAAGACAGACGGTATGCAAAGGAAGTGGAGGCCCTTACCGAAGCAGTGGCAGGACTCAATTTCCTGCTGCGCATTCTTCGAGAGGCAAAAGGTGGGGTCTGACGCTCGCTAAATGCAATACGTCGGAAGCGGAGCGAATCCCTGCCTGCCGGCGTTGAAGCGAGCTAAATGCAATACGTTGGTAACGGAGCAAATCCATTAAAACCAACAGAGGAGTAGCTCGCAGTGTACGCGCCTGTAGCGTGGATGCGCAGCTTATCGCCGACGTGGAGCGAGAGGGGAAGCTGATATTTGAACTTCTCGTAGAGAATATCGGCCGAATCGCATGAAGGTCCGGCGAGAATCACGGGGCCTGTCGCGCCCTTGCGCCCGAGGGTCTCGATGCGATATTTGATCGCTTCGTCCATTGTTTCTGCGAGCCCACCGAACTTGCCAATATCGAGGTAGACCCAGCGCGCGTCGTCTGCTTTGCTGTAGGATTTTTTCGAAATCAGTACGACTTCGGCATCGATCACGCCGGAGTCTCCCACGAGCGATCGCCCTGGCTCGGTCACGATGTGCGCGGGCATATTGTCACCGAAGTGTTTGTGGAGCGCCTTCATGATCGCCGCTGAATACGAGCCAATAGGAGAGACAGAATCTGTGTAGTGTGCAGGAAGACCGCCACCGATATTGACCATCTTCAATTCAACACCCGATCCTTCGAGAGCTTTGAAGAGTGCGGCAGTTTGTGCAAGTGCGTTGTCCCACTGATCGAGACGCGTCTGCTGCGACCCTACGTGGAACGAGACGCCGTAGGGTTCGAGGCCAAGCTTTTTAGCTTTGATGAGGAGATCACGCGCCATGGGGATCTCACAGCCGAACTTTCTTGAGAGTGGCCAGTCTGCCCCCTCGCAAGATACGAGCAAGCGACAGAAGACCTTTGAGCCTGGCGCTGAACGCGCCAATTTCTCAAGCTCTGCTTCAGAGTCAAAAGCAAACATGCGCACGCCGTAATCGTACGCCCACTTGACATCTTCTTCCTTCTTGATTGTGTTGCCGAAAGAGATTCGATCAGCTGTCGCGCCCGCATCCAAGACGAGCTCCACTTCCGCGGGGCTTGCGACGTCGAAGGATGAACCGAGCGTGACAAGTCGCTTCACGACCTCGGGCGCGGGGCCTGCCTTTACAGCGTAGTAGACCTGCGCCAAAGGAAGCGTGCGGCGAAGGGCACGGTAGTTGTTCTCCACCACGTCCAAATCGACGATGAGATACGGCGTCTTCAGCTTATTCTCTCCTATAAATTTCTCTATCTTTTCTTGCGACGGGAACGTGGGCAGATGTTTCGAACTATTATTTTTTGCTCTGGTCTTTTCGAGGGCGCGCACCGACTTAGCAACAGAAGATGCCGCCGATGAATGTGTGTCCATCTCTGATGTGACAACGTGTTAGATTTCTGACAAAAGGGTTCGACTTCGCTTACCCTAAAGGGATCAGCTCTGCCTCACCTTTGGTGCTTCCGCTGCCAAAGCGAATTACCTTTTCGCTCGGACAATCATACGTCACACGAAACGAACTAAAGCTAATCGGCATAATATACACTTTTTTCAGGATGTCTATATACAAGACGAAAACTGTGTATATCTTTTACAGAGGAGAAAAAAGTAGCACAGGAGCCCCATTTTTGCTACCATCCCTGTGTTCGCGCGCATATGTTCATATGCACGCGGCACTCGTAGAAAGTTCGCGCGCATAGCTCAGCTGGTAGAGCGTCCGACTGATACTCGGGAGGTCCTAGGTTCGATCCCTAGTGCGCGCACAGCGACGAGAAAACCTGCCCTGCGGCAGGTTTTTTCGCGCTGTGCGAACCGGAGCGATGTCCCGCAAGCTTGCGGGACCGCGAGGTAGGGTCGTGCGGCAGTTTGCGCGACGGCGCAAACTGAACGCCTGACCACTCGTGCGAACCGCCAGGTGTGACCACAAAGACAGAAACACCTGAGCCTCCCGGCACGATGCTCTCATCGCCTGCGCCAGTCTTTTTCGAACGGTGCGAACCGCCAGGTGTGATCACAAAGGCATCAAGGTCCGTTCTGTTGTACACTGTTGAGCGATGAACTACAAAATCATTGGGGGGAAATCGCTCTCCGGCGCGGTCGCCACTAATATCTCGAAGAACGCCGCAGTCGCGCTTCTCGCTGCTTCGCTCCTGAATCGTGGAGAGACCATTCTCAAGCGCATGCCGCGCATTGAGGAAGTGAAGCGCCTTCTTGAAGTCATGGAATCGATCGGCGTGAAGATTGTCTGGGACGAAAGCGGCGACATGCGCATTACTCCGCCCACCACCTTTGATCTTTCCCACATCAATCGCGAGGCCGCGGAGAAGACGCGCTCCATCGCCCTTTTTATCGCGCCCTTGGCACATGCACTCGGCTCCTTCGAATTGCCGGCGCCCCAAGGATGCAATCTGGGGAAGCGAAGCCTCGGCTCGCACATTGATGCTCTGGCAAAGCTCGGTATTCAAATTACCGGCAACGAAGAGGCGCACACGTATCAAGTAGAAAGTAATGGCGGTAAGCATCCGGCGGGGATCGTCATGTACGAGGCATCGGATACGGGCGTAGAGAATGTCCTCATGGCCGCGGCCAAAATCCCGGGTACGACGACGATCAAATTCGCGAGCGCGAATTACATGGTGCAGGATCTGTGCGTATTTTTGCGTCACTGCGGGGTAAAGATTGAGGGCGTCGGGACTTCCACGCTTGTCGTTCACGGTCTTTCGGATATCAACGGCGAGATTCACGGCCATCCGAGTGAAGACCCGATAGAGAGCATGTTTTTCATTTCGCTTGCCGCGACGACTGGCTCGGAGATCACGATAGAGCGATGTCCGTTTGATTTTGTCGAGCTTGAGCTCTTCACCCTCGGACGCATGGGATTAGAGTACAAAACGAGCGAGCCCTACGCTTCGGAGAACGGCCACACCGTGCTGCGCGATGTCACGATCCTGCCCTCGCATCTCCATGCTCCGCCGGAAAAGATCGCACCTCGTCCGTACCCTGGGATCAATATCGACAACCTCCCGTTTTTTGTTCCTGTCGCGACACAGGCCAAGGGAAAGACGCTTATCCACGATTGGGTCTACGATGGTCGCGCGCACTATTATTTAGAGATGAACAAACTTGGCGCAAGCGTGAAGCTCTTTGATCAGCATCGCGTCGAAGTCGAAGGCCCTACCAAACTCCACGCAGCGGATATCACCACGCCTCCCGCCCTTCGCCCCGCGACCCTGCTTCTCATCGGCATGCTTGCGGCGGAAGGAGAATCTATGCTTCGCAACGTCTATTCCGTGAACCGTGGTTACGCCAATCTCGCTGAGCGCCTCACTTCCCTCGGTGCCTCCGTCGAGGCGGTGGAATAATATACATGGCTACACCACAACTCATCGTTTTTGCTTCAGGAACGAAGGATGGGGGAGGCTCTGGATTCGAGAATTTGGTCACTCACAGCAGGGGCGGGGATCTGGATGCCGAGATCGTTGCCGTCGTTTCCAATCACGAGCATGGCGGCGTGCGCGAGCGAGCCGATCGCCTCGGTGTGCCGTTCATATACTTTCCCGGTCCCTATGATCCGGAGCACTACCAAAAAATCGTTTCCGATTCGGGTGCTGAGTGGATAGCGCTTTCCGGCTGGCTCAAACTTGTTCACGGCCTTGATCCGGCGCGTACGTTTAATATTCACCCCGCCCCACTTTCATTTGGTGGCAACAAAATGTATGGGCACGATCTGCATGAGGCGATAGCGGATGCGCTTGCGAAAGGTGAAATCTCAAAGTCTGCCGTGGCGATGCACTTCGTTACGGAAGAGTATGATCGCGGTCCAGTCTTTTTTGAATACCCAGTGCCACTCACAAAAGGTATGACTGCCGAGCAAATCCAAAAAGCCGTCAACGTCGTCGAGCACCAATGGCAGCCCAAAATCACGAATATGGTCGTGCACGGAGAAATCCGATGGAACGGCAAAGACCCAGCTTCTCTCATCGTTCCAGCCAACCTTACCGTTTGAAGTACACAACAAGCAGCACGCCTAAAATAGCTAAAACTACGCCGAGCACCTGATACCAGTTCAGTCGTTCGTGCCAGAAGAGTATTCCGAAAGCAAACGCGTAAATGATAAGGAGGGGATAATAAATAGACGTAAATCCTGATTGAGGGGCGCCTAATCCGTATGCGCGAATAATGACAGCGTTCCCGAGACTTATGAGTGTTCCAATTCCAATCGTAAGCCAGAGAGTCCTTGAATCAAGCGCAAATGTTTTCTCTGCCGATGTGACGAGATAGAGTGCAAACATTACAATCGCCCCTACGACTGAGGCGTACGCTGTGATGAGAAAGGGAGAAATATCACTCGGCAAAAGCTTAGACATCGATTGATATGTTACGAAAAGTAACGGGCCCCCAATCGCGAGCATTTGCCACGTCATGCGACACATCGTAGCATGACGGCATCGGGCATGTGGCGGAACTGGCATACGCGCACGTCTCAGAAGCGTGTTCCGAAAGGATTGGGAGTTCGACTCTCCCCATGCCCACTCGTTGCGTGGAACTCTAAAACACGTACAATGCCATTTTCCTTATGCCAGCTCTTACTGAACGGGATACGAAGAAAATCCTCATCGCTCTTACGATTTATCTCGCCTCTCTTTTTGCGGCGAATACGCTCGGGCTCAAGATCGCACCATTCATACTCGGATTGCACGTTTCTGTCGCGGTATTCTCCTTCCCGTTCGTATTTCTCACCACCGACGTTATCGGCGAAATATACGGGAAGAAAATGGCGCGCTTCTTCGTCCGTTGTGGCTTTATCGCGACCGCACTCTTCTTATTCTATTCTTTCATCTCTATCGCATTGCCATGGGCAGAAGCAGGTATGTGGGCGAAGGAGAGCTATGAGCAGATCTTCGGTATCTCGATGCGCATCGCTTTCGCGAGTCTCGTGGCTTTTGCAATCGCAGAATTCCAGGATGTGTATGCATTCTTTTTCTTCCGTGCAAAGATCGGAGAAAAGTTTTTCTGGCTTCGGTCGCTTCTTTCAAATGTGTGGTCGCAATTCCTCGATTCTGCGATATTTATGCTCATTGCCTTCTATGGTGTCTATTCCAACGACGCGCTTTTGCGCATCATTATCACGTGGTGGCTCTTCAAGGTCGCCATGGGCTTTGCCTACACACCGCTTTCATACCTGGGCTTGCGCCTTTTGCGCGACAAACCAGCTGCATGAATGAGACAAAGAAAATCAAAGCCATTTTCTTCGATAATGATGGACTTTTGGTCAACACCGAACCAGTGTACCTACAGGCGACACAAGAAATTCTAGCCAACATCGGTGTTGAGATGCCGAAGGACTGGTACATCAAAGAGAATCTGGGCAAGGGACATAGCTCATTCCTTCTTGCTGAGGAGAAAGGAATATCGGAAGATAGGATTCTAGCGCTTCGTCGAGAACGTGACGAGCGGTATGGAGAACTCCTCAAAGACGGTGTCCAGATGCTGGACGGGGTTCCTGAGGTCCTGGAGTTACTGCAGGGAAAATTTGTAATGGGCGTGGTTACGAGTAGTCGCAAACATCATTTCGAAATTATTTTAGAAAAGACAGGGCTTCGGAAGTATTTTAGCTTCTTTATTACGGCAGATGACGTGAAAAAACATAAGCCGGATCCCGAGCCGTATCTCACGGCACTAAAGCTGACGGGGCAGCTCAAAGAGAATTGTCTTGCTTTGGAGGACTCATACAGGGGTGTGCAGGCAGCAAAAGCCGCGGGATTAACGTGTTTTGCAATTCCCGATGCGCTCACAAGCGCGCATGACTTCTCTATCGCGGACAAGGTTTTAGGCAGTATTCGGGAAGTTCCTGATCTTGTCTTCTGATATGGATTGGAGTCTTTTTTTGTCGGTAACAATAGCAAGTGCTCTCCTCGTGTTTCCGGGTTTTGAAATACTCCAGTCATTAGCCATCAAAAGAGGCGATATCCCACCACGCGGTATTTCAGAGTGGCAAGGCAAAGCCTTTTATCATTGGGACAAAATTACAACACAACGTTATGGCGATCTTGTCTTTTTTTCTATCCTGAATGGCCTTGTCGTTGCCGCATTGGTTCAGATGGAACCGCCATTTGCGATAACCACGTACCTAGCATTCATAGCTTTAGGAGCCGTTATCACTATCTGGTGGACAAGAAGTCTTCTTCAGGCTGCAGCCGAAGGCGACTTGAATCGCTGGGATTCTGGTCTCACGGCTCCTGGTAAGCTTACCCTTTTAGGAAAGTACCACGTCTTATACTTTTGGCTCGAGGCAACGATAATGAGTCTTTCAATTCCGGTACTTTTTTCTGATGTCGCGTACGGCATCAAGATTAGTATTATAGTAGTACTTTTCTGCTACGCGTTAACCGTAGTGCGAGATGTGAAGCGCATTGATTTAAACGGTCTCCGACACATGTTGTATGGAAGTAACGGCAATTAAAACAAAGATTTTTAAAGAACGAGAAGATCTTAATGCATTCGTTTATGCCCATATTCCGATATTAAAAGACGGATCGGTACTTGCTGTGGCATCGAAAATTGTGGCGCTCTCGGAAGGGCGTACTATTTTGTTGCGCAGCAAGAAAGAGAAAGAAGCATTGATCAAACGTGAGAGTGAATGGGCGCAAAGGATTTTGCCCGAGTGGTGGCTCACGGTGCGCGATGGGACGGTTGTGGTGAACGCGGGGCTCGATGATTCAAATGTTCACCCCGTTAGAGGTAAAACCTCTAACGGGGCAGGCGGGAAGACGATTCTTTTGCCCAAGGATAGTTTCAAATCTGCTGAGAAGCTTCGTGCCGAGTTGTGCGCACACTACAAAATAAAAAAGCTCGGCATCGTTATTACCGACAGTCGTATTATGCCGCTGCGTGCCGGAGTTATGGGTATTGCGCTTGGCTACGCGGGCTTTCGCGGTATTCGGGATTATCGCGGTACTCCCGACCTATTTGGTCGAAAGCTTAAGGTCACGCAGACAGACATCGCGGATAGTCTCGCCACGGCCGCGACGGTCGTGATGGGCGAGGGCGCGGAGCGTCAGCCGCTCGCGATCCTCGAAGAGGTCCCCGTCGAGTTTGTCCAGAAAGTAAAACAGAGTGAACTAAAGATCTCTAGGGAGAGAGATATGTATCGTTTTCTTTTTAAAACAGGAACGAGAAAAAAGAAGTAACAGCGCGCCAGATTTTTGAGAAGAAGTTTCCTGAAGAAGGTCCGGCACTGGCCGTTTGAGTGATCGAGACTGGCGTTGCCGTTGTTGTCGGAGCTACGATAAATTGCGGCTCGGGCAAAATCTTTTGGATTTTTGGTGCCGGCTTTTTTACTTTTGGTTTCGACTGTGGAGCTGGCTGCGTAGTTTGAGCAGTTGTCGTACTTGTCCCAAAAATCTCCGATGTCGACGTTGAAACCGTAGCGGATGATGTTGCTGTCGAAGCTGTTGTGGTTGCCGGCATCGAGAGAGTCGTCGTTGCGACAGTGGAAGTCGAGGCACCAAGAACAATTCCCTGGCCGGAGAGGCTACCTCCGCCTCCACCACCACCCGAACTTGCTTGAGAGGTATTCGTTTGAGCGTCTGGTTTTGAGAATGAGAAGAGGAGTGACGGCCATGATTGTTCAAGAGCCGCTGGTATGGCGAATTCCGTCGCCCACAGGCGCGTTTGCGCGTCGAGAGTCTTTTCTTCGATGCCGCCGTCCGTTTGTTGGAGCGACGCGAGATATTCCTCGGGAGTTTTATTGGATTGCATCCAATTCGTCTGCAACTGTCCAAGCGCGGCAATTGCTTGAAGCGTCCAACTCGTCGAGAAACTATTGCCGAATCCTCCATCAGATTTCTGAGAGACCCGAAGATAACTTTCCGCTCGCGTAAGAGAATCGTTTACGCCGGGAAGCTCCTTCACTTGCGAAAGTGCTTGTATAGCGGCTGCGGTGAGGTCGACGCTCCCAACCCACGAGCCGTTCGCTCCTTGCCGAGAGACGATGAACGCGACTGCGTCTTGTATGATCTCGTCACTGGTTGTGTATCCGGCTTTGAGCAGTGGGAACAGTGCAAACATGTCGTCGTTCTCGAAATCGGGACTCCCGATCTGCGTGCCGTCGAATGCATCAACGATGGGCGTGATCGAGTCGAGGGGCGAACCCGAGTAGGGATTAATGCCAAGGGCCATGAGTGCCATCGCGTGACGCTCGTAGTCGGTGATATTCGAGAGAGTCGGGGTACTCGACGTGAGGTACGAACGAAGCATGTCGAGAGCATTCCCGACCGTGTGTCCGCTTTTCTCCGCGGCCGCAAAAGAGATCGCAGCCCAGTCCGTAAATAATTGGAGGCCGAACGAGCCGTCTGCCTCCTGCTCTCCTCCGAGATACGAGAGCGCGGCCGGTATGTTGAGCTCAATATGCACCGTACTGCCTCCACCTTGGCCGGGATTTTCTTGAGGAGGCGCAGGTGTTTCGACTGTGGGCGTGATAGAGATGGAACTGCTTCGAAGGAATCCGTCCGCTGTCGCGAAAATAGTGAAGGGGGCGGTGGAGGTTGCGAGGATTTCAGCGGTGCCGCTCGCGTTCGTAGTCACACCGACACCAACGATCGTAGAGCTTGCCACTGGCTCAAATGCGAAATCAAAGGGGTCGAAACCCACTACGGTCACGGTCGTCGTTCCGCCCACCTGAGGAGAGGTGTTCGAGACGGTGATCTTCAGGGGCTCTCTGCCGATTGTCCACAACACACTGTCCCCATCCTCCAACAGGTAGCTATCAATGCCGACCGGTGCGACGTCTCCATTCAAGAACCACAACCAAAAATCCGTAAGACTGTTCTCGACACCTCCTATGCCCGTAACAAAAGCGCCGAAGGTTCCCCATGTGACATCAACGGGAAGACCTGCGGCAGCGAATGCGCAAAAGCCGTGTACCGTGGATGTCGCACTGTCCGGCCGTTCAGGACATGCTTCTACGGTGAGCGGGCCGGAAAAAAGTGTCGTCGTTGCCGTATGGACTTCGAATACTATATCGACAGGAGAAGGGGCAGGCACCGGTGTCTCTTCCGAAGTTGTTGTAGTAGCTGCTTCAATAATGGTGATTGACGTTGCAGGGAAATAAAAGTCCTCTTGAATGCCGACGGCAAACGTTCCCGTCGCGTTCATGGAGAACAGTGCATTTCCGTGTGCATCACTCGTCGAAGTAGCGAATTCGGTGAACGTGAAATCTGGATTTGCAATTCCGACACCGAGCGTGACACCGGAGGCCCCAATGTATGTGCCTGTTGAGAGGTCGTAGCTTTGCGCCGTCGCAGTAAATTCTTCGCCGATAGTTGCAGTTGATGTTGAGACTACCGTCTGTCGTGGAGGTCCGAAGAAAAGATGGACGACATCGCCATCCTCCAAAATGGTGTCGTCAATCCCGACCTGCGGAAATGCACCATTTACAGCATATGTCCAATTAAAGCAATTTGTCGAAGTGGCAGAAGGAAACGATATGCAGTTGATAATGAAAGAACCGAAGGAACTGAAATAGGCGAGGTCAGTGATATCGAATTCCGTTTCTGCCGCATCAAGTGCCACGAGGGTCGCAAGAAGACTGTCGGCGGCTACAGGAATACTCGTCGTTCCGTTCGACGGGGTAATGTCGACCGGGGCAGTTGTCGGGGCAGCGATCTCGACGTTCCCCGTGAACGCCATTACATCGCCGTCGCGGATGGTTACGGTAACAGTGGATGCCTGCTCCGGTGTCGACGTTGCTATTAGGCTATTGATATGGAGTGTGAGCTGGTCACCAATGATGGTATCGGAAAAATCATGTAATTGGATCAGGATCGTATCTCCTGCGGCAATGGGAAGTGTACTTATTCCGGCGCTCGCGAACTCGCCATTTTGGAAAAGTGCCCAATATTGACTTGAAGAATCCGCAAGAACGTCATTAATACTTTCGACGAATAGGCCCAGACTGGGGAACGCATTGGAGAGTCCAATAGAGGAGATGAGGCCGCTTTCTTGCGCCGCGTCCAAAGCACAGATCCCAATGTATGCATTGGGAGAGGTGGCATCGTATGTATGAACGATGTTGTCTGTGTCCGTTACTTCACAATGCGAAGGAACGTCCACATTTCCTTCGATAACGAGTGGCGTGCTCGGTGTCGAACTCGCATCCGCACGCACGAACAAAGGGTTAACGAGGACACATAAAACGAACACGAGGAATGCTGAAGAATTTTTTAACGTCATACGCATAATTTTATAAATAAAACTAATAATTTTTTTGATAATGCCACTCCACAATGTCGCCCGGGGCAACGAAAGTTTGTGAAGCGCCTTTTTGGGAAGATTCTCCGTTCACATAGAGAAACCAATAGTTGCCGTCCCCATTTTTCAACCCTCCCATCTCTTCGACGAAAAATCCGAGGCCCGGAAAATTACGGCCGGAAAATGAAAAATCTGCCTGCGCCGCGGCATATGCGTGCATGGAATCAAGCGCCGTTCCTTTCGAAAGGATGGGGATGGTGTACGTGGTAGGCGGATTCTCCGGAGACTTACTCTCCGGAGAAGAGGGAGCGATTAGATCCGCCGATTTTGCCACGGTCTCCGCGGCGGCTTGCACCTGCGGTTGCTTCCCCTTGCTGGCTTCGATTGTTTCTTCGGATACAAAAATACCGGCTTCTTCGACGACGCCCGGCGTTTCCTGTACAAAAATAAACTCTTCGGCAAACCAGCGTTGCGAGAAATATGCGCCTCCGCCGAGGACAAGGATTGCGATACTGAGTGCTAAGTATTTCTTCATAACAAAAACCTCCGCCCAAAGCAGAGATCTTTCGATCGGCGTCGTATGCGGCGCCATTCCTGCTCGGGATTACCGCTTGATTGAAGACCGGACTTGTCCGCAAGAATTTCTTCTTGGGCTTTACCGTTGCGGCACAGTGGAGGAATTCCTTGCCTCGCCGAAGTCTTGACGAAGGCTGGTCACCTCACTTCCACAATCAAACGTGGACGTGCATTGTATTCCGCACTTCAAACAGCGCAAGGTGGATAAGCTGTTACGAAATCATTATGAGCAAAGTCAATTGGTGTATTCTTCGGTAATGATTGGTTTGTTTGATTCAGGCTCAGGAGGGTTGTCTGTGCTCACCGCACTTCGAAAGCGAGTGCCGAAGGCAGACGTGGCGTATTTCGGGGATATTGCGCATGCTCCATATGGGATTCGTTCTCCAGAGGAGCTCATCGAGTTCTCTAGAACAGGTGTTGAAATATTAAAGGACATGGAGGCGGAAGAGATCGTGAGCGCGTGCAACAGTGTCTCACAATCCGTTCTTGCGGGAGCCGCGGGCGATATACCGATCATTGAAATGACCTCACCAACCGCGAAATACATGCGCTCATATGCGGGGAAGCGCGTGCTGCTTATCGCGACTCCGGCGACCGTACATGCGGGCATCTATGAAAAAGCGCTTGCGGATGTTTGTGCGTTGGATTCTCTTTCTATTCCTGAACTTGCGGGTGCGATAGAATTTGGAGCCTCAGAAGCGGAGATACAAAAAATAATTCATGATGCATTTCAAAGTCGACGGAGTACTCAATACGACCGCATACTTCTCGGATGTACCCACTATCCGCTCGTGCGTGATTTGATAGAAAGCGAAGCGGCGGTATTTGGCTCAGTCGAGATCATCGATCCTGCGGAAGCAGTCGCGGAAGAAGTCGTACAGCGATTTAATGCAGAGGGAAGAGGTACAACCCGCTTCCTGATCTCAAAAGATTCGGAGATGTTCCGTAGCCGGGTGAACGAGCTTTTTTCTCCGTCTTCGTATACGATTGATGTTGTATGAAGGGATACGAGAGCTTTTTTAAGGATAAGAAGATTACAGTGATGGGCCTCGGCCTTTTGGGGCGAGGAGTAGGGGATGCCGAGTTCCTTTCAGAGTGCGGGGCGCTTCTTACGGTCACCGATAAAAAGAGCGAAGCGGATCTTGTCGAATCAGTTCGACGTTTGAAGACATATTCGAATATTACATTTCATCTCGGCGAACACAGAACAGAGGATTTTACAAACTGCGACATGGTCATAAAGGCAGCGGGAGTGCCGCTCGATTCGTCGGAGATCGCAGCCGCGCGTGCCGCAGGGGTGCCGGTATATATGTCGACAGCACTTTTTGCGAAATACGCATCTGATGCTGGAGCAAAGATCGTTGGCGTCACTGGCACGCGCGGTAAATCCACCGTAAGCCACATGATTTTTCATTCCTTACAGAAAGTGGGGAAGCGCGTGCATCTCGGCGGGAATATTCGCGGCCAATCAACACTTGCGTTGTTACCGGAGGTCGAGAAGGGGGACACATGTGTACTTGAGCTTGATTCGTGGCAGTTGCAAGGATTTGGAGACCTCAGAATAAGCCCCAATATCAGTATCTTTTCGAATCTTATGCCGGACCACATGAATTACTACGGCGGAGACATGGAAAAATATTTTCTAGACAAAGCGAATATCTTTCGATTTCAGAAACAAGGCGATGTGCTGATTATTGGGTCATCAATTGCGGATCGTATCCGCGGAACTATGCCACCGCTTGATCCGATCATTCCCGATTCGATTCCACGCGTATGGAAATTGCGCATCCCGGGCGAACATAACCGGGAGAATGCTTCGCTCGCAAAGGCAGCGCTTGAAGCATTGGAGCTTAGTGATGATGAAATTCAAGCGGGTCTCGAATCGTTTGAACCAGTGGAAGGCCGCTTGCAGTTCGTACGTGAAATCAATGGCATGAAAATCTTCAACGACAACAATTCCACAACACCCGAGGCGACGATTGCGGCATTACGTGCGCTCGGAGAAAACGTTACACTCATTATCGGGGGTTCGGAGAAAAATCTCTCTCTTGAAGAGTTGGTGTCAGAAATTAAAAAAAATGCATCGCACGTTATTCTGCTCATGCATCCGAATTACAAAGGCTCCGAACGCTTGGCCGAAGCTCTGAAAAGAGCAGCAGTGCCATATATGGAACGTAAAAGTCTTGAAGACGCAGTCCGGGAGAGCGTCAAGCTTGGGAAGGGCGAAACAATACTTTTCAGCCCTGCCTTCGCGTCTTTTGGAATGTTCAAAAATGAATATGATCGAAACGATCAGTTTATGGAAATAGTTAGGACGATGGAAGCCGCTGCATAAGGATAGCGATGCCTTTGTGCATGGTCTTTGAGGTCTCGGGATCATTGGTGAGATCCTGGATTGTCTCGGAAAGACGCTCGTCGATTTTGTCGGTGTTATCAAAAAGGTAGGAAGGGAATTCTTCAAATTGCTCAAAATATTCGGCGAATACTTTTTTACGAAGTTGGCGATTGAGGCTTGTGGCTGCTGCTTTCAATTCCTCGAAATCGAACTTCGGTTTTTTCTGCGACTTGTCCATGATTTCATTGTATCCCGTTTCAAGCTCGTGCAATAGTGGTATCCTCAAGAGCATGATTCCTTCACGCGTTTACATGGTTGGGATAGGGGGGATTGGGATGTCCGCGCTTGCGCAATATTTGAAACATACGGGGCACAAAGTCGGCGGATCCGACAGAGAGGAATCACCCATGACGACGTTGCTTAGCCAGAGGGGGATCCCTGTCGTTATTGAACACGATCAATGCAACATGCCTGCCGATTCCGAGCTTCTCATCTATAGTGATGCGATACCGGAGAGCAATATTGAGCGCGTACGAGCGAAAGAAATGCAGATTCCAGAGATGTCGTATTTTGAAGCACTCGGCGTCGTTTCCGCTTCAGCACGCACTATCGCGGTCGCCGGAACACACGGGAAGACAACGACAACGGGAATGCTCGCAGCAATTCTTTCGGACGCATTGAAGGAGCCGACGGCGATCGTGGGTTCTATCGTGCAGGATTTTGGTTCCAACTTTCTTGCAGGTCGCTCCGACCTTTTTGTTATCGAAGCGTGCGAGTACCGCGATCACATTCTCAAGCTTGCACCAGAAATTCTTGTCATCACGAACATCGAGCTCGATCACACGGATTACTTTCCGGATCTCAAGGCGGTGCAAGAGACGTTTCAAAAAGCAGCGGAACGTGTATCCTCACACGGCTTTATTATTACCAATCCAAATGATCCACATATCGCGCCTATTTTGGAAAACGTCCTCGCAAAAGTGATTGATTACGCGGAGGAGAACGTGCCGCATTTGCAGCTTATCGGTGAATTCAACGCACAGAATGCGCGCGCCGCGAAGGCCGCCGCGCATGCTGCATTTCCCGACCCCACAGGACAGCAGGCTGCCTACGGGGCAAGTATTTCAGAAGAAATGATTGATCAAACCCTGATGTCGTTTAAAGGTTCGTGGAGACGATTCGAATATAAAGGAGAGACACCAAGCGGTGCCCTGGTCTACGACGACTATGCGCATCATCCCACCGCGATTGCAAAGACCATTGAGGCGGCGCGGGAGAAATTTCCCGACAAAAAAATTGTTGTTGCGTTTCATCCTCATCTCTACAGTCGTACAAAATCGTTGATGAAGGAATTTGCTGCCGCGCTCGCGAGCGCCGATATGGCAATCGTTGCTCCCATCTATGCCGCACGAGAGCTCGTTGATCCCTCCGTCTCGAACCACACGCTCGCGAGCGCGGCGCAGACTATCGACGGCAACGCTGTCGCGCTCGATTCTTTCGACGACATCCGCGACGAATTGCTCAAACAAGACTCACAATCACTCATCATCACCATGGGTGCCGGAGACATCTATAAAGTGGCTGAACAGATAGCGGATTGAAGCATGAAGTACAATACCGTCATCTTTGACTTCGACGGCACCATCGCTGATAGCGAGCAATCAATGTTGAGGGCGATCAACACCCTCGCGGAGGAATTTCGATTCAAGCCTCTTTTAGATGCTGAGATACCGACATTGCGAAGAATGTCAGCACGCACATTTATACGGAGGCGTCTGCATATGTCGCTGTGGAATCCCCGCAGACTCCTGCGATTCGAGAAACGCTCGCGAGAAGAATTTGAAAAACGTACGGAAAAAATCAAAGCGTTTCCGGGCATGATCGAACTCTTATCGAAACTTCGTGCAGCTGGGCGGCAGGTGGGAATCGTTTCCTCGTCTCAAAAAGATAGCATTGATACATTGCTGGGCGAGAATGACACAGCGGTGGATTTTATCCGCGCCGAAGTGGGTATGTTCCGGAAAGCGCAGGCAATAAAGAAAGTATTGAAGCAATACAAGATTAATAAAGGGGCAGCCGTATACGTCGGTGATGAACTTCGTGACGCGGGCGCAAGCCGGCGTGCGGGAATTCCGATGATCGGAGTTGGGTGGGGACTAAACGACACCCCTTCTCTCGTACGTGCCCGAATAGAGGTCGCTTCGACGCCGGAGGAGCTTTTTAGTATGATCACCAGACACCAATGAATATGGGCACACTTTCAGTCGTCGCAACGCCGATAGGAAACCTCGGAGACATTACCTTCCGCGGGCTTTGGAACCTCAAAGAAGCGAACGCTATTTATGCCGAAGATACGCGCGTCATTGCTAAATTACTTGCCCACTATGGCCTCCGCACCCCTGTATTTCGCATGGATGCGGCAACCGAATCGGCAAAGTCAAAGGAAATCGCCGAACGCTTGATGAAGGGAGAACACGTAGCACTCGTATCAGACGCCGGAACACCGGGAGTTTCTGATCCGGGGGCACGGCTTGTTGCATATATTCGCGAGAATGTCCCGGAGGCGAAGATCGATGCGATACCTGGGCCATCAGCCTTGACCGCGATACTTTCAATTGCAGGAATGACCGCTGATGCGTTTACATTTTTAGGATTTCTGCCGCACAAAAAGGGTCGGCAGACGGCTCTCAAAAAAATCGCGGTATCGGAATATCCCATCATTCTTTACGAATCTCCGCATCGCATTATCAAATTATTGTCCGAAATACAGAAATATATTCCAGACGCATACGTTACGATCGGCCGCGAATTGACCAAGATGCACGAAGAAGTACTCGTGGGTAACCCAGAAGAAATTGCAGCTCGTCTCGAAGCGAAAAAGGCAATTCGCGGCGAATTTGTTGTGATTATCCAACCTCACAAATAGGTGGTATACTTCCGCGGATGAGTGTCGATACCCTTCTTATATTTTCGGGAGTATTTGTTGCAATTTTGCCGTTTTTGGGATTTCCCAATAGTTGGGATCGGGTAATCTTCCTGTTTTTGGGAATTTTTGTGGTTGCGCTCGGCATCGTAGTGCGCCGTCGGGGTGGGAATCGCCGTCCGCGTTCAGATTATAGAGAATCATACTCCGAAAGCGTTCCTGCTCGACATGAAGAAGAAACATTGGCGCAGTAGACTCTTGGTACTCGGTCTGGGATTCTCCCTTGTTCTCGGCGCGGTCGCCTTTGCCGGGAGCGTACCGACCGCCTCGTATGTGAGAGACGTTGCAGAAGCTGTAGTAGAGACGCCTCCCAAGGCGCCGGAGGTACAACACATTCCAACGCCCGCATCGGTGAAAGCGATCTACATGACCCAGTGCGTTGTCGGTACGCCCTCGTTCCGTGCAGAGCTCGTCGATCTTGTCGAAAAAACAGAACTCAACTCCATAGTCATCGATATTAAGGATTATTCCGGTGGCATTGCGTTCCCGAGCGGCAATCCGGCCCTCACACCTTACAGATCCAATACATGTGGAGCAGCGGACATGAAAGAGTTTGTCAAAATGCTCCACGAAAAGAATATTTACGTGATAGGACGCATCACGGTCTTCCAGGATCCCTTGTATACAAAAGCACATCCAGAGTTTGCGGTGAAAAAATCATCTGACAGAAATGTCGTGTGGAAAGATCGCAAAGGACTCTCATTTATCGATGTGGGCGCCAAACCGTTCTGGGAGTACATCGTCGCGCTTTCAAAAGAATCCTACGCGCTCGGTTTTGACGAACTCAATTTCGATTACATCCGATTTCCGTCGGATGGCGATATGAAGGACATTGCGTACACGTGGAGTGAAGGGAAGACAAAACACGAAATGCTTGAAGAGTTCTACCGGTACCTCCATGGGGAACTGAGCCCTGTGGGCGTCGTTCTTTCCGCCGACCTTTTTGGATATGTGACGACGAACAAAGATGACCTCGGCATAGGACAAATTTTAGAGCGAGCACTTCCGTATTTCGACTTCATTGATCCGATGGTGTATCCCTCGCACTACAATAGTGGGTTTGCCGGACTCAAAGACGTAAACAGCGATCCATATACAGTCGTCTACACATCCATGAAGGAAGCCGTACGACGAACGATTGCGACAACAACTCCCATTGCGTCTTTTGCGTATACGCGCATCGGCACCTCGACTCCCGCTGTGTATTCCAAGCCGTCGTATCCCGCGTCCAAAATGCGCCCGTGGCTTCAATCCTTTGATTACCCTGTCACGTACACTGCGGCGATGGTGCAGGCACAGATACAGGCAAATATCGACGCCGGCCTCGACTCCTACCTCTTCTGGGATCCGGGGAATAAGTATCGAAGCCTCAAACAGGTGTTACAATCTGAATCATGACTGGTATAGAAGGCGGTCCCCCAAAGAGGACAGACTATCAGAAGGACGACCCTGAGCTTGATATTATTCCGGCAGAGCAACCCGAGATACGAAGAGGTGAAATGCCACCAGATATGCAGAATATTGATATTGATGCTTTTATCGATGAGCAGATAAAAAAGGACGATGAACGTAAGAAGGATCCACCGATGAAGAACTAACTACGGCGCGCCTGGATCTGCCGCCGCGGACAAGATCCACCGTAAAGCTAAATTACGCTATACTGTTTGCATGAATCCCGTTCAGGATGATGATCGCCGCATCACGTATTTTGCGGCTACACATACGCGTGGAAAGCGCGAGATGTTTGGTATTCGCGGCATCGATCGGGGAAAACACATCTATGTCATCGGCAAAACCGGCATGGGTAAATCGACCATGTTGGAGAATATGGCGATACAGGACATCCAGAATGGCGAGGGGATCGCCTTTATTGATCCCCACGGCGCAACCGCAGAAAAATTGCTTGATTTCGTCCCGCAGGATCGCATCAAAGACGTCGTCTATTTCGCGCCGTTCGACACCGACTATCCGATCGGCTTTAATGTGATGGAGGATGTCGGCTACGACAAACGCCACCTCGTGGTCTCCGGTCTCATGGGAGCACTGAAGCGCATTTGGGTGGATGCGTGGAGCGCCCGAATGGAATACATCTTGCAAAATACCTTGCTTGCACTGCTCGAATATCCGGACTCCACTTTGCTTGATGTGAATCGCATGCTCATCAGCAAGACGTTTCGTCAGGCGGTCGTGGACAAGATTACCGATCCGATTGTGAAAGGATTTTGGACGGAAGAATTCGCCGCCTTTACCGATACCTACACGCGCGAGGCGACGCCGGCGATTCAGAATAAGATTGGACAATTCACGGCGAATCCCCTCATACGCAATATCGTGGGTCAGGGAAAGTCTTCTTTCGATCTGCGGAAGATTATGGACGAAAAGAAAATTTTTATCGTCAACCTGTCTAAAGGGCGTATGGGAGAGACCAACGCATCGCTTCTCGGTAGCATGCTCGTCGTCAAAATTTATCTTGCCGCGATGTCGCGAGCCGACGAGCCGGCTGCGCGTATGGCAAAATTGCCGCGCTGCTATTTCTATGTCGACGAATTCCAGTCGATGATGAATGAATCGTTTGCCGATATTCTCTCTGAATCGCGCAAATACAAACTCGCGCTTACGCTCGCCAATCAGTACATCGAGCAGATGGAAGAAGAAGTGCGCGACGCGGTTTTTGGCAACGTGGGCACGCTTATCGTGTTTCGCGTCGGGCCGTTTGACGCGGAAGTACTCGAGACGGTGTTTGATCCTACCTTCACTCCCGAAGATCTGGTGTCGCTCGGCATTGGGCAAATTTACCTTACCCTTATGATCGATGGCGTAGGTACGAAGCCTTTTTCTGCAGAGACGATTCCGCCCATCGATACTCCGACCATTTCATACCGTGACGATTGCGTCCGCATGTCACGCGAACTCTATGGTCGCCCACGCGCGGAGATCGAAGCTGCGGTCAACAAAAAACAACTTGATTTTGCGCCACCGTCGAGAAAAGAGAAAGGATCGCGAGAGGGAAGTACCTATGGCACACGACCCCGGGAAACTCCTCCGGCTCTCCGCCCGACATCTGCCCCTTCGGAACGATCAGGTGGGCTTCCTCCGCGTCCTCAACCAGCGCGGCTTCATACGCAATCGTCAGGAGGAGCATCACAACACTCACCTGAGAGCGAGCAAAGAAATGCACTACGAGCAGCCATAGCGCAGGCACGTCCACCTATGGCAGAGAATCCTGTAAGCGCGGGCCAGATTCGTTCACCGGCAGACATCTTACGGGAGCGCAGAGCAGTAAAACTTGCATCTTCTCTGGAGAGCGCGGGATCTCCACGCAATCCACAACCCCCTTCCACTCCGATGCCACACGCGCCTGTTTCGCGCGATACTGCACCTCATGAGCGCAGTGGCGAGGTCGCTCCGGATGTTCTTCAAAGAATCCTTCATGGAGAAGGTAGGGCGGAGCAATAAATTCTTTTTCATCGCGACCGTCGCAGCTATAGCGTTTGCTCCACCTTCAGTATTCGCTCAAATCATAATCTCTGAATTTTTGTATGACGCGGAGGGATCAGATGCTGATCAGGAGTTTGTCGAATTGTTCAATGCCGGTACATTGCCAATCGATCTTACCGGATGGAAAATAAATGATGGTTCCAATCACACGCTGAATGTCCCACCCAAAAACGGCGGGACGGGATCGATGTCGATCGCTCCCGGTGCCTATGTACTCCTTGTCGATGATGCTGCGGCCTTTATACCTCTTCATAGCGGTATCTTTGTTTCGATTATTGATACGGTATTGAGTTTACCAAATACAGCCGGCACAATCTCACTTATCGATGGAGAGGGGACTACGGTCAACAGCATTTCCTATACAAAAGATAATGGAGGCGCGGGTGACGGGAATTCACTTGCACGCACGAACGTTTCCGGCACGACACTTAAAAGTGTCGTCCCGACTCCCGGCACCGGTTCATTTACTTTCGAATCAGGAAATTCTAGTGCGACGAACAGTACGGCAGCCACAACCTCAGAAGATCACACTGATCAAACAACAAGCACAGGAAAGGTGTCTTCGGGTTCATTTGTTGCACCGCCGGAAACGCAGCTTTTTGCAGACGGGGGGAATGATCGCGCGGTTATCGTCGGCGCTGACGTGGAGTTTGTAGGTCGCGCATACAATCGAAAGAAAGAGCCCGTGAATCATGCGCATCTCGTATGGAACTTTGGCGATGGCTCAACGGCGGAAGGAGCGAAGGTATTCCATCATTATGACTATCCGGGCCGATATCTCGTCGTTTTGGATATCGCTGAAAGTGAGAATCCAGCGTCTGATCAAATTATCATCACTGCCGAAAAAGCACAGATGACGTTTATGGCACTTCCCGATGGATCAGTTTCGATCGAGAATCATTCAAAGCGTACGCTTGATCTCTCTCACTGGATTGTTCGGCAGCAACTTAATTTTGTTTTGCCCGATAATTCCCGGGTACTCGCCGGCGCCTCAATGCACATCGCTCAAAGGACATTGGGCTTTACGAGTTCCTCTGCGACGGAATTCCTCTACCCGAATGGTGTAGTAGCGCTTCGTGCAGGAGAGAGTACCGAAGGCACGACCGCTGCGGTAGCGGTGCCGCTTGTGATCGAAGAACAAGCTCCAGCCGCTCCTACTCTCATTGATTCGGAGAATGCGGCATCTGATCGCGACGGTCCCCCTCCTGTGATGGAGCGAAACGAAGAATCGAATCTATCGCCTGAGCCATCCCTTTCGGACACCGAAGAAGTAGAACCTTCAACACAAGTTGCAGCGGCGGCGACTGCGGCCGGTACGTCGTATAGATGGTGGTGGGGAGTCGGTGGGCTCACGCTTCTCGCTGCTGGCGCGCTCTTGGCAGCAAGGCGTTTTAGCAAACGAGAATGGGACATTGAGGAAATGGAAGAAACGAGATAGTCTGTGGGGAATGCTTGCTCAAAAGAAAACGATAGTGGTAACGGGTGGAGCAGGATTTGTCGGCGCTCATCTCTGTAAACGCCTTGTCCAGGATGGCCATACCGTCATCTCACTCGACAACTACTTCACGGGTTCGCGTGATAATCATGTGCCCGGCGTCGAGTACCGCGAAGGGCACACGAAAGACATCGAAAAGCACGTGCCTGAAACGCCGAACATCGTGTACCATCTAGGGGAATATTCCCGCGTGGAGAAAAGCGTCGAGGAACCTGCCTTGGTGTGGGACTTGAATGTGGCAGGCACTTTTGGTGTTCTTGAGCATTGGCGCAAGAGGAAATACAAACTTCTCTACGCTGGTTCGTCGACAAAATTCGGCGATGGAGGAATGGGCCGCAATCAGAGTCCCTATGCCTTTACTAAAGCGGCAAATACAGAGCTCGTAAGCGATTATGGCGCATGGTACAAACTTCCTTATGCGATTACCTACTTTTATAACGTGTACGGACCGGGCGAGCGCGCAGGTACCTATGGCACGGTGATAGAGATTTTCAGACAACAATACAAAGATGGCGGACCGCTTACCGTCGTCTCTCCAGGGACGCAAAAACGCAATTTCACGCATGTCGACGACATCGTCGAAGGGCTTATATTGGTCGGTGAAAAAGGCGAGGGTGATGATTTCGGGCTTGGGGCTCCTAGGGATCATGCGATTCTTGACGTCGCCCACATGTTCTCAAAAAACATTACGATGTTACCGGAGAGGAAGGGCAATCGCCTCTCTTCAGGAATGGACACATCAAAATCAGCATCACTCGGATGGCGTACGACTCATGATCTAGAAACATACGTACGAGATATCATACGAGGTGCATGAAGAAAGTTCTCATCTTTTCGCTCGCGTACTTTCCGAAACACGTCGGCGGGGCGGAGGTTGCGATAAAAGAGATCACCGATCGGATCCCCGACATTGAATTTCATATGATCACCAATCGCTATGATTCCACTCTATCGAAAGTTGAGAAAATCGGGAATGTCTTGATCCACCGTATTGGGATGGTGCGCGAGAACCCCACGATGCAAGATCTTGGAAAATTTCCGCTTCATCTCAATAAATATGTGTTCCAGTTTCTCGCGGCATGGAAAGCATTTTTCCTCCATCGTACATATCATTACGACGGTATCTGGGCGATGATGGCGCATTCTTCGGGAGTGCCGGCCGCGCTTTTCAAGCTGTTCCACAAATCTGTCCCCTACGTATTAACGATTCAAGAGGGCGATCCTCCGGAATACATTGAGCGCATTATGTGGCCGGTGCGACCGCTCTTTAATCGTGCGTTCACGTCTGCCGATATCATCACAGCGATCTCCACATTTCTTGGTGCGTGGGCGCGCCGCAGAGGATTTCGTGGCCCACTTGTGATTATTCCAAATGCCGCTGACACCGCGCATTTCTCGCAGGAATATCCTACACGCATAATAGATGAAATCAAAGATTCGTTCGGCAAGAAAATGGGCGATGTGTTTTTGATCACGACCTCACGGCTCGTCCGCAAGAACGCAGTCGACGACGTGATCCGAACGCTTCCGCTCCTGGCGTCCAACGTACATTTTCTTGTCTTGGGGAGCGGGTCCGAAGAAGGTGCGCTTAAGCAGCTCGCACAGAAGTTGAAGGTTTCAGATCGAGTTCGTTTTCTTGGCCATATACAGCACGCAGATATGCCCAAGTATCTCAAAGCCTCTGATATCTTTGTGCGCCCAAGCCGTTCCGAGGGTATGGGAGCGTCGTTTGTTGAAGCCATGGCGGCGGGATTACCCGTCGTTGCAACGCAAGAGGGAGGCATTGCAGATTTTCTGTTTGACGAAAAGCGCAATCCGGATAAGCCAATTACCGGCTGGGCGGTGGATAAAGATTCACCAGAGCAAATCGCGGCAGCGGTAAAGGAAATCATGGAGCGGCCGGAGAAGGTGCGCGCGGTCGTCGCAACCGCGCGCGAGCTTGCAAAAGAAAAATACGACTGGAACATCATTGCACAAGATATGCGAGAAAGAGTGTTTTTGCCGGTTTTAGAATCTAAACAGTAACCCCTTGCTCTCGCGGCCTAACGGGTGTTTGCTGAAGCTGGCACCAAGTTCCGTGCCAGAAAGTGAGGTCTCAGATGGACTCGAATCAAATGTTGCGGGCCTACGGTATCGCGGCCGCCGTGCTTCCGCTGGGCCTTTGGGCGGCCTGGTTTGGGGGTTTTCGCGGCTTCTGGGAGGTGGCGGTACCCGGAACCTTCCCCCTGCCGGCCCGCCAGAAGGGGCCGGTGAAGATCCTCCTCCTAGAGGAGGGGGCGTGATGAGGCTTCAAGATGCCGGGCAGCCCCTTCGTGGGTGCCCGGCGTTTCGCTTTGTTATAGTGGATGCTTATGCGCGTTGCTGTCGTTGGCGGCGGAATATTCGGCTCTACAGCAGCGCTGTATCTTGCACGCGCGGGGCACGAGGTGCATCTATACGAGAAAGAAAAGGATATTCTGCAAGCCGCTTCGGGCATCAATCAGTATCGTTTGCATCGCGGCTATCACTACCCGCGAAGCGCGGAGACCGCACATTCTGCGAAAGAAGCGGACGCATCGTTTCGCGCAGAGTACGGCGAAGCAGTAATCGAAAAAGGGAAACATATCTATACGATAGCGAAAAAGGGAAGCCTCGTCACAGCTGAGCAATTTCTAGCGTTCTGCAAAGAGCAAGGATTGTTCTTCCGAGAAATTGATGCACAACCGTTTCTCAATCCCGACTCGGTTGCCTTGGTTATCGAAGGCGAAGAATCATGGATGGATCCAGAAACGCTGCGTCTCATTGTTTCGCGCAAGCTCGAAGAAGCCAACGTGAAAGTTCATCTCAACACGCGTGCGAATGCAAAGACGCTTGAGCCGTTTGATCAGATAGTACTCGCCACGTATGCACGCCTTAATGAGTTGATTCCGGAAGACTTGGGGATCAATCAGGAGTATCAATTCGAAGTATGCGAAAAGCCTGTCGTGGGCATGCCCGACCTAGAAAGAACTGGCATCGTCGTCCTCGATGGTCCCTTTATGTGCGTGGACCCGTGGGGAAAAACAGGATTCCATGTCCTCGGCAATGTAGTGCACGCGATTCACGCCACGAATATCGGAAAAACTCCGATTGTGCCGGAGCCGCTTGCGCCCCTTTTAGATACAGGACTCGTTAAAAATCCGCCGATCACCAAATTTCGAGAATTTATAGAACATGGCTCACGCTATATCCCACAGCTTCGGAATGCAGAACACATCGGCTCCCTCTACACGATTCGCACGGTCTTACCGCGGCTTGAAAAGACCGACGCGCGGCCGACGATTGTGACCAAACTCTCCGACCGCTACATCAGGATTTTTTCTGGAAAAATCGGGAATTGCGTGGAAGCGGCAAAAGAAGTTGTGGCACTACTTTAACATCTCGTGGATTTGGAGGACGCGGAAGCCGAAATCCCCCGCCGTCTGCGGCGTGGGACCTCCCGCGGCAGCGGCAAGAAATGCCTCTACTTCAAGCTTCAGTGGAGTATCGCGACTCTCGAAAATGCCATGCGCGTCGCGAAGCTGTGCCCCTTCCCACACAAACGTTTGCCCACCGGCTTCTACGGTAAGGGTATGTGAACGCTCCTGCGACATACGATCAATGTGCGAGGAAACTTCTATCGAAGGATAGGAAAAGGTCGTGTCAAGCACATCGCACGTGCTTTCTCCCGGTTCACGGCGCGTCACGGTTATTTTCGAGGGTTTCCCTATGAGGTCGAGGAGAATCGCAAAATGATGAGTCAGAAGATTCATCTCGATTGTTTCAAAAAACGAGCCGTACTTTTTCCATCGGAATTTCACGCGTGTAATCTTCTTGCCCGCGATATCGGTCTTCAGTTGTTGATACGCCGGGTGGTAGAGATACACGTAGCCTGTGACGAGCACACGGCCTTTCTCGTGCGCGAGCGTAGCGAGCGCATGTGCGTTTTTCGCGTTTTCGGCAAGCGGTTTCTCGCAGAGCACATGCTTGCTGGCTGAAAGAAGCGCGCGCGTAATCGCGGCATGCGTGGAAATCGGCGTTGCAACCGAGACAGCTTGAATATCAGGATGTGCACAGATCTCCTCTACCGTGAGTCTCTTTGCGTGAGGCATGACCTCTCCCACCCATGCTTCATCGGGTCCATCCACGCGCGATGCGAATGCGACAAGTTCGCTCTGCTCGGCGAGCTCTTTGGCGACGTTTTTCCCCCACTTTCCGACCCCAATGATCGCTGTCTTCATGCGCTTTTGTTCCATTGCACTCTACGGTAGCATAGACGGAATGAAAGTGCTTCTAACCACAGGCATCTTTTTCCCCGACGTTGGGGGGCCTGCGACACACGTGTGCAAGATCGCGGAGTACTTTGCGTCTCTCGGCTGGAAGGTGACAGTGGTTGCTTTTGGCAATCATTCGGGCCCCGACATGGGAGGATACAAAGTGATCCGTATTAGTAGAAAGAAAGGGAAGCTTGCCGCATGGTTTTTGTATGCATTTTCCGTCTATCGCGAAACCCTTGGACACGATGTCGTCTATGCATTCGACCTCACAACCGCAGGGATTCCTTCAGCTCTTTTCTCGCAGATGTTTCGCAAGCCGTTCATCTTGCGCATAGGAGGAGATCCGATCTGGGAGCGGATGGTGGAGCATGGCAAACGATTCCTCCCCATGCGCGCGTACTACGAACAGAAATTCTTCAAAGAAGATCGCCCGCTTCTTTTCCGCATCATTCGCATGCTTGTGCATTCTGCGGATTCGATCGTCATCTACTGCGATTTTCTCAAAGAGATCTACGTGCAGCACTATGGAATAAAAGAAGAGAGGATCACCCTCATTCGCAACCCTTTTCCGCAGAAACATCCCGCAACGCTGGAGCAAGGCACATTTACTTTCTTATTTGCCGGACGGTTTGTCTCGTATAAAAATCTCTCCCGTGTCCTTCGCGTCTTTAGCACGCTTGCCGCGAAGCACCCCGATCTTCGATTGGTGCTTATCGGCGATGGACCAGAAGAGGCAGCACTTCGCAAACAAGCGGAGCCACTTGGCAATAAAGTAGAGATAATCCCAAAGGTAGATCAAAAGACGCTCTTTGAGCGCATCAATCGCTCCTCCGTCGCACTCGCTCCCGCGCTTACCGAATTCAATCCGAATTTCATCTTGGAAGCACTTGCGCTCGGTAAGCCCGCGCTCATCAGCCGCGACAACGGCCTCTCTGCCGACCTTCCGGATTCTCTCGAATTTGATCCGATGGACGACGCCTCGCTCGAGGCAGCCATGAAGCGCATGCTCGATCCGATGCACTTTGAAGAATCCCTCCGGTTTGTCGCCGACCTCGACATGAGCCAATCTTGGGACAAGGTGGTTGCCGAGCACGCGAAGATTGTAGAAAGCCGTTCTTAGAATTGGAGGTATGGGTCGTCTCCGAGAATACGCAAAAGAGTTCTTGATTTTCGGGATTAAGCAAGCGCGGGCGGCGATTTTTGCCGGTTCCTTTTTGGGATTGCTCCTCATTTCCAATCACATCCCGCTCTTCGGCCTCGCCCGCTACGATTTCCTTTTTATCGCCGCCATTCTCATCCAAGTCGTTCTCTATTACACGAAGTTAGAGACGAAGGATGAGGTGAAAGTTATTTTCCTATTCCACATCATCGGCCTAGTTTTGGAATTGTACAAAACAAGTGCGTTTGTGGGTTCATGGAGCTATCCGGAAGAAGGATTTCTGAAGCTCGCTACTGTCCCACTCTATAGCGGCTTTATGTACGCAGCAGTGGGAAGCTATATCAGCCAATCATGGAAAGTGATGAAGCTCGAAATGAAAAATTACGATCATTACATACTCAGCATGATATTGGGCGGGCTCATTTATCTCAATTTCTTTACCAACCACTACATCTACGACTTCCGCCTCTTTCTCATCGCCGCGGTATTCATTTTGTTCTGGAAAGTAAAAGTGTATTTCACGGTTATAAAAGAGAGGCGGTGGATGCCGCTTTCGCTCGCCTTTGTGCTTATAGCATTCTTTATCTGGATCGCGGAAAACATCGGCACCTTCTCCGGCGCATGGCTGTATCCCGCTCAAATGCATGCATGGAGTGTCGTATCGACGCAAAAGATCACCTCGTGGTTCCTTATGGTCATTATCAGTTTCATCATCGTCGCGTATTTGAAGCACTATAAGAAGGATATTCTGGGGAAGTCTTCGTAGCGTTTTAGTTTGAAAAAGAGGGAAAAACGGCTAGAATGCGCGGATGCGTCCCGTTAGAAGTTACGGAAGTTCTTTTAATGGCAGGCAGATGGTAGCTTTACATATGGTCGATATCTTAGGAACGATAAATTTTGAGTCGGAAGCGCAAGCTTCCTACTTCTAACGGGATGCGTGTACTCGTACTTTCTACGGATTGGAACGCTTTTAATGAGACAAGCGCTGTTACGAAGCGCCTGCGGATGCAGGCACGAACGGTTGAAAGAATGGACGTTCTGGTGCCCCACGGGCCCCTACAGCTCGTACAGATAGCAGGGAACGCTTCTGTGCGCGGATTTGGCCTGGGGCGTGTTTTGGGCTCTTTACGCACCATTGCAGCGGGATGGCGGCTCCAGAGGCCGGATGTCGTTTCTGCGCAGGACCCATTTTTGACCGGCCTTATCGCGTGGATCATCGCGCGTATGCGCGGCTCGAAGCTCCACGTGCAGGTGCATACCGATCTTTTCGATCCACATTTCTCTTCTCTCTCGCTCGGCAACCATCTTAAAGTTTTGCTTGCACGATTTATTTTTAGACAGGCTGATTTTATTCGTGTTGTTTCCAAGCGAATCGCAGATTCGCTCACAGCACGCGGCATAAGAGCGCCCGTCACGGTGTTGCCGGTATTTGTAGATCTTGAGAATCTTAAGAAAGCAGAACCGATTGATCGCCGATCGCGGTATCCGAATTTCAAAAAGCTCATCCTTGTGGTCTCTCGTCTTGAGGGAGAAAAGAATGTGGCGGCTTCCGTACGTGCGTTTGCGGAAATCTGCAAAACCGATCCCACGGCAGGACTGGTGATTCTTGGCTCCGGTTCGCAGCGTGTTGCGCTCGAATCGCTCGTTCGAGAATTGAGAATTGCAGAAAAAGTTGTTTTCGAGGGTGCGCAAGACCCCTTTCCGTTTTATAAAGCCGCCGATCTTGTTCTGGTCACCTCCTCGTATGAAGGATTTGGCATGGTTATCATCGAGGCGCTTGCCGCAGGAACTCCTGTTGTTTCCTATGACGTCGGGCTTGCGCGCGAGGCAGGAGCAATCATTGCATCACTCGCAGACTTACCACATGTGGCAATTGCAGTACTCTCAGAAGGGAAGCGCGGCAAACTCACGTTGAGTTTTCCCAACGAAGCGGAATACCGGGAGCTTTGGTTTGCCGATATTTCGCTCGCTGTCTCGGGCACGGAATTTCGTACGGGCGAGAAGAAAAGCGAGGCTCGTCCAACAGTCGGTTATGTCGGTCAGGGTTTTATCGGGAAAAATTATGCAGATGAGCTTGAAGGTCGTGGATTCCCGGTGGTGCGCTATTCACTCGAAGAGCCCTACCGGAAGAATAAGGACACAATAAAAGATTGTGACATTGTGTTTATCGCCGTCCCTACGCCGACCACTCCCACCGGCTTCGACGATGCAATTGTACGCCAGGCGGTCTCTCTTGTCGGAGACGGTAAGGTCGCGGTTATCAAATCGACCATGCTTCCGGGGATGACGGAAGCGATACAAAAGCAATTCCCGAAAAAAGTTGTGATGCATAGCCCTGAATTCCTGCGCGAAGCGACGGCCGCGTATGACGCAGCGCATCCCGACCGCAACATAATCGGCATGTGCACGGATACCCCCGAAGTGCGCGCACTCGCGCAAAAGGTAATCTCAATTCTGCCGCCCGCGCCGTTTGAACTCGTATGCTCGGCAGTCGAAGCGGAATTTATCAAATACGCCGGCAATAACTGGCTCTACATCAAGGTGGTTTACGTCAACATCCTGTACGATTTCGTGAAGCGCCTCGGCGGTTCTTACGAGGCGGTGCGGGATGCCTTTGCTGCGGATCCGCGCATGGGCCGCTCGCATCTCGATCCTATTCACCAAAGCGGGCACGGGGGCCCTCCGGGGCGAGGAGCCGGGGGCCACTGCTTTATAAAAGATTTTGCTGCGTTTCGGCAGATGTACGAGAAGACATTTCCCGAAGATGCTCACGGAATCAAGGTTTTGAAGGCAATGGAAGAGAAGAATGTGAAGCTCTTGCGCGATACGCACAAAGATCTTGATCTTCTTGAGGGCGTATATGGCAAAAGTATATGAGGCTGCTCGTTGTGACGCAGACCGTGGATCGGAATGATCCGATATTAGGATTTTTCCATGCGTGGATAGAGGATCTCGCGAAGCATTTCGAGCACATTGAAGTCATTTGCCTTAAGGAAGGGCAGCACGCTCTCCCTGCGAACGTTAGTGTGCACTCACTTGGCAAACCCTCCTTCGCTCCTCCTTCGCCGAAGGCTACGGACGGACACGGTAAAGCTTCGGAGGGCAAGGGAGCGCACGCGCGCTCACGAATAGCATATGCGGTACGCTTCTTGAAGCTTGCGTGGAAATTACGCGATTCATACGATGCAGTTTTCGTGCACATGAATCAGGAATATGTCTTGCTCGCGGGATTGCTGTGGAAAGTACTGGGGAAGCGTGTCTATCTCTGGCGCAATCATCATACGGGAAGTGTCTTTACGCACTTCGCGGGGATCTTCAGCAGGAAAGTCTTTTACACGTCTCACAGATCGTACACTGCACGATTCGCGAATGCCGTACGGATGCCTGTCGGCATTGACGCAAAGATTTTCAAGCCAGTCATAAGCGTAGAGCGCATCCCACACTCCATACTTTCGCTTGGACGCATCGCGCCTCAGAAACATCTCGAGATCCTTATTGAGGCCCTTGCTGCTTTGCACGGAAAACAGATTCCTTTCAGCGCGAATATCTACGGAGATGCGCTTTCCGAAGACGTTGCATACCTTGCCAACCTTAAGGAGCGTACGAGGGAGAGGAGAATGGAATCCAACATTCGCTTTTTTCCCGGCGTGCCCAACAAAGAGACGCCCCCGATCTACAGCGCGCACCAAGTATTTGTCAACACGAGCGCCGAGGGAATGTACGATAAGACGATGTTGGAGGCACTTGCCTGCGGCTGTCGCGTCGTTGCCTCAAGTCCTGATTTTGCAGAAGATTTCGGACGGGACTTCTCCTTTGAAGAAGCAAACGCAGAGGACTTGAGTAAAAAAATAAACGCTGCCTTCACTGCTTTGGAAGTACCAGCACAGAGTGTGAAGCTTGCGAAACACACGCTCCCAGTTTTGATAGAGCGACTCGTCCAAGAACTTTCTACGTAAACCTATATAATGCAGAAGCATCATATGAAAACGGCACTCATTACGGGCTCGGCAGGACTTATCGGATCTGAATCGGCCCGTTTCTTTGCTGAGAGAGGATATGTAATTGTCGGCATTGATAACGACATGCGAAAATATTTTTTCGGAGCGGAGGGAAGTACTAGGTGGAATAGGGAGAAGCTGGAAAAGGATTTGGGTAAGGCGTACACGCACTATACGGCAGACATTCGGGAGAAAGACGCCATTGAACCGATTGTAAAAAAACATAAGCCCGATATTGTGATTCATACCGCTGCACAACCCTCGCATGACTGGGCTGCGAAAGAACCGTACACCGATTTCTCCGTTAATGCAGTTGGCACATTGGTAATCCTTGAAAGTACGCGCCAATTCGCGCCAGACGCGACGTTCATATTCACATCGACCAACAAGGTCTACGGCGATCAGCCGAATTTTCTGCCGCTTATCGAAAAAGAGACTCGATGGGATATTGATCCTTCGCACAAATTCGCGAATGGTATAGATGAATCGATGACTATCGACCAGACGCTGCACTCTGTCTTCGGTGCTTCGAAAGTTGCGGCAGACATAATGACTCAGGAGTATGGCCGTTATTTTAAGCTGAAAACAGGGATTTTCCGCGGCGGATGCCTCACGGGTCCTATGCACTCTGCTGCCGAACTGCATGGTTTTTTAGCATATCTCGTCAAATGCATCATTTCAGAAAAACCCTATACAATATTCGGCTACAAGGGAAAACAAGTACGCGACAATATTCACGCACACGATCTCGTGAATATGTTCTGGCATTTTCATCAGAATCCACGACCCAGCGAAGTCTATAACGCGGGCGGGGGAATTGGGAACAATATTTCAATGAAAGAATCCATTACAAAGATTGAGGCGATCACCGGCAAAAAAGGGAACATTGTGTATTCCAATGAGGCGCGTATTGGCGATCATATCTGGTACGTCTCGGATCTCACGAAATTCAAATCACACTATCCTGAGTGGCATCTTACCTACTCGATCGATGATCTTCTCGTGGAGATGTGTGCTGCGGTCCAAAAGTAACATGCCAATGATCGCGTGGTCTAGAAAAAAAGAGCTGCTGATAGTGTTCATACTGCTCGTGGTTTTTACAGCGATACGCCTACCCGGACTTTCTCTCCCGTACCATCAGGATGAATGGAAAACCGCAGAGATCGTGCGCTCGCACATTGTTGGCGGTCTTTCAGCTCATCCTCCGCTTACCGAACGTATCTACCGGTGGAGTGGAGATCTCATCGGCTCAGACAATTTGCGCGTTACTCCGCTGATGTTTGGTGTTTTGTCAGCTATTCTTTTGTACGCGGTAGTGCGCCGCAGAACTGGAATGCATGCCGCTCTCGGGGCCCTCGCCTTGTACACACTTTGCATGTACGGCGTGTTTGCCTCACTCATGATAGATACTGATGGAGCGATACTCCCGACGCTTTTCCTCTTGGCAGTGTATGGATACGATCGTTTTCGTGATGCCGCATCTGCTCGGGGAGCATATACGTGGTTCGGTACGGTCGCGCTCGCACTTATCCTTGGGTTTTTGACCAAACTTAGTTTTGTACTGGTTTTCGGTGCGCTTGCACTTGACTATCTGATTGAAATGCGTCACAAACTCACGCGCAATCTTCTCATCCGCGTTGCGTTTGCCGTACTGGGTTGCGCAGGAGCTGCATTAGTTGCGATTCTATTCGCCAAGTTTTTTCTTCCGTTCCTTGACGTGAGTAAAATGGTTGATCATGTACTCTACTATGTGCGTTTTGAAGGCCGCGGGTATCTACAGATTCTTATACAAGGGACGAAGGCTCTGTTCTACCTTTCTCCTCTTTTGATCGCGCCGCTCCTTTTGTTGTCGAAAGAGGTCCTTATAAAGAACCGCATCTTTGCCGTGTATCTTATTCTTGGTGCGTTCTTTTATTTTATTCTCTTTGATTTCTCGCAGGGCGCGCTCGATAAATATTTGATGTTCAGTATCGTACCTCTGTGCGCGCTTGCTGGCACCATTATCGCAAATACTCTACAGAAAGTCTCGCGTCGATCTTTGGGAGCGGGTACTCTCGTTGGTTTTTTAGCTGTCGCTCTTCTCATTTCGCTCAACTTCCTTTCACCGGAGGTAATGCCACTCTATCCAAAGACCGCATGGGTCTCCACGATTCTGGCGGGGAATTGGAATATTCTTATGCCCTTTACGGGCGGGGATGGACCGATCGGGATCTATGTATCATTCTTGGTCATCGGCATCGGATTCCTGCTTTCCCTTATTTTTGTTGCTCTCGGAAAGTTTGTGCTTCGGATACGCGAAACGACGCTCGTTGCACTTATCATAGTGGGAGTGGCGTTTAACGGGATATTTATCGAAGAGTTTCTCTTTGGACGGATCAACGGAAGTGCACCCGCGGTACTCCGAGCGAGTCTTCAGTATATTAAAGAGGCTGATGTGAAGAGTATTATCACGCATGCTGACACCGGGGCATATGAACTCAAAGGAATGGGGAAGTACGCCGGTAGATTTTATGCGGTGCCGAGCTATGAAGAAGGGCACCGTGCGCTCTTCAGTAAACACAATGGTCACTATCTCGTGGTGAACGTGCCCCGCCTCAATGCAGACAGTTTTTATAGCAGGTTTTTCAAGACATGTGACATTATATTTGCCACATCCTCTGGAGTTATTGACGGCTCTGTATACTATTGTCCGAAGAGTGACCCGTATTCGATACAATAAAGTATGCACATGAGCAAGGAAGTGAAAGAGTACTTCGATGCGCAAGCGGCGGCACGTCTCAGGTGGCGGGAGAAAAACAGCTACTATCACGAATCTCTCGAATCTTTCATTGCATTTCTTGTTCCGCGCGGAAGTACGGTTTTGCATATAGGAGTAGATTCTCCGTCGCTTCTCAATAGGCTCGCGCCAAACCGTGGACTCGGCATCCATGCAAGCGAGCGGATTATTGAAGAAGCGAAGAAGCAAGCGATGCTCCCGCATATTTCTCTCGAATGCAAAAATATTTATGAAGCGGAAGGCATATTTGAATATGCGATCCTCTCTGACCTACTCGGATATGTGGATGATATCGAGGCTGTACTGCAAGAAGCAGCAGAGCGCATTTCCTGGAAAGGTCGTGTGGTAGTGACGCAATACAGCGCGCTTTGGGAGCCGATATTACGAGCGGCTTCGGCAGTGGGCTTACGCATGCCATCGCGGCTGCAGAATTGGATCTCGCGAGCAGATCTTGAGAATTTCGCCCATCTTGCGGGACTTGAAGTAGTGCGTGGCGGTACGAGAATGATTTTCCCGAAATACATTCCTGTTGTTAGCGCGTTTTTTAATACGTACCTGGCCAATATATTTCCTTTTACCAGACTCGGACTCTATCACTATGTTGTATTGCGCAAAGAAGATTCGCGCTCGCCAATTGCGAACCTATCGCTCTCAATCGTCGTGCCAGCCCGGAATGAAGCGGGAATGATTGAGCGAATTGTAAAAGAATTGCCGAATGCAGGCTCCTTTACAGAGATCATATTCGTCGAGGGTAATTCCACTGATGCGACATGGAACGAAATACAGCGTGTGGTGAAAATGTATGGTCATGAAAAAAGAATCCTCTGTACACAACAAACAGGGAAAGGCAAGGGTGACGCGGTACGCGAAGGGTTCGATATAGCAAAAGGCGATATACTCGCCATTTACGACGCTGACATGACCGTGCCCCCGGCGGATATGAATAAATTTTATCGCGCACTCGTCGATGGTCGAGGAGATTTTATCAATGGTTCTCGTCTGGTATATCCGCTCGAAAAGGAATCTATGCGATTCCTGAATTTAATCGCGAACAAGTTCTTTGGTCTTACCTTCAGTTGGCTTTTGGATTCAAGACTGAAAGATACGCTCTGCGGCACGAAGATGTTGTGGCGCGAAGATTATAAGGAAATCCAAGCAGGGCGTGCGTTCTTCGGCGATTTCGATCCATTCGGCGATTTCGACCTTCTTTTTGGTGCCGCTAAATTGAATCGAAAGATTGTCGACATGCCCATTCACTATAGAGAGCGCACGTATGGTACTTCCAATATCCAACGATGGCGTCATGGGTGGCTCCTTCTCAAAATGACGGTATTTGCGATGCGAAAGGTCAAGTTCATTTAATACTCCACTATGAAACGTGATCAAGTACAGCTCTCAATAGTGCTGCCGACATACAGGGAGAAAGATAATCTCGCAATCTTCATACCCCAGATCGAAGCCGAATTTCAAGACGTTCCTTTGGAGATTATCGTCGTCGACGATAATTCGAATGACGGTACTCGCGAGCTTGTTCATGATCTCAATAGGAAGTATCGGAACATTTCTCTCATTGAGCGACCGGGTCTTTTGGGCATAGGGGGCGCTCTACGTGATGGTTACAACAAAGCCCAAGGTGAATACATTTTATCTTCCGATGCGGACCTCTCATTCGTGACCGCAGATATGCGCTCTTTGTTTGAGAAGATCCATACTGGCCTCGACATGGTTTTGGGATATAAGATTCCCGATACAAAGCAGTTTGAAGAGGAGAAGCGCAAACAGGGCATAACCCAAGAGATGATGCTTCCAATCGGAAAGCTGTGTAATTGGGTTGTCCGCGTCGTCAGCCACACACAAAACCTCAGGGAGTACAACACTAATTTCAGAATCATACGATCCGAGACGTGGAAGACTTTTCAAACGTTCGAGGATCGCAATTTCTTTCTTTTCGAGACGATATTTCGAGCAGCGCAGAGGGGTGCAAACATAACAGAGATGCCGGTCTCGTTTCGTGCCCGTAAATTTGGCGAATCGAAACTCAATTTTCTTCAGCAGGCGCCAAAATATTTTCTAAAGCTTATTCAGTATACGTTTTTTGATAGATCTGCTTGACGCATCTCTTCCCCGTACATACACTGAGGGAATGAAAATTGAAATAGTACGTCCTTCCTGCAACCTTGAGACTGTCCGCGACGGTCGAGGAGGAATTTTCACGTGGCTTCCGAAAGATCCTCTTGTAGAAATTAATATGCTCTACTTTCAGCCGGGAAAGACGAGGGGGCATCACTTTCACCCAGAATTTCACGAGTATTTTCTTGTCGTTGATGGTTCGGGAGTAATGGTAACGAGAGATGCTCCCGATGCTCCCGAAGAGCAAATCCATATGAGTCGTGGCTCGTTCGTTCGGACCCCGATGGGGACCTCTCATGCGTTTTATGCGATCACACCCGTTACCGCAATTGCGATGCTCTCCAAGCGGTGGGACGATTGCGATCCACCGATCGTTCGAGTAGAAGACCTCCAGGGTTCAAAGGCCAAAAAATAATCCATGGCATCGGTTGCCGTCATAGGCGCGAGGGGGTATGTAGGCAGCGCTCTTGTGTTGGCACTCAAGCAGATCGGAGAATATTCAGTCTCTGAGGTAACGCGCGAGAATTATAGCGAAATGCAAACATCAGACTTCGATATTCTTATAAACTGTGCGATGCCGGCAGCGCGATTTTTTGCAAAAAATAATCCCGAGGAAGATTTCAAGGAAACAGTCGAGAAAACAGCACATCTGCTGTACGGGTGGCACTACAAAAAGTTTGTGCAGATAAGCACTGTCTCCGCACGATGCCAGTTGGATACCGTCTATGGTCGACACAAAGCGGCAGCCGAGAAACTATGTGATTATGGCGAGAACCTCATTGTTCGCCTCGGACCAATGTACAGTTCGGATCTTCAAAAAGGGGTGCTCGTCGATATGCGACAAGGCAATACAGTGTATGTCGACGGAGAGAGTAGGTATTGTTTCATCCACCGCGATTTTGTCGCGCACTGGATCACTGCTCATTTGGATCGTCGTGGTATCGTCGAGGTGGGTGCCCGCAATTCAATTGCACTCAAAGAAATAGCACAACATCTGGACACTCCGATTATTTTTAATGGTGCTTTGGATCATCAGGAGATTCCAGAGCCAGAGTCAGATTTCCCCGACGCACGAGATGTACTCGCGTTTCTTGATAATTGGAAAGTGGCACCGTAAGATAGCCGAAATCGTATGCAAGAAAGAACAACCTCAAAGGTAGCTTCTCAAATCGAACGATGTCGCGTGTGTGGCAACACCGAGCTCGTTCCCTGTATTGATATCGGCGAACAGTACCTGTCTTCGGTATTTCCCGAAAATCTCTATTACCGGAAAGACGCTGTTCGATACCCACTCGATTTGGTCATGTGCCGCAAGAAGGAGGGGACCTGCGGCTTGGTCCAGCTTGGTCATCGGCTCGATCTTACGGCGATGTACGACGCGTACCCCTACACGAGCAGCACGAATTCATCGATGTCACGAATTCTTGAGGACGTAGCGGAAAGCGCCCGAGCACTCAAAAACATCGGAGAGGGCGATGTCATCCTTGATATCGGCGGCAATGATGGGACTCTTCTTTCCTTTTTTCGTGAGCGACCATACACTCTTGTAAATATCGATCCAGCGAAAAATGTGTCTCCGGTTGTGAATCTCCCGCAGTACACACATGTGAGGGATTTCTTCAGCGAGAGTGCGTTCACATCCGTTTCAGCAAAAAAAGCAAAACTCATTTTTAGCATCGCAATGTTCTATCATTTGGACGATCCAGTGAAATTGTCTCACGATGTGGCTGCGTGCTTAGGCGATGAGGGGGTATGGATCATTCAAATGGCCTATCTTCCGGCGATGATCCGGACGAACATGTATGACAACATCGTTCACGAACACGCTGGGTACTACGCCGCTCAGCACATGAAATGGCTGATGGAGAGTATCGGACTTGAAGTTTTTGATGTAACGGAAAATGATGTGTATGGCGGAAGCTTCCGGATATTCGTCAAAAAACGAGGGTGTATGAAATTCCCTCCTACAGAGAGACTTCGCGCGCTTCTTCAAAAAGAGCTTGATGAGGGGGTTTTTGAGCCCGCCACATACCAGAAATTTATGCAGCGTATAGAGAAGACACGCACGGATCTTGTGAATCTCTGCCGGAAGGTTAAGGCAGAGGGGAAAACTATTTGGATCTACGGCGCTTCAACGAAGGGCAACACCATTTTGCAATACTGCGGCATCGGCTGCGATGAGATTACCGCTGCCGCTGATTCCAATCCCTTCAAGATGGGGAAATACATTATTGGTTCCGATATTCCGATTAAGGATGAAGCTGCGATGCGTGCAGCGAAGCCGGATTACTTGCTTGCCCTGCCGTACAGTTTTATCGATGGTTTTATGAAAAGAGAAACAGATCTTCTAGCGCAGGGAACGAAATTTATCATTCCCCTCCCGGAAGTCAGAGTGATTGGGGGCTGAGGCACGTATGAAAAAGGCTCTTGTTACAGGTATATGCGGACAGGATGGTCGCTATATAGGAGAGCAATTGCTTGCAAAAGGGTACCAAGTATTTGGCCTCACACGACAGGACGAAGTCGCGGATATTCTCTCTGGTGTCACGATGCTTCGGGGGGATCTTGAGGACCATGATTCACTCCGTGCCACGATCGATAGAGCCGAGCCCGATGAGATCTATAATCTCGCCGGCGTATCTGATCTCAAAACCGCGTATGAATTCCCGGAAAAGACACAGGAAGTGAATTATCGAAGTGTCGGCGTGCTGCTTGAAAAAGCGCTTACAACGAACCCCAAGGTCCGTTTTCTACAGGCTTCCTCTAGTGAAATATTTCTCCCCGCCTCGGATGCTCTCAATGAAAATTCGGAGCGGGATTGGAAAACCGAGAACCCTTACGCCCGGGCAAAGATGATGACTGATCGGGACGTGATTAAGCTAGCACGAACTACGCGGGGCGCATTTGCATGCTCAGCCATTCTGTTCAATCACGAATCCCCCTATAGTCCGGAAAAATTCGTGACGAGGAAAATCACGCGGACACTGGTAAAGATAAAATTTGGCTTAGAAACATGTCTTTCGATCGGCAATGTGGACGAGAAAAGAGATTGGGGTTTCGCGGGGGACTATGCCGAGGCGATGATCAGAATGCTTGCGCATACTACTCCGGAAGATTTGGTTATAGCGACGGGTAAACTTCATTCGATACGCGATGTTATCGAGATTACATGCGGTATTTTGGATATCCCCCTTGTATGGAGCGGAGAGGGAATTGATCTAACAGGCTTGGATGGTTCGGGGAGAGTCATCGTACAAATTGATCCCACGTTCTTTAAACCCGCTGCACCATATCCGAAATGTGGCAATATCGAGAAGGCGAAAAAGACGATTGGTTGGGAACCGAAAGTCGATTTTGAAACTCTGATAGAGATGATGGTACAAGCTGATCTAACTGATCTGGAAACTAAATGATTGTGTGCTCGATCAAGAACTTTTTCTGTTGCGCGATAGTAGTATCAGGTAGTGAGGAATGAAATTGGATTTTTTGTGCCTGGTAGTCCGAATGTAGCTCTTCGCTTAAGGGGGATGCGGCGAGCACAATGCTCACGGTGTGACGGTCGTGATTGTTTTGGGTCGCATGCATGTACTCTATGTATCCGGCGCATGAATTAACTTTGATATCCAAGCCCGTTTCCGCGCGAGCTATCCTTTCTGCCGCCTCTTTAATAGACTCATCTTTGTAGACCGTACCTCCCGGCAGGTGCCACATGCCGCGGAATGGATCGATGTCTCGCAATGATAAGAGAATTCCTTTTTTTGAAGTAATAATGAGATCAATACTTAGGCGTGGAATACGATCGAAAATAAAATCGTATTCCTCGTTCGTTA